>Ga0265314_10005923_pt1 | contig 10936 bp, 10 predicted proteins | sample 4126metaG_FD_203106 | JGI IMG/M metagenome (GOLD analysis project Ga0265314, IMG submission 203106) | Rhizosphere microbial communities from Carex aquatilis grown in University of Washington, Seatle, WA, United States - 4-1-26 metaG | ecosystem: Host-associated > Plants > Roots > Rhizosphere >... | reverse complement strand
GGCCACGATCGCGGCGCCAAGGTGGTGGCCCGCGCCCTCGCCGACGCGGGCTACGAGGTCGTCTACACGGGCCTCCACCAGACGCCCGAGATGATCGCCGCCGCCGCCGTGCAGGAGTCGGTCGACGCCGTCGGGCTGTCGATCATGTCGGGCGCGCACATGACGCACTTCCCGGCCGTTCTGGAGGCGCTGCGCGCGCGCGGCGCCGGCGACGTCGTCGTCTTCGGCGGGGGCATCGTGCCCGACGAGGACGTCGCGGCGCTCGCCAAGCTCGGCGTCGCGGCGATCTTCAAGCCGGGCGCCTCGACGGCCGACATCGTCGCCTGGATCGAGCGCGAGCTGCGGCCGCGCCTCGGGGGGGCCGCCGCGTGACGGGCCGCAGGCTCACGCTCGCCGCGCTCGCGGCCGTGGCGACGGGGTGGGGCGCGGCGCCCGCGCGCGCCAACGCGCGCCTCGAGACCGAGGAGCAGCGCATCTCGCGCATCCTCCAGGACACGCTGGTCGCCCACGGCGCCGAGGTGCACCGCTGCTTCGAGAAGGCGCTGGCCGACACGATGGAGGTCGGCGGCAAGATCGACCTCGCCGTCGACGTGGGCGAGGGCGGCAAGGTCACGAAGGCGGGTCCGTCGCTCGACGAGGCGGGGTCGCCTGTGCTCCTCGCCTGCCTCGAGACGAGCGCCGCGACCTGGTCGTTCGCGGGCATCGACCCCGGCAGCACGGTCATCGTCCCGCTCGCCTTCGACCAGCAGGCGGCGCAGTTCACGATCAAGGCCGCCGACGCGCCCGAGCACGGCCCGGGCGCGCCCAAGGCGGCCAAGGGCAAAGGGACGAAGCCGGCCGTCTCGCCGTCCACGCCGGCGCCGTTCTCGGTGAAGCTGCTCGTCGACGAGAAGACGATGCACGCGCGCCAGGCGTCGCTGTCGCTGCTGACGGTCGCGCCCGCGAGCCGCATCGCGATGCACAAGCACCCCGTGGCCGAGATCCTCTACGTGCTCAAGGGGCACGCGCGCATCCTCTCGCAGCCGGGCACGCCGCCCGAGCGGCTCGACGAAGGCATGGCGATGTTCATCCCCATCGGCGCGCCGCACGTCATCGAGAACATGGGACGCTCGTCGCCCGTCGAGATCCTCGACGCCTTCGTGCCCATGGGCCCCGAGCGCGTGTTCCGCGACCCGAACGATCCCGTGGGCCGAAACGGCTTCGAGGTGATCCACGGGAACGGCGATCCCGGCGGCCCCGCCTCGGGCATGGCGACGGCGATCAAGTGGACGGTCGTGACGGCGGCGAAGGTCGATCCCATCACGATCGGGAACGGCAAGGCGCGCGTGCGCAAGCTGCTCACGCCCGAGAACACCGGCCACACGACCGCGTACCTCGGCCTCCTCGAGGCCGACCCGGGGTACCAGATCCCGCGCCACATGCACCCGCTGTCGGCGGAGATCGACTACTGCACGGTGGGCGGCGGCCAGATCACCGTGGGCGCCGAGTCTTACGCGTTCGGCCCCGACACGGCGATCCACCTGCCCGAGAACCAGCCAAGCCAGATGTTGTTCAACACGCCCGACAAGACGATCATGATCCAGCTCTTCGCCCCCTCAGGCCCCGAACAGAAGTACATCGACGTTGGCAGGTCGGGGACCCTCAAAGGGTCCCCGAACCTCCCGACCAACCAGGGGCACACGCCATGAACTTCGAGCTCTCCGAGGACCAGGTCGTCCTGCAGAAGTCGGTGCGCGAGCTCGCGGAGCGCCTCATCGTGCCGAACGCGCGCCGCTGGGACGAGGAGGAGGTCTTCCCGCACGAGGTCATCAAGCCGATGGGCGAGATGGGCCTCCTCGGCATGCAGATCCCCGAGGAGTACGGCGGCGCGGGCATGAAGTTCCACGACTACGTCATCGCGCTCGAGGAGATCGCGCGCGCCGACGCGTCGGTGGGCCTGACCATGGCCTCGCACAACTCGCTGTGCACGGGGCACCTCTACCTCGCGGGCAACGAGGCGCAGCGGAAGAAGTACCTGCCGCGGCTCGCGTCGGGGCAGGCGCTGGGCGGCTGGGGGCTCACCGAGCCGGGCTCGGGCTCGGACGCGGGCGCCGCGCGCACGCGCGCCGTCCCGCGCGGCACCGGGCACTGGGTCATCAACGGCACCAAGACCTTCATCACGCAGGGCTCGGTCGGCTCGATCTACGTTGTGCTGGCCTCGACGAGCCCCGAGAAGAAGGCGAAGGGCCTGACGGCGTTCATCGTCGAGCGCGGCACGCCCGGCTTCCGGACGGGCAAGCGCATCGAGAAGATGGGCCTGCACGCGTCCGACACGACGGAGCTCATCTTCGAGGAGTGCGAGATCCCCGAGGACCAGCGCCTCGGCGAGATCGACGCGGGCTTCTTCGACACGCTCAAGATCCTCGACAAGGGGCGCATCGGCATCGGCGCCTGGGCCGTGGGCATCGGGCGCGCGGCGCTCGAGGCCTCGCTCAAGTACGCCAAGGAGCGCGTTCAGTTCGACAAGCCCATCTCCGACTTCCAGGCCATCCAGCACATGCTGGCCGACATGGCGACGGAGCTCGACGCCGCGCGCCTGCTCGTGTGGCGGGCGGCCCAGATGCAAGACCAGAAGCTCAAGACGACGCAGGAGTCGGCGACGGCGAAGTACTACGCGGCGCGGGCGACGATGCGCGCGTGCAACGCGGCCGTGCAGATCCACGGCGGCTACGGCTACACGCGCGAGTTCGACGTCGAGCGCTACATGCGCGACGCCAAGCTCGCCGAGATCGGCGAGGGCACGAACGAGGTGCAGAAGATGGTGATTGCCCGCGAGCTTTTGAAGGCTGCCGCGGGGTGAGCACGCCCGCCGACCGGGCGAGGGCGGCCATCGGCGGCGACCTGCGGGCCGCTGCGCGGCTCATGCGCGATCTCGACGACGGCGTCCCCGGCGCGCGCGAGGCGCTCGCGGCGCTGTACGGGCGTACGGGCGCCGCGTTCGTCGTCGGCGTGACGGGCGCGCCCGGCGTCGGCAAGTCGACGCTGGTCGATCAGCTGGTCGCCGTGTACCGGGCCACGGGCGCGAAGGTGGGGGTCGTCGCCGTCGATCCGTCGAGCCCGTTCTCGGGCGGCGCGCTGCTCGGCGACCGCGTGCGCATGCAGCGCCACGCCACCGACGACGGCGTCTTCATCCGCTCGCTCGCGACGCGCGGGCAGCTGGGCGGCCTGTCGCGCTCGACGGCGGCGGCCGTCGCCGTGCTCGACGCGGCGGGCTTCCCGCTGATCTTCGTCGAGACGGTCGGCGTCGGGCAGGCGGAGATCGACGTCGCGCGCATGGCCGACGCCGTCGTCGTCGTGACGGCGCCCGGCCTCGGCGACGGCGTGCAGGCGCTCAAGGCCGGGCTGCTCGAGATCGCAGACGTCCTCGTCGTCAACAAGGGCGACCGCGAGGGCGCCGAGGCGGCGCTGCGCGACCTCACGACCATGCTGCAGATCGCGGAGCGGCACGCCTGGCCGGGCGAGGCGCCGCGCGCCGCGCCGACGCTGGTGCGCACCGTCGCCGCGACGGGCGAGGGGACGGCGGAGCTCGTGCGCGCCCTCGAGGCGGCGCGCGCGGCGCCCGCGGCCGAACGCGCGCGCCGGCGCCGCCGACAGGCCGCGTCGCAGGTCGTCGCGATCGTGAGTGAGATCACCCAGGACGCCGCCCTCGCCGCCATCGGCGGTGACGAAACGCCGGGGCCCTTCGCTCCAACGATCGACGCCGTGGCCGCGCGGACCCTCGACCCTTGGTCGGCGGCCGAGCGCCTCGCCGCAGCTGCAACCCAGACGCCGGTCATCGCAACCAACTCGGCAGAGGTGATAAAATGAGCCCCATGCGTTTGCCCTCGTTTGCTCGCGTGTCGAGTCTCCTGGGCGTGCTGACGTTGAGCGCGCTCGGCTGCGGCCTCATCAGCTCGGACATCACCAAGGTGACGTTCGACCTGCCCACGAAGCACTACACGTTCAGCTCGCAGAGCTTCGTGATTCCGGCGGGCATCCCGAACATGCAGATCCCGTGCGCCGCGGGGGCCTGTCCGTCGCCGCTCATGTGCGACGCGAACGTCTGCTCGGCGCACTTCCCCGTCTCGGTCTGGAACCCCGTGAACCTCAAGATGGAGGTCGGGGTGCTCTCGAGCGTCAACAGCCAGACGATCGCCGATCTCTCGCTGGAGAGCTTGAGCTACTCCGTCGCGAACACCTCCAACCTCACGATCCCGCCGATCGAGCTCTACCTCGCGCCCGACGGCGTGAAGGACGCCTCGGACCCGAGCGCCCAGAAGTTCGGCACCGTCCCGGAGATCCCGGCGAACTCGAACAAGAGCGGCGACGTCGTGAAGGAGCCGGGCGCGGACGCCCTCTTCACCATGTACGGTCAGAATTTCGGGACGACGTTCAACTTCATCGCCGCGACGACCGTCATCGTGCCGAGCGGGACGACGCCGACCGGCATGATGGACATCACGATCAACGGCAAGATCGCAGCGAAGCTCTAGACCGCGCGACTGCGATATAACCCCCGCGTGGGTTTGGACCACGACGTCATCATCTCGGGCGCGGGGCCTGCGGGCGTCGCGACGGCGGTCGCGCTCGCGCGCGAGGCGCCGGGGGCGCGCGTGCTCGTGCTCGACAAGGCGCGGTTCCCGCGAGACAAGCCGTGCGGCGGCGGGCTCACGGGGCACGCGCGCGCGGCCCTCTCGGCGCTCGGGCTGGAGGTGCGCGTGCGGCACGTGCCGTGCGGGCAGGGGCGGATCGTGTATGGCCGCCACACGCGCGACGTGCGGCTCGAGCAGCCCGTCGACGTCGTGCGCCGCTCGGAGTTCGACGCCGACCTCGTCGCGCAGGCGCGCGCGCGCGGCGTCGAGATCGTCGAAGGGGAGGGCCTCGGGTCGTTCGAGATCGACGCGGCCGGCCGCGCGGCCCGCGTCACGACGACCGCGGGGCGCACGCTGGCGGCGCGCGTGCTCGTGGGCGCGGACGGCGCGGGCAGCCGCGTGCGCCGCGCTCTGGCGCGCGACGGGCGGCCGCCGCTCCGCCTGTTTCAGGCCGAGGTGCCCGCGCCGCCCGGCCTCGCCCTCGGCGAGCGCATGATCTACGACTTCTCGCCCATGGACGAGGGCCTGCGCGGCTACATCTGGCTCTTCCCGGTCGCGGGCGGGCTCGTGAACGTCGGCGCCATGCACACGCCCGCGCGCGACCTGTCGGGCGCGGCCATCGAGGCCGTGCTGCGTCGGGCGCTGCTCCGCCACGGCATCGACCTCGCGGACGGCGCGCGCGGCTGGCCGGCCTGGCGCTACCGGCGGGGCGCGCGCATCGCGGCGCCGCACGTCCTCTGCGTGGGCGACGCCGCCGGCATCGACGCGCTCACGGGCGAGGGCATCGCGGTCGGTCTCGAGGAGGGCCCCATCGCGGCGCGCGCCGTCGCGGGCGCGCTCGCCTCGGGCGACTTCGGGTTCCGGCGCTACGCGCGCGACGTGCGCCGCGCCGTCGTGGGCCGCGAGCTCGCCCTCGACGGGCGCCTCGCCGCCATGCTGTACGCGCCGCGCGCCTTCGGCCTGTGGCTCTCGCTCATCATGTTCGATGAGCGGATGCAGCAGCTCTACGCCGCGCGCGTCTCCGGCTCCGAGGTCCTCGCCGACCGCAAGGGCGAGCTGCTCGCCGCCCTTGGGCGCCACGCGCTCCGCGCCCGCAGCCGCATGCGCGCCCTCGCGACGACGTAAACGCTTCTAGGCCTAGGCCGTCGCGCGCGTGTTCGTGGGCTCGACCGACTCGTCGGTCTGGGAGGCAGCGGTCGCTTCAGTGGCCGGCTTGGCGCCCTTGCGCGCGCCGTCGTTGACGCGCTCCTTGAGCTCCTTGCCGACCTTGAAGAAGGGGAGGCGCTTCGGCTTGACGGCCACCGCTGTGCCGGTGCGCGGGTTGCGGCCCTCGTAGGCGCGGTACTCGCGGATCTCGAAGCTGCCGAACCCGCGGATCTCGATGCGCTCGCCGCGCCGCAGGGAGGCCTCCATCGAGTCGAAGATGACGTTGACCAAGAGCTCGGCCCGGCCCTTGGGCATCTTTTGCGTCTCGCACAAAACGTCGATGAGATCCGACTTCGTCATCGTGTCGTCATCCCCTGCTGACGGACCCAAAACGCGAGCAGTAACGGTAACCTCACTCTCGCCCGCCACGCAATCAGAAACGCTCAGGCGGGGTGGTATTCCCCGAAGACGGCGCGCAACGCGTCCGCAATCTCTCCGAGGGTCGCTCGCGCCTTGACAGCCTGCAGGATGCAAGGCACGAGGTTCGCCGTCCCGCGGGCCGCCTCTCCGAGGGCCCGGGTCGCCGCCGCCGCAGCCGCGCCGTCCCGGGCCGCCCGGAACCGCGCCAGGCGCTCGACCTGCGCCGCCTCGAGGGCCGGATCGAGGTGATGGAGCGCCGTCTCGCCCTCGGCCTCGTCTCCGAAGCGGTTGACGCCCACGATGACGCGCCCGCCGGTCTCGACGGCGCGCTGGTGCTCGAACGCCCGCCGCTCGATCGCGCGCTGGGGGAAGCCCGACTCGATCGCTGCCACCATGCCGCCCTTGGCGTCGATGTCGGCGATGATCGCGGCCGCGCGCGCCTCGATCTCCGTGGTCAACGCCTCGACCGCGTACGAGCCGCCGAGCGCGTCGACCACGTCGGCCACACCGGCCTCGTGGGCGAGGATCTGCTGCGTGCGCAGCGCGACGCGCGCCGACTCCTCGGTGGGCAGCGCGAGCGCCTCGTCGTAGCCGTTCGTGTGGATCGACTGCGCGCCGCCCAGCACGGCGGCCAGCGCCTCGATCGTGGTGCGCACGACGTTGTTGAGCGGCTGCTGCGCCGTGAGCGTCGAGCCCGCGGTCTGCGCGTGGAAGCGCAGCATGAGCGACTTGGGGTCGCGCGCGCCGAAGCGGTCGCGCATGACGCGCGCCCAGAGCCGCCGCGCGGCGCGGAACTTCGCGACCTCCTCGAGGAGGTGCGCGTGCGCGTTGAAGAAGAACGACAGGCGCGGCGCGAAGGCGTCGACCTCGAGCCCGCGCGCCCGCGCCGCCTCGACGTAGGCGATGCCGTCGGCGAGCGTGAAGGCGACCTCCTGCACGGCGTCGCTACCCGCCTCGCGGATGTGGTAGCCGCTGATGCTGATCGTGTTCCACTTCGGGACCTCGTCGCGGCACCAGGCGAACGTGTCGGCGACGAGGCGCATCGAGGGCGCGGGCGGGTAGATGTACGTCCCGCGCGCGATGTACTCCTTGAGGATGTCGTTCTGGATCGTGCCCGAGAGGGCGTCGCGCGGCAGGCCGCGCTCGTCGGCGACGGCGACGTAGAGGCAGAGCAGGGTGGCCGCCGTCGCGTTGATCGTCATCGACGTCGAGATGGCGTCGAGCGGCAGGCCGTCGAGCAGCACGTGCATGTCGTCGAGCGACGAGATGGCGACGCCCGAGCGCCCGACCTCGCCGCGCGCCAGCGGGTGGTCGCTGTCGCGGCCCATCTGCGTGGGCAGGTCGAAGGCCACCGAGAGCCCCGTCTGGCCCGAGGCGAGCAGGAACTTGTAGCGGCGGTTCGACTCGGCGGCCGTGCCGAAGCCGGCGTACTGCCGCATCGTCCACGGGCGCCCGCGGTGCATCGTCGGGTGGATGCCGCGCGTGTACGGCGCCTCGCCCGGGCGCCCGATCTCGGGCGGCGGTCCGCCGGCCGGCTCGTAGACGACCGCGAGCGGGATGCCCGCGCTGGTCTTCCGGTCGTCGCTCGCGTTCGCCATGGGCGGATTGTAGGGGACCGACGGCCGGAAGCCGAGGGGGCTCGGGCGCGAATGTCCGGGTCCGGTCGCCCGCCGTCCCCCCGGCTCAGGCGAACGTCATCTCGGGGACGGTCGCCCCGTGGATGAGCTTGGGCTCGGTCTTCTCCTGGATCTCCTCGACGCTGACGCCGGGCGCGCGCTCGACGAGCGCGAGGCCCTGCGGCGTCACGTCGAGCACGGCGAGGTCGGTGATGATCTTGTGCACGCAGGCGACGGCCGTGAGCGGCAGCGTGCACTGCTTGAGGATCTTCTTCTCGTCGGGGCCGCCGCCTCTGGGCTTGGCGACGTGCTCCATCATGATGATGACCCGCTTGGCCGCCGCGACGAGGTCCATCGCGCCGCCCATGCCCTTCACCATCTTGCCGGGGATCATCCAGTTCGCGAGGTCGCCGCGCTCGCCGACCTGCATGGCGCCGAGGATCGCGCAGTCGATGTGCCCGCCGCGGATCATGGCGAACGAATCGGCCGACGAGAAGTAGGCGCTGCCCGGCAGCTCGGTGATGGTCTGCTTGCCGGCGTTGATGAGGTCCGGATCCTCGTCGCCCTCGAGGGGGAAGGGGCCGATGCCCAGCATGCCGTTCTCCGACTGCAGGACGATGTGCGTCCCGCGCGGCACGAAGTTCGCGACCAGCGTCGGCATGCCGATGCCGAGGTTGACGTACATGCCATCGGACAGCTCGCGCGCCGCGCGCTGGGCGATCTGCTCACGCGTCAGGACGGGCATCACGCGCTCCTTTTGCGGACGGTCCGCTGCTCGATCGGCTTCTCGAACTTCGGGCCCTTGAGAATCCGCTGCACGTAGATGCCCGGCGTGTGGATCTGGTCGGGGTCGAGCTCGCCGGGCTCGACGAGCTGCTCGACCTCGGCGATGGTGACGTCGCCCGCGGCGGCGATCATGGGGTTGAAGTTGCGCGTCGTCTTTCGGTAGACGAGGTTGCCGAAGCGATCGCCCTTCCACGCCTTGACGATGGAGAAGTCCGCCTTGAGCGCGCGCTCCATGACGTAGTGGCGCCCGTCGAACTCGCGCGTCTCCTTCCCCTCGGCGACGACGGTGCCGTAGCCGGTCGCCGTGAAGAACGCCGGGATGCCGGCGCCGCCCGCGCGGATGCGCTCGGCCAGCGTGCCCTGCGGCGTGAGCTCGACCTCGAGCTTGCCGTCGAGGAACAGACGCTCGAACGTCTTGTTCTCGCCGACGTAGCTCGAGATCATCTTCTTGACCTGGCCCGCGGCGAGCAAGATGCCGAGCCCCTTGCCGTCGATGCCGCAGTTGTTCGAGATGATAGTGAGGCCCCGCGTGCCCTTCTTGGCGATCGCGGCGATCAGGTTCTCGGGGATGCCGCAGAGCCCGAAGCCGCCCGCCATGAGCGTCGCGCCCTCGGGCAGATCGGCCACGGCCTCGTCGGCGCTGGCGACGGTTTTGTCCATGACCGGGATATCTTAGCGCTGGTGTGCGATAATTTCGCCGTCGCCAATCCAAGAAGTTGTCGCCCTCCGCGAAATACGGAGCCCGCCCTGCCCATCGTGACCCTGACCACCGACTTCGGCTTCCGCGACGGTTACGCTGGCGCGATGAAAGGGGTCGTGTTGTCGCTGGCGCCGGGCGCGACGGTCGTCGACATCTCGCACGGCGTGCCGCCTCAGGACGTGGTCGCTGGCGCCGTCGCGCTCGCCCAGGCGGCGCCGCTCTACCCGCCGGGGACGATCCACGTCGCGGTCGTCGATCCCGAGGTGGGCGGCGCGCGCGCCGACCTGCTCGTCGAGGCGGGCGGCAGCTTCTTCGTCGGTCCCGACAACGGCGTGCTCTCGCTGGCGGCGCGCGCGAACCGGCGCATCTGGCGCATCGAGGCGCCGGCGTTTCGCCGCGAGCCCGTGAGCCCGACGTTCCACGGCCGCGACGTCTTCGCGCCCACGGCGGGCCGCCTCGCGGCCGGCGCGTCGCCCGAGGAGGCCGGCCCGCGCGTCGAGAAGATGACCGACCTCGCGGCGCCCGTCGTCCGGCAGCGGGCCGGGCGTGTCGAGGGCCGCGTCATCCACGTCGACGCGTTCGGCAACCTGATCACGTCGATCGGCGCCGAGCACGTGACGCCCGAGGCCTCGATCGAGGTCGAGGGCACGGGCGGCGTCTACCACCCCGTGCTCGCGCGGACGTTCTCGGACGTCGAGCCGGGCGCGCTGGTCGCGTACTTCGGCAGCGGCGGTCAGCTCGAGATCGCGCGCAGGAACGGCTCGGCCGCGCAGCACGTCGGCGCCGAGCGCGGCTCGATCGTGCGCGTGGAGACGTCGTGAGCGGGCGTGGCTTCGTCGCCGTCCTCTTCATGATGGGCGCGCTCGGCGCGGGCGGTTGCACGGTGGGCGACGGCTCGGGGTCGGCGGTGGGGATGCTGCAGGACGTGGGCTGCAACAGCGGGGACACGCTCGACACGCAGAGGCCGTTCTCGCTCAATCCCACGTTCTTCGCCGGCGAGCCCATCGAGGACGTCTGCCCGTCGCCTCCCGGCAACTGCTCGACCAACAGCCCCCACATGAACCGTCTCCTCATCCGGATGCAGCGCACGGGCAACGGCACCGAGGTCAACGACACGCTCTACTTCGACGTCATCAACTCGCTCAAGGTCGCGCAGTGCGTGCGCGGCAGGACGGTGAACGGCGCGCCGGACTGGGACACGCGCGTGCTCACGGCCGCCGACGGCTCGCCGATCCCCGGCATACCCTGGTGCGTGCCGGCCACGGCCGTCGCCGGGGCCGACGGGGGCGCGCCCGACGCAGGCGCGGCCGACGCGGGCGCTCCGGACGCCGGCGCCGCGCCTGCGGGCAGCATCGCGCCGATGCCGGGCTACGCGATCATCAACCTCTCGACGCAGGACTTCGTGCAGGCGCAGCTCGCGCCGCTCTACACGTGCGTCGAGGCCCGCTCCGTGGGCGTGGCGCTGCCGGGCAGCTGGATCCAGTTCCAGTCCTTCGGGTCCGCGATCCAGAACAACATCACGAACCCCGACGATCGCACCCAGCTGAACGGCGACTTCAAGGTCGACTTCGGACAGCGGCTGCAGGCGTCCTTCCACCTCGTGCTCGGGGACCAGACGGTCGAGTTCGCGATGAGGACGAACTCGGCCGTGCCCGATC
>Ga0265314_10005922_pt1 | contig 10936 bp, 11 predicted proteins | sample 4126metaG_FD_203106 | JGI IMG/M metagenome (GOLD analysis project Ga0265314, IMG submission 203106) | Rhizosphere microbial communities from Carex aquatilis grown in University of Washington, Seatle, WA, United States - 4-1-26 metaG | ecosystem: Host-associated > Plants > Roots > Rhizosphere >... | reverse complement strand
CTTCAGTAATTTCTTCAGCGGATGCTCGGTCTTCGAGAGCAGCCAGTTCATCTCGGCGAGCAGCGGCAGCGGGAGTTTCTGGACGTCGGTTTCGAGCTCGCTGTAACTCGCACGGAGAGAAATGCACGGATTCTCGCGGGCTGTCGTAGTATGGGCGTCCCGCCCATACTTCATTTCGGCAGGGGCATTCCCGAAATTGGCATCAACAAATACGCACCCGCGCCAAGGCCAATTTTCTAATCCGCCTTTCTCGGGATTGAAATAGGTGTATTCAACACACCGTTTAAAATCGGACTCGTCGCGAATCAGGTGGTCGTAATACTCTTCGCGCCAAAACGAACCGCTTCTTCCCAGAATCTTGTTGCTCTCTTTGCTCGAGTAAGATTTCCAAGAGTGCAGGATATCCTGCAGTTTGTGCTCGCCAAGCGGTTCAACAACTGCGTGCAAGTGATTTGGCATGGCGCACCACGCATACAGATTGTAGCGATCTGATTCGAAATGTTTTAGTGTGTCTCTGATCAGTTTGGCAATTCGATCATCTTTCACCCAGCATTCGCCAACCCCTTGATCCAAATAGCTCTCAACTTTGTCAGAGAACAGCCTATTGATCTTTTCTCGATCTTTTGCGGAGACCTCACCGTCTCGATTGAATTTCACTTCCATTTGCTCACGTTCTGTCAACCATTGCTGAAGAACGTTTTGTGGCATCGAATCAGCAAGTCGAAAGGTGACGAAATAAATTCCACCGTTTCGCGTGAGATGTGGCAAGTGTGTTCCATATCTCAAACTGGGTTGATCGCCGGCGGTTGTTGTCGAACTGTTTTGTTTGAAATCTTGTTGATCCTTCTTTACCTCGGGCTTTGCAATCGAAACTCCGGGCGGGACGCCCGGTTTACGGTGCATCGGCCGCACCAGCGCCACCAGTTCATCGATGCCAATCCGCGGCGGGCCGAGCCGCCCCGGAAATCCGGCGCTCGCCGCGGCGCCGCGCAATGCGGTGCGCGCGGGTTCTCCTTCGGGCACGATCCACGCGTCGGCGCCGTCGCTGAATTCGAGCAGATCCTGCAGGACGACGTCGAGATCGGGCGCGGAATCCAGCTGCGCGTTGGTGACTCCGGTCAGCCGCGACTGTGCAAGCGTTAGGTGCGGCGCGCGAACGAGCTGCTCGAAATGTTGAATGCTTCCGGGCTGCGCGGCGTCTTCTTTTTCAGCGATGACGCGAACGAGCTGGCCTTCGCCGTTGTGCTCGGCGGTCTGGAGAAAAAGGAAGACCGGTTTTTGCAGCAATGTCACGGCGGACATGAATCGATCAGCTCTCGCCCCGCGGCCTTCATCGCCGCGCAAGAATGTTAACATGCATCGTCGCGCGCGAAAGCCAGCTTTACCCAATGGCCCGCACTCTCTAAACTTCCGCGATCAGCTTAAGGAGCTCCACGATGCCGTTTCGCTTTGCACTTATCGCAATAATGCTTTCCGCAGCGCTTTTCGCAGAAGAGCCCAAACCAAAACCGCCGCCCCCGGCCGCGCCCGCGGCCAACGAGCCCAGCGACGCGTGGCTCGCGGCGATCGAGCGCATCCGCGCGATGCCGTTGCCGGGCGAATTCAAAAACACCGGACTCGACGCCGATCTCGAGGACGTCTTTGAACTGAGCGACGCCGCGAAAACCGAGATCATTAAACTGCAGAGCGCCTACAACGCCGAACTCCTGCAGCGCGCCGCCAAGTGGGCCGACGAAGAAAAAGCCCTGCGCGCCGACTACGAAGGCAAGGTCCTCCAATCCGTCCCTGAAGCCCGCCGCGACGCCGCGAAAAAGGCGCTCGAGTTCAGCCACACCAGCTGGCTTCCGCCGCTGGAGCGCGACGGGAACTTCAAAAAAGAGTTTTCCTCCCGCGTGGCCGAGTTGCGCGACAATCGCGCCAAACTTTCCGTCGACGAGCTGAACGAAGCGCGCGAAAAGATGCACGCCTGGGTCCGCGAAACCCGCGACAAGCTCGCCGCGCGCGACGAAGACACGATCAAGCAGCTCAAAGCGCTTCTCGCCGCCGACGAAGCCGAACGCCTGCAGAAGCTCGTCCACCTGCGCGCTCCGGAACCCGAAGCGCCGCCGACCGCGCCGCCCGTCGATACGAAAAAGAAAGATCCGAAAGCCAAGAAATAATATTCGTCCGGTTCTTGCACCCCCATTTCAGCGAATTGCGGATTGGCCCTCGCGAGCCAATCCGCAATTTGAATCAACCTCTACGCCAGGCAGACAGGAATGTCTGCCCCACCGGAATTAGCGCGCGCCGAGCAGAATATCGACCACGATCTGGTCGAGGCGCTCGTAGGGCAGCCGCTTCTTGGCCAGCGTTCCGGCGTCGAGCTTCGCTTCCTTCAGCTTCTTCGCGCCCGAACTGCTGTACTTCCGCGTGATCGCCTGCAGCGCCGCGTCTTCGCGGTGCACTTCCTTGATGATCTGCTGCGCTTCCTTGTCCTTGTTGAACTGCGCGACTTTCTCCTTCAGGATCAGGTACGTTCGCATGCAGCCGCGCGCGAAATCCCACACGCCTTCCATGTCTTCGGTGCGGTATGCGTGCGCATCGAAGTGCTTCGGCCCGCTGTACTCGCTGTTTTCCAGCAGTCGGACCAGATTGAAATTCCCCTTCAGGTCTTCGCTGCCGAAGCGCAAATCCTGGTCGAAGCGCCCCATCTTCTGGCAGTTCAGGTCGATGTGGAACAGCTTGCCGCATTCAATCGCCTGGGCGACGTGGTGGACGAAGTTCAGCCCCGCCATCGTCTCGTGCGCGTACTCCGGATTCACGCCGACCATCTCCGCATGATCCAGCGTCGTGATAAACGCGAGCATGTTGCCGGTCGTCGCGTTGTAAATGTCGCCGCGCGGTTCGTTGGGCTTGGCTTCGAGCGCGAATTTCAGGTCGTACTTCTGGTCCTTCACGTATTCGCACAGGAAATTCATCGCCTCGCGGTTGCGCTTGATCGCTTCCTTCGCGCATTTTCCGGCGTCGACTTCCGAACCTTCGCGGCCGCCCCAGAACACATAAATCTTCGCGCCCATTTCAACGCCGAGGTCGATCGCGTTCATCGTTTTCTGGATCGCGAACGCGCGGACCTGCGCATCGCTGCTGGTGAACGCGCCGTCTTTGAACACGGGCAGCGAGAACAGGTTCGTCGTCGCCATCGCGCAGACGATGCCGGTGTCTTTCATCGCCTTCTTCGCGTTCTTCACGATCGTGTCGCGCTCTTTGGGCGTCGCCGTGAACGGAATCAGATCGTTGTCGTGAAAGTTGTAGCCGTAGGCGCCGACTTCAGCCATGCGGCGGATGTTGTCGATCGGGTCGAGGAATTCGCGCGTCGGTTCGCCGAACGGATCGCGTCCCGGGTTGGACGTCGTCCACAGTCCAAACGTAAATTTGTGCTCCGGTTTCGGGGCGTACTTGTCAGCCATGGCAGGTCTCCTTTTATTTGCCTTTCGATTCACAAGATTGAGCCTTGTACCGCAAGGCGACCATGGCGGCAAGCGTACGCAGTTCCCCCCTCCCTGTGAAACGGGGAGGGGCCGGGGGTGGAGTTGAGTCAAATTTAAAATTTGCAATTCTCAATTTTCAATGCCGTTCAATCCTCATCCACTTCCTCGCCCTTCGGCGGCTTCCACGTGACCTGCATCGGCCGCATGCCGCCTTCGGTCGCGATCGACTTGAGCTGGAACGCCGCTCCGCGCGGCAGCTCGGCGCTCGTCTTGAGCTGCTCCTTGATCTCCGCCAGCATCGTTTTCAGCTCTTTGAATTGCTGCGCGGCGCCTTCGCGAAATCGCGAGCGGTAACCGCGCTCTTCCGATTCCCGCGCCAGCCATTGCAAGTCCGCCATCTTCTGCGCGCTCAGCGTTTTGTCGCGCGAGCGCACGAACAGCCGCGTGCGCAGCTTGCTCGCGTAATAATCCAGCTCGCGCCAGGCATCGAGATCGCCGCTGCTGCCCGGCTTTTCCTGCGCGTATTCCGCGTCGAGTTTTTCAGCGGCGTTCAAAACGTGCGCGATGAGCTTATCGTTCGTCCACTCCGGCGCCTTCGGTTCCGCACCCGCGGCAAGCGACGCCGCAACAAGCGCCGCGATCAAACACATTCGGATCATGATCAGGCCTCCATCCCTGGTGAGAGACGTTGAGGAATCCAAAGCGTTGCGTCAATTGAAACCGGAAATGCGACACGGTTCAAAAAGCTAACGGTTCAGCGACCAGATCGCCGCGTTCAACGCCGTCGCAAACGCGACCCACAATCCATACGGCACGAACAGCCACGCCGCGCGCCGCTGGATCGGCCAGGCCAGTGCCACATACGTCCAGATGAGAACGAGGAGCACGCAGATGTCCGCGAGCGACCAGTCGGGCCGTCGCAAATAAAAAAAGAGCCCGCTCCACGCCAGGTTGAGGCACAATTGCAGCGCGAAAACGATCAAGGCCTGCGTGCGCCGCCGCGATGGTTGCGCGGAATGAATGAGCCAGCCCGACAGCGCCATCAGCCCATAAAGGACCGTCCACACCGGCCCAAACACCCAGTTCGGCGGATTGAACGCCGGCTTTTGCAGCGTCTCCAGCCACGGCAAACCCGGCGTCGTCAACGCGCCGCCGAGTCCCGCGGTCCCAAAACACACAACGATAAAGAAAAGCAGCCACGCCTTCGACATGGCTTCAGACTAACGCGCCGCTGGCGGCGGAGAACACGATTTTGGAAACGTGAGCGCTTTTATTTCTTCGGATGGCTCGCGAAAAATTCCCACGCCTTCTCCGTCGCCGAGATCGACGTCGCCGGATCCGCGGCCGCGCGGCGGAACATCGGTTTCGATCCCGGCCACGCGTGCGCGCCGTCGAGAATCGTGTACAGCACCACGTCCGCGCCGCCGGGCGACGCGTACGATTCCTTCACCACGTTTTTGAATTCTTCCTTCTTCGGCGCCGCGCCGCAGCCGTCGGCCTTCACCCAGAACGCCACCGATTCCGCGACGCTCAAGTCGATGCGCCCGCGTTCGACGCCGGCCTTCGTCGTCCCGCCGTCGTAGAGAACATTGTTGTCCATCTTGCCGTGAAAAATCACCATCGCGACCGGGTTCGCCGGCTGCGGACAGCGCTTCTCCTGCGCGCCGTCGTTCTCCTTTCCGCCGATCGTTCCGGCGACGGGCGCGGCGGCGGCGAAAACATCGGACATCTCCGCGGCGAGACGATGGGTGAGCATCGCGCCGTTCGACATGCCCGTAGCGTAAATGCGCTTCGCATCGACTTTCAATTTCGAATTCACGTCGGCCAGCACCGCTTTGACGTAGCCGATGTCGTCGATGTTGTTCTTGAACGCCGACCCGCAGCCGTGAAGCGCGTTCCAGGTTTGAAACGTTCCGGTCCCGTTGCCGTAGACGACGAAAAATCCTTCTTTGTCGGCCAGTTCAGTCCAGCCGTAATGTTCTTCACCGTGCTTGGCCGTGCCCATTCCGCCATGAAAAAACATCACCAGCGGCAGCGCCTTCGTGCCGTCGTACTGCGGCGGAACATGCAGCAGAAAATTGCGCTCGAGCCCGCCGACTTTCAGCGAAACGCTCTGGCTCCCCGCTTTGAACGCGCCCGCCGCTTCATCCGCGCCGCAAAAGACTGCGCAGAGAAATGCGGGAAATATCCACATCCACGTCGGCCTGCTCATCACACTCATTCTCCCCACGCACAGTTCGCGGTGGAATAACCGCCACGCACTCATTTAAAGTCTTTACTTTGCAATGAAAGGGCCAGTGTCGCGAACGACTCGACGGCAGAGAACAACGAATGACGGCAAGCGCTTTACGGGGTATATTCTTTCCGTGGCACAACGCTCGCGTCAGGTTCGGCCCGGAGGCTCCCCAATGAACACATCGCTTCGAATCCTATGCCTTGCCACGCTGCTGATGGGCGGCCCGCTGTTGGCCGAGGACGCGCCGAAAGCAAAGGTGGAAACATTCAGCGGCAAGGAAGAGGATTTTAAAGGCACGGTGGCCACGAAGGCGCTCGACGCAAAGGCCGGCATCGTCGCGATCATCAAGGTCACGAAAGGCGACCAGGTGGAATGGGTGAATCTGTGGGCCAGCGGCGACAACGCGAAGAAACTCGACGACCTCGCGACCAAGCGCGGCGAAGTGACCGTCACAGGCATTCGCGGCGCGGATGGAATTCACGTCAGCAAAGTCGGCGACGACGTGAAAATGCCGCCGGCGGGGAAGAAAAAAAAGAAGTAAGCCGCCGGGTCGAGCGTCATTTAATTGCGCGGAAAAATATTGCAAATGCGACCCGCTGGGACAGAGTGCATGTCTTCGATGCTCGGGATGGCCGAAATTTGAAATCCGCTCAAAGGGCGGGATGTTGTTTATGAGCGCTTTCTCATTAATTGACAGCATCGCCACTGAAGTTCTCATTTCGGGGCAGATCAATCCTGAATTGGTTGAGCCCAAGCTGCGCGAGCTTGAGAAGACGCTGTTCGAACCTGTCGGCCGCCAGCATCTGGACAAGCTGCTGGCCTGCGTTGAGAGCGCTCGCACGCATCCTGAAAACACCGGGATATTTCTGAATGCGCTCGATGTGCTGAGCGGCCATCTGGAAAGCCTCAACGATGCGCGCGCAGGCCAAACTCGCGCACGCCATTCATCGCTGCATCTGCAGGCCGTCTCGATTTCGGAGCTCGAGCCCGTCGAATACGACACGACGCAGTCCCGCGACTTGCTCGATACCTTTTTTGAAGAATATGTCCTCCACGTCCAGACGCTGCAGCAGCAGTTGTGGACCCTGCAGACCGATCCCGGCCGCCAGGATGCGGCAGAAGCGGCCTTTCGAATCGTCCACACGATGAAGGGCAATTGCGGTTTCCTGGCCCTGAACACGGCGCGCAAGCTCGCGCACGAAATGGAGAACATCCTTTCGCGAGGCCGTGAGAAGCCGCTCGACGGCCTTTCGGTGGAACTGCTGCTGCGTGCCGTGGACGTTTTGAGCGAAATCGGCGTGCGCATGGCCGTTCACAGCAACGACGCGCCAAAGCCGTTCCCGCTCGTGCCCAATGAATTCGCATCGATTCTCGATCTCGTGCGGCGCGCTGGGGCCGGCGAAGCTGCGGCACCTGCTCACGACTCTTCCGCCCCGCGCCCCGCGTCGTCGTCAAATTCGGCCGGAAAGGGCGTTTCGGGTTCAGGAAAAACGCCGCTGCAGGATTTGTTTCAGCGCATGGTCCGCATGGCCCGCGACGTCGCGCGGCGCGAAGAGAAGGAGATCGATATCCACATTGAAGCCGATTCCGCGCTGCTCGAACATCCCGTTCCCGCGCGATTGGCCGAGCCGCTTCTGCATTTGGCCAGCAACGCCGTGGCGCACGGAGTCTCGTCGCCGGCCGAGCGCAGGGCCGCCGGAAAACCTGCGCGCGCGCAAATTGTTTTCCGCGCGCGGCTGGATTCGCGAACGCTGGTGTTGCAAGTCTGCGACGACGGCGCCGGACTGGACTGCGAGCGAATTTTGCTCCGGGCGCGTGCGCGCGGCTGGCTGCAACTCTCGGAAACGCCGCCGGAACAGACGCTGTTCGGATTTATTTTTATGCCGGCATTTTCGACGAAAGCGCTGGTGAGCGAAACCGCCGGCCGCGGCGTCGGGCTGGATGTCGTGAAGACGACAATCGAAGACCTGGGCGGGAAAGTTTCAGTCTCAACCGTTCCGCGCCAATCAACGACGTTCGAACTGCGCCTGCCGCTGCTCGATCTGCCGGACGACCGGAATGCGTGACGCGTGAAAAGAGGCTTTGCCAATAGAGGAATGCCAGCGAGCGGGTTGCTCCGTTATTCGTTGCGTGAGGCTCTGTTTTTCACCTTTGCCGCAAGCCTGCTTCTTTTTCTAAACTTGAAAGGTTTTGACGTCGTCCCCGAAAATGATCCCAAATGGACCGGGATTATTCTGCGCTATGGATGGCCCATGCGAATTATCGATGAGTTCTCGTCGCATCCACCAGTGCGGGTGCTTAACTACATCTACGATGGTTCACGGCTTCAGATTAAGATTGAAACGAATTCAGAACGGGCCTATTACGATAATCTCAACTTTGAATTCAGTTGGGCGGCTTTAGTGGCTAATGTCCTACTTGGATCGCTCGGGATCTGGATCACGACGCAGTGGGCGCGCTGGATTGCGCGCCGAATTGGCATCCAAAAAAAACGAGCATTTCCCGGTTAAGACATTGATGTTCTATCTACGCCCAGTCAACGCGACAACCAGAACGACCAACAGAAGCAGCCCCAATCCACCGGATGGATAATAACCCCAGTTTGCGCTGTAAGGCCAGATGGGCGCAGCGCCGAGAAGCAGCAGAACCAGCAGGACAAGCAGTACTGTTCGCATGGCAGATTTCTCCAATGAAAAAAGGAACTCGACGCGGAAAAAAAGGACGGGCGGCGCCGGACTACCGGGTGACGCCGCCCGTTGAACTCAACCCAGGCGGGTTTGAGCGACATCAATCGCGTTTGACTTCAGTCTTCGTCTCGGTCTTTGTCTTGTTGCCTTCCGGATCAACGGTGACCGACTTTTCCTTCTTCGTCAGTTTGTCGCCGTCGTTGTCGACTTTCACTTCCGTCTTGTGCTCAATCGTCTTTGACGGCGGAGCCGTGACCGTGGTGTCGTTGCAACCGGACAGGAACAGGAAACTTCCCGCGGCCAGTGTCAGGTACATCAGAAACTTGTTCATGGCTTTCTCCTCCAAATGCGCGAACTGCGCGGATTTCACCATTGCAACGCACATGCCAGCCACATCCGTAATCCTCGGGAGCACTGGCATCCGTTTTGATAATGAGGCGCAGCGCGATGTAACTCGACCCGGAGATTTTCAGAATGAAAGTTCGCCGCTTAAAAGTTCGGCATGCGACGCATTACACATACGACGCGCCCATTGAGCGCAGCGTGCATTTCCTGCATTTGCGGCCCATCGAAGACGAGCGGCAACGCGTGTTCAACTACAGCCTGAAAATTCAGCCGCCGGGAACGCTTATCCAGTACGGCGATGTGTTTGGAAACCAGGCGGCCAAAGCCGAGATCCACGGCCCCTATACGGAGCTCAGCGTCATAGCGGAGTCGCTTGTCGAAATCACCGATACCGATCCGTTTGCATTCGCATCGGTTCCGGTGCGGCGCTCGTTTCCGCTGCGCTGGCTGCCGTATCAGCAGGTGATGCTCGCCCCGTACATGCAGCCGCCGGAGTTGCCCGAGACGCAGTTGGAAGAGCTGCACAATTACGCGATGTCTTTTGCCGACAATTGCGATGGCGACATGATGGAAACGCTCTTCGCCATTAATTTGTCGCTGTTCCGGGATTACACATACAAGCCGGGAACGACGAAATTGGATACGACGGCCTTTGAGGTCTACACGCAGCGCGAAGGTGTCTGCCAGGATTTCACGAATTTATTCATCTGTCTGGCGCGGCTGCTGGGATTTCCTGCACGCTATGTGTGCGGCTATGTGTACACGGGAAACACCGGTCCCAGCCGCGCAAATTCCGATGCGTCGCACGCCTGGGTGGAACTTTTCATTCCCAATGTCGGATGGAAAGGCTTCGATCCGACCAACGGCGTGCTTCCCAATACCGAGCACGTCCGGCTGGCGTGGGGGCGGCACTATAAGGATGCGACGCCGGTCAAAGGCACCATTTATTCGCCGGCGAAAGAGACCATGCGCATCGATGTCGAAGTCCGCGATGCGGAGCATGCTGAAAAAGATGCGCCGCAAGAGAACGCGCCCGCTCCGCAGACAAGTCAGGCGCCCTTGAACGGAGCGGCATCGGTTACCGCTCCCGCGCAGATGCCGTTGCCGGCGATTCCGGTCCCAGCGAACGCGGCCAGCCCTGCGGGTTAAATGCCGCTGCTTGTTTCGCTTTCGAGAACGATTATACCCGCCGTACTCTCATGCTCGCCGTGATCGAATTTATCTGGTTTGCCATTCCAACGTGCATGGTCGTTGTCGCGGGACTGTTTCTACAGAGAATGGGAAAGCGCGCGCTTCAATTTTCGACGCGCGAAATGCTGGTCCTGCCGTTGGTCTTCTCGCCGTCGCTTTACTTTTTTTCCAAGGCGATGGATTCAAACAATTCCGACGCCGTGAAACTTCTCGCGTTTCTTGTGTATCACCAATTCGCCGGCGCGCTGGCAGGCTGGACGATCGCCGTGCGTAAAGAACATCTTGGCCGCTGGTCACCGTCGCTCTGGATTCTGGCCGGCGCGTGGGGCGCGCCGATCCTGTGGGCGATCGCGACGTTCTTCGCGCTATCGATGAGTTGAATTCCGCGAGAATGCACCCGGCGTTGCGCATTGACCCATTTCATTTCGCCGGATATCCTCGCCCGTATCGCCAAATCCCGAGGAGAGCCACATATGCCATTTGCCCGCATTGTCGCGTTTCTACTGCTGTGTTTGACTGCGATTCCGGCTTATTGCGCGGACGAAGGCTGGACCGAGCTCTTCGATGGCAAGACGCTCAAAGGCTGGAAAGCCAACGAGAACCCGGAGAGTTTCAGCGTGCAGGATGGCGCGCTGGTAACGGCCGGAAAGCCGGTCGGGCATCTGTTCTATGTGGGTGAGAACAACGATTTTAAGCCGCTCAAAAATTTTGAACTCAGCGCGGACGTCTGGAGCGAGCCCAACAGCAATTCGGGGATTATCTTTCTCTGCCAGTTCCAGGAAAAAGGCTGGATCAAGAGCGGCTTCGAGGCGCAGGTGAACAACACGTACGAAAAAGATCCTCGCAAAACCGGGAGCCTGTATGCCGTAAAGGACGTAAAGGAAGCGCCCGCCAAAGACGGTGAATGGTGGAACTACCACCTTAAAGTCGAGGGCAAGAACATCGTCTTCACGATCAACGGCAAGGAAGTGATGAACTACACCGAACCCGACGGCCAGCAGCCCGGCAAG
>Ga0265314_10005918_pt1 | contig 10939 bp, 6 predicted proteins | sample 4126metaG_FD_203106 | JGI IMG/M metagenome (GOLD analysis project Ga0265314, IMG submission 203106) | Rhizosphere microbial communities from Carex aquatilis grown in University of Washington, Seatle, WA, United States - 4-1-26 metaG | ecosystem: Host-associated > Plants > Roots > Rhizosphere >... | reverse complement strand
TCCCTCCAAACACGAATCATTTGCCGATCTTTGGCGTTTGCTTCGTTGGAGTCATGCTTTCGACGCCAATAATCTCATTCAGGCGCGCAAGTTCATAACAGCACACGAACGTACACCGGTTGACTGCAAAACGTTTGACGATGTGATGGCGGCCACCAAGGGATTGACCGACGCTTAACCCACGCTCTTCGTCCCAAGGATTTTCTTCAACACCTTGCCGAGCCGCTGGATGCCTTCCCGGATGTCTTCCTCGCTGGCACTGCCAAAGCTGAGGCGCATTTCGTGGTCCGGTTTTTTGCGCGCCGGGTCGGCGGCGTAGCAAAGTTCGCCGGGAACGTAGAGCACGTCGTTTTTCAGCGCGGTCTGGAAGATTTTTGATGTTACACCGGTGGCGATGTGCTTTGGCAGGCGCACCCAGAAATAGAGCCCGCCGCCGGATTCCCAGATTTCCACGTTCGGCGGAAAACATTCTGCGAGTGCTAGTTTCATCACGCGCGCTTTTTGGCCGTAACGCTTTTCAATTTTGGCCACATGCCGGTCGTAAAGGCCGGTTTGCAGCGCGCCGGCAATGAGCTGTTGCAAGAGGTTTGCCGTGCCGAAATCATGGTTGCCTTTGATGCGCTGGACGCTGGTAAAGAGCGGTTCAGGCAGCAGGCCAAAACCAACGCGCGCGCCGGGCGCGTAGGGTTTGCTGTAGGTGCCGGTGTAAATCACGCGGTCCGCCGCGCCGGACACCATGAGCGCAGATGGCGGGATGGTAGGGACGTGCTGCCGCGCGACCTGGCTGACCGGCAGGTCAGCCCTACCGGCAAAGGACAGCTCGCGATAGGCGGCATCTTCGAGCAGGTAAATCGGATGACCCGCCGCGCGCTCGAATTTTTTCAGCAGCTTCAAAATACCGCGCTTTTTCCCGAAGCTGGTGGTGGCGCCGGTCGGATTTTGAAAGTAGCTGATGAGATAAAGTGCCTTGAGGCGGCGGAGTTCGCCGGATTTTTTCAGACGTTGCAAAACGGTTTCAAGGTGCGCGAGATCAAGGCCGTCGCGTTCGAGCCGGACACCTCGCGCGCGGATGCCGCGACTTTGGAGAATGCTCAGAAACACAAAATACGTGGGGTCTTCGACGAGGACGATGTCACCTTCGTCACAAAGCGCCTCCAGGGTCATGTAAAGCAGTTGCTGCGAACCGCCGGTGATCAGCACGTGTTCCCAGGAGTGAATTTCGGGAGGGACGGCGTGCCGCCGGCCCTGACTTTTGGGACGCCGAAACGGTGTCCCTCCCAAATCCAGTTTCTGCAAGTGGCGTGCGGTGAGCCGGCGCAGGTTGGTTTCGCCGGCAGTGATGCCGTATTGGAGTGCGGGCTGGCCGAATTTGGGCGAGCGCAAGACCCGGTTGAGCAGTTTGCGGGAAAGGTCCACCGGCAGGGTGGCGTTGTCGGTGAAACCGGCGGCGAGCGAAATCAATCCGGGCCGCGACAACGCGGTTTGCATGAGCCAGGAGATGGGCGGCGGCCCCGTGCGGCGGCCGAGTGCGGACAAGGCGGACGTTTTCATTTCAACAGCACTTTAACATTCAACCTTCAACCTCCAACGCCGAACCTCCAAGGCAAATCCATTTCGCGTTCATTGGGTGTTGAATGTTGAACGCTCGATATTGTTTCCCTTCACTTTGCGGTAAAAACGCTGTCGAGGATGGTTTCCTTGGTTTTCCAGATCAGCGCCATGGTCATGGCCAGCGGCAACAAGGCGAAAAAGGTCAACAGCCAAAGGCCAAGACGGTTGAGCCAGACGACCAGAATGCCGAATTCCAGCGGCATTTGCGTTACGTGGAGCAACACCGCGTAGGCCACCGCGAGCAGTAGCAGGAGGCCGAGCAGCCCGCGGTTGAGCGCGGTGAACAGGATGGTCTCGTGCCGGAGGGTTTCGTCCGGCAGCATGGCCACGAGTTGTTTGAGGACCACGTTCAAGTTGAATAGAAAAAGCACCGCCGACAGGACCAGCGCGAAGACGGCGGCGCTGAAAAAGGTTTCCCGCGGCATTCCATGGTGCCAGTAAAGAAACGGACAGAGTCCGAAGTTGACCAAACCAAGGAGCTTCGCGCGGTCCAACGCCTGGCGCCAGGGACGTTCGTGTTTCTGAAAATCGCTCATTTGCCAAAGTCCGAAAACCAACAGGCCCGTGGCGGCCAACGCGGGGATGAAGCCAAAGGATTTCAGCCAATCGGTTTTGGTGGTTTCCGCGCAGATCACCAACGACGCCGGCAAACCCCAAAACAAGGCGGACAAACCACGGGCCAGATGCCCAAGTGAGCGAAGTAATTCGGCTTTGTTTCGGGTCCCGGTCTCGGAATTGAGGGTTTCGGTCAAAACGAAAGATAGGTGTAAGCCTTCAAACCGCGTTCGTAGTCATCGAGCAGTCGCATGGCCTCGGACGGTTTCATGCGGTCCGATTTGATGGCCTCGTCCACCTGCGCCTTCATCTGGCGTTTAAGTTCATTCTCATCGTATTGCACCGCGGCGAGCGATTGGATGATGGTGTTGCCTTCGATGATTTCCTCGATGTAATAACCGGTCGGCTCGTCGGGTTCGAGAAAAACGTGAACCTCGTTGACGCGGCCGAACAGGTTATGCAGGTCGCCCATGATGTCCTGATACGCGCCCATCAGGAAAAAACCGATGTAATACGGCTCGGGCAGGCCATTGCCGTTGGTGTTGAGTTTGTGCAGCGGCAAGGTGTCGCGTACATCCTGGAAATCTATGAACTTGTTGACCTGTCCGTCGGAATCACACGTGATGTCCACGAGCGTGCCTTCGCGCGTCGGGCGTTCATTCAGGCGCGTGATGGGCATGATCGGGAAAAGCTGGTCGAGCGCCCAGTGATCGAGCAAGGATTGAAAGACGGAAAAATTGCAGAGATATTGATCGCCGAGACTGTCTTCCAACTGTCGGATGTCCTCCGGTACAAACGGCTGGCCCTTGTAATGCTCGACCACGGCCCGGCTGATCTGCCAGTAAAGGTCTTCAATCTTCGCCTTGTCCGGCAAATCCAGCACCCCGAGCGTGAACATGTGTTGCGCGTCGTCCCGGCGTTCGAGGGCGTCGTGATAGGCTTCGAGTTTGTTGAGGTTTGGCAGGTTCTGTTTGATTTCGAGCAGCTCCTTCACGAGCGCGTGTTCGCGGTCGCCATATTTCAAAAATTCGCCGGGCCGGATTTTTTCAATCGCGCCGAACACTTCAACTATCAAAACACTGTGATGCGCCACGATGGCGCGTCCGCTTTCGCTGATGATGTCCGGGTGAGGGACGTTTTCCGCGTTGCACACGTCGGCTATATAAAAAACCACGTCATTGGTGTATTCCTGGAGCGAGTAATTCGTTGAGCTGTCGAACGCCGAACGGCTGCCATCGTAATCCACCCCCAACCCGCCGCCGACATCGAGATACGAAATGGGGAAACCCATCTTATGGAGCTTGGCGTAAAACCGGGCCGCCTCCTGCACGGCCTTTTTCACCGTCAGAATGTCCGGTACCTGCGAGCCGATATGGAAATGCAACAGTTTGAGGCAGTGTCCGAGGTTTTCGGCCTTCAACATTTCCGTGGCCTCCAGAATCTCCGCCGTGCTCAAGCCGAACTTCGCGTTTTCGCCGCCGCTTTCCGCCCAGCGCCCGGCACCCTTGCTCAGCAGCCGGGCACGGATGCCGATGAGCGGCTCGACCCCTGCCAGTTTTGAAATCGTGATGATTTGCCGCAATTCCTCGAGTTTTTCAACGACCATGATGACCGTTTTGCCCAGCTTGATGCCGAGCATGGCCATTTTGATGAACTCCGCGTCCTTATAACCATTGCAGATGATGAGACAGCCCATCTGGTTTTGCAACGCCAGGCCGGCGAACAACTCCGGCTTGCTGCCGACCTCCAGGCCAAACTCGAACGGCTTGCCGGCGTCGAGAATCTCTTCCACGACTTCACGCAGTTGATTGACCTTGATGGGAAAGACGCCGCGATACCGGCCTTGATAATTGTATTCCGTGATTGCGTGGCGAAATGCCTGATTCAGGGACTCCACGCGGTGGCGTAAAATGTCCTGAAACCGGATGAGCAGCGGAAATTTCAACCCCCGCGCCTTGGCCTCCTCGATCACGTCCGTCAAATCCACCGCCACACCCGCCTCCTGCAACGGGCGCGCCACAACGTGTCCGGCCTCGTTGATGTCGTAGTACTTTGCGCCCCAGCGGCGGATGTTGTAAAGCGCGCGCGCCGCGTCGATGTTCCACGGCGAGTTTGCGTCGGTCGAATTGCTCATCTCATGAATCTGAGCGAACTATAAAATTCCCTGCGCAGAAATCAACAAGAGGAATGAAAAATCTTCGAGACGCTTCGGGCTTTGCAGGCCGGGGCGGATTTGCTTTCATCGCGCCATGCCAAAGACTTCGCTTGCGGCCATCGTCGCTCACGCTGACAAAATTCTCCGCACCCGCGCCATCGGCGATTACGACGGAGCCGCCAACGGATTGCAGGTGGGAAATCGCGGCACGGTCAGCCGCCTCGCCGCCGCCGTGGACGCGAGCCACGCCACGGTGGAACTCGCCATCGCCGCCAGGGCGGACCTGCTGCTCGTCCATCACGGACTGTTTTGGTCGCCCGCCCATCCGTGGACGGGTAAAAAATACGAACTGCTCCGGCGGTTGCTGGAGAACAATCTGGCGGTTTACAGTTCGCATCTGCCGCTGGATGCCCATCCCCGGCTCGGCAATAACGCGCAACTCTGCGCCGCGCTCGGATTGAAAAATCTTAGGCCGTTTTTTTTGACCCACGGCCAGCCCATTGGTTTTAGGACGCGGCAGACGATTTCCCGCGCTGAGTTGACCCGACGACTGGCGCGGGCAACCGGTGCGAAGCCGCGCGTCATCCCCGGCGGTACCGAAATTTGCCGGAACATTGGTGTGGTGACCGGCGGTGCGGGTGCCGAATTGAAACAGGCGGCCAGGGAAGGCGTGGACACGTTCATCACCGGCGAGGGATCGCATTGGACGTATGCCCTGGCGGAGGAGCTCGGCATCAACGTTCTTTACGGCGGCCATTACGCAACCGAGACGTTCGGCGTCAAGGCGCTGGCGTCCTATCTTTCAAAAAAATTTCACCTGCCCTGGACGTTCCTTGATCATCCCACGGGTTTGTGAGATTCAGGGTGGAAATATCCGTTTCTAATGGGAAGACGTTCGCCGCGTCGAAAAGAACAAAAATCCACACACCAGTATTCCCACCACGATGGCCGACAAGGTGACGTAAAGCGTGCCGGAGGGAAGCAGGAAATCAAATTCCACCGTGTGCGTCCCCGGTGTCAAATAAACGCCGCGCATGATGTAGTTGCAGCGCAGCAGCGGTTCAGGTTTGCCATCCACGAGCACGCGCCAGTTCGGATCGTACTCATCATTCAGCAGCAGGACGGACGGCGCCTCGGCGTGCGCTTCGATTAGGATGTCCTTTGGCGAATAGCTATTGAACCCGACCGTGCCGGTATTGGTATTGGTTGCGTTTTCAGCGGGCGGTGTCGGCAGGTTGGTGGAAACCAAAACAGTCTCCGAGGCGTCAAAATCGGCGCTCGCGAGGGTTTGCAGCGTGGCGTTGTCATTGGTGCTGACCTGCCACTGGGAGTACAATTTGACTCGCGGAAGCGCGCCGGTGAACTCGAAGAGCGCATTGTCGCCATTTTCGTCCGGAACCGCCGTCAACTCCGAATACTGGGTGGGCTTTTCGATCCCTGGTTTGGGCACGACACTAAAGCGCTGGACGATGCGGAACCGGTGTTGCGCCGGATCGAGTTGTTGGTTTAATCCATCAAGGAAAGTCGCCGGGCCCAGGAGATAGCGGGTGTTGGTCAATGCCCAATGGCGGGGGACGCGGTATACCGTATCCGGTGTGCCCTGCGGTGAAAGTGCCGCTTGATAAGCAGCCAGATTTTCGGGCACACGCGACATCTGAATGACGTCCAGCGACTGGATGTTGTAGTAAGGGAACAGCTGTTGGGACCATTCAATATTGTAGAGCTCTTCGAAAAGTGTCTTGGAATGTAAGACCGCGACCCGATGCTCATAAGGTTTGTTCTGGAGCAAGTCGACGATGGGATTGCTCGCGTATTTTTGCGGATAGTTCCAAAAAACCAGCCAGGGCTGATCGGCGCGTCCCAGATCCAAAACCAGAAGTATGCCCAGCAAAAGTCCGCCCCATTTGGCCCGGCGTCCTGCAAACGCCCCACTCAGAATCAACGTGAGCAATCCCAGGGCAAGTGCGAAGAACAAGCAAAACCAACCGACTTGACTGACACTGAATGCGGCGATTTGGCCGGCCATGTTCTCGTCGGAAAAGCCGACCGTTTTCAAATAGGCGATCAGGTTCGACTCTTGCACCGCATAAATCAGCCAGGCCAGCAGACTGCCGATGAGGAACACGACGCAAAGGGAAGTCCAATTCCGGTCGAAGCCGCGGGCTTTTGCCCACCAGGTTTTAAATTGGACAGGCAGTGAAGCGGAACCCATGGCTGGAATTTCCAGATAACGCCGGCTCAAGCCGTCAATACCGTAGCCAAAAACGATGACCAATGCCCAAGAAAAGACAAAGAGGAATTTGATGGGATTGCGAATGGTTGAGAAATATGGCAACGCGTAAACGAGCCGGTAAAACGGCGCAAACCGTCCAAAAGCCAGAAGCAAGGACACGAGCAGCACCACCGTCCAGAACCAAAGAAACTTCTGAGTGGTTGTGGAAAAAACGGAATTTTTGCGGCGTAGCAACTGGGCAATGGTCCACAACGCCACCAAAATGACCAGCACTCCGGCGTAATTACCAGTGCCACTAAAACGGAGGAATCCTTGCGGCGGTGTTCCTTGTTCACCGTCGGCGAAATAGCGGTCCCACGCCGGGTCGCGTCCCACAGCGCCCCAATAGTTACCTCCAGATGGGCTGTCCATCCGATAACCAAACAACCCGGGTACTGCGACCCCCAAGGTTTCAATTTTAGGAAGACTCCATTCGGTAGCCCAATCCCAATGTTGTGCCTTTGTCTCCGTGTCTTGTCGAGTGCCAACAATGCCTTCAATCTGGGTTTGGAACAATGAAACCAGGATTTGTGTGGCAAGAAACACCGCAAAAAGCGCAATCACCGCAACTCTTGCGAAACCGCGCCCGACTTTTTTCACAATCGGGCCCGGGGCGCCATCCACAATCGAATGAAACAGTGCAAAAGCAGCGACAAAGAGACTGAAGATGGCGCCGATATCCACGGCTTCCATTACGTTCATGCCCACGGCCAACCCCGCCAAAGCCAGCCGTGTCCAACGGAGAAACCATGGAGTCGTTGGTGAATTGGAAACAATCAAGGCCAATGCCAGGAAATCCAGGCCAAGGGCAATTTGATGCGAAGCGGTGCCCCAACAGGCGTCCGAGAAAAATGTGGAAGTAAGCGCTGCCGCCAGCGCGGCCAAGAGTGCCGCCAGTGGCATGAGCTTCAATTGTCTGAAAAAAGTCCACGCCCCGGTTCCGAGGATCAACAGGGCAATAGGAGCATAAAATTTTGCATAACCCACCGGCCCGGCAACTAATTGGATAAACTCGCTGATGTTCGGCGGGAATCTTCCTGCCTCGAAGCCGATGCTATTCAAGTCGTCCCAAAAACCTTTTAATGAAACTTTAAGCCACGTTGCGGTTTGCTGGCTTAGCGGGCTATCATTGGAAAAATGAATATAACCGGGTAAAAAACTTTTCCAGAAGAGCAACCCCAGAATGACCGCCAGCAGTAATGGCAGCCAAAACGCGTTCGGTTTTTGCTTCGGAGTCGGGCTGGCTGGTTTCATGGAATATTGGGATGGATTGCCGGGCGAACGTTCGCTTACACATAATTTTCCCCCGGGCGGGTGTCAAGAACGGGTTGTCTTTTTTAAAACCAACCGGACCTTAAATCTTGGAGATCCCCCCCGTACCGCCGGCTATACCGGAGGTCTCCGCCGCGTCGCACCAACGGGAGCAGAGGATGTCTCCATCAAAACCTGGCGATTGCTTGCCTCCCATCAGGGAGCAGTGAAGCGAAGGCGGTAGAACTGATTTGTTCCAGTCATTTGAACGGACTCCAGATATTCACTGCCAATCTGGATAGGAGGGTTGGGAACGGGCACCCAATCGGCTGGAGCCAGAGTAAAGGTACTTTCCAGGACAAATCCCGGGGCGCTCACCGGCCAGAACATCAACAGAAAGTTCCCTGATTGGGTCGCTCCCAGTGCCGGTGGTGGAATGACTGTCAGCACGGCGTTGGAACTGAGGATGGAATTGACGGGATTGGACACCAGTACCGTATAATTACCCGCTTGATTGAGTTGGACAGCGGTCAGTACCAGCATGGCATTCGTTGCATTAACAATATTGGTCTGGTTGAAGTTCCATTGGTAACTCAAGGGCGAGGTGCCCGAGGCGGTTACGCCGAAATTTGCCGTGCCGCCGATATAAACCGTCTGATTGGTGGGTTGGGTGGTGATCGCGGCAGGTGTCTGCACTGTGAGTGTGGCATTGGAACTGAGCACCGAACTGATCAAATTGGACACCAAGACCGTATAGTTACCCGCGTTTGTCAATTGGACATTGGTCAGTAGCAACGAGGCGTTGGTGGCTCCGACCAGTTGATTGGTTTGGTTGAGGAACCATTGACAGCTGAGAGGCAGCGAACCGGTTGCGGTCACAGAAAATACTGCCGTGCCACCCACCGCGACTGTCTGGTTGGTCGGCTGGGTCGTGATGACGGGCGGGCCGCCAAAAGGCGTCGTGTTTTGGTATATCGAGACGGTATTGTCATAGGTATTGCCGAAAACTAGGTCGGGCCGGCCGTCGCCATCGAGATCTCCAATCGCAATGCCATTGGGATTATTGCCAGTAGCCAAATCAACCCGTGAGGCAAACGAACTGGTCGTAATACTGCCAACGGAACTGATGTTGCGAAATAATGATAAATGGTTGGGCAACTGTACCAGCACGACCACATCCGGCTTGCCATCCCCGTCCAGATCCCCGATGGCTACGGTGTTGCCCCATCCTCCCACGGCAAAATCAACATGGGGCGCAAACGAGTTGGTTGTGATGCTGCCGGGTGTGCTCGTATTTCGATAGATGGACACTGCTTGCCCATTGTTGAATGAACCAACCACCAGATCCGGTTTGCCATCCCCATCCAAATCACCAATCGCCACGTCAAGGCTGCTGAGAAGACCAGGAAAATTAACTGTCGGTGCAAAAGCAATGTTTCCAACCGTACTGATATTGCGCAATACCGAAATCGGGTTGTTGTTGTCGCCGGTGATGGTTACGACATCCGATTTGCCGTCGCCATCCAGATCCGCTATCGCCATGTGAGCCGGCCCAGACCCGACGGCAAAATTAATCGGAGCCGCAAACGAATTGGTGGTAATAATTCCACCGGTTCCAATGTTCCGTAAAACGGATACCGTATTGCTACTCTGATTGACGGTAATAATATCAGGCCTGCCGTCGCCATCCACGTCTGCCACCGCAACGCCAAAGGGTGTGCCGGCGACCGGCAAATCAACCCGAGCCCCGAATGAGTTGGTCGTAAGATTCCCAAGAGTGGAAAAATTCTGGAAAATCGAAACCATATTGAGATTCCGGTTGGCGACAACTATATCCAGACGGCCATCTCCATCCAAATCCGCCAAGGCAAGTCCCCACGTGCTGTCCGTACCGCCACCAATCGTTAAAATCACTGGAGGCGCAAATGAACCCGCCGTCAAGGCGCCGTTGGTGCTGATATTGCGATAGATCCAGATTGACCCGTCATAAACGTTGGCCACCACCACGTCGGACTTGCCGTCTCCATCCAGATCACCAACAACCACTTTTGCAGGACCATTGCCTGCCGCCGCCAGATTCACCGGCCCAACAAAGGACGATGAACCCAGAGTGCCGCCGCTGGGGAAAACCGGCAGGAAGGGACCGTCGGCATAGGCCGTCAACCCATTGACCGTCTCAGTAATTGGCGCATAGGTCGCCCCCGCCGGCACCGTCACCACCAGGTTGGTCGGACTGGCGCTGACCACTGTCGCCTTCACCGCACCAAAATACACGGTGTTGCTCCCCGCCGCCGGACTGAAGTTCAGGCCGCTGATCGTTACACTGCTCCCGGCCGCTCCTGCCGCCGGACTGAATGATGTGATGATGGGCACTGCGTACACGGTCAGATTTGCGTTTGAACTGGTTGTCGAACCGATGATATTGCTGATCATCACCGCATAAGTGCCCGCATTGGTCAACTGTACGTTGTTCAGGATCAGTGTGGCATTCGTGGCATTCGTGATGTTGGCTTGATTAAAAGTCCATTGGTACAAGAAAGGCTTGGTGCCTATCGCCGCCACAGAAAATTGCGCTGTAGTTCCCACTACGGCTACTTGATTGGAGAGTTGCTGAGTAATCACCGGACTCGAAGAGGTGATGGTCAATAGTGCGTTGCTGCTGATGGCTACACCAGCCACATTGCTCACAATGACATTGTAATACCCTATATTGGTCGCCGAGACGTTGCTGATGGTCAGGTTGGTGGTGGTGGAACCCGAAATACTCCCTCCGTCACTCAAGTTGTTGCTGTTGTATTGCCACTGATAATACAGCGGCAGGCCGCCGGTAGCTCCCACTGTGAAAGTCGCGGCCGCTCCGTCCAGCACCGCTTGGTTGGTCGGTTGTTGCGTAATCGTTGGAGGACTGAGTACGGCTAAAGTAAACTGGCGGCCCTGTCCTACGCTATCATTCAAATTGGTGAACCACACCGAAGCACTGTAAGTCCCCACCAGCAGGTTACTGGCAACCGAATTCAGGCTCAAGGTTACGTTGACTGCCGGCCCGCCACCGGTCAAACTACCGCCACTGGTGGAAGCGATGAGCCAGAGTGATG
>Ga0265314_10005917_pt1 | contig 10939 bp, 9 predicted proteins | sample 4126metaG_FD_203106 | JGI IMG/M metagenome (GOLD analysis project Ga0265314, IMG submission 203106) | Rhizosphere microbial communities from Carex aquatilis grown in University of Washington, Seatle, WA, United States - 4-1-26 metaG | ecosystem: Host-associated > Plants > Roots > Rhizosphere >... | reverse complement strand
CGCCAACTGCACGGCCCGCTCCATGGCGCGGTCCGAGTGGGGCTCCAGGTCGGTGGCCAGCAGAATTCTGCGGATCGCCGTCATGGCCCGGACTTTCCGTCGCCCGGAGGCGGGATATTGAAACGAGGGGCCATTCCTGCCTCGCGCTGATGAATTGGAAGGCCAGGGTTCAGGAAAAACCCGTATGCCGTCGACTCCGGAGACTACGGAGGCATCATTGCCGGGTGGAAAATCCAGGTAGTAACAATATGTTATTCAGATCCCTCCGTATTCTTGCGGAGGCCGGGGGCGGATGCATCCGGCGGCCTGGGCTGCTACCATCGGCCGATCGCGAGAGAGGAAAGGCCGCCGTGCCGAAGGACTTCCGGCTGATCGCCGTCTATCTGCCCGCCCACCTGTTCCTCGATTGGGTCAGCTATATCCACGAGCTGCCGCCCCTCAACGTCACGCCCTGGAATCCGCCGGCCGGTCTGGCCATGGGGATGCTGATCGCCTTCGGTCCGCGCATGGCGCCCCTGGTCTGGCTGGCCCTGACGGCGGGCGACGTGCTGATTCGCGGCCTGACCGTCGATCTGTGGGCCACCTTGGTGTCCAACGCGGTGATTGCCGGGTGTTATGGTCTTGCCGCCTGGATCATGCGGTCCCGGTTCGGGTTGCGGCCCGGTCTGGAACGGCTGCGCGACATCGCCTTGCTGATGGCGGGCAGCGGCATCGCGGCGGCGGCGGCCGGTACCGGCTATATTTCCGTCTTCATGTGGATCGGCCTGTTCCCGGCAAGCGAATTCCTGCCGGCCCTGCTGCGCTATTGGGTGGGCGACGTGATCGGCATCATGGTGCTGACGCCGGTCATCCTGCTGTTGCGCCAACGCCACTGGTCCCTGCGCCTGCCGTGGCCCGGAGGCGTCGAGGCGGCGGCCCAGGGGCTGGCCATCGGGCTGGCGCTGTGGGTGGTGTTCGGCCCCCTGGCATCCAGCCGCTACGAGTATTTCTATCTCCTGTTCCTGCCGGTGGTCTGGGTGGCGTCGCGGCACGGTCTGACGGGGGCGGCGCTGGCGGCGCTGGTCTGCCAGGTGGGGCTGATCATCGCCATCCAGTCGGTGGGGACCGAAACGGCGATAATGACCCATTTCCAGTTCCTCATGCTGGCCCTGACGGTCACCGCGCTGCTGCTGGGCGCGGTGGTCACCGAGCGCCGCCGGGCCGAGTCCTGGGTTCGCGAGCGCCAGGAGGAATTCGCCCACGCCTCTCGCCTGACCGAAGCCGGCGAGATGACCGCCGCCCTGGCGCACGAGATCAACCAGCCGCTGGCCGCCACCATGAGCTATGCCCGGGCGGCGCGGAAGATCGCGCGGCGCGACGGTGTTTCGTCCCAACTGGCCGAGATTCTGGACAAGACCATCGCCCAGGCCGAGCGGGCCGACCGTGTCATGCGCAGCCTGCGCGACTTCGTGCGCAAGGGCGAACGCCGCACCGAAGCCGTCGTCGTCGCCCGGCTGGTGGCCGACAGCCTGATCCTGGCCGGTCCGGGCGTCCGCCAGCATGGCGTTGCCATCGTCACCGATATCGCCGGCGGCCTTCCCCCGGTGGCGGGCGATCCCGTCCAGTTGCAGCAGGTCCTGCTCAATCTGGTGCGCAACGCCGCCGAGGCGATGATCGGCTCGCCCGGCGGCGAGCGTCTGATCACCCTGTCGGCGGGACGGGGCGAGCCCGGCTTCGTGGAGATCGCGGTTCGAGATACCGGTCCGGGCTTTTCCGAACTGGTGGAGCGCAACCTGTTCATTCCCTTCGTCACCACCAAGGCGACCGGCATGGGGCTGGGCCTGTCCATCGCGCGGTCCATCGTCGAGACCCACGGAGGAGCCCTGGCCGGCTACCGGCTGCCCGAAGGCGGCACCATCTTTCGCTTCACCCTTCCCATCGCCACCAGCCATGATGACCGCCATGCCCGATGAACAATCCATTGTTTTCGTGATCGACGACGACGAGGCCGTGCGCGATGCCTTGTCCGTCCACCTGGATCTGGCCGGATTGCCGGTCCGCACCTTCGCCTCGGCCAGTGACTTCCTGGCCGCAATCGACCCCGACCAGGGGGGCTGCGCCGTCCTCGACATCCGCATGCCCGATCAGGACGGCATCGCCTTGCAGCAGGAGATGATCCGGCGCGGCCTGACCCTGCCGGTGATCATCATCACCGGCCATGGCGACGTCGAGGCGGCGGTGGCGGCTTTCCGGTCGGGAGCGGTGGATTTCCTGCAGAAGCCCTTCGACGAGGACCTGCTGATCGAGCGAATCCGCGAAGCCATCGAGCGCGACCGTCACAGCCGCCGGCTGTCCCTGGAAGTGGCCGAGATCCGGGTGCGCTTCGACCAGCTCAGCCCGCGCGAGAAGGAGGTGATGGATCTGGTCGCCCAGGGGCATTCCAACAAGGTGATCGCCATCCGCCTGGATATCGGCGTGCGCACCGTGGAAACCCACCGCGCCAAGGTGCTGGAGAAAATGGGAGTGCGCAGCGCCCCCGAGCTGGCCCGCATGAAGATGCGGTTGGACGAGGGCGGGCACGGCTGACCGGTTCAGGTCCGGCGGGCCGCCCCCGCCCGCTGCTCTACCTGGCGTTGGCGGGAGCCAGCGCCCAGTCGGAAAAGCCGCCGCCCGCCGCCGGGGTGCGGCAGAAGGTGATATCCCAGGCATGGGTGGTGACCCGGGGATGGGTGGTGTCGAAGATGAAGGCGCCGTCCTTGATCACCGGCACGCCTTCCGAGGCGGTCAGCGTCACCTTGTTGTCCACGCATTCGCGGGCTTCGGTGGTTTCGTGGCGGGTGGTGCGGACGCTGGCCTTGTAGGTGGCGTTGCGGTCCTCGGCGGCGGAGTCCGAGGACTTGCCGGGGACGCTGTCCTCGAGATTGCCCAGGCGATGGCGGATGGCCTTCAGGGCCAGTTCCTTGAAGGTGCCGCTGGTCATGCGGTTGGACGGAGCGGTCGGGGCGGCGAAAAAGCTGTCCACGGCGGACAGGGTGCTTTCCACCACCGCAACCGGCAACTTCATCTCGCGGGCGACGTCCGAGGCATCGCTGGCCAGGGCCGGCCGGGCCATGGCGACGGCAATTCCGAGACCGAAGGCCATCGAAAGAATGGATTTGGGAGAAAGGCGCATGGGAGGTTCCTGCCGGTTGATCATTGATTTCATGGGCGCGCATGGGTGAATGCGGCGGAATTCTAGGGATGAAGCAAGGCGACAATATGGCAAGGCGGCGGTTGCCGCCGCAAGATGCTCAGTCTTCGGCCTCCCCGTGCCGGACGAGGAAGCCGCTGACGATGGCGGTGAAGTTGTCGTTGCTGTCGCCGGCGATCATGTGGCGGGCACTGCCGATCTCCACGTATTCCGCCGCCGGCACCAGTCGGCGGAACTCGGCGGCGGCCTCGGCGGTGACCACGTCGCTGCGCCCGCCCCGGATCAGTTGGGTGGGGATTTTGACGCGCCGCGCCGCCTCGGCCATGCGCCCGTGGTCCAGGAGCGGGGCCTTGCGCACCGAGCGGATGAATTGCGGGTCCCAGTGCCAGCGATAGCGCCCGTCCTTCCCCTTGCGCAGGTTCTTGATCAGGCCGCCGGTGACCTTGGGACGCGGGCGGTGGGGCAGATAGGCGGCGACCGCCTCGGCGGCCTCCTCCACCGAGGCGAAGCCGTCGGGGGCCGCTTCCATGAAGCGGATGACGTTCTCGGCGCCGGCGGCATCGACGGTATGGGCGACGTCGACCAGCACCAGGGCGCTGGCGATGGCCTTGTCGCTTTCCCCCACCGCCATCAGGGCGGTCAGGCCGCCGAGCGAGGCCCCGACCAGGGCCGGCGGCCGGGTCAAGGTGGCGATGACCTGACGCAGATCGGCGGCGAAGGCGTCCAGACGGTAATCACCGTCGGTCGCCCAGGTGCTTTCGCCATGGCCGCGCAGGTCCAGGGAAATGACATGACGGCCGCCCCGCACCAGTTCCCGCGCGGTCTTGCCCCACGATCCCCGGGTCTGGCCGCCGCCATGCATCAGGATGACGGCCGGATGCTCCGGGTCGCCTCCCACATCGGCGGCCAGGGTTACCCCGGCTCCCTGGAATTGCCTTGCCTTCATCTCAGCCACTCATGCGTCCTTGACGTTCGAAGCGACTATGCCAGGACAGGGCCTCGTCGAGAATGTGCGGCGTGTGCAGGCCGCCATGTCCGGCGCGGGCGGCCTGTTCGGCGCGGGCGACGTAGTCGAGCAGCGCCGCCTGATAGTCGGGATGGGCGCAACGCCCGATGACCTCGCGCGAACGCTGCCGGGGCGCCAGGCCGCGCAGGTCGGCCAGCCCCCGCTCGGTCACCAGGATCTGGACGTCGTGCTCGGTGTGGTCCACGTGACTGGCCATGGGCACGATGCACGAGATGGCGCCGTCCTTGGCGGTGGACGGCGTCATGAAGATGGACAGGTAGGCGTTGCGGGCGAAATCCCCCGAACCGCCGATGCCGTTCATGATGCGGGTGCCCATGATGTGGGTGGAATTGACGTTGCCGTAGATGTCGGCCTCGATCATGCCGTTCATGGCGATGATGCCGAGGCGGCGGATCACTTCCGGGTGGTTGGAGATTTCCTGCGGCCGCAGCACGATGCGCTGGCGGTAGAAGTCCAGGTTGCCGAGGAATTCCTTCATGCCGGCCGGGCTGAGCGACAGGGCGGTGGCCGACGCCATGGCCAGCTTGCCGGATTTCAGCATCTCCAGCATGCCGTCCTGCAGCACCTCGGTATAGCCGGTCAGATTGTCGAACGGCCCCTGGTTCAGGCCCGACAGCACGGCGTTGGCGATGTTGCCCACGCCCGATTGCAGCGGCAGGAGTTCGGCCGGCAGGCGGCCCTTTTTGACCTCGTGGCCGAGGAATTCCAGGATGTGCTCGGCGATGCGCCGGGAATTGTCGTCCGGCGGCGCGAAGGTGGTGTTGCGGTCGGGCAGGGCGGTTTCCACCACCGCCACCACCTTGTCCGGGTCCACGTGCAGATAGGGCTCGCCGATGCGGTCGCCGGGATGGACCATGGGAATGGGCTTGCGGTGGGGCGGGCGCTCGGTGCCGTAATAGATGTCGTGCATGCCTTCGAAGGCGGCCGGCTGCCAGGAATTGACCTCGAGGATCACCTTGTCGGCCTGATCCAGCCAGGTCTTGTTGTTGCCCACCGACGAGGACGGAATCAACTTTCCGTCCTCGGTGACGCCGGCCACCTCGACCACCGCCACGTTGAGCTTGCCCAGGAAGCCGAACCACACGAACTGCGCCACGTGCGACAGGTGGATGTCGATATAGTCCATCTGCCCGGCATTGATGCGGGTGCGGCAGGTGGGGTCGGACTGATAGGGCAGGCGCAGCTCGATGCCGCCCACCTTGGCCAGGGCGCCGTCCAGTTCCGGCGCGGTGGACGCCCCGGTCCATACCCCGATGCGGAAGGTGCCGCCGTTCTGATTGCTGCTCTCGATGTGCCGGGCCAGGGCCGGCGGCACCGCCTTGGGATAGCCGGCGCCGGTAAAGCCGCTCATGCCGACATTGTCCCCGTGCTGGATCAGGGCGGCGGCCTCCTCGGCCGACATGATTTTCCGCCGCAGGGCGGGGTGAAGGACACGGGACGCTGCTGACATGGAAACTCCGCGATCATGTAAAGGGAAAGGGGCGCCGCGACCTTCAGGCGCCGAGAGGTTCGAACCGCCCTTGGGCGGGGTCATGGGTCCACAGGCCGCCGTCATCCATATTGAACCACCAGCCCTTCAGGGCGAGGCGGCCATTCTCCACCCGTTCCCGGACCCATGGGAAGGTCATCAGGTTTTCCAGCGACTGGACGACGGAACCCTGTTCGGTGGCGCGGGCCTCCTCCTCGGTGAAATGGCGGCCCTGATTGGGGCTGGCGCAGCAGGCGGCGGCGGCGATGTCGACCCACCGGTTGATGTATTGGCGGTCGGGCGGCCTGCCCACCACCGCGTTGCACAGGGCCTGGATGCCGCCGCAGCCCGAGTGGCCGAGCACGATGACGTGGCTGACCTCCAGGTCCCTGACGGCGAATTCGATGGCGGCGCTGGTGCCGTGATAGTGCTCGTCCGGCTGGTGGGGCGGGACGAGATTGGCCACGTTGCGCACCACGAACAGCTCGCCCGGCTCGGCGTTGAGCAGCAACGCCGGGTCGACCCGCGAATCCGAGCAGGCGATGACCAGTACCTTGGGGCGCTGCCCGCGCTTGACCAGGTCTTGGAACAATTCGGGCCGCTGCCCGAAATAGGTGGCGCGGAAGACCTGAAATCCGGCCAGCAGCTTGTCCAGATCGCCCATGGAAAATCCTTTTCCTTGCCGGATCAGGCGCGGACCAGCGCGTCGTAATCGGCGATAAGCTGGCGGGTGACCGCGCCGGGGGTGAAGGTGTAGGGGCCGATTTCACGGACCGGCGTCAGTTCGGCGGCGGAGCCGGTCAGGAAGCATTCACCGGCCCTGGCCATTTCCTCGGGTATGATCGCCCGTTCCACCAGTTTGAGGCCTCGCGCCCGGACCAGATCCATCACCGTCTGGCGGGTGATGCCGTTCAGGAAGCAATCGGGGATGGGGGTGTGAACCTCGCCGTCGAACACAAAGAAGATATTGGCGCCGCTGGCCTCGGCGATCTGCCCCCGCCAGTCCAGCAGCAGCGAATCGTCGTAGCCGGCCGCCTCGGCGGTGTGCTTGCTCAGGGTGCCGATCATGTACAGGCCGGATGCCTTGGCCTGGGTCGGCGCCGTCTGGGGATGGGGGCGCCGCCATTCCGAGATGTCGAGGCGGATGCCCTGCATCCGCGCCTCGGGCGACCAATAGCTGGGCCATTGCCACACGGCGATGGCCATGTGGATGCGGGCGGCCTGGGCGGCCACGGCCATCATCTCGCTGCCCCGCCAGACCACCGGGCGGGCATAGCCGTTGACCATGTTGTTGGCGGCGACGGTACGGTCGGTGGCCTCGCTCACCTCGGCGGCGGAATAGGGGAGTTTCATGCCGAGCAGCCGGGCTGATTCGACCAGACGCCGGGAGTGCTCCGCCAGCTTGAAAACCTTGCCGTCATAGATCCGCTCGCCCTCGAAAACGCACGAGGCGTAGTGCAGGCCGTGGTTCAGCACGTGGATCTTGGCATCGCGCCAGGGAATCAGGTCGCCGTCGAACCAGATGAAGCCGTCGCGGTCGTCGAAGGGAATGATTGCCATGGAAAGCCGTCCTGGGATCGTCAGCAATAAAATTACGCTTGACGTGACGTGAAGGTAAGATTCATAGGCGTATATGTCAATATTGCTGACCCATGCGTTCTCCTCAACCCACCCATTTGCCGGCGAGTGTGGTCCGCGTCGGATCGAGGGCGCAGCCTGGAATGCTTCATAAGCCCGACGGGACGTGTCATCCTTCGGTTGAGAGGGCGCCGTAACCCCAATCCCAGTTCAACGGAGAGTGTGATGAGCAAGTATCAGATCGCCGTCGTTGTCGGGAGCCTCCGCCGGGACTCCATCAATCGCAAGCTGGCCGAGGCCATGGCCAAGCTGGCCCCCGCCGCCTTTTCGTTCACGCACCTGGAGATCGGCGGTCTGCCGCTCTACAACCAGGATGAGGATTCCACCCCGTCCGAGCCCGTCAAGCGCCTGAAGGCCGGGATCACGGCGGCGCGGGGATTGCTTTTCGTCACCCCGGAATACAACCGCTCCATCCCGGGCGTTCTTAAGAACGCTCTCGACCACGCGTCGCGCCCCTACGGACAGAACGCCTGGGCCGGCAAGCCCGCCGGCGTCCTGGGCGCGTCCCCGGGGGCCATGGGCACCGCCTTGGCGCAACAGCATCTGCGCAACATCCTGGCCTATCTCGACGTGCCGACCCTGGGCCAGCCGGAGGCCTTCATCCAGGTGCGCGACGGCTTTTTCGACGAAAACGGCGCCATCGCCAACGCCGATACCCGGAAGTTCCTGCAAGGCTGGATGGACCGCTATGTCGCCTGGGTGATGGACGCGGCCCATAACCGGGAGGATGCCTATTTGCAGGCGCGTTTTCCTCCCGGCTAAGGGGGGACGGCAATTGGGCGGCCTCCCGATTCGGGGAGGCGCGCCCGCAGGGGAGGAGCCGTGAATGATCATGTTGTCCAACCGCAAAGCCGTTGGAGGCGCGGTTCTTGTGGTGGCGCTTGCCGCCGGCCTTCTCGGCTGGTGGTTTCTCAAGCCCGCCAAGCTGCCGCCCGGCTTCGCCAGCGGCAACGGGCGGATCGAGGCGGTCGAGATCGACGTCGCCACCAAGACGGCCGGACGGATCAGGGACATCCTGGTGGCCGAGGGCGAGTTCGTCCATGCCGGCCAGATTCTGGCCAACATGGATACCGCCGTGCTCGACGCCCAGATGGCGGAGGCCAAGGCGCAATGGCAGCATGCCCAGGTCAACGTCGAGACCGCCCAGAGCCTGCTGACCCAGCGCGAGGCCGAGAAGACCTCCATGATCGCCGTGGCGGCCCAGCGTCAGGCGGAACTGGGGAACGCCGACAAGCGGCTGGTGCGCACGGAACGTCTGGCGGCCAACGGCACGGCGCCGCTGCAGACCCTGGACAACGACCGTGCCGCGTTCCAGGGCGCCAAGGCGGCGGTCAACGCCGCCACCGCCCAGGTGGCGGCGGCCGATGCGGCCATCGGCTACGCCCGCTCCCAGATCGCCGCCGCCCAATCGGAGGTGGAGGCGGTGCGGGCGACCATCAGCCGTATTCAGGCCGATCTTGACGACAGCGCCCTGAAATCGCCGCGCGACGGCCGGGTCCAGTACCGGGTCGCCCAGCCGGGCGAGGTGCTGGCCGCCGGGGGGCGGGTGCTGAACATGGTCGATCTCGGCGACGTCTACATGACCTTCTTCCTGCCCACCGCCACCGCCGGGCGGGTCGCCATGGGCGCCGAGGTGCGGCTGGTGCTCGACGCCGTGCCGCAATACGTCATCCCGGCCCAGGCCTCGTTCGTCGCCGACGTGGCGCAGTTCACCCCCAAGACGGTGGAGACCGCCGAGGAACGCCTGAAGCTGATGTTCCGCGTCAAGGCGCGCATCGACCAGGACCTGTTGAAGAAGCACATCACCATGGTCAAGACCGGCCTGCCCGGCATGGCCTATGTCCGGGTCGATCCCAAGGCCGAATGGCCGCCCGAACTGCAGGTCCGGGTTCCGTAATGGAACCCTCGCCGCCCCCCGTTGCCCGGCTGCGCGACATCGGCCTGCGCTATGGCGCGGTGAATGCGCTGGACGCGGTCAGCCTGGACATTCCGGCCGGCATCATGGTCGGGCTGATCGGCCCGGACGGGGTGGGAAAGTCCAGCCTGCTGTCGCTGCTGGCCGGGGCGCGGGCGGTGCGGACGGGGACGCTGGAGGCCCTGGGCGGCGACATGGCCGATCCCCGTCACCGCGAGGCGGTGGTTCCGCGTATCGCCTACATGCCCCAGGGGCTGGGCAAGAATCTCTATCCCACCCTGTCGGTGTTCGAGAACGTGGATTTCTTCGGCCGGCTGTTCGGCCAAGGCCGGGCCGAGCGTCTGGCCCGCATCGGCCAATTGCTGGACGGCACCGGGCTGGCCCCGTTCGCCGGCCGCCCCGCCGGCAAGTTGTCGGGGGGGATGAAGCAGAAGCTCGGCCTGTGCTGCGCCCTCATCCACGATCCCGATCTGCTGATCCTCGACGAGCCGACCACCGGCGTCGACCCGCTGTCGCGCCGGCAGTTCTGGGACCTTATCGACACCATCCGCCAGCAGCGGCCGGGCATGAGCGTGGTGGTGGCGACCGCCTATATGGAGGAAGCCGCCCGTTTCGACTGGCTGGTGGCCATGGATGCCGGCCGGGTGCTGGCCGCCGGCACCGCCGGGGATATTCTGGCCCGCACCGGCTCTGTCTCGCTGGAGGCGGCGTTCATCGCCCTGCTGCCCGAGGAGAAGCGAAGGGGATACCGTCCGGTCGAAATCATCGCCCGCGATGACGGGGCGGATGGCGAGATCGCCATCGAGGCGCGGGACCTGACCAAGCGCTTCGGCGATTTCACCGCCGTCGACCATGTCAGCTTCCGCATCGGGCGTGGCGAGATTTTCGGCTTTCTCGGCTCCAACGGCTGCGGCAAGACCACCACCATGAAGATGCTGACCGGCCTGCTGCCGGCCAGCGACGGACAGGCCTGGCTGTTCGGCGGCCTCGTCGATCCCCACGACCTGGAGACCCGGCGTCGGGTCGGCTACATGTCGCAGGGATTCTCGCTCTATACCGAGCTGACGGTGCGCCAGAATCTCGAGCTGCACGCCCGGCTGTTCCATGTGCCGCCCGGCGAAGTGGCCGGGCGGATCGACGAGATGGCGCGGCGCTTCGATCTGGCCGGCATCATGGATGCCTTGCCCGACGCCCTGCCGCTGGGCCACCGGCAGCGGCTGTCCCTGGCGGTGGCGCTGATCCACCGGCCGGAAATGCTGATTCTCGACGAGCCGACCTCGGGGGTCGATCCGGTGGCCCGCGACGCCTTCTGGCGCATCCTGATGGATCTGGCCCGCGTCGACCGGGTCACCATCTTCATTTCCACCCATTTCATGAACGAAGCCGAGCGCTGCGACCGTATCTCGCTGATGCATGCCGGGCGGGTGCTGGTCAGCGATTCCCCGGCCGCCCTGGTGGCCCGGCGCGGCACGGCGACGCTGGAGGACGCCTTCATCGCCTATCTGGAGGAGGCGGAAACCGGCCCATCCGGTCAGGCCTCCGCCGTCAGCCCGCCGCCACGGGCGGCGGCTGAACGAACCGCGCCCCGCGCCTTCGACCTGCGGCGCATGCTCAGCTATGCCCGGCGGGAAACCCTGGAACTGCGGCGCGATCCCGTCCGCGCCACCCTGGCGCTGCTCGGCACCCTGATCCTCATGTTCGTCATGGGCTACGGCATCAGCC
>Ga0265314_10005916_pt1 | contig 10939 bp, 12 predicted proteins | sample 4126metaG_FD_203106 | JGI IMG/M metagenome (GOLD analysis project Ga0265314, IMG submission 203106) | Rhizosphere microbial communities from Carex aquatilis grown in University of Washington, Seatle, WA, United States - 4-1-26 metaG | ecosystem: Host-associated > Plants > Roots > Rhizosphere >... | reverse complement strand
GGCATCGGTTTGCCAGTGCCCGCGCTCATCGAGCAGCGCGAAGGTTGGTGCCGTGCCGAGCGCCGACTTGCCATCGGCCGCGATGGCGCGCAGCACATGTCCGCCGCCGTCGCCGGTATATTCAATTTCGTAACGCGGTTGCCGCCTGAATTCGAGCTGCGACACGATCTCATCGGGCAGCGAGCGAGCGAACGCGACACAGAAATTCCAGGCGACGCGGGCTTGGTCACGTGTACGGGCAGCAATGGGAATTTCTCGGCGCGGCTGCGAGTCCCATTCGCCGAGCAAGGCGCCGAGCGCAAGGCCAGCCGACAGCGCCGTCTTGGCATTGCCGCGTCCGATAGAGAGCGCGGCAACGCTCACAGTGTCCGATAAGGCACCTTCGACAAACTGAGATTGAAAGGGCGCCAGCTTAAGCCGCTGCCCGGCCAGCGGCCCCTCGGGGACCTCCAGACGCTCCAAAAAGTCGATGGCTTTGGCAGCGGTGCCGGTCATCGGGTGCAGCTCCGATGATGCTCACCGTGACTTGTGTGTGTGGATTGAAAACCCCCAACAACGGTCGGCCGGCCCCAAAATTCTTTGAGGATTGGAACCATCGGCATCGCCCAATAAAAAAGGGCCGTGAGGCCCTTGGATGTTCGCGCCGCATTGTCGGAATCAAAAAGCCCCGCGCGGCGGCAGGGCTTCTTAAACTACCGGCTTACGGAATCTGATTTGCGCATTGCGGTCAAGCAAGGCCACTATATTACGCACAGGCAAATCAGTTCAGGAGAACGACAACATGGGCTACAGCAGCGTTCCACACGACGACTTCCGGGCGGGCTTCGAAGCAGGCTACCGGGCAATCAGAGGCAAGAGCGTAGCTCTACCAGCCCCACCCGCTGCACCGGCCACGCGCGCAAACATGACGCCGTTCCTTATGGGTGTGCGGCGCGGGTTGGAGCGCGCGGGCATCAGTTTGGATAGGGACGGTTGACATCTCCGCTGCTTGGAGGCCAGCAACCCGGCACAATAGCCGTGAAATCATTGTTTCGAGTTGTGCGAGCAATGCCGCGCCGCACGAATTCGAGCCCGATCGAAAGACCGATGGCTTCCCGCCCAGACCTCGGTATATGGAACGCGCGCGGCTCGCCGCGGATCGCTGCATGCCCAAGGTCGAGCGCGGAGGCGTAGCGCCTCAGTTTCAGGAATTGCAGTGCGTTGGCTTCTCGCGTGTCTCGCTGTCTCATATGATCTTTTCCTTTCAGGCGGCGCGCTCGCTCGCTACGGCGCCGTGTGGGGCGCGCTTCGCGAGCGCGCCTTACGCCGTGCCGTGTTGCTTTCTTTCGTGTCGGATGGTGAAGGCTGGTGCGGTGAGGCACACTCCACCCCTTGCGGGGTGGAGCGTGTCGGACGGCGTTAGGAGGCCGTTTCGGCGCAGTGCATTGGCGGGTCGTTAGGCCAGGGTCATCCTGTTGGCCTTCCCGTTGCCCCAAATGACGGCGCGACATGTGCCAATGCACCGACACCATGTCGCGGTGAGATACTCACATCCTGCCAGCGCTGCGCCGTTGACGGCGTGCGCCAGCTTAAGGCGAAACTCCCCCAGGTCATGTTCCCCGGGTGCGGCCCTGCATATGGGCGTGCTATGTCACGCAACGCCACGCACGCGCGCCCGCGCAGCCATCGGGAGGAACGGACGCTAGATTTGGCTTATCTGTTGGAGAGCCGCCTGCGCGCGCGACGCTCGTCGCGCGCGATCAGGGCGGCAAAGTCGTTGCGGGGACCGGGTGTCCAAGGGACTCGCCCTTCGCGAGCGAGTCTATTGCGCTCCAACGCGGCCTTGACCATCGGCAAGTGCTCGTCGGGCGCGACGCCAAAAGGTGAGGGAACAGCAAAAAATACGCTTTGCGCTTCAATGTGCGCCTTGCGCCCGCACCTTCGACTTAAACTATTGAGATTGGCTGACTCTGATACATCGTCATCGCCCACCAACCTACGCTGCGAAGCAGCCGAGGTTGTCCGCCGTAGCCTCTTGAGCGCCGAAGTCCGCCTTCTGACGAAGGCGGTTGGCGAAGGCGGACGCGGGAGTAAGCTGCGCGCAGCTTCGGTTGGTATGCCAGCCTTCGCAACACACAATAACAAAAAACGGCGGCCGCGGAGCGCCTCGCTCCACGTCCGCCGCGTTATCCCCGGAGGGTCTGGCTGTCGCCAGCCCGTCAGACCGCTTCTTTCAATTCCTTCGACGCGCGGAAGGCGACTTTCTTCGACGCCTTGATCTGGATCTGCTCGCCGGTCGCCGGGTTGCGCCCGATGCGCGCAGCGCGCTTGCGCACCTGAAGGATGCCGAGACCGCCGATGCGGATGCGCTCGCCTTTCTTCAAGTGCTTGACGATGTTCCCGACGAAATCGCCGAGCACCGCTTCAGCCTGCTTTTTTGACATCTCGTGCGATTCCGCGAGCGCGGCCGCAAGATGTTTCAATGTGACCGTGGTCGGTGTCGGGGCTTTTGCAGGAGCCGTAGCCATTGGGTGGACCCTCCTCTTGGAATCCGCAGCGCGTGGCAAAACGCCATGCACATCAGCCCGAATAGACGATTCGGAGCCGCTCGACCATCGGTTCTTCCCGTCAAATAAGGCTTTTTCGCAATTCGACGGGCGGGCGGCGGCTTTGGCTTGACTATGGGTGAGGGTGCCTATACGTCGTCGGCACGCCCGCGGGGGCGTAGCTCAGTTGGTTAGAGCGCTGCCCTGTCACGGCAGAGGCCGCGGGTTCGAGTCCCGTCGCTCCCGCCATTTTATCAATGACTTAGCTGTGGTTTCGGCGTTCGAAACCCGTGCCCCTGGGAGGTAATTTTATGCCTCCAGAGGCCCCGATCGCCGTCATCCGCGCGCTCTTTTTCCATGTCTGCGGCATCCTCGCCGACGTCCGCAGCTCGGCCGTACGCGCTACGGAGCGCCTGGATATGCCCGGTGGATAGTTTGGACCGGCCGGCCTGCGCCGCCGCCCGGCGCGGCGAATATCGCCCCACCATGGACGAGGACGTGCGCCCCGGCAGTTTCTGACGATCGGCCAGCGTCGCCTGCGCGCTCTCGGCGTCGATCAGTCCTTACGCCGACGCGAAGATGGGCTCGAGACTTCGGTTCGAGGAGCCGGCGTGTTTCGACAACAGCTCCGCCCATTTCTTGATGGCGGCATCTCTGGTCAGATACTCCTGCGAATAGGCGCGGGCATTCTTCTTTATGGTCTCTTCGAGCGCCGGGTTCTGCGAAATATAAAAAAGCATCAGCAGCAGATCGGAAAAATCGCGCCTGATCGGCACGAAATGCTCCCAAGGCTTCATGGTCTCGAAGCACAGGTCTTTGAACGGCCGATCTTGCACGAACACGACGCGCGGCGAGGCCAGCAGCAACTTCAGGCGCGCCGAGTAGCCGTTGCCTTCGATATCGATGAGATATCTCCAGGTTTTAATCTGGTCTTCAAACGATATGAAATTGCTTGCCGTGAGCTTTTGAGGATTTTGCCGATTCCAATGCACCCATTCGATATCGAGCCCGGGCGATTTTATAGTATCGACGAGAATTTTTCTGTTGGGATGCGTATTCGCACCGCGCCAGCCCAGTTTGTCGGTAAGCGGCGGCTCGTTCATGGCGGTTATTTTCAACCGCGTTTCTTCATAATCGTCGAGGCCGGTTTGCTTCCAGTGATCGAAGGCGAAATCCGGACAACAAAAACTGTAGTCATTCGTGTCGGTGCAATACGAGAACAGCGGATGATTGGCTTTCTTATAATCGATCGATGCGTCGCCGGTGTTCACCAAAATCCAGTCGAAGCTGCCGATGTTGTATTTCTCTATCGCCGCTTTGATCAGAGTGATCGACGATTCGTTTCGCGTCTCCCAGCCACCGAAATTTTCGACGATAACTTGACCGCTTTTCTTGATGGCAAAGCCGTCGAAGGGTTTGATCATTGCGCGGTCCCGCTTGTCGCTGCCCGATACCCGGCAATGTGAACGGATTCGATCAAAAAGCCGAGAGCAGGCGCGACGAACAAGCGGTAATTATGTGCGGCGACGAGGAGAGACGGCACCGGCCGTCGCCGGGAACGCGCGCCCTCGGCTGTCCAGCACGACAAAAAAATGCGACAAGCATTGCGGGCTTCCCGGCAACGCGAGGGACGACGATTCCATGCCCGCAAATGCCTCGATCCAAGGTGTCCGCGCGCTGTTCTTCGACGTGTTCGGTACGCTCGCCGACTTCCGCAGGTCGGTCGCGTGCGAGGCGGAGCGCCTGCTCGCGCCCAGCGGATATCGTCTCGACTGGCCGGCCTTCGCCGACGCCTGGCGCAGCGAATACCAGCCGGCGCTGGAAGAGGTGCGCAGCGGACGGCGGGGTTACGTCAAGCTCGACGTGCTGCATCGGGAAAATCTCGAGCGCCTGCTGCCGCGTTTCGGCGTGAAGCCCTTGCCGGAGGAGACGCTCGCTGAGCTCACGCTCGCCTGGCACCGGCTCGACGCCTGGCCGGAGGTGCCGGCGGCGATGGCGCGGCTCAAGCGCAAGTTCATGCTGGCGCCGCTGTCGAATGGCAACATCTCATTGATGGTCGCGCTCGCGCGTCGCAACGCGCTGCCCTGGGACGCCATCCTCGGCGCCGACATCGCGCGCGACTTCAAGCCGAAGCCGGGCGTCTATCTCTCCGCCTGCGCCGCGCTCGACCTGCAGCCTTCGCAATGCATGCTGGTCGCGGCGCATTCGAACGATCTTTCCGCCGCGTCGGCGCTCGGCTTGCGCACCGCGCACGTCGCGCGTCCGAACGAACATGGGCCTGGCAAAGGCGAACGCGGGCCGAGCGTGCCGGTCGATGTGGTGGGCGGGGATTTGAACGAGGTGGCGGAGAAGCTGGGGGTTTAACCCGTTCCCCGGACGCGGTGCAGCACGTAGCGCAGCGGAGTGATGCACCGCTGATCCGGGGCCCAGGGCAACAAGAACAGATGAGCGTGGGTCCCGGTTCTGCAGCGCACCACGGAGGTGTGCTGCGCTGCGCCCGGGACACGCAGCCTATCCCTTATACACCGGCTCCGGCTGCGCGAACCAACTCGCCAGGATGTGATAGACCATCATGTAGTTCTTCTGCTGGAAGCTCGCGTGCGAGATGCCGGACATCACGGTGAACTGCTTGTCCGGGTTGGGCAGCTTTTCGAAGAACGCCAGCAGGTCGTCCATCGAGGCGATGCCGTCGTGCTGGCCGCGCATGATCAGCGTCGGCACCGCGATCTTATCCGGGTTCACCACCGGCAGCCGTGAGCACATGTCGACGTAGGTGCCGGTCGGCACGCTGTCGTCGAGCGCGACCACGGCCTCGGCGAAAGCCTCGATCACCTTGCGCTCGGCGGTGTCGGGATGGTCGCGGTCGAACACCGAGTGGATGAAGGCCTTGTCCATCGGCCGGCGGTTCTTGGCGATGAACTCCGGCAGTCTCTTGCGCCGCTGTTCGAGCGTCGGCGAGCCTTCTCCGGTCCACACCATGGCATCGAGTGCCAGGCGGGCCACCATCTCGGGATGGCGCTCGGCGAACATCGCCGCGCGCAGCGCGCCGGATGAGATGCCGTAGACCAGGAACGGGCGTTTGCCGCGCAGCTTCTGGATATAGAGAGCGGCCGCAGTGCAGTCGTCGGCGCCCTGGCTGATCGGAGCGTTGTTGTCGCGGTCCTTGGTGGAGCGGCCGTAGCCCTCCATGTCGATGCACCAGACGTCGTAGCCGAGCCTGGCGAAGTGATCCATCGCCGAGGAATCCGGCCGTCCCGGCACCTGCAGGTCGAAGGTCGGCTGGCTGGCCATCGAGGAGCCGTGCACGAACAGGATGGTGCCGCGGGTCTTGGCCGGATCGCCGGCGCATTTCTCGAACATAAACAGCTTCACGCCGCCGTCCTTGCTCGTCCAATGCTCGGAGCCGGTGATGGCGGCGGCGGGCTTGCTCATCTCGTTCATACGGTCACCTGTCGGCTGTCACGTCGGAAAACGCCCGCGACTGTGCGGGCGGGCGGATACTCCTCGATTTTGCCGGGCGAGCCAAGGCTTTGGAACGATTCCCGCAGAAGCGCGTTTGCAGCGGCTGGGGGGACAAATGATCATCGATGACCGGCTGAATAGGCTGCCGGACCAAATGCCGTCCGGACCGCCCGTTTCGGCCGGCTGATACCAGGGGGAACGGAGCGCCATGAAGCACAGGCCGGGCTTGTCGGAGATCGGAGACGCCCGCCGCCTTCAGCTGCTGATCGATGCGGTCGTCGACTACGCCATCTACATGCTCGACCTCAACGGCCGCATCGTGAGCTGGAATTCCGGCGCCGCGCGGCTGAAGGGCTATTCGGCCGACGAGATCATCGGCCAGTCGTTCCATAACTTCTATACGCCGGAGGACCGCGCCGCCGGCCTCCCGGACCGGCTTTGCGGATCGCGCGCGAGACCGGCCGCTTCCATGCGGAAGGCTGGCGCGTGCGCAAGGACGGCACGCGCTTCTGGGCGTCCGTCGTCATCGACGCGATCCTCGACGAGACCGGCGCGCTCGTCGGCTTCGCCAAGGTCACGCGCGACGTCACCGAGCGTCAGATGTCGCAGCAGCAGCTTTTGGAGAGCGAAGGACGTTACCGCAAGCTCATCGAAGCCGTCGTCGACTACGCCATCTTTCAACTGGATCCCGCCGGTTACGTATCGACCTGGAACACCGGCGCGCAGCGCATCAAGAACTACGACAAGAGCGAAGTCGTCGGGCAGCACTTCAGCCGCTTCTACACGGAGGAAGATCGTGCCGCCGGCGTTCCGCAGCGCGCGCTGGAGACGGCGCGGCGGACCGGCCGCTACGAGGCGGAAGGCTGGCGCGTGCGCAAGGACGGCGCGCGCTTCTGGGCCTCGGTCGTCATCGACGCCATTCACGACGATGCCGGCGGACTCATCGGCTTTGCCAAGGTCACGCGCGACATCACCGAGCGTTACGAGGCGCAGCAAAAGCTCAAGACGGCGCAGGAGCAACTCGCCGTCTCGCAGAAGATGGAAGCGGTCGGCCAGCTCAGCGGCGGCATCGCGCACGACTTCAACAACCTGCTGATGATCGTCATCGGCAATCTCGAGACCGCGCAGCAGCACGCGGCGCGCAGCACCACGAGCGCGCTCAGCCGCGCATTGAACAACGCCATGCGCGGCGCGCAGCGTGCCGCCGCGTTGACCAGCCGGCTGCTCGCCTTCTCGCGGCGGCAGGCGCTCGATCCGAAACCCATCGACGTCAACAAATTCCTCGCCGGCTCGACTGAGTTCCTGCAACGCTCGCTCGGCGAGCTGATCCAGATCGAAATGGTCGGCTCCGCCGGCCTGTGGATGATCGAGGCCGACCCCAACCAGCTGGAAGCGGCCTTGGTCAATCTCGCCATCAACGCGCGCGACGCCATGCCGGAAGGCGGCAAACTCACGATCGAAGGCGTCAATGTCTGCGCCGACGAAGACTACATCCGCAGCAATCCGGAGATCACGCCGGGGCAATACGTCGCCATCTGCATCACCGATACCGGCGTCGGCATGGCGCCGGAGGTGCTCAACCGCGTATTCGAGCCGTTCTTCACCACCAAGGAGCTCGGCCGCGGTACGGGTCTCGGCCTCAGCCAGGTCTACGGTTTCGTCAAGCAGTCCGGCGGTCACGTCAAAATCGACAGCGAGGTCGGGCAGGGCACGACCGTGAAGCTCTATTTCCCGCGCCTGCAGGGCAAGTGCCAGGAAGATGAAGGCCCGTTCGATGCCATCGCCGAAGCGAGCGATCTGAACGAAACCATCTTGGTGGTCGAGGACGACGCCGACCTGCGCCGCTATCTGACCGAGGTGCTGCGCGGGCTGAGGTATCGCGTGGTGCCTTGTGCCGACGCGCAGGCGGCGCTTGCCGTTCTACAGGACAACGACCGGCACATCGATCTCTTGCTCACCGACATCATCATGCCGGACACGAACGGGCGCGAGTTGGCCAAGCAAGCCTTGCTGCTCCGCCCGGGACTGCGCGTGCTCTACATGACCGGCTATTCGCGCAACGCCGTCATACACCAAGGGCGCCTCGAAGAGGGCGTCGATCTGATGCAGAAGCCGGTGTCGCAGCTTGAGCTCGCGAGCCGGGTGCGCACGGCGCTCGACCGCAAAGCGACGGTTTGAATTATTTTGGGAGCGGCGGTCGGTCGTAGCGGTGGTTTCGAAATATACGGAAAGGCCGCCAACTGTGGCGGCCTTTGATCGGCATGAGCGATATTTTGGCCTCGGCGGTGAGCTATTTTTTGGGCGCCTGTTTGCCGAACGCGGCGTCCACATCGGACTTCTTGATGCGGACCTCCGGATTGCCGCGCTGACCGAGATTCTGCTCTTCGGTGCCGTCCCCCATCATGCCGGGGTGAGCGGTCTCGGTTTGCTTTTTGGTCTCGGGGGACGTCGTGCTTTTAACGGACATGGTATTCACTCCTTGCGCGAAAGCGCTTGTTTGCAATCTTGCCTAAGCCTCGATGATCACCTTGAGCGCCTTGGTTTTGGCGGCGTTGCCGAAGGTGTCGTAGGCATCGAGAATCTTATCGAGCTTAAAGCGATGCGTGATCAGCAGCTTCGGATCGATCTTTTTCGAGCCGACGGTCTTGAACAGCATCGGTATGGTCGCGGTATCGACGAGCCGCGTCGTGATGGAAATGTTGCGGTCCCATAGCTCCTCGAGATGGAGATCGACCTTTTTTCCGTGCACGCCGATATTGGCGATGGTGCCGCCGGGCGCGACCAGCTTCTGGCAAAGCTCGAAAGTGACCGGAATGCCGACCGCCTCGATGGCCGTATCGACGCCGCGCTTGCCGGTCAGCGTCATGACGGCCTCCAACGCCTTGCCGTCGGCGCTGTTGACGGTCGCCGTGGCGCCGAAACGCTTGGCCACCGCGAGGCGATTGTCGTCGAGATCGATCATGATGATCTCGCCCGGCGAATAGAACTGTGCGGTGAGAAGCGCCGCGAGCCCGATCGGCCCGGCGCCGACGATCGCCACGGTGCTTCCCGGCGCGACCTTGCCGTTGAGGACGCCGCATTCGAAGCCGGTTGGCAGGATGTCGCTGAGCATCACCAGCGCTTCTTCATCGGCCCCTTGAGGAATCGGATAGAGGCTTGTGTCTGCATAGGGAATGCGAACGAACTCGGCCTGGGTGCCGTCGATCGTGTTGCCGAGAATCCAGCCGCCGGTCGTGCAATGGGAATACATCTGCTTGCGGCAATATTCGCATTTGCCGCAGGCGCTGACGCAGGAGATCAACACATGGTCTCCCGCTTTGAAGGCGGTCACGGCTGGCCCAACTTTGTCGACGATGCCGACGCCCTCATGACCGAGAATGCGGCCGGGCTCGCAAGTTGCGACGTCGCCCTTGAGAATGTGCAGGTCGGTGCCGCAGATGGTCGTCTTCGTGACTCTGACGATGGCGTCAGTCGGCGCAATGATGTCCGGCTTCGGGCGGCTTTCCAGGGCCTTCTTGCCCGGGCCTTGATAGACGAGCGCCTTCATCGTGCCGGCAGATGCGGTTTGCGCCGCTGTCGGCGTGGTTTGGATATTCATGGCCTGTCACCTTTCAGGTGGACTGGCTGATGGTCGGAACCAAGGCGCGCGGCCGAGCAGGGCCGTAAGCAGCGGCACCCATCAGACAAGACAAAATGTTTTGAATAGAGAGCCGATATCCACGCCGCGAGGCATGGGGTCCGCTCGGACTCGAAAGTGATCTACCGCCCGTGAAGGCCCAATGCGCCCGCGCGCAAATGGTTCCTCGGCTTTTTCCCAAGCCGGTACTCGATGGAGCCGTTGCTCATTTACTGTTGCGCGCTCATGTTGGCTTTCTCGGCCAGTTCGCCGAGGCGCTTGCGCTCGGCCGCGATGAAGGCGGCGAAATCGGCGACGGAGCCTTCCGCCGTCTCGATACCGGTCTTGGCGAGCTTGTCCTTCACCTCCGGCGTCTTCAGCGCGGCCTGTATTGCGGCGTTCATCTTGTCGATCACCGGCTGCGGCGTGCCCTTTGGTGCCAAGAGGCCGGCCCAGTGTCCGATCCGTACGGTGGGGAAGCCTTGCTCGGCAGTGGTCGACAGCGAAGGATAGGCGCTGATGCGCTTCTCATAGGTGGTGGCGATCGCCTTCAGCTTGCCGGCCTCGATCTGCGGCAGCACCACGATGCTCGCTTCCGACGTTCCCGACACTGCGTTTGCCAGCACGGCGTTCACGCCGTCGCTGCCGCTGCGATAGGGGACGATGGTGAGCTTGGCGCCGGTCGCTTCCTTGATCATTTCCGCAACGAAGTGCGGCGTCGAACCGCTGCCGGCGGTCGACCAGGTGATGCCGTCGGGCTGCGTTTTTGCCCAGGCGACGAACTCCTTCATGTCGTTGGCCGGCACGCTCGGGTTGACTACGATGGTGGAGGGCGCCACCGCGATCATGCCGACCGGCACCAGGTCGGAGTCGGCGTAGCTCAGGTTCTTGACCAGCATGCTGTTGGTGATGACGCCGGCGGCGCCGATCAGAAAGGTGTAGCCGTCCGGCGCCGCACGGGCGACCGCAACGGTGCCGACAATGGCGCCGGCGCCGGGGCGGTTCTCGATGACGATGGTCTGACTGAGCTGCTTGCTGACGCCGTCGGCGGCGACGCGCGCGATCAGGTCGTTGGCGCCGCCCGGTCCGAACGGCACGATCCAGCGGATCGGGTGATCGGGCCACTCGGCTTGCGCCGGCGATGCGGCAAGTGCTGCGAGCAGCGCCATTGAGGCGAATGAAAGTGTCCGGCCTGTCATCGCATCCTCCCTTGGAGAGTTATTTTTTGTCGGTCGGCGCGCTATAGCGCGCCTCCATGTTATCGGTCGACGCGCCGTAGCGCGCCTCCATGGCATCATAAGTTGCCTTGTCGACCAGCCGCTGCCGGTCCTGGAAC
>Ga0265314_10005914_pt1 | contig 10940 bp, 5 predicted proteins | sample 4126metaG_FD_203106 | JGI IMG/M metagenome (GOLD analysis project Ga0265314, IMG submission 203106) | Rhizosphere microbial communities from Carex aquatilis grown in University of Washington, Seatle, WA, United States - 4-1-26 metaG | ecosystem: Host-associated > Plants > Roots > Rhizosphere >... | reverse complement strand
ATCGGCTCGAAGGAGGCTATCGCCCACTTTCCGTTCGCGTTCGTGAACCCCGGCGACATCGTGCTCTGCCCCGACCCGGGCTATCCAGTCTACGCGACGCTCACCCGCTTCGCGGGCGGCGAGCCGTACTTCCTGCCGCTGCGCCGCGAGAACGGCTTCCTGCCCGACCTCGACGCGATCCCCGCCGACATCGCGCGGCGCGCGAAGGTCCTCTGGATCAACTACCCCAACAACCCGACCGCGGCGCTGGCCGCGCCGGGCTTCTACGAAAGGGTCGTGGCGTTCGCGCAGAAGAACGACGTGATCGTCGCCAGCGACCTCGCGTACAGCGAGATGTACTACGAGTCGCCGCCGCCGTCGTTCATGCAGACGCCGGGCGCGATGGAGGTCGGTATCGAGTTCCACTCGCTGTCGAAGACCTACAACATGACCGGCTGGCGCGTCGGCTGGGCGTGCGGCAACCCGACGCTGGTCGCGGGCCTCGGCCAGGTGAAGACCAACGTCGACTCGGGTTGCTTCGACGCCGTTCAGCGCGCGGCGATCGCGGCGCTCACCGGCGATCAATCGTGCGTCGCCAAGCAGCGCGAGATCTATCGCGAGCGGCGCGACGTTCTGTGCGGCGGCCTCGCAGCCGCCGGCTTCGACGTGCTCACGCCGAAGGCGAGCTTCTACACATTGATCGCGAACCCGCGCGGCGTCTCGTCGATCGACTTCACCGCACGCCTGCTGACCGACGCGGGCGTCGTCGCGACGCCCGCGACCGGCTTCGGCGCCGCGGGCGAGGGCTACATCCGCCTCACGGTGTGCGCCGACAAGGCGCGCCTGCGTGAGGCCGTGGAGCGCCTCAAAGCCCTGGGCCTGTAGCGCGCGGGCGGCCTGTCCCGTACAGTGTCGGGATGGCGTCGACCCTGCGGCCGGTCTTCGTTGTCGATGCGGTGCGCACCCCGATCGGGCGCTACGGCGGCGCGCTGGCCGGCGTGCGTCCGGACGATCTGGGCGCGATCGTGATCCGCGAGATCGTGCGCCGCACCGGCGCCGATCCGGCGGCGATCGATGACGTGCTGTTCGGCTGCGCCAACCAGGCCGGCGAGGACAACCGCAACGTCGCCCGCATGAGCGCGCTGCTCGGCGGACTGCCGCCGTCGGTGCCGGGCGGGACGGTCAACCGCCTGTGCGGCTCGGGCCTGATGGCGGTCAGCGACGGCGCACGCGCGATCGCCGTCGGCGACGCGGATCTTCTGATCGCGGGCGGCGTCGAGTCGATGTCGCGCGCGCCGCTGGTGATGGCGAAACCAAGCGCGGCGTTTCCGCGCGGCGACGTCACCATGGCCGACACCACGCTCGGCTGGCGCTTCGTGAATCCGAAGATGGAGGCGCTGTACGGCACGCACGCGCTCGGCGAGACCGCGGAGCTGGTCGCCGAGAAATACAACGTCACGCGCGAGGCGCAGGATGCCTTCGCGCTCGAGAGCCAGCGCCGGTGGGGCGCCGCGCACGCGGCCGGACGCTTCGCCGGCGAGCTCTGTGCCGTCGAGCTCGATGGCCGCGACAAGCGCCAAAAAGGCGGCGATGCCGGTGCGCCCCGCCGCTTCGAAACGGACGAGCACCCGCGCCCCGACACCACAGCCGAAGCGCTGGCGGCGCTGCGCCCTGTGTTCCGCAAGGAGCGTGGCACGGTGACCGCCGGCAATTCGTCGGGGATCAACGACGGCGCCGCCGCGGTGTTGCTGGCGTCGGAGAGCGGGCTCGCAAAATTGAGCAGAGCGGCGAGCGGCGCGGGAGGCACCAAGGCCCCACTCGCACGCATCGTCGCCAACGCCGTCGCCGGCGTCGAGCCGCGCTACATGGGCGAGGGACCCATCCCCGCGACGCGCAAGGCGCTGGAGCGCGCGGGAATCGGCGCGGCCAAGCTGGACCTGGTCGAGCTCAACGAGGCCTTCGCGGCGCAGTCGATCCCGTGCATTACCGAGCTCGGCCTTGACCCCTCCATCGTCAATGTGAACGGTGGAGCGATCGCGCTCGGGCATCCGCTCGGCTGTTCGGGTGCGCGCATGCTGACCACGCTCGTGCACGAGCTTGCCCGGCGCGGCGCTCGTTACGGCCTGGCCACGATGTGTATCGGCGTCGGCCAGGGCATCTCGACCATCGTCGAGCGAGCGTGAGCATGAGCCGGGACGAGCGTGACGACGCCCCACAGGACCCGCCTTCGAGCGGTGTGCTCGAGGCCGACCACGTGCTGGGTATAGCGGCGCACGAGATCAAGAACGCGCTCGGCCCGCTGACAATGACGCTGCAGCTATGCGAGCGGCGCGCGGGGATGGGCGACGCGATCGCGCTCGAAGACCTGCGGTTCGCGCGCGGTCAGGTGCGGCGGATCGCCCAGCTGGTCAACGATCTGCTCGACACGGCTCGCATCGACACCGGCCGTCTCGCGCTGCGGCTCACGCCGGTGGATCTGCGAGGCCTGGTGCAAGAGACCGTCGAGACGTTCCGCCGCGGACACCCGCAGCGCATCGTGTGCGACCTACCGGCGGCGGCGGTCGTGCACACCGCCGACGCCGAGCGCCTCGCGTCGGTGCTCTCGAACTTCCTCGACAACGCGGCCAAGTACGCGCCGGAGCGCGCGCCGATCCAGGTGCGGATGAGCCTGGCCGGCGACCGCGTGCGCATCGAGGTGACCGATCACGGGCCGGGCATCCGTCCCGAGGACCGCGAACGCATCTTCGAACGCTATTACCGCGCGCCGAGCACGGCCGAGATCGCGGGTGGGATGGGGTTGGGGCTCTTCATCTGCCGTGCGATCGCCGAGGGGCACGGCGGCACGGTGGGGGTCGAGAGCACGCCTGGCCAGGGCGCGACGTTCTGGCTCGATCTCTGTTTGGGCGAGACGTAGTACTCAGAACCCCAACAGGGTTCCCGACCTCGGAACTCGGCCCTCAACGCTTGCCCGAAGCGGCGGCGGCCGTTATTCTCGCGTTTCCTATTCTTCCGACGGAGACGACACTTTGCCCCGCGATCCCAAGATCACACCCATCACCCGGCACGAGCCCCGCACGTTCTACGCCACGCGCGTGACGCGCACCCAGGCGGGCGAGTCGTGGGATCTGTGGTCGGTGGAAGACGGCCGCCGCGTCGGTTTCTTGTCGGTCGTCGACGACGGGCACGTCGTCTACGCGCTGGCCACGGTCAAGCGAGGCACGTCGCACGAAGAGGTCGCCGACCTCGTCGAGGGTTTCTTCACGCCGTCGTCGACCGATGCCCACAACCGCGAGATCATCATCTCCGACTACGACGAAGAACCGGAGATGCTCGAGTCCGACATCCGACAAAGCTGAAGCGGGGTTGGCTCGCGCAACGTCTGCCCTCTCCCCGGCGGGCGGAAACCCTCGCAAGGCCTGCCCTCACCCCTCACTCCCGGCGGGCGGCAACCCGCGCAAGGCCTGCCCTCACCCCTCACTCCCGGCGGGCGGCAACCCGCGCAAGGTCTGCCCTCACCCCGGCCCTCTCCCGCGGCGGACCGCAGGAGAGGGTGACTCGCTGAACAAACGACGCCTTTATGCCTTATTCTGAAAGGATGTCTGTCGGCGTTGCGACGTCCGGACCCTTTCGGGGATTCGTTGCGTTCGACGAAGCCAGCGCCGACACGTTCTACGGACGCGAGACGGAGATCGCGCGGCTCGCGAACCTGGTGCTGGGCGAGGGCGCGCGCACGGTCGCACTGTCGGGAGAGGCCGGTGTCGGCAAGACGTCGCTGCTGCGCGCCGGGTTGATCCCGGCCATCCAGAAGCGCGGCGGACTCGCGATCTACCTCGCCGACTACCACGATCTCGACGCTGAGATCCTGCGCGCGACTGGGCGCCTCGGCGTCGATCTGCCCACCGGCGCTCCCGACGCGCCCGATCGACCGGTCGAGCAGCTGGCGCGCCTCGCCCATCAATCGCGCGCCGGCGTCGTGCTGGTGCTCGATCAGCTCGAGGATGTGTTGGCCGCCGCTGGACCAGCCAGCGAGGTCGCCACACTGATTGCGCGCGTCGTCGAGTCCGGCGGCGCGCGTTTACGGTTGGTGCTGGCCGCCGATGCGGCCGCCGCCCCGCGCCTGCCGCAGCTCCGAGACGCCACCGGTGGCGCCGGCGCGGCGATGACCTGGATGAGCCTCGAGCGCCTGTCCAGCGAACAAACGACGGAGGTCCTCGAGCGCACTGCGCTGCAGTCGGGCACATTCTTCGAGACGGGGCTGTCGGCGGTCGTCGGCGCCGACCTCTGCCGCAACGGGACGTCTGGCGCCTCTTGCCGCCCGCTGGAGCTGCAGCTGATCGCGCGCGCGATTGTCGAGCTGCGCCTGACGTCGATCCGCAAGTACGAGCGCTCGGGCGGCGCCGCGACCTTGCCCGTCACCCTGCTCCAGCACTTGTGCGCGCAGGCGGGCGGGCGCACCGCGCGCCAGGCGCTGGTCGAGCTCGCACAGCAGGGCGACGCTTCGCTCGAAACGCTGTCGTCGAGGACTGGCATCGATCGAGAGATCCTGGGCGCCGCACTAGGCAGCCTGCGGGCGCAGGGGCTCCTGCGCACGCGTACGTCGGCCGGCGGTGAGCTCTGGGCGCTGGCCCACCCGGGCCTCGAGCGGCACGTCGCCGAATGCGCGCTCGAAGATCGCGCGAAGGCAGCGGCCGCGCGCCGGAGCCTGCGCCGGCGCGTGACGTCGGGCCAGCGCCTCAGCCTGCCAGAGCTGGTCGCGGTGAAGCGCCACCTGTCGGCGGGCCTGTCGAGCGACGAGCGGCTCGTCGTCGCGCGCAGCATGCGGCGCACGATCTTGCAGGTTGGCGGCACGGTCGCAGTGGCGCTGGGCGTCTTCCTGTCCGTGTTCATGGACCTGCGGCGTTCTTACACGCTGGGCCTCGAGCCCGCGGGCGGCGGTGCGGCGGCGCGTGTGGTCGTGCGCCTCGGGCGCTCGAACGTATCGATGTTCCGCCTGATACCGACGCATCCGCGCCTCGGGGACGTCATCGCCGATACCGGGTTCTCGGCGGCGAGCCTGGTTGCGGAGACCGCCGAGCGAATCGCCGCCGGCCGGGCGACCGGCACGCTCGACCCCGGCGACAGATCGCCGTCGGCTACATCGCCCGTTGCTCCGGCGAGCGGCAAGCCCGCGCCGGGCGCCCCGCCGCGGCCCGGAGCGACCGGCGGCGCAACTCCCGGAAGGCCGGTTCCGGCCTGGCTTCGCGAGGTGCTCAACGATCTGCGCCCCGTGCCGCGCGGCGTGGCGAAGTCCTTGCTGGGAGACCCCGACGGCATCACCTCGCTGAAGCATGCGTTCAGTGATCCGCTCGCGCGGCGCGAGACGCTGGAGGCCCTGGCGGTCATCGGGCGCGGGCGCGCCGGCGAGGACGAGATCCTCGCGGCGGCGCTGGCCGACAGCGCGCCCGAGATCCGGCGCCGTGGCGTTGCGGTCGCCGCGGCGATCGACCGCGTCCAGGGCGGCGGCCCGCGCGGCGCGACGCTGCGGAGCGCGCTCGCCGACAAATCACTCGACGTCCGCGCAGCGGTGCTGGCGGAGACCGCGACGCTCCCGCTGTCCGAAGCGGCCGGGATCCTCACAGTCGCGCTGCGCGATCCCGACCTGACGTTCCGCCACAGCGCGGAGGCGGCGACGGAGAGCCTGGCCGAGCGCGCGCCGGCGGTCGCCGCCGAGGCGGTGCAGCAGGTCGTGCTGAGCTCGGACGGCGGCGTGCGGCGGTCGGCGCTGGCGCTGTTCGAACGCATCGCCACGCGCGCCCCCGCCGAGTGCGCGGGCGCGCTGGCGCAGGTGGTCTCGAACGAGCAGGCGCCCGAGGAGGCGCGCGTCGCCGCCATGTTGATGCTGCGCAAGGCGGGCACGCCGGCGACCGCACTGCGGCCGATCCTGGAGAAGGCGGTGCGCCCCGAGGCGTCGCCGCGCCTGCGCGCCGCCGCGCTGCCGCTCTACGTGCGGCTCATCGATCCGGAGCAGGCCGAGGAGATCGCGCGCTCGGAGATGAAGGGGCCGCCCGCCGCGCGCGCCGCGGGCGCCGCGGTCTGGGGGACGGTCGCCATCAGCCGGCCCGACGTCGCGAGCGCGCCGCTCAAGAGCTTCCTTTACGATCCGTCGCCCGAGGTACGCATCGAGGCGGCGCGGTCGTTCGCCTATCTCAAGCGCGACGGGATCGCGCTCGCGGGCAAGGCGATCAACGATCCCAACGCCGAGGTGGAGCGCGCCGCGATCGAGTCGGCGCTGGCGCTGGCGCCGGTGAACCCCTACCAGGCCGCCGAGATGCTCGGACACGCCGCAAAGACCGTGCGCCCCGCGGTGCGGCGGTCGGTGATCGAGGCGCTCGGACGCATGGGCGAGACGCGGCCGGCGGCGGTGCTGCCGCCGCTCGCGCGCACGCTGAAGGATCCCGACGCCGGCGCGCGTGCAGCGGCGGCGCTCGCGTTCTGCGGCATCAGCAAGAAGAACGCCGCGGCCGCATCGCCGTACCTGCGCATCGCCGCACGCGACGATCACCACGAGGTGCGCGCCGCCGCGGCATCGTGCCTGGGCAACCTGGGCGAAGGCGACCCCAAGGGCGCGGCGAAGATCGCCGTCGAGCTGGCCGGCGCGGTCGAGGCAACCGTGCGCACCGCCGCCGCCGAATCGTTGGGGCGGCTCGGCGCCAACGCGCGCGAGATTGCGCTGCCGGCGCTGTCGAAGTTGGTGGCCGATCCCGATCGCGGCGTTCGCATCGCCGCCGAGCGCGCGTTCGTCGGCGCGGCCGCGGTCGCCGCGGGCGGGCGCCCGCCGGCCACGGTCGGATTCGCCGAATCGCGCCGCGGCGTCGAGTCGGAGCGCGCGCTCAACGCCGCGCTGGTCCAGGGCGACGCCGCCGAGCGGCGCGTGATCGTCAGCGTCGCCGCCGAGCTGGGCCTGGCGCCGGTGCTGCGCCAGGCGACTGCCGACGGCGATGAGACAGTGCGGCTGGACGCCGTGCGCGCGGCGGGCGCACTCAAGCCGCCGGCGCTGGACATCGTGCGCGGCGCCGTCGACGATCGTTCGAACGCGGTGCGCGCCGAAGCGACGCGGATCCTCTCCAGCGTGTCGGGCGCGGGCGCGAAGGAGGTCCTGCCGATCTTCGAGTCGATGTTGCGCGGCGGAGACAAGAGCGCGCGCGAGGCGGCGGTGATCGGCGTCGGCAGCCTGCCGGGCGCGGGTGAAGCGGGCGCGCGGCTGCTCGGCGAGGCGCTCGCGCAACGAAGCGAAGCGCTGCGCACGGCGGCGGCGCGCGCGCTCGGGCATCTCGCCGAACGCGAGCCCGAAGTGGCGCGGCCGTACCTGGAGCGGGCGGTACGCGATCCGTCGTACGACGTGCGCACCGCGGCGATTCCCGGCTTGGCGCTGGCTTGGTCGCGCAAGCGCACCACGACCGATCTGGGGGAGGCCCTGGCCACGGCCGAGGCGGACAGCCCCCGGCGCTTCGTCGCGCTCGAGGCGCTGGTGATCACGGCGCAGCAGGGAAACGCCGCCGACAAGGCGTCCGCGAAGCAGACGCTGGATCAGATCGCGGCGGGCGGACCGCCGCTCGCGCGGCTGGCGGCGCAGATCGGGCGCGCGTTCATCGGCGAGAAGCCCGCGGTGATGCACACGTTCATCGAGCGTTTGCTGGGAAGCTGACGGTGGGCCGGCGGCCCTAGCAAGGCCGCGGGCGCCGCGGCTCGCACGGCTCGCCCTCTCCCTAACCCTCCCCCGTGGACGGGGGAGGGGATCGAACATTCTTCAGCGAGTCACCCTCTCCTGCGGTCCGCCGCGGGAGAGGGCCGGGGAGAGGGCAGGCCTTGCGAGAGGCAACGTGCGGGAGGGAGAAGGGCGAGCCTGCGAGCCGCAGCGCCGCAATCGGCCGCGTCGCTCAGTGCGGCGACCAGGAGCAGAGGTGGTTGTCGCCGGCCACCACGATGCGGCCCTTCACCGCGATCGGAGCTGTCCATTTGTGCACGCCGGCGCAGGCGTTCGCCGCCCCGCCATCGGCGGCGAGTACGCCGTCGAAGACCGTCGCGCCAGTGTCCCCGTCGACGCCCATCAACTTCGTGCCGTTCATGAACCAGACGATCGCGTTCGCTGACCCATCGGTGGTGGTCGCCATTGGTGACGCCGGGAAACCGAGCGTGGCGTTGTTGACGGGGATGCACCACGCGACCTTGGGCACCGGCGGTGAGCCGGACGGGATCAGCACCGAGATCACCGCCTTGCCGTTCGCACCCGGACCGGTGCACTGCGCGCCGGTGTTCACGGTCAGCACCACGTGCATGCCCTGCGCGGTCGCGTAGGCCGCAGGCGTGGTGTGGATGACCATCGCGCCCCCGGTCGCGAGCGTCAGCATCGCCAGCTGGCTGTTCATGCCGCCAAAGTTGTGCGCGTCGACGAGATACAGGATCCCGTCCTTGGACACCGCTGCGACCATCGGCGAGGGCTGCGCCAGATAGACCGGACTGCTGGCACCGAAGTCGGCGTCGACGCTGTCCATGTTCATCCAGGTCGTCGGATAGAAGATGTTGGCGTTGGTGGTGCGGTCGAGGGTGGCGAGCCCGGTCAGACGCACGACTTGCTCGCTGTCGGCGTGGGTCGCCGTACGCGTGAGGTTGTTGCCGGTGACCGCGATGACGCCGTTTCCGTCGGAGGCCATGCCGCCCGCGGCCCAGATCCCCTCGCCGCGCGTGCCACCAGTGGCCCAGGCGCCACGCTTGGTCGGGTCGGCCACGTTGACCGCCACGACCCAGCCGCGATAGTTGCCGCAGTCGCCGTTGTGGCCACCGTAGGCGACGTAGAGAATGCCGCCGACCAGCGACAGCGCGCTCCGCTGATTCTGGGGCTTCACCGTGAACGTCGCGCTTCCCGAAGTCATGCCGGTGACGTCGATGGGCCACCCCGCCCTCTCCGTGCCGTCTTCGGGCGAGAGCGCGTGAATTTGGTGCCCGGTGATACCGGTCGTGTTTCCCACCGCGCCGGCGACGTAAATCGTGCGCGTCTGCGGATCGATGACCGGCGTGCTGATGATTCCGATCGGCGAGATGTCGCCGCAGCCCGCTCCCGAGATCGCGGGCGCCGGTCCGATATTGCGCATCCAGACCGTCGCGCCCGTGGTCTCATCGAGCGCGAACACGTTGTTGCTGTTGGTGACGACGATGAAGATGCCTTTGCCACCAGGTCCGTTCTCGAGATAGAGCGGCGACGCCCAGGTGCTGCCCGTGAAAGTGGCCGCGAACCCGCTGTCGATCGCCATCGTCGCCGCCGCCGCCTTGGTCAGCGTCGGCTGGAGGAAGTGCCCGTCGCGCGACGCGTGGTTGTTGCGTTCGTAAACCGAGTTCGCCGTCGGACCGCTGCTGCCACCGCCGCTACCACCCGATCCCACCGCCGCGCCGCCGGGACCACCCGCGCCGCCGACGCCGCCGTCACCGGTCGGTCCGGCCTTCTTGTTCGAACAGGCGGCGCAGAGCGCAATGGCCACGAGCCCCAAAAACAGTCGCTGCATGGCGACGACGCTATTCCTCGCGAGAGATCCGGTCAAACCAGCGGAGCGCCGCGCCTGCTCGCGGCGGCGTTCAGACGCGCGTTCCGAAAAGGGTCGCCGACGTGGCACGCGTGATGGTCACGTCGATGAGCGCGCCCGGGCCGACGCCCGGACCGGCCGGCACGACCACCGCGCGAAAGCCGTCGGTGCGCGCGAGCATCTCGTCGGGCGAGCGCTTGGACGGGTGCTCGACCAGCACCCGCTCGCGCTTGCCAACCTGCGCCGCCATGATCTCGGTCGAGATCCGCTTCTGCAGCGCGATCACCTCGGCCAGGCGGCGCTGCTTCACCGCCTCGGACACGGTGTCGGGCATCTTGCGCGCGGCGACCGTCCCCGGCCGCTCGGAGTAGACGAACATGAACGCGCCGTCGAAGCGCAGCTCCTCCTGCGCGCGCAGCACCGTCTGGAACTCCTCCTCGGTCTCCTCGCAGAAACCGACCAGCAGATCGGTGGTGATCGCGATTCCGGGCAGGGCCGCCCGAAGCGCCGCGACCAGGCCGCGGAAGTCGGCATAGGTGTAGCCACGCCGCATGCGCTCGAGCACCGCGTCCGATGCCGTCTGCAGCGGCAGGTGCACGTGCCGGCAGACCTTGGGCGTCTCCGCCATCGCCGCGATCACCTCAGGCGAGAAATCCAGGGGATAGGGCGACATGAAACGAATGCGTTCGATCCCGTCGACTTTCGCCACCGCGCGCAGGAGCTCGCCGAAGCCCACGTCCTCGTGGCGGTACGAGTTCACGGTCTGCCCGAGTAGCTGCACCTCTTTGTAGCCGGCCTCCGCCATCGCGCGTGCCTGGCGCAGCACCTCGCGCGGCGGCGTGCCCCGTTCGCGCCCGCGCGTGTAGGGCACAACGCAGAAGGTGCAGAACTTGTCGCACCCGCGCTGGATCGTGATGTGTCCGGTGACGCCGCCGCCGGTGCCGTCCTCCGCCGCGCCGCGCGTGTGCGCCGGATCGAGGCCTTCGTAGGTCTCGAAACGGTCGAGCTGGGTGTCCTCGACCGCCTTGCCACCGCGCGCGCTCTCCACGTGATCGAGCAGCCGCCGGTAGCCATCGGGACCGACCACCACGTCGACGTAGGGCGCCTGCTGGCGGATCGCGCCTTTCAAGTGCTCGGCCATGCAGCCGGTGATGCCCAGAACCACGCCTGGGCGCGCCTTGTGCGCGGCGAGCATGCTCGCGCGCGCGTAGACCTTTTCCTCGGCTTTTTCGCGCACGGCGCAGGTGTTGAGCAGGATCAGATCGGCGCGCGCCGGATCTTCGGTGCGCCCGTAGCCCGCGCCCTGCAGCAGTCCCAGCACCATCTCGGTATCGGCGACGTTCATCTGGCAGCCGTAGGTCTCGACATAGACCTTCGGCGCGCCCGGGGCCGGCGCGATGCGGACGG
>Ga0265314_10005913_pt1 | contig 10940 bp, 10 predicted proteins | sample 4126metaG_FD_203106 | JGI IMG/M metagenome (GOLD analysis project Ga0265314, IMG submission 203106) | Rhizosphere microbial communities from Carex aquatilis grown in University of Washington, Seatle, WA, United States - 4-1-26 metaG | ecosystem: Host-associated > Plants > Roots > Rhizosphere >... | reverse complement strand
CCGCAATAAACATAGCTGCCGCCAGAGACATTTGGCTACACAACAAATATTGATGATGCGCTGGAGCAGAAGGATTCAATGACCAGTTTATAATAATTCGACACGCATTAGTTTGCTGTTGGAACGCTGATATAAATAGACGTTCACATTTCGCTTGCCCTTCGCTTTTTGAAAGCGATTTTATCTGCTGCGCTACTTTCAATAATCGACGGTTTGCGAGCAATTCTTCAATCTCATCCTGAACATCTACTCCAGAGTGAGGAATAAATGGGAAATAATATTGAACCCTGTCACTATCATCAAGCAGCCCTCTGATTGAAACATCCAAGCTTTCATTTTTGAGTGTTGCCAGCAACTTTTCTTTGCCTGGATGGCCATGAGGTGGCGTCTGAATCGGGCCTTCCGGCGAAACAATCGGCAAGTGTTTGGCCTTGTTGATGACTAATATGCACATTAGCAATGCGGGTATGGCAAAAGCCAGCACCAGTAAAATTGTTTTTGCCTTTAGTTTCATTACAAATGTTATTCCAACCAAACGGTGTGATTATGAAATCGCCCAAGCGGCCTGGCATTTGGGCAGGCCATCAGTTTTGCGGCCTATCAGACTTTGAAATGAAGATTGAGCAATCGCCAGCAAAATTGCAAATTTTCTGGCGTGTTTTACTCCATCAAATCCTGTTTCGACAGCACCCGCGCCTGCATCTCGTTGACGATGACGCGGACCCGGTTGAGCACCGCATCCTGCGTTTCGGCCAGAGCGTAGGATGTCAATTCCACCCGCACGGCGGCAATCGGCTCGCCGTTCCGGTCGTTCAACGGCATGTCCACCGCCACCTTTCCCTTGTCGTGGCCGTAAAAAACCGTGCCTTTTTCGAGCGTGTTTTTCTCCGCGTCGGCGCCGATCATGCCGATTTCCGATTTGTCCCTGCTGGCGAGGACGCGCATCTGGCCCTTGTCGTCGGGCGTGTAAATGCGCAGCCCCAGAATGCGCGGGTATTTTTTCATGATGTCATCCACCAGAGCCTGCGCCGCCGGCACAATGGGCGTGTAATCAATCGTCGTGTCGCCAAAATAACTCACCGCGTCGGACTTCGTCCAGAAGCCGATTTTGCCGGAGGAAAAGGAGCTGTCATTGAGCGTCGCCGTCAGGGGTCGGCCGTCGAACCAGCAGGTGATCTGGGCGCCCAGGCATTGCACGGCCAGCGTGTGCCAGGCGTTGGTGGCGATGTCCAGCGGCGGGCCGATGGGGTCGGAGCGGGTGCCGTCCACAACCTTGTAGAAACGCACGTTGCGGCCCAGCGCGCTGGCGCGAAGGACGTAGAAATTCGACGCGTTCTGGAAACGGAAAACGACGCCCGCCATCTGCTCGGCCACGCCGCCGATGATTTTGAACGGCATCGTCAGCTTGAAATTTTTGAACGTCTGGCCGTCATAAATCAGCATCGGGAAATGCTCGTCGGTCTGGTCCCGGCTCAATTGGGCGAGCACGGGCCGCCGGACGGCGGGCGCCGTCGAGGTGATTTGCGGAATCAGCGGCGCGAATGCCGAGGGCGACTCGTCCGTGACGATTTTCCAGTTGCCCGGCTGCCCCGTGCCGGCGAGGGCGTTGTGAAAATTGGTTGGCGACTGGCTCGTGGCAAAGTCGCTGAAATTGATTGTGATTTCCGCGCCGGAAGCGGAAATGGCCAGCGCCAGCCACAAACCCAAGAATGATTTTCGCATCGCGTGAAGCCTGACAAAAAAAAGGCCGGGCGACAAGCAATTGCGCCCGGCCGTTGTCGTAATCTTAATCTTTCTCTTAATCGTAATCTCCCATGCGATTCGGATTACGATTAAGATTATGATAAAGAATTTTGCTTACGCTTTCCAGATCATGTCCGCCACCGTCTTGCCGGCGGGGATGAACGGGATGACATGCGTGCTGTATGGCGTGATGACGTCAAGGACGTAAGGCTCCTTCGCGTCGAGCATCCGCTGGATGGCGGCGCGCAAATCCTTTTTGAACATCACGCGCTCGCATTTCACGCCGAAGGAATTGCAGACGCGGACGTAGTCGGGATAAATCTCCGGGCGATGCTCCGGGTCGCCGAGGTAGGTGTGGCCGCGGTTGCCGGCGTAGAAATTGTCCTCCCACTGCACCACCATGCCGAGGTGCTGGTTGTTCAGGATGATGGCCTTGATGGCCAGATGTTCGACGTGTGCGGTGGCCAGTTCCTGGATGTTCATCAAGAACGAGCCGTCGCCGTCAATGTCAATCACTTCCTTGTCCGGGTGCGCGACCTTGATGCCGAGCGCCGACGGCAAGCCGTAGCCCATCGAGCCGAGACCGCCGCTGGTTATGAACTGGCGCGGGTGCTCGTATTTGAACCACTGGCCGGCCCACATCTGGTGCTGGCCCACGCCGGTGGTGATGATGGCGTCGCCCTTGGTCAATTCATAGAGCGCCTCGACCACCATTTGTTGCAGGATGACCTGGTTTTCTTGTCCCTGCATATGGTCCTTCATATGGTCGCTGTTGGCGATTTCCGGCGTGATGCGATAACCGAACGGCCCCTTCTTCTTCCACTCGTCAATCTGCGCGAGCCAGGTGGTGCGCTTCTTGTTTAGCGGGCGCTTGGAGAGCATCGCGTTGAGCCGGGTGAGCGCGTCCTTGATGTCGCCAACCACCGGCAAATGCGCCTTGCGGTTTTTGTTCAACTCGGAGGCGTCCACGTCAATGTGGACAATCGTGCCGTTCTTGCAAAATTCCTCGAACTTGCCGGTCACGCGGTCGTCAAACCGCACGCCGAAGGCGAGCAACAAGTCCGCGCCGTCCTTGATTTTCACCATCGGGTCGTTGAAACTTTTGCGGAGTTCGTATTCGCCGTTGACGGCCCAATTCGCAAAGGCCGCTCCGTGCATACCGAGCCAGCGCAACGAAAGCGGATGCGTCTCCGGAAAACCGCCGATGCCCATGAGCGTGGTCGTCACGGGAATGTTCGCGGCCTCTGCGAATTTTTTCAATTCCGCCGCCGCGCCGCTGGTGATGATTCCGCCGCCGCAGTAAATTACCGGGCGCTCGGCTTTTTCGAGGAGGCCGATGATTTCGTTGAGCGCCAGTTCGTCCGCCTTCAAATCCGGCTGCGTGTAGCCGGGCAAACCTTTTTTGATCTGCTCCAGCGTCGGCCAGACGGGCTGTGTTTTCGCCTGCTGGACGTTTTTCGGCACGTCAATCACCACCGGGCCGGGCCGGCCGGATTGCGCGATGTAAAACGCCTCCTTCACGACGCGCGGAATGTCGTTCACGTCGGTGAGGAGATAGCTGTGCTTCACGATGGGCAGCGTCACGCCGATGATGTCGGTCTCCTGGAATGCACCGCGGCCAATCATGTTGGTCGTCACCTGGCCGGTGATGGCGACGAGCGGGCAGGAATCGAGATAGGCGTCGGCAATGGCGGTGACGAGGTTCGTCGCGCCGGGGCCGCTGGTGCTCATGCACACGCCGGCCTTGCCGGTGGAGCGGGCGTAGCCTTCCGCCGCGAAACTGCCGCCCTGCTCGTGGCGCGGCAGGATGGTGCGGATTTTGGATTTGGTCAGCGACTGGTGGATTTCCATGCTCGCGCCGCCGGGATAGGCGAAGATGACCTCGACGCCTTCGCGTTCCATGGCTTGCACGAGGATGTCGCATCCGGCCATGGCCGGGCCGACCTCGGCGCGCGCGGCGGAGGCGGATTTCTTCTTTTCAGTGGTTTCAGTTGTCTTGCTCATGTGTTCTTTTGGTTGTGGCCGGTGGCGCGGATCAAACAAAAACCCACAGCCGTTGCCAGCCGTGGGTTCTTGTTAAATTACTTCGTTCAACAAGCGCCAACGGCGTCGGCGACTACAACGACGACGACAACCAAGTTAGCGGCTTGTGAAACGTTTTTCAACATTGCAGGGTCAATATAGCGGAATTGCCGTCGCGGTCAAGCCCCGTTTTTGGCCAATTTCAGCACCTTTTTTGCTCAACCTCGGCGATGTATTTGCGCGTGGCGGGAGGCAGGTCGTGCCAGATTTTTATGGCTATCAGCGTTCCGATGATGGCGAAGGGCATCACAAAAAGCGGCAGCCACTGCCAGTTCGCATCTTTTGAAGCCAATAAAAAACCAAGCCCAAAGGATTGGATGCCGCTGCCGATGTAGGCGAAGCCGTTCACGATGCCCATGCTCGTCGCCGTCGCCTTGCGCCCGCCAAAATCCGTCGCCGCCGTGCCGGACATCAGCGACGTGATGCCGATGGACGCCATGACGATGAACACCGCCGCCCAGCCCACCACGAGCGGACTGGAAGACAGGAAGACGGACATCAGCACCGCCATGACCAGCACGAAACCGCATAGCATCGCCGTGGGCGGCCCGCGACGGGATTGAAACCATTTGTCGGAAATCAAACCGCCGGAAAATCCGCCGACAATCCCGAACACGCAGGTGAACCAGCCCCAATGCAGCGACAAGAATTCCGCGCCCGGCTGTTTCACTTCGCCGGCAAAAATGGAATACCACTGCGTCATGCTGTAACGGAAGACACCGCCAGTCAGCTCGACGCACGCAACCAGCAGCATCAGCTTGCTGGCGAAAACTTTTTTCAGCAGATCCATCACGGAAAATTCCACGTGCATCTGGCCGGACGACGCGTCGCAGGTGTCGAAGTGCGGGAAACCCGCCTCCTCCGGCGAATCCTTGATGAGCCACCAGTCGAACAGCGCCCAGAAAATCAAGATGGCGGCGGGAATGTAAAAGATTGACCACGTCGCGTCCAGCGGCGGGCCGGCGGACGCAAAGATTTTGTGGAGCAAGCCGGTTGAATCCGCCTTCGTCATGGCAATGATCGAACCGCCCCAGTCGAACGCGAAATAAACGCCGATGGAAATCAGCGACCCGAAAATCGCGCCGAAGACGCCGCGCTCGCGCACGTGGAACCAATACGCCTTGACCTTGATGATGGACATCGAGCCAAAGCTCTGGAAATACATGTTGATGGCATAAAGGAGCGAATAACTGGCGACGAGGTTCACCTTCAAATGTTTGGCGACGATAAGCCACGTTAAAACGCCGAGGGCGACATTGGCCAGCGAAGCGCCAACGGCGGAAATGATCATGCCGGTTTTCCCTCCGAGCTTTTTGTCAATGAGCGGGCCGTTGACCAGAAACGACAGCGCATAAACCCAGGTGCCCACGCCAAAAATGATTCCGAGGTCTGACTTGGACATCAGCGTTCCGAGCGCGCCCTTGGCGACGATGATATTGTAACGGCCCATGCACAAAAACGCGTAAGTCATTCCCAGCGGGAACCAGTTGATGAAGCGGCGCATCATGAACCAGCGCCCGTGTTTCATGGGGTTGCTGAAAAAATAGGCGATCACAACCGCCACCAGACAAAGGGCAATTGTGACCGGATAAAGAAAATCTGGAATCATTCTGTCGCCGCGAAGCAAAACAGAGCCGCGCGCGGCGGTCAAAGGATTTCAGATGACAAAAAAACCGCGGAATATTTTCCGCGGCTTGATAAAAACGCGCGACTGGAATTATTCGGACTTTTCCTTCTTTTCTGCCTTCGGAGCCTTGGCGGCTTTGGCCGGCTTTTTCTCGCCGGTGGTTTCGGCCTTTTCCGGCTTTTCGACTTCGGCGTCGCGTTTTCCGTAGCTGCGCTTTTCGGTCCGGGGCTTTTCAGCCCTGGCATCGGCGGGGGACGCGGCATCCGGCGCGGGCGCGGCAGCAAGCGTGAGGCTTTCCACGCGCACCTTGAGCGTGCCTTTGACCTCGGCGTGCAAATGCAGTTCGATTTCGTATTCGCCGGTCGTGCGGAGCGGGTGTTCGAGATGGATTTTCCGCTTGTCGAGCGCGATGTCGAACTGGTGCTTCAATTCGTCGGCGATCATGCCGGCGGTCACGGAGCCGAACATCTTGCCGTCCTCGCCCGCCTTGACCTTGATGACGCAGGTGAGCTTGGAAATGCCCTTGGCCAGTTCGGTCATGGTGTTGAACTCGTGCGCCTCGCGCTCGGCGCGGCGCTGGCGGAGCGCCTCGATCTGGCGCTTGTTAGATTGTGTGAGCGGAACCGCGAGCCGCTGCGGGAACAAATAGTTGCGGGCGTAACCGGACGCGACCTTCACCTGGTCGGATTCACCGCCGAGGCCTACAATGTTGTGCGTGAGGATGACTTCAGTCTTCATAAAGTAATTCGTGATGCGTGATGCGTGACGTGTGACAAAAAAATGGCGCGTGACATCAAAACGGAACATCGTCCTGCGGAGGCTCGGCATCGCCGCCGTCGGGCGCGGGCGCGGATGCCGCCGCCGGACGCGAAGCCGGGGCTTCGGTAGCGTCCCCGCCGCGTCCGCCGCCGGAATCCAGGAATTGAAACGTCTCCATGACAACGCCCAGCTTGCTTTTCTTCTGGCCGGACTGTTTGTCTTCCCAGGTCTGGTAGCGGAGGCGTCCTTCAATCAAAATGGGGCGCCCCTTCTTCAGGTATTGGCCGATGGTCTCGGCGGTTTTGCCGAAGGCGTCCACGTCCACAAAGGTCGTTTCATCCTTCAACTCACCGGTTTCGCTTTTCCATCTGCGGTTGATGGCCAGCCCGATTTTGGCAATGGCCGTGCCCTTGGGCGTGTAACGCAGTTCGGGATCGCGGGTGAGGTTTCCGGCAAGGATGACTTTGTTGAAGTTGGCCATAAAATTTCCCGGTTGAGGATTATTTCGTGGGTTTGGGTTCCGGCGCCAGCGTGAACAGCACGCGGAAAATCTCCTCGTTCAGCGCGAACTTGTGGCGCAATTGGGCGACAATCGCCGGCGTGCCGGTGAAGATGACATTCGCGTAAAAGCCAGCGGTGTGTTTGTTGTCGGCGACGCGCATGAAATTTTTCCGGTCCATTTTCTGGACCGTTTCGACGGCGCCGCCCGCCGCTGTGATTTCCGCGGAAATCTTGTCGAGCGCGTCCTTGACGCCTTCTTCGCGTCCCGCCAGGTTCAAGATGAACAGACCTTCGTATCGTTTCACTTTTTTCTCTCTTCGTTCGTGGAGTCCACGACTCCGTTAAACCGGTTCATTGCCTTTTCAATTCCGTCGTCCAGCCAGCATTCCGCCTGACCGGCCGCCCGGACCAAAACTTTCTCCATCAGCGCCGCTTCGTCCGCGTTGAAACGCGCGAGCACGTAATCTGTGATTTCCCGCGCGCCGTCCACCCGCCCGATGCCGATCCGCAGCCGCGCAAACTCGCGCGTGGCCAGATGGTGCTCGATGGACTCCAGCCCATGATGCCCGCCGCTGCTGCCGCCCGCGCGCAGCCGGATTTCGCCCAGCGGCAAATCCGCGTCGTCCACCGCCACCAGCAGTTGCTTCAACGGCAACTGATAAAAATTCTTCAAAGCGCCGGCCGCCTCACCGCTCAAATTCATGAACGTCTGCGGCTGGCAGAGCAGCACGCGCCGGCCATCCTGCTCGCTGCGGGCGATCCGCGCGCCGAACCTGCTCTCGTTTTTCCAGTCCGCCTTCCAGCGTGCCGCCAGTTTTTCTACCAGCGCAAACCCGGCGTTGTGGCGCGTCTTCGCGTATTCCGCGCCCGGATTGCCCAGACCCACGATGAGAAACACATTTTCCATTCGCGGGCAATAGTGGGACAGGCATCTTGCCCGTCAAGGTCGGGCTGGAAGCCCAACCCGCTAAAATTATTTCTTTTTCTCCGCCGGTTTTTTCCCGGCGGCCTTGTCCGCGGCGGCGGGTGCTTTGGCAGCGGCGGCAGCGCCAGCAGCAGCGGCAGCGGGAGTTTTCTCCGCGCCCTTGGCCGCGCCTTTCGCGGGGGCTTTTTCGCCCTTGGCCGGCTCGGCGCCTTCCTCGCCATCTTCCTTCTTTTCTTTGATCATTTCCACGTCGCCGGCGGCAGTCGCAGCGGCTTCGGTGGTGGCGGCTTCCTCCTCTTCCGTGCGCGGCATGGCGACGGACACAACCGGAATGTGTTTATCGCCCAGAATTTCCACGCCGGCCGGCATCTTGATTTCGCCAATGTGAATGGCCTTGCCGAGTTCAAGGCTGCTCACGTCCACGATTATTTGCTCCGGCAAATCCTTGGGCAGGCCGCGAACCTTGAGCTTGAACAAAATGTGTTCGAGCACGCCCCCGCTGTTCTTGACGCCGGCGGCCTCGCCGACGGTTTCCACGGGCACCTGGACGGTGACTCGCTCGGTTTCGGCGACCTCGTGAAAATCCACGTGCAGCACCTTGCCATCGAGCGGGTGGTGCTGTATTTCCTGCACGAGCGCGAGGCGTTTGGCGCGGGCGTCGCTTTCCACGGACAAATCCACGAGCATGTTTTCGGAGACGGAGTGGTGGATCAAATCCTCGAATTCCTTCGCGCTGACTTCGAGGTTCTGCGGCTTGGCTTGGCGGCCATAAATGATGGCGGGCACGCGGCCCGAACCGCGCAACTTTTTCACTCCACCCCGGCGCGCTTGTGTGCGCGGATACGCTTTTAACGGCACTGATTTCATTTTATAAAATTAAATTGTTTTACACGGCGGCTGCCTGCGCGCCTGTCTTTGAATTCAAAGGGCAAAGACAATATCATTTGTTGGCAATCCGTCAATAACTGATTTCTCGGGTTTTTGCCGCCGAATTGACTTCAAATTGGCTCAAAAAGAAAAATGCCGGGCGAGGGGAAGAATGGATTGATGACAAATCCCGTCTCACATCGCGGATCGGCGGCAGTCAGCCGGTTTTCCGGGCGCCTTGTTCTGGTCACAGATTCCCCCTAAAATTCCAGCACGCCGATGCCATACATTCCCTGATTGGGATCTTCGACGTGTTCCCAGCTTTTGTGTTTGGTGCGGATTTCCCGCCACAACTGGTCCACGCCGCAATCCTGGTCGGGCGAATGGGTGCAGACGTCGTGAAACGCCATCAGCCCGCCCTTGCGAATCAGCGGCGAATACATTTCGTAATCTTTTTTGACGCCTTCGTAGGTGTGGTCGCCGTCGCAGAACAGAAAATCAATTCCGTTGGGCGGCAGGAGCTTTTTCAACTCTTCCAGCGTGCTCGTCTCGTGCGAATTCCGGCGCAGCAAATGAATCGTTTGCCTCGGCTGCGCAAACCGCCGGTAAATGAACGTCCGCCAGTAGGCATAGCCGCCGCCGTGAATGCCGCCGGGCAGGTCAATGCTCACAATCGTCGCCTCGGGGTGGGCGACCGCGCACCACATCGCCAGCGTGCCGCCGAACTTGGTGCCGATTTCAACGACGACTTTTGGTTTTCTTTCGTAAAGCAGTTTGAGCAGCGGCTCGATTTCCGACCAATTCTGGGAGGGAACAATCAACTGTCCGGCCGGGCCGAAAGTGAAATCAAGGACTTCCTTGGGCGTGGTGCCCTGGGGCGTCCGCCGGCGAAAGTAGCGCAGCGCCCAGCCGATGTGGCGCAGGTAGAGGCCGAACATTGCGGGAAGGCATTTCAAGCCGCCGTTGCGGATGGCCCGGCGCAGGCTGCTCAATTCGTAAATCATCGGCATATTAAAAACGCGCCGGCGCGGGTTTGCACGCAAAAATCAAACGGCGGACCGCGAAAATTTATTTTGCCGCCGGATTTTTCAAATCCACCTTGAGATAGCCGGGCGGCATCGGCTTGCCGTCAATTTGCGTCTGCAACACGTCCAGCAGCACGTGCGGGTCATGAAGTTTGAACAAGCGGTCGCGCCATTTCAGGCAGTTTTCGCGCAAGACGGAATGGCGCTCCAGGGCTTCGTGAAGCAGCGGCTTCAATTGCGCGCGCGACGTGTGCATGATGTCCACGGGAAACACGCATTCGTCCAGCCAGGGAGCCTCATAAGGCACGCCCCGCCCGATCATGGGAGTTCCCAGGCAGGTGAATTCGAGGTATTTGGGCCCGAAATTGTCCTGCAAGCCGCCGGTGTTGATGACGTAACGGCACTGGAGGGTTTTTTCCACATAAGTCTCCCACGAAACGCTTTTCCCTTGATTGTGATAAAACGTGAACGGGTCGCCTTCAAAGCTCTGAATCATTCGCAACAATCGCGTCCGGTCGCAGTAAAGGTTGGTGAGCGTGTGCTGAAAAGGCACAAACGGATCGCGCATGATCCAGAGGCCGCAGACGGAGCCGTTGTTGGCAAAATCGTATTTGTATTGGGCATCGGTTTTGAGCGGCAGGTCTTTGGCGACGACGGAATGGGGATAATACAAATACCGGGCCGGGTCGGCGTTTTCCATTTGCCGGCGGGAGCGGTTTGCCAGGTTCACGAGCGGGGACATGGCCAGCGCGGGAACACGCAACGCGGCCGCGGCGAAGGAATACTTTGAAATGCTGATGAACGGATTGAACAGCAGCGGCGGAGAATCAATTGTCCAGGGTTTCCCCAGGCGGATGGCCATGCCGTTGTAACATCGGAAGACGACGTATTCCGCCTCGCGGATGAACCAGTGCGGAATGATGCAAAAATCGTCGCAAAAGATCGAAAAGTTTTTCCGGTCCTTCAGCATCGGTTTGATGGCCGTCAATTCGTTCGGATGCAAACGGGTCAGGATGAGGTGCGCGTCGCTTTGCCAGATGAAACGGCGAAGTTGCTCAAATTCATCCGCGCCCGCGCCGGTTTTGAGCATGAAAACCTTCGCGCCGCGCGGCTTCAAGGCGTCAAGTTCCGGCCGCGAATTCGGCGTGCCCCGGTAAATGGCCTCGCCATAAACCCAGAGACAGTCATTCAATGAAATGTGCTTCGGCATTTTTGAAATCCTAGACAACCTTTCCGTCCTTTACAAAACCTTTGCCGGGGGAATTTTACGGCGGCGACATGTGCTGTATCACCCAGTCCAGATCGCCGGCCGGCTGCGGCGGGGCAAAGGGAAGCCCCTCCCGGTATTGCTTTGTGACCGGCTTCAATGTGCTTGCGTCCTGCCATTTGTGGGTTTCCGAATGCCCGTCGG
>Ga0265314_10005912_pt1 | contig 10941 bp, 10 predicted proteins | sample 4126metaG_FD_203106 | JGI IMG/M metagenome (GOLD analysis project Ga0265314, IMG submission 203106) | Rhizosphere microbial communities from Carex aquatilis grown in University of Washington, Seatle, WA, United States - 4-1-26 metaG | ecosystem: Host-associated > Plants > Roots > Rhizosphere >... | reverse complement strand
ACTTTCCTGCGTTCACGGTCAACCCCATTTTCGAGAAGGTCCATAGCCATGGTGTGCCTCAAGCGGTGAACGGTGACCCGCTTTTGCTTCAAAGAGGGGCAGGCAACGGAAGCCACCGCGCGATGCTTGTTCAGCAAGTACTGTACACCGTGGACGCTGAGGCGTGCTCCTCGAGCGTTTGGGAACAGCACGTGTCCGTCACCTCGTTGGCGCTCGCGCAACCAGGCTTTCAACACGGCGGCGATCGATCTGGCGATGGGGGTGCAGCGTTCCTTGCGCCCTTTGCCGATTACGCGCACGTGGGCGCCGGCGCCCAAGATGATGTCTTCGTGTTTTAGCCCGGTCATCTCGGATAGGCGCAGCCCCGTCTGCACGGCCAGCAATATGAAGGCGTGATCACGTCGGCCAGACCACGTGCTCTGGTTGGGCGCCGCGAGTAAGGCGTCGACTTCGGGACGCGTGAGGAAGGGGACCAAGGTCCGAGTAAAGCGCTTGCTGGGAATGGCGAGCACTCGTTGAATCTGCGCGGAATGAGCTGGCACCTCATAAGCTGCGAAACGAAAGAACGAGCGCATCGCGGTCAAACGCAGGTTGCGGCTGCGGGTGCTGACACCCTTCCCCTTCTCCAAATGTTCCAAGAACGCCATGATCAATGGGGCGTTGATCTCCTGGAAGGTCAGCCGCGACGGCGCCTTATGCAATCGCTGTTCGGTGAATTTAAAGAACTGCCGGAAGGTGTCGCGTTACGAACTGATGGTATGAGGGCTCGCCTGGCGCTGCTGTATGAGGCGCTGAGTAAAGAAACTCTCCAAGAGTGCAGGCAGGCTGGTGGGGGTACTCATGCGCGATCCTCCCAGCGCTGTTGCAGCCGCTGCATTGCCTCCCGCATTAGTTCGGGAGAGGACTCCAAATACCATTGGCTGTCGGCGACATGCACATGCCCGAGGTAGGCAGACAACAGGGGCAGTCGCCTCTCGGGATCCTGACCGGAGCGGTACCACTGCACGAGGGTGTTTGTCGCGAACCGGTGGCGCATGTCATGGAGACGAGGGCCGCGACTGGCGGATGGGCCCCGCAACCCGATCTGCCGGGACAACGCATAGAATGTTCGATGGATGTCGCCGCTATCCAATCGATTGCCCGTGCTGGAGACGAATAGATAGGTGGAGACCGCTCGTCCTTTCCAATGGCGTTGACGGCGGGCGAGGTAGTCTGCCAGCACAGTGCAGGTTGAGGCATGCAAAGGTACAAGACGAGTTTTACCGAACTTGGCACCGCGAATCGTCAACACTCCCGCCTTCAGATCGACATCCTGAAGTTCGAGGTTGCGTGCCTCGCCCAGACGAAGGCCGGAAACACTCAGCAGTCCAAACAGACAATGATAGACCCACGGTCGCAGCTTGCCGCGCTCCCTGCGATAGGGCATCTTTAGAGCTGCGTGTAATAAACTGCGGACCTCTTTATCGGAGTACAGGTAGGGTCGTGCGCGCTTCGGCTGGAAGGGTAGCAAGCTCTCCGGCGGAATCTGCGTACGCGGATCAGTGGCGCTACGATACCGTGCGAATCCGCGGACAAAGCAGAGCCGTTGAGCCCAGCACGCCGGCCGAGCGTTCACCGGTTGTTGAGCCCAGGCAAGCGCCAGATCGCGCGTAATGTAGGAAGCCTTGTGTCGCTCCATAAACGTGACAAAATCGATCAATCCTTTGCCCGCTTCCCGTAGCTTGAATCCCAGGCTGCGTCGGAGTTCCACGTACTCCCGAACTGCTTTCCGAAGTGCGTTCACCGCCCACCTCCCGGCCACGGCAAGGCGAGTGTTGGCAGCGCATCGAGATCCACCTTCGTGTAGATCGTGGTGGTCTGGGGGTTGTGGTGACCCAGGACTTCGCCAATCTCATCGAGAGAGGCTCCCTGCCGCAACATCTGGGTAGCTAATCCGTGCCGAAACTGATGGGCCCCGTGAGTGGGAGCATCAATGCCAGCACGCTGGAGCCGATGGTGAACAACCGAGCCAACGCCACTGGCCCCTCGGAAACCGCGGATGGGGGCTTTGACGCGCAGAAATACGCGCCGACTGGCGCTCTGTGGCCGTCCACGCCGCAGATACGTGGCGATCGCTTCGCCAACTTCCGCAGACAAAGGCAACTCGCTACGCTGGCCGCTCTTGCCGCGGGCACTCAGCCGTCCGGCGTTCCAGTCTATGTTATCGAGCTCGAGAGATGCCACTTCACCGGAACGTAAGCCAAGGCGTGCGAGCAAGAGCAAGATGGCGTAATCGCGACACCCCGCTGGGGTGCGCCGATCGATGCTGGCCAGCAACTGACGGACTTGGTCCGCCGGAATCGCCCGGGGTATCGGTGACATCGACCAGTTGGCTACGGTGGGCACCGCAGCGGCCAAATCTAGCTTTGTTTTGCCGCGATAGCGCGCATACTGCAGGAAGGAGCGCAACGCACTGGTCAGGAGTTTGGCTCGCTTTCGATGCAAATGCGACGCCTGCCGTTGTACAAACCTCGTGACGTCACTGGCGCAAAGGTTTGACAGAGTGACGGTTCCATCGCCGAAGTGGTCTTTGAGAAAACTGCAGACGGGGTTCTCGGTAACTTGACCGTCTCACTTGACCGCGTCGCCGCCATGTGGGGCCTTGGCTCGGCCGGTAGCCCCGAACCCGGACACCCAGCCGAGTTTTTTAGCGAGGCTCAACTGAGCCGAGCCCACTCATTCAACGGGATAGCCCAACGCAGTAGCGTTTTCTCGAACCCGGAGGTCGCGGGTGACGATCACCAGGGCTGGCGGGTCGCCCAGGGCTTCCGCGGTCGCCAGATGAATGGCGTCCAATGTGCGGATCGGTTCCACTGGAAACGGGCGTCCGGCGCGGGTGAGGATCGTTTCCGTGACGCTCACAATGTGGCAACGCCTGGCAAATCTCTGGAGCGTGAGCAGCGCTGCGCGATGCTGTTGGGCCGTTATCCTCCCCGAGAGGCGCGCTCGAAGAATGGCGCGGTTCGTTTCGGCAATCGGAGAGCGGATGTGACACGCCCCTGGGCGCGGATTGAGGCTCTCCCGGCCGCGTCCCCCTCGAGCATTGCCGCAACCAACGCACTTGATTCGATATAACGCCAGGCAGGTACACCCTCGGTACCGGCGGACGAACGGCCGGGCCGGGAACGGCGGTGCGGAACTGCTCTACCTTTCGCCACGGTCGCTGTCAATTAGGGTGGCTGCCGTACCCGGAGGAAGCCGAATCTCAGGGCAATCTTCCAGAGGGTCACCGTCCTCAACGGGTGGTGTGATCACGCCAGACGCCACCAGCCGGTCCAATTGACTAATCCGGCCGTGACGGGCTGCGGCTGGGGGAACGAGCTCGGCGACAACCCGGCCATGGACAGTGACTGCGATACGCTCCCCCGCCTCGATTCGCCGGATGTCCCGGCTGAGGTTGTCCTTCAGTTCGCGTACGCCAGTCTCCATGCCCGAATTATAGCCACATGTGGCCTCGTTGCTCGGGCGCACACATTTATCCATCCCGCGGCCTATTCGCCAGAAATGCTCCGGGAACTTGCGCTCTATCGCTCACTTGGCAAGTTGCCCGAGCCGGAATCGACCCACGAATGACGAACCTGACTTTGATTCCCATTCTGAAGTGGTATCATTCTCCCCCAGAGGCCGACTCGATTGACTCATCACATTACCCGCAGGAAAGCTGTCGCCGCGACTGCTGTCGGAACGCTCGCGCTTGCCGCTCAAACACGGAAGGGCAGCGGGCCGTCCGGCAAGCCGAATATCGTTTACATCATGGCGGATGACTTGGGGTACGCCGATCTCTCCTGCTACGGCCGCCGCGAATACCAGACTCGGAACATCGATTCCATCGGCGCCGAGGGCGTCCGCTTTCTGCAGGCGTATGCCAATTCGGCGGTCTGCTCGGCGACGCGTACTGCTCTCATCACCGGGCGATACCAATATCGTCTGCCGGTAGGACTCGAGGAGCCTTTGCGAAATGGGGGCGACACAATCGGCCTGCCTCCCGAGATTCCCACGCTGCCCGCGCTGCTCAAGAAGGCCGGCTACGGGACCACTTTGATCGGTAAGTGGCACTTGGGACGGCTGCCGAAATTCGGTCCGTTGCAAAGCGGCTACGACCATTTCTGGGGATTCCGCGGCGGCGCGCTCGACTATTACACCCACAAATACGACGTCGCCAGCAGCGATACCGAAGACCTGTGGGACGACGATGCCAAGATTCACCAGGTTGGATATCTGACGGACCTGCTCGGCGACCGCGCGGTGAAATGCATTGGCGATTATGCCAAGGATGGGAAACCGTTCCTGTTGAGCCTGCACTTCAACGCGCCGCACTGGCCGTGGGAAGGACCCGGGGACGAAGCGGAATCGCAGCGGGTCAAGGCACTCATCGATCGCGATGGCGGTTCGCAAGCTACCTATGCGCGAATGGTGATGCAGATGGATCTGCAGGTGGGCCGCGTGCTGGGAGCGCTGAAGACCGCCGGCATCGCGCAAAACACCATCGTGGTATTCACCAGCGACAACGGCGGCGAACGGTTCGCGGACACCTGGCCCTTCAGCGGGAAGAAGACGGAGTTGCTGGAAGGCGGGTTGCGCATTCCGGCGCTGGTGCGCTGGCCTGGTCACATTCGAGCCGGCCAAACCAGCAACCAGGTTGCCATCTCCATGGATTGGATGCCGACGTTTCTGGCCGCCGCAGGCGCGGTACCCGATCCTTCATCCCCGCCGGACGGCATGGACCTGCTCCCGCAGCTCACGCAGGGGGCGGCGCCCGTCTCGCGCCGGCTCTATTGGCGATATCACTTCAACCTGCAGCGCGCCATGCGTGACGGTGACATGAAGTATCTGCGCATCGACGGCAACGAATTCCTCTTTAATGTGGTCGACGATCCGCTGGAGCGCGCCAACTTGAAGGGTCGACAGGCCGACACATTCAAGCGCATGGTTGCCGGTTACGAAGAGTGGAACTCGACCATGCTTCCCGACAGACCGGATATTCAGACCGGCCCTTTGGGTTACGCCGATGAACTGGCCGACCACTTCGGTGTCCGAAAGAAGTAGCCGCCTTATTCGATGGAAGCGGTCCGCCGATGCTGATCGCCGCTGTTCAGGATGCCACGGACCCGGGCGCCCAACATTTCGGAACTGAATGGTTTTTGCAACAATACCAAGTCCTCATCGGACGATTTAGTAAGTCCAATCTTCTCCTCGGAGTAACCGGAGATGTACAAGACTTTGGTCTCAGGGTGGACGGCTCGCAGGCGGTCCGCAAGCACTCGGCCATCCATCACCGGCAGTATGATGTCGGTAATAAGTAAGTGGATTATGGCCGTATGCCGTTGCGCCAGGGCAATGGCATCGGGCCCATTGGAAGCCTGCAGTACCTGGTAGCCGAAGCCCTCGAGCAGGGTGGTAGTGAACTCACGGACGGCATCCTGGTCTTCTACCAGCAGCACAGTTTCGGAGCCGCGCTGCGTAGTAATGGTTGCGGGCCTGGCTTGCTCCGCCGCACCGGATTTGCCACCGGGGAAGTAGATCAGGAAGGTAGTGCCCTGCCCGACCGTGCTCGATACTTCGATTCTGCCGCCGCTTTGCTGCACGATGCCGTAAACCGTGGCGAGACCCAGACCCGTGCCCTTGCCTTGATCCTTGGTGGTGAAGAAGGGCTCGAACAAATGCGACTTCACTTCGTCGGCCAGCCCGGTTCCGTTGTCGGAGACGCTCAAACAGACGTAGGGTCCGGCCGCGCCTCCGGCGATGTTCTTGGTCTCGATAGTGACCGCGCCGCCATGCGGCATGGCGTCGCGTGCGTTCACCACCAGGTTCATGAGCACCTGGTGGATTTGGCTCGGGTCGGCAATCACGGATGCGAGGTCCTGGCTCAGGCGGGTGATCAGCTCGATGTCTTCGCCGATGACTCGCTCGAACATCTTTTTGGCGTCGGCCACCAGCAGGTTGAGATTCAACGGCCGGAGATTGACTTTCTGTTTGCGGCTGAAGGTGAGAAGTTTTTGCGTGAGATCGGCGGCGCGCTCGCCGGCTTTGTTGATCTGCTCCACGTAGTGATGGGATGGATTGGCGGAATCGATTCGCCCCAACAACATGCCGCTGTAACCGTTGATGACGGTGAGCAGATTGTTGAAATCGTGCGCCACTCCTCCCGCCAGCCGGCCCACGCTCTCCATTTTTTGCGATTGCAGATACTGGGCTTCCATGCGCTTCCGCTCACTGATGTCGCGCAGCGCTCCCTGGCTCCCGACGATTCTGCCGTTGTCTTCCACGGTGGTGACCAGCGCCTCGATCCAGATGCGCGTACCGTCGGAGCGGATACCTTCGAACTCGAAGTGGTCGGGCATTTCTTCGCCGCGCATCCGGCGATCGTGGCGATCGCGCAGTTCGGCCCGCCATTCGGGAGCGACATAGTTTTCCAGCAGGAGATTGGCCTCGTCCCCCTCATGCAGTCCGAACCACTCGCGAAAGCGGCGATTGGCGAAGAGCAGCCTGCCATCCACATCGTCCATGATGATAGCGTCGTTGATGTTCTCCACCAGGCGGCGATAGCGGTGCTCGCTCTCTTCCAGCACTTCGCGCGAATGTTGCAGCGTCTCCACCAGCTTCTGCTGGGTGAGATCCGCTCTCTTCTTTTCGTACAGGTAGTGCAGCACGGTAAGCACCGGCATTGTGCAGGCCAGCGCCGCGGTAGCCGGCAACGGCGAACAGAGCACTCCGCCGGTTGCCAGAAGCGCGGCGCAGCAGCCCCAAACTGCGCAGCCTACCGCCAGGCTGCCCAGCCCGCCCCACACAAAACGACATCGGGAGAGCAGAACCGTGGAGAGGGAGCCGGCGAACAGCGCCAGCACCAGTTCCCAGAGGCGCGCCTGGTCGGGGCGGTAAAACGAATCGCCCACCAGGAGGTTGTCGATGGCGGTGGCTTGCACTTCCACGGCGGGAAACAGCGAGTCGACGGGCGTGACGACCGCGCCTTGCATTCCCAGCGCCGAACCGCCGGCCACGACGATCTTGCCGCGAAGCGCGTCTGGCGGCGAATGGCCGCCGAGAAGGTCGGCTGCCGAGACGTAGGGAAATCGCCGCTGCGCGCCGCGGAAACGCAAGCGCAATTCGCTCTTCGCCTCCAGCGGAATCAAGCGGTCATCCAGGCGTAATCGCCATGCGCCACCGTGGTCCACCGCCAGTTGCGTAACGCTCACGTGCCGGTAAGCGCTCACCGCTGCCAAGGCGAGGCTCGGATATTGCCCGTCGCGCAGCTCGGCAATCACCGGCAGGTGCCGCAGCACACCGTCGCTGTCGGGGGCGGCATTGAGAAAGCCGCTGCCCGCGGCGGCCGCGGCGATGGCGGGGACATTGCAAACTACGCCGGTGGCGTGAAAGAACTCGGAGCTTAGGGAGTCGCTGCGCGCGGCCAGGGCGAGCGGCACAGGCGGACGGGGGCAGTCGGGCGCTTCCGAATTGGCCCCGTCGAACTTTAGGACGTACCCGGCGACCGCGGGCTTGCCGGTGAGGGCCTGGGCGAGAGCGGCGTCATCGGCGCCATTTTCCTGGGCAAACATCATGTCCAGGACAACCGTGGAGGCGCCGGCATCCAGGATGCGTTGCGAGAGCCGGCCGATCAGCGCCCGCGGCCATGGCCAGCGTCCAGACTGCTCCAGGCTCTTCTCGTCGATCTCGACAATGGCGACTTGTCCCGACATTCTGCCGGGACCTGCCCATCCTATGAGTAAGTCGCCTACTTTGGAATCCAACGCGGCAATGGGCGCGGGCCGGACCAGAAATACCGCCAGCACCATCAGGACCAGGATTGAACCCGCCACGATAACCCGCATGATGTGTCTCTAGCGAACGATGACTTCCACGCGGCGATTCTCCGCCTGGGCGATACCGCGACCGGTTTTCACCAGCAGGTCGGCGTCGCCGTGGGAAGACACGAACAGGTCGGATGATTGCACGCCCTGGCCTTGCAGAATCGTGACCACGCTTTGGGCGCGCCGCAAGCCGAGGGCGTAGTTGAACTGCGGTGTGTCGACCGTATCGGTGTGGCCGGTGACCGTGATCGAGGTGGAACGGCGCTCGCGGATGGCAGCGATGATCTGGGGAAGCATCGCCTGGGACTCGGCGTTGAGCGTGTCGCGGCCCTCGTCGAAGTGGAGAACGAACTGGATTTCGGGAGCGGGGAGGGCATCGATGGCGGCGCCGAACAGACGCTTCACGTCGGCGTCATTCAGCGCGTAAGGAGCGCTAGGCGCAGTATCGATGCGATCGATGCGGACGGCTTGATTCGGCTGGGTCAACTCCTGTGTTCCGGCCTGGTTTCTGACGACGATGCTGGTGGGCTCGCCGCCGGGTTCCGGCAAAAGAGCGACGATGTTCTGCGGCGCGGGCGGAGGGGGCGTCGGCGCGGGCGCGGGTTTGGGCGCGCATGCCGAGGCGATCAAGAGCACCCCGGCAAGTGCGGTGGTCCGAAGGGCGTTCATTGGGCCCCTCCGATGGTGACGGCGAGGTGCGTACCACGAAGTCCGATGACGCCTACGGGAGTCTCCACGGTGACCGAACCCGGGGCCAGTTTGGCGATTCTACCTGAGAAATAGGCGATAACTCCGCGGACCAGGCGCAGAACCAAGCCAAGTTTGCCGTTAGCCGGGTCGTAAATGAAAGTGTCGAGGTTTAGTTCGGTGCTGGGACCAAGACCGATTCCGGTACCATCTTGTAAAATGGCCCCCAAGTGGCCGTCCGCCGCGGTCCGGAGGATGTCATGCATCCGCAGGTGCATGCCGTCAGTGGCCGGAATTGTCTGGCCTGCACGAACCACTACGACGCCGCCAGTTGCAGTTTTGACGCAGCCCACCATATCATCGGCCCCCCTGCAAGAGAAGGCTACACTGGCGAGAATGAGAACTACTCTACTGACACAGCGCATTGTCAGTAACTTCCAAATCGGCCAAATCGTAAGGCGAGTCTAGCATAACTAGTACTTACTCACAATGGGGCAGATACCGCGCGGGGTTTCGCCCACCGAGAGCCGGCTGACACCGGCCGGACAAGCTTAAAGCATGCCCCGCCAAAACGCAAGCAGCGTGATAATCTGTTGCGATGTCCCAACGCCGATTGGACGCTTTCGTCTTCTTTTGCTTCGCGGTATCCATCTCGTTAGCCCAGACTTCGCCCCCCCGACCCATCGCCATCACACACGTCAACGTGGTCGACGTGGTGCGCGGTGAGATTCGCCCCGATCAGACGGTAGTGATCGCCAATGGGAAGATCTCGGCGACCGGCCCGGCGGCCAGCGTAGCCACACCCCGCGACGCCGTTCTAATCGCCGGGGACGGCGAATATCTGATACCTGGACTATGGGACATGCACGTTCATCTGCGGAGCGATCAGACCTAGCCTGACACGCGGATGTCCGCCGAAAACGAGTCCATGCTCGACCTCTTCCTTCCCAATGGCGTGGTAGGAATTTGCGAGATGGGCGGCGATCTTTCGGAATCGGTGATGCGCTGGCGCGAGGAGGTCCGCACCGGCAAACGGGAAGGACCGCGCATCTTGACGGCGGGCCGCAAGCTCGACAACGATCCCCCGGCGTGGGCCGGCTCGATTGGAGTGAAGACGGTCGACGAGGCGCGCCAGGCGGTCGACCAGCTCAAGCGGTCGGGCGCGGATTTCGTGAAGGTCTACTTCCGAACGGTGCCGCCCGATGTCTTCCGCGCGGTGATCGATGAAGCTCACAAGCAGCATCTCAAGCTGACCGGCCACAAGCCTGTGAACATGTCGATTCAGGAACTGGTCGAGACGGGCATCGACGGCATGCAGCACGCCGAGTATCTTCCGGCTACCAGTCGCGAGGCGTATGACGCGCTGCAGCGCGAGCGTGCGCGGCGTGCCGACACGGCGTGGTTGATGGAACCGGCGGAATCCGCCAGCCGCCTGCTCGATATGCAGGATCTCAAGGAAGGCGACCGCCTATACCAGCTAATGGCCGAGAAGCAGTTTTGGGTCACGCCCACGATTGCCGTCTACACTCATTCCGTGGAGCACGGAATCAAAGACTACTCGGCGGACGAGCACAAGCGCTTCTTCTTCCCCGGCATCTGGCGCACCTGGGACCCGAAGACGGCGTCTCGCCGGCCTTTTGAAGGCAAGGTACTGACGGTGCGGCAGGCAGCCCTCAAGAAGTGGGAGCAAGCCGCGCTCACTGCCTTCAAGGCCGGTGTGCCGATGACTCTCGGCACCGACTGCGGCGCCAACAACGATCACGTGATGCCAGGCTGGGCGGTGCATGAGGAACTGCAGGCGCTGGTCAGAATCGGGTTCACTCCGGCGGAAGCGCTGCGCCTCGCGACCGTCAACCCCGCGAAATGGCGCGGGGACGCGGACGATGGCGTCGTGGAGCAGGGCAAGGTCGCCGACCTGGTACTGCTGCGGGCGAATCCCTTGTCGAATATCCAACACACGAAGGAGATCGAGTCGGTACTGCAGGGTGGCAGATATTACCCGCGAGCCAGCCTTGATGCCATGCTGAAGCGCGCCGAGGAAAGAGCGGCGGCTGCGGCGTCCAAGCAAACTCGCTGAATCTATTGGGCTTCAGAATGAGCGACGTGCCCCGGTAACCAACGGCATAGAAAATGCATCGTATTTAGTAGCATGTCTTCGATGGCGTCGGCTGAATACGTGAATTGCGCGGGGCTCCCGCCGGGTTCGCTCCTGGATGTGGAAACCAAGAACCGTCATTATCACATCGAATGCCTGGGAGGCGGCGACATCCGCATCTCCGGACATCCCGACTACTGCCCGGAGCCGGTGGCGGGCCGCGTTCTGGAGTCGGGCCTCATCGAACGCGGAAGGCATCTTCACCTGCTTCTGGAGAATCGCCCGCTGACAACTTCACGCGTGGTACGAGTACGC
>Ga0265314_10005910_pt1 | contig 10943 bp, 7 predicted proteins | sample 4126metaG_FD_203106 | JGI IMG/M metagenome (GOLD analysis project Ga0265314, IMG submission 203106) | Rhizosphere microbial communities from Carex aquatilis grown in University of Washington, Seatle, WA, United States - 4-1-26 metaG | ecosystem: Host-associated > Plants > Roots > Rhizosphere >... | reverse complement strand
GGCCGCGCCGGGTTCTTGCCGTAGAGCGGCGCGTTCGGGTCCCAGTCGCGGTTCTTGCGCGATTCGGCCGCGTCCTGTTCCGCCGAGCGGCTCTGACCCTTGTTCAGGAACGGTATCGGCACCTTGGTCACGTACACGGCCACGGCCAGCGCAGCTGCGAGGCCGAGCACGATACCGATGATGATGCCGATGATGACGTTGCCGCGTTGTCTTTGCTTCACGTTCAGTGCTCTCACATCTTGCTGGGCGCACTCACGCCCAGCACAGCCAATCCATTGTGCAACACCCGCGCGCACGCGGCGACGAGCGCGAGACGGGCTTTCTTCACGGTTTCGTCGTCCACGAGAATGCGTTCGCTGTCGTAGTAGCTGTGATAGCTCGCTGCGAGTTCGCGCAGGTAGAACGTGACGTCGTGCGGCGCGAAATCCTGCGCCGCCGCGGTGAGCACCTCCGGGTATTTCGCGAGCAGCAACATCAACGCCTGCGCTTGCTGGCCCGTGAGCGCCGACAAGTCCGCCTCTTTGAGCGAAGCAGCGTCGCCGCCCCATGCCGCGAGCACCGAGCAAATGCGCGCATGCGCGTACTGCACGTAGTACACGGGGTTGTCGTTGTTCTTCGCGACGGCAAGGTCCACGTCGAACGTGTATTCGGTATCGGCCTTGCGCGACAGCAGGAAGAAGCGCACCGCGTCCTTGCTGGTCCAGTCGATCAGGTCGCGCAGCGTGACGTAGCTGCCCGCGCGCTTGCTGATCTTCACCTCCACGCCGCCGCGCATCACGCGCACCATCGTGTGCAGGAGGTAGTCCGGATAGCCCTGCGGCACGCCAAGGTCCGCAGCCTGCAAGCCGCCGCGCACGCGCGCGATCGTGCCGAAGTGGTCCGTGCCCTGGATGTTCAGCACCTTCGTGAAGCCGCGCTCCCACTTGGTCACGTGATACGCCACGTCCGGCACGAAGTACGTGAACGTGCCGTCAGACTTGCGCATCACGCGATCCTTGTCGTCGCCGTAGTCGGTGGTGCGCAGCCACAGCGCGCCGTCCTGTTCATACGTGTGGCCGCGCTCGACGATGCGCGCAACCGTGCTGTCCACCTTGTGCGTGGTGTACAGGCTCGATTCGAGGAAGTAGTGATCGAACCGGACGTCGAAAGCCTTCAGGTCGAGATCCTGTTCGTGCCGCAGGTACGCAACCGCGAACATGCGGATGCTGTCGATGTCGTCGATGTCGCCGCTGGCAGTGAATTCGCGGTCGTCGGACTTCACCGTCTCCTTTTTCAGGAAAGCGTCTGCGATGTCCTGGATGTAGTCGCCGTTGTACGCGGCCTCGGGCCAATCGGCATCGCCGGGTTTGACGCCGCGCGCGCGAAATTGAACGGACGTCGCAAGCGTTGCGATCTGAACGCCGGCGTCGTTGTAATAGAACTCGCGATAGACGTCCCACCCTTGCGTCGCATAGATATTGCAGATCGCATCGCCCAGCGCCGCCTGCCGGGCATGGCCCACATGCAGCGGGCCTGTCGGGTTGGCCGACACGAACTCCACCATCATGTGTTGGCCGTTGCGCGGCTTCGCGCCGAACGATTCGCCCTGCGCCAGCACTTCGTGCACGACTTGCTGCTTGGCCTCGGGCTTGAGCTTGATGTTGATGAAGCCCGGCCCGGCGATGTCGATCGCTAGGGCCCATTGCGCGAATGCAGGCTGCGCGAGCAGCTCGGCCTTCAGCGATTCGGCGACCTGGCGCGGATTCATCTTCAGCGGCTTGGCGAGCTGCATCGCGGCCGTGCAAGCGTAATCGCCATGCGCCGCGGCCTTGGGCGACTCGAGCGCGGCCTTCTCGCCCGCACCGGGCAAGAGCTTGTCCAGCCCGGCTGCGAGCGCGCCGAGCAATTCCTGTTTCACCTGGAGCATTGCCTGATTCTAAAAGCGGCCTTCAAGTCCCGCCGCGCGCAAGGAAGACCGCCGCCAGCGGGATGAACGGGATGATGTGCGCCTGGACCATCACCCACTTGCGCGCGGTGCGCACGTCGGCCTCGGTGGGAAGCATTCCGCTCGTGCGCAATTCGCGCCGCCAGCGGATGAACACGATCGTCGGCTTGATCGAAACAAGCCCGACGATCACGAAGAGCAGTACCTTCAGGTGCAAGAGCGGCTGGTGCCAATACCAGCCCATCCCTTTGATGCCCCACCAGGTGCGCGCGACGCCGGTGAGCACCACCAGGCCGGCCGCGATGCCGTAGATGCGATCGACGGCCACGAGGCGTTCGACCACCTTTGCATTCATCCACTCGACGCGGCACAGCGCCGCTTCGCTCGCGATGAACACCACGAGCGTGAGGATGGCAATGAAATGCAGGTACGCGAGGATGGCTTCGAGTCTCATCGCGGGGCCTCCAATTTCCAGAAGTCGGGACGGCCGTAATGATGCTTCAGAAAGTCGATCCACAAGCGCACGCGCAGCGGCAAGTGTTTGCGCTGCGGGAACACCGCGTAGATGCCGTTCGGCGGCGCGGCGAACGCGGCCAGCACCTCGACGAGCCGGCCCGAGGTGATTTCGCTTTCCACTTCCCACGTGCTGCGCCACGCGATGCCGCAACCCGCGAGGCACCAGTCGTGCAGCACTTGACCGTCGGAGCATTCGAGCGGGCCGCCTGGCTTGAGGTGAATCACCTCTTCTCCTTCGCTGAAAGCCCAACCCCGCGTCTGAGACGCATCGGACGACAGCGTGAGGCAATCGAACTTCACCAGCTCGTTCGGATGCTTCGGCGTGCCGTGCTGCTTAAGATAGCCGGGCGTTGCGACGCACAGGCGCCGGTTGTCGGCCAGCCGAACCGACACCAGCGATGAATCCGCGAGATCGCCCACGCGCACTGCGCAGTCGTAGCCTTCGCCCGCGAGGTCGATCACGCGGTCGCTGAGGTTGAGCGAGATCGTCACATCGCGATGCAAGTCGCGAAACTTCGGCACCAGCGGCGCGACATGGCGCCGGCCGAAACCCGCGGGTGCAGTGACGCGCAAATGCCCGCTCGCCTTCACGCCGCCCGCACTGACGCTGGCTTCGGCATTCGCAAAATCGGTGAGCAGGCGCTGGCAATCCTCAAGGAAAGCCGAGCCTTCATGCGTCAGCGCGATGCGCCGCGTGGTGCGCACGAGCAGCTTGACGCCCAGACGCTCTTCGAGCGCGTCGATGCGCCGGCCCATGATCGCCGGAGCCACGCCTTCAGCCCGTGCTGCGGCCGTGAGGCTGCCGCGTGTCGCCACGGACACGAAGGATTCGAGCTGCTTGAGCTTGTCCATTCGGCGCGATTATGTACTTGCAGGGTGCGAATGAATCGCGGCTGATCACATGAATCCGCATGCAGGTATCAAATACAGTCGGGGCCATGGATCAACCGCGCGCGGTTCTCTTCGATGCCTACGGCACGCTGTTCGACGTTTACAGCGTGGGCCTGCTCGCCGAACAACTCTTTCCGGGGCACGGGCAACAGCTGTCCGTGATCTGGCGCGACAAGCAGATCGAATACACGCGCCTTGTCACCACCAGCAACGACGGCGCGCACTACCGGCCGTTCTGGGAACTCACGCGTGCGGGCCTGCGTTATGCATGCAAGCGCCTCGGGCTCGACCTTTCGCCCGCGAATGAAGAACAGCTGATGAATCAGTACCGGCACCTGTCGGCGTTTCCGGAAAACCGCGAAGTGCTCGCGGCATTGAGAGCGCGCGGCGTGGTGACGGGCATTCTTTCCAACGGCGACCCCGGCATGCTCGGCGTCGCCGTGCGCAGCGCAGGGCTTGAAGACTTGCTCGACCATGTGATCAGCGTCGATGTCGTGCGCAAATACAAGACGCATCCCGATGCCTACGCGCTCGGCACCCAGGCCACCGGCCTGCCCGCGCAGCAGATCGCGTTCGTGAGCTGCAATGCATGGGACGCGCTCGCAGCCACGTGGTACGGCTTTCGCACGCTGTGGGTCAATCGATATCAATTGCCGTTCGAGGAACTGGGCACGCAGCCCACGCGCGTGGGCTCCACGCTGCGCGATGTCCTCGACTTCTTTCCGGAGCAAAAAAGATGAACACACCCCGCACGAAACTGCACAGCCTCGAAGTCGCGACTGAACTCGTCCGCTTTGTCGATGACCGCGTGTTGCCCGGCACGGGCATCGACAGCGCGCGGTTCTGGCAAGGCTTCGATGCGATCGTGCGCGACCTCGCACCGAAGAACATCGCATTGCTTGCGGAGCGCGATCGCCTGCAAAAAGAACTCGACACCTGGCACAAGGCCAACCCCGGCCCGATCCGCGACATGGCAGCGTATCGCGGCTTTCTCGAGCAGATCGGCTACCTCGTGCCCGAGCCCGCGCAAGTGCATTCGACGACCTCGAATGTCGATGCCGAACTCGCATTGCAAGCCGGGCCGCAGCTGGTCGTGCCGATCCTCAACGCACGCTATGCACTCAACGCGGCCAACGCACGCTGGGGCTCGCTCTACGACGCGCTCTACGGCACCGACGTGATTCACGAAACCGGCGGAGCGGAAAAGGGCGGCGCGTACAACCCGGTGCGCGGCGCGAAGGTCATCGAGTACGCGCGCAAGTTCCTTGACACCGCCGCGCCGCTTGCGAGCGGTTCGCACGTGAGTTCAACGGCCTATCGTGTCGAAGGCGGCAAGTTGTCGGTGTCTTTGTCGGATGGCACGAGCACTGCGCTGCAAACGCCCGCGCAGTTCGTGGGCTATCAGGGCGATGCGGCATCGCCTTCGTCCATCCTGCTGCTGCACAACGGCATCCATATCGACATTCGCATCGACCGCGGCACAGCCATCGGCAAGTCGGACGCAGCGGGCGTGTCGGATGTCGTGGTCGAAGCGGCGCTCTCGACGATCCTCGACCTCGAAGATTCCATCGCAGCTGTCGATACCGAAGACAAGGTGCTTGGCTACGCGAACTGGCTCGGCATCCTGCAAGGCACGCTCACAGAGCAAGTCACGAAGGGCGGAAAGACCTTCACACGCGGGCTCAATGCGGACCGCCGCTACACAAGCCCGAGTGGCCCTGGCGGCGGAGAAGTCGTGCTGCACGGACGATCGCTGCTCTTTGTTCGCAACGTTGGCCACTTGATGACCAACCCCGCGGTGCTGTGGGGCGGCGGCAAGGAAATCCCCGAAGGCATTCTCGATGCGGTGATCACCACGACGATCGCGCTGCACGACCTCAATGGCAAGGGACCGGTTCGCAATTCGCGCACGGGTAGCGTGTACATCGTCAAGCCCAAGATGCACGGCCCGGCCGAGGTGGCTTTCGCGAGCGAGCTGTTCCTGCGCGTCGAACAGTTGCTCGGCCTTGCGCCGAACACGGTGAAGCTCGGCATCATGGACGAGGAGCGCCGCACGAGCGTCAACCTCAAGGCATGCATCGCAGCAGCCGAAGCTCGCGTGGCCTTCATCAACACGGGCTTTCTCGATCGCACCGGCGACGAGATCCACACCGCGATGGAGGGCGGGCCGGTCTATCGCAAGGGCGACATGAAGACCAGCGCGTGGATCCAGGCCTACGAGCGCAGCAACGTGCTCGTCGGCCTTGCTTGCGGCTTGCGCGGCCGCGCGCAAATCGGCAAAGGCATGTGGGCCGCGCCCGACCTGATGGCCGCGATGGTGGAGCAGAAAATCGCGCACCCGAAAGCAGGCGCGAACACGGCATGGGTGCCGTCGCCCACGGCCGCGACGCTGCATGCATTGCACTATCACCAGGTCAACGTTGCGGAGATCCAGAAGGAGCTTGAACGCATCGACGAGAACGCCGAGCGCGCGACCCTTCTCGCGGGCTTGCTGCAAGCGCCGATCGCGCCCGAAGCAAAGTGGACCGCAGAAGAGCGCCAGCAAGAGCTGGACAACAACGTGCAGGGCATCCTCGGCTACGTGGTGCGCTGGATCGACCAGGGCATCGGCTGCTCGAAAGTGCCCGACATCCACAACGTCGGCCTGATGGAAGACCGCGCGACGCTGCGCATCTCGTCGCAACACATCGCCAACTGGCTGCTGCACGGCGTGGTGACGCGCGCGCAGGTCGAAGCAACATTCGAGCGCATGGCCGCGGTGGTCGACAAACAGAACGCCGGCGATGCTCACTACAAACCGATGGCGGGGCACTTCGGCACGTCGGCTGCATACAAGGCCGCGACCGACCTTGTGTTCAAGGGGCGCGAGCAGCCGTCGGGCTACACCGAGCCGCTCTTGCACGCGTGGCGCTTGAAGGTGAAGGCGGGCGTTACAACTTCGTAATCGAGTGTGAGCTTGTGAATCATTGCGCCAAAGTGCGAAGGAGTAGCCGAGCCAGTTGCGCATGCGTCCATAAACTCTCGCGGACACCGGGGGAGTGCCAATGTCCGCATGGCCCGCAACTGTTCGCACCTGCATCGATGAAGCGATCGCGCTCGCGCCGCGTTGGCTCGCGTGCGGGGTTGACGCGGCCTGCACTTCGCTCCAGCAACAAGCGCGTGACGCAACCGGTCTTGCCAGGCAAGAGCTGACCGCCGCAGCGGCGGACCTCGCGCATGAGCGCATGTCGTGGTGCGCCGCGATCGGGGCCGAGCTGAAGAAAGCCATCGAAACAGACGACGAGCCCGCGCGGCCTGCGCTGCGCGTCTCGCCGTCGTCGCTGACGCTCACGCTCGTCGACGACAGCGATGTGCTCGAATCGATCGAGTCTTCGCGCCTTGCGATGGAGCTCGATGCCTGCGTCGAAAAGCAATTGGCCGAGCTCGACAAATACATGAGCGCCGCGCTCGGCCTCGAAGCAATTCAGCCCGAAGACAATCCGCTGCGCCCGGCCGTGTTCGCGCGCGCCGTGCGCAGTGTGATGAACGATTCGGAGTTCGACGCGGGCGAGCTCGCGCTGTGGATGAAGCATCTGGCCGAGCCGCTGGGCGCCGAGCTCAAGTTGCTCTACGAGAAGAGCGCGAAAACGTTCGCACGCGCGGGCGTCAAGCCGGCGGGCTATCGCATCAGCAGCCCCGCGCCGCTCACCACGCGCGAAGGCCGGACATCGGCGGGTGCGCCGTTGCGGCCGGTCCCGGCTTCGCAGCCTCGATCGTTTCCGTACCAGCAGCCGCAGCAGCCGCAGCAACCGCCGGCACAACAGCCGCAAACGCAAGAGCCTCGTCCGCCGCGCTCCATTGCATCGAGTTGGGTTGAATTCGCGACACGGCCCATCAATGGCCCAGTCCTGCGCGAGTTTCTCTTCGGCGCACAACCGCAACAATCGCTAGCGCCTGCCTACTACCAACAGGTCGACCAGGAACTCGCCGCGCTCGAAGCACGCTGGGACGAAGCGCCGCCCGATCCCGAAGTCACGCGCGAATACAAACACCTGCCCGCTGTCGAACGCCCCGTGCGGGAAGTCGGCACGGCAAGCCCGCTCAGCCGCGAAATCTGGGGCCGCTTCAGCGCGCCGCGCCAGCGCTCGTTAGTGCGCACGCGTCTTCGCAAGGAAGCGAAGGAAGTCGGCCAGGTCATGGGCCTGGACCTGGTGCGGCAACTGCTCGACCAGGTTGCGCAAGACCCGCGCCTCCTCGCGCCGGTGCGCGAAGCGATGGTCGCGCTCGAACCTGCGCTGGCACGGCTTGCCCTGAAGTCGCCTCGCTTCGCCAGCAAGCAAGACGACCCCGCGCGCAAGATGCTCGAAGCCGTCGCGCAGCGCAGCTTCAAATACAACGACGAGTTCGCAAGCGAGTTCCGGGAATTCTTCGATGACGTCAAGAGCGCATTCAACGAGCTGAACCGCATCGATGCCCTGCAGGACGCCGCGCCTTTCGAGCACGCCCACGCAAAGCTCGAGCGCACGTGGTCGCAACAAGACAAGGAAGACGAACAGCACGGCCGCGAAATGATGGAGGCCGTGCGCTTCGCCGAAGAGCGCCAGTCGGAAGCCGATCGTGTCGCGTGGGAGATGAGCCAGCGTGCCGATCTCGCGGGTGCGCCGTCCGTCGTGCAGGATTTTCTCTTCGGGCCGTGGTCGCTCGTAATCGCGCATGCGCGCTTGCGCGGCGGCGGCAACGACATGGACCCGGGCGGGTTCATTCGCGTGATCGCGGATTTGCTGTGGAGCGTCAAGCGCGAGACGACGCTGCGTGATCCGGCGCGCGCGTTCGAGATCATCCCGCGCGTTTTGCCGACATTGCGTGCGGGCCTTCAGCAGCTCGGCCATCCGCCGGGCGAAGCCGATACTTTCTTTCATGCGCTGGAGCGGTTGCATCGGCCCGTGCTCAGGCTGCGGGCCAAGCACCGGCAAGCGTCGCTGCATTCCGAGCTCGCGGCCGCGCCGCTCGACGCCGACTTGCAACCCGCACCTGCGCAAAAGCCCAAGGCCCGCGACGACATGTGGATGCACGACGGCGAGTTGCGCGCGTGCGGCTTCGGCGACACCGTGGCCAGCGACTTCGCGGTGCTCGAAGCCGAGCCCGGCCTTTCGGCGGCCGCGGCGGAAAGGCAGCCCGCACCTGTGATCGTTTCGAAGACGATCGCGGGCGTGCCGATGACGGATGTGCAGGCCGATGCCGTGATTGCCGCCTTGCTGGAAGGCTCTTGGGTCGACCTCTTCAGCAAGCAGCAGTGGCGCCGCGCGCAGCTCACATGGGCCAGCGGCAAGCGCACGCTCTTCATGTTCGTGAGCCACGGCGGCCGCCCGCATTCAATGACGCGGCGCAGCCTGCAGCGGCTCGTCATCGATCGCTTGCTGCGGCCCGTGGCTTCGCACGAAGTCGTTCAGCACGCGCTCGACACGCTTGTGCAGGCGCGATCCGAACCGCGTTCCGAAGCGGGCACCGAAGCGCTCGCGGCCTGAGGGGCTGCTGCGCCGGATAAACTCGCTGCGTGAGCGCGCAGCCAGCTTCTGCTTCTACGTCTACAGCGGACCGCTGCCCCGTGTGCGGGCAGCCGAACCAATGCGCGATGGAACGCGAACGCATCACCGGCGAAGAGCAACCGCCGTGCTGGTGCACACAAGTGAATTTCACCGCTGACCTTCTCGCGCAAGTGCCGCCGGATGCAAAGGATCGCGCCTGCATCTGCGCCGTCTGCGCGCGGGCCCGTTGAGCTCGGGCAACGTCGCCGAACTCTCGGCCCGCTGGGGGCCGCGCTACCGCTGGCTGCTGCTGCTGTCGCTCATGGTCGGCACGATGGCGTCGATCATGTCGTCGACGATCGTGAATGTCGCGATCCCCGACATGAGCCGCGAATTCTCGCTGGGGCAGGAGCGCGCGCAGTGGGTCAGCTCGGGCTTCATGGTGGCAATGACCGTATCGATGCTCACCACGCCGTGGCTGCTGGGGCGCTTCGGCTATCGCCGCATTTATGTCGGCACGATGCTGCTGCTGATGGCGGGCGGCATCTCCGGCGGGGTCGCGGGCTACTTCCCGCTGGTGCTGCTCGCTCGCGTTGCGGAAGGGCTCGCTGCGGGCGTGGTGCAGCCGATCCCGGCAATCGTCATCCTGCGCGCATTCGAGCCCAACCAGCAGGGGCGCGCGAGCGGTATCTTCGGCATGGGTGCGGTGCTTGCGCCCGCGATCGGGCCGAGCATCGGCGGTGTGCTCGTTGACTGGTTCGGATGGCGATCGATCTTCTTCATGGTCGTGCCGTTCTGCATCGCGTCGCTGTGGCTCGCCTTCAAGTTCGTGCCCGACACCGCGCCCGGTGACGTCGCTGCGGCCCGCGGCAAGCGCCTGGACTGGGTGGGCCTCGCCCTCGCGACGACCGGCACGCTGTGCTTTCTCAACGGCCTCGTGGAATTTCACAGCGGCGGCAGCGCAGCGTGGCAGTTGCTCGCCGGCGCGATCGCCGCGCTGGTCGCGTTCATCATCTGGCAGCGCTGGCAGATCGCGCACGGCGGCGAGCCGCTCATGGACTTGCGCCTCTTCGGCTTTCGCACGTTCACCATGGGCAGCATCGTCGCATTCATCTACGGCACGGCGCTGTTCGGCTCCACTTATTTGCTGCCGGTGTACATGCAACTCGGATTGAAGCTGTCACCCTCCTACGTCGGCACCATCCTCATGCCGGCGGGCTTCGTGCTCGCGTTCACGATGGGGTTCGTCGGCCGCCTCGCCGACAGGCAAGCCACGCACGTGCTCGTGTCGATCGGCCTTGCGCTGCTCGCTGTGTCGTTCGGCCTGATGTTCACCGTGCCCGCATCGCACCCGATCACGCTGCTCGTGATCTGGGCGATCGTCGGGCGCATCGGTCTGGGGTTCATCCTGCCTTCGCTCAATCTCGGCTCGATGCGCGCGCTCGATCATCACCTCATCCCGCACGGGTCAAGCACGATCAATTTTCTGCGCATGCTGGGCGGCGCGACAGGCGTGAGCCTGTGCGGCATCGTGCTCGAATGGCGCATCAGCGCGCACGGCGATTCGCTGGCGAATGCGATGACCAGCCCCGGGCGCATCGCGGCATTCGGCGAGGCGTTCTGGCTGCTGGCTTTCCTGTGCGGCCTTGCGCTGATTGCGGCCTGGCAATTGCGGCCGGTGGAGGACAGCGAGGAAGCCGCACAATAGCTCCATGTGCCAACTGCTGGGAATGAACTGCAACACGCCGACGGACGTGACGTTCAGTTTTTCGGGCTTCGCGCAGCGCGGCGGCCGCACCGATCATCACGCCGACGGCTGGGGCATCGCGTTCTTCGAAGGCGTGGGCTTGCGCCACTTCGTCGACCACCAGCCGGCCAGCGAGTCGCCGGTGGCCGAGCTGATCCGCCGCTACCCGATCAAGAGCCGCAACGTGATCGCGCACATCCGCAAGGCCACGCAGGGCGCCGTCGCGCTCGAGAACTGCCATCCGTTCGTGCGCGAGCTGTGGGGCCGCTACTGGGTCTTCGCGCACAACGGGAACCTCGACAACTTCCATCCGCGCCTGCACGCGGCGTTTCGCCCCGTCGGCGCGACGGACAGCGAGCGC
>Ga0265314_10005906_pt1 | contig 10946 bp, 9 predicted proteins | sample 4126metaG_FD_203106 | JGI IMG/M metagenome (GOLD analysis project Ga0265314, IMG submission 203106) | Rhizosphere microbial communities from Carex aquatilis grown in University of Washington, Seatle, WA, United States - 4-1-26 metaG | ecosystem: Host-associated > Plants > Roots > Rhizosphere >... | reverse complement strand
AGCGCATGTTTCTCGGCCTCAATTTCCTGGCGCCATATTTCCAGTCGGTGAATTCCTTTTCCGTGATCCTGCTCGCTCCCGTTTTCGCCTGGATGTGGACGCGCCTGGAAGCACGCAATCGCGCGCCCAGTACGCCAGTGCGCTTCGCGCTCGGACTCTTTCTCCTGGGCTCGGGTTTCATCGTGTTGGTCGTCGGCGCGCGCATCTCCGACGGCGGCTCCCGTGTCAGCCCCATATGGTTGATCGTGACCTACGTCCTGCACACCTGCGGCGAGCTGTGCCTATCGCCCGTGGGACTTTCCATGGTCACCAAGCTGGCGCCCGCGCGCTTTGCTTCCCTGGCCATGGGCGCGTGGTTCTTCTCGTTCTTCATCTCGGATTTACTGGCGGGCTTCATCGCCGGAGCGGTCGAGAAAGTCGAGAAGGGGCAAGTCTTCCACTTGCTGGGCGGGCAGGCCGACTTCTTCCTGATGTTCGTGGTGTCGACCTTCGTCGCGGGAGCGGTGCTGCTGACGATCTCTCCACTTGTAAAACGTCTCATGGCCGAGAGGGCGTGAGCCGAGAGGGCGTGATAGGAATTGCTGACCATCATGGCTTTCACTCTGCTTGCTGCGCCGCCGGCGACACGCACCGAAAACGTGGTCGAGAAGATCCACGGGGTTGAGGTACGCGATCCGTATCGGTGGCTGGAAAACGGCGAGTCGGCGGAGATCAAAGCTTGGACCGACGCCCAGAATCGGCGCATGCGCGAACGCCTGGATGCCGTCCCTGGCCGCAAGTGGCTGGAGGAGCGGCTGTGGCAATGGCAACAAACCGGCAGCCTGGGTGCGCCCGAGGTGCGCGGTAAAGGCAAAACCGCACGGCTTTTCTACACCCGACGCGAAGGCAAGCAGAACCAGCCCGTGCTCTACGTGCGCGAAGGGAGAAGCGGCAAAGACCGTGTGCTCGTCGACGTCAACCAGCTTGCCGCCGACGGCACCCAGGCTCTCGATTGGTGGTACCCGTCGGAAGATGGCGCCTTGCTCGCCTACGGCATCTCCTCCGGCGGCGACGAGAATTCGATCCTACGCGTGCGCGAGGTCGCTACGGGGCGCGATCACGAAGATGCCATTCCGAACGCGCGCGCCTGCTCGCTGGCGTGGCTGCCCGCGGGCGATGGCTTCTATTACACGCGCTATCCGACACCGGGCTCGGTTCCAGCCGGTGAAGAGCACTACCACCGGCACGTCTATCTCCACCGCCTTGGCACCGATCCCGCCACCGACACGAAGATCTTTGGCGAAGGTCTTGGCTTCTCATCCTGGCCGAACGTCGATCTGTCGCCCGACGGCCGATGGTTGGCCATCGACGTATCAGAGGGCTGGAGCAAGAGCGATATCTTCCTGCTCGACACGCGCAAGCACGAGCCGCCCGTACCTGTAGTCACCGGCCGTAATGCCATCTTCAACCTCGTCGAGGTACTCGACGACCGGATGTATGTCGTCTCGGACGAAGACGCTCCCCGCTACCAGCTGTGGCAGGTCGATCCGGAAAAGCCGGAGCGCACGCACTGGAAGCTGGTGATCCCTGAAGGCGAAGACATCCTGGAATCGGTGGCGGCTGCAAGCGGCAAGCTGGTTGCACTCTATCTCAAGGACGCTGCCTCGCGCGTGCGAGTCCTTTCCAGCGCGGGCAAGTATCTGCGCGAAATTGCGCTGCCTGGGCTGGGCACGGTTTCGGCGGTGCACGCGCGCCACAACCAGCGCGATATCTATTTTCCTTTCACATCGTTTCTGACCCCGACGAAGGTTCTGCGCCACGATGTAGGCGCGGACAAGACGAGCCTGTGGCAAGAGCTAACCGCGCCTGTCGACACCACCCAGTTCACCGTCGAGCAGGTGCGCTACCCGTCGAAGGATGGAACCAGCATCCCCATGTTTCTCGTGCACAAGAAAGATCTCGTGCACGACGGGAACAACCCGACGCTTCTGTATGGCTACGGTGGCTTCAACGTCAACCTGACCCCGGGGTTCGCCGCCTGGGTGGGGCCGTTTATCGAACGCGGCGGCGTATACGCCGTGCCCAACCTGCGCGGCGGCGGCGAGTACGGCGAAGCCTGGCATCGCGCTGGCATGCTCGAAAGCAAGCAAAACGTCTTCGACGATTTCGCCGCCGCGGCCGAGTACCTGATTCGCGAAAAGATCACCACACGCGAACGCCTCGCCATTTCAGGCCGTTCCAACGGTGGCTTGCTGGTGGCGGCGGTCGTCACCCAACATCCTGAACTGTTTAAGGCCGCCGTATGTGGCGTTCCGCTGACCGACATGGTTCGCTACCAACTGCTGCAAATTGCTCGCCTGTGGATCCCGGAATACGGTTCGCCGGAAGACCCCGAACAGTTCCCTTTTCTCTACGCCTATTCGCCCTACCACCACGTGAAAGACGGCATCGCGTATCCTGCGACCCTGGTTTTCTCGGCCGAGTCCGACACGCGCGTGGATCCCATGCATGCGCGCAAGTTCGCCGCGCGTATGCAGGCCGCCACGTCGAGCAAAGCCCCGATCCTCCTGCGCATGGAAGGCAAGGCGGGCCACGGCGCCGGCAAACCCATGGCCAAGATCATAGAACAGTACACGGACGAGTTTTCGTTCCTGTTCAAGGAACTTGGAGTCTCCGCACCTTGACCACCTAAGGAAGCAAGCACGTGAAAAAGACCCGCGTTGTCATCCTTTTTGGCGGCCGCTCGGCAGAGCACGAAGTGTCCCTGCTCTCGGCCCGCAACGTCTTCCTGGCCCTCGACCGCGACCGCTTCGAGCCCATGTTGGTCGGTATCGACAAACAAGGCCAGTGGCGATTGGAGCCGGACAAGACCCTGATCGACGCTACCGGCGATCCGCGCATGCTCAAGCTGGTGGCGGCGGGCCGCGAGCTGGCTGTGCCCGTGCACCCGCACACCAAGGATCTCGCCAATTCGGATGGTTCGCGTCCGCTTTTAGCCGGCGACGATGTGGTCTTCCCGGTGTTGCACGGCACCTACGGCGAAGACGGCACGGTCCAGGGGCTGCTTGAACTTGCAGACATCGCCTACGTCGGTCCGGGGCACCTCGGCTCGGCCATCGGCATGGACAAGGACGTGGCCAAGCGTCTGCTTGCGCAGGCCGGAATTCCCGTGGTGCCCTGGCGCATGATCACGGCCCACGCCATGAAACGCGATCCAGCCCGTTGCCTGGCCCTGGCCAGCGAGCTGGGGTTCCCCGCGTTCGTGAAGCCGGCCAACGCCGGTTCCTCGGTGGGCGTCAGCAAGGTCAAAAGCGCAGCCGAGCTTGAGCCTGCCTTGCGCGCGGCACTGACCTTCGACACCAAGGTCCTGGTCGAGGCTGCGATCAACGCGCGCGAGATCGAATGTGCCGTGCTCGGCAACGACGAACCGGTTGCCTCCGTGCCAGCCGAGATCGTCGTACACCACAAGGACGGCTTCTATTCCTACGAGGCCAAGTATGTGGATGCCGACGGCTCGGACGCCAAGATCCCCGCCGACATCCCGCCCGAAACCGCGCTGCGCGTGCGCACCTTGGCGGTCGAAACTTTCCGCGTTCTAGAGCTCGCCGGCATGGCGCGGGTGGATTTCTTTCTCGACAAGGATCGCGGCGATTTCTATGTCAACGAGGTCAACACCATCCCCGGCTTCACCGCCATCTCGATGTATCCCAAGCTGTGGGAAGCCTCGGGCGTGCCGATCAAGGAACTCGTCAGCCGTCTCATCGATCTGGCCATCGAGCGCCGTGCGGCCCGCCGCGCGCTGAAGACGCAGCTCTAGATCTTCGTCTACGCCGGCAACTGGTGGGCGAAGCCCTACTTGTCGCTCGCTGCAAACTCCGAGAGCGGCGCGAGGCCGCTCGAAAGAACACCGGAGTGGGCGCAAGCAATGGCCTTGACCTCGGCGGCCGACGACGACAGCCGCTGCGCCAGCTGGCGCAAGGAGGCGCGATCTTGCGCCGGATTCTCCGTGAACAGCCAGTGCCCTGCCGCCAGCTTGGCGTCCTTGGTCGCTTCCGCGCTGTCGCCCAGGAACAGCACTCCGCGCGCAAGAAAAGCGGCGCTGCCCTTGGTGTGGCCAGGCACGGCGAAGACCTGCACCTCGAGATTGCCCAGGGTCACGCGCTCTCCGTCGTGCAACGCGCGCCCGACCTGGATGCCATTCGGGTGCGGGGAAGCAAAGTGCTTGAAGAGCGACTTCACCTCGCGGCCTTCGGTCAAGGCGACATCAGGCTCGAGAGCCATGATTTCGGCGTGGGGGAAGGCCGGCACACCCGCAGTATGATCGCGGTCGCCGTGGGTAAGCAGGATGGCCTTGACCGCATCGGGGGCAAGGTTGCGTCGGGCCAGCGCGAGTAGGATGGGTTTGGCTTGGCGATCGTTGCCTGCGTCGATCAAGGCGACACTGTGATCGTCAATGTCGACAATGAAGGCCGCAACGATCCCGTCCTTGACCACCTCGACGCCGTCCAGGCGCTGGCCATCTTGGATGGGCATGCCGCCCGAAAAGGTGAGAAAGAGCAACACCGCTAGCATGGCCACCAAAAGGCCTACCACGAGGCCAAGGATCTTAAGGATCTTGAAGAAGCGTCTCATGGCGAGGTTCTTCTTACACCCGCACGACCTCGCTGTCGCGACCGCAACGAAGACCATCAGGCTGCGCGGTCGCGCCCTGGATCCTGACCACGGCGCCACGCTCGATCTCGTCGAGCAATTGAGTGCCGGGCGAGCGATCACGATCGAGGCGCGTGACGAGCAACCGGCCAGCCGGTCCGCAGGCGTGAAAGCGCAAGCGCCCCTTGTCCTTCATCGGATCGCTGACGATGCGAAAGACGGATGCGTCCTCATTCGGCGTGCCCTGCTTGCGCAAAACCAGGTAGCTGAAATCCACCCGCGAGCGCCCGTGCGCGATGGGGGCAACGCTCATGTGGCAAAAATCTCGCTCGCGAACGAGGGCGGGGCATGGGCCCTGCCATAGACAAGGGGCGAGCACGAACAGTCCGGCCGCAATCAGGCGATCGCGCACCGCCAGAAGTCCGCGCGAGGTTTCGCGAAGCGCGGGCTCGACCAGGATGCAAGTGCCTTGATCGTCCAGTAGTTCGCGACACCAGCCCAGCACCAGGCGCGCGCGGCCATCCAGGTCGAGCGCAAGCTCGTTAAGCAGGTGAGCGGCCACCATCAAGTCGAAGCGGCCTTGTACCGTAGGTGGCCGGAGCCCGCGCGTGACGTCGGCCCGCACGATGCCGGGGCCCGGAACCTTGTCCACGGCGACGATCTCGGCGCCTGGCCAACGCGTGCGCACCGCCTGACTGGCGGCGCCGGTGCCGGCGCCAAGATCGAGCACCCGGCGCGGCGCCGGCAAGACCGCCAAAATCGATTCCAGCGCCGCGACCGTGCGTGGCGCGATTTCGCTTTCGTACTCGCGCCGAAGCTGCGCATCGGCCAAATACGCCTCGCCGACCAACGCACGCTCACCAACCAATCCACGATGGATCCGGCTGGGTGGTCTGGGCAAAGGCACTAGCCCATCTTCTTGAAGAAGATGCCCTTGATGTCGTTGAAGGTGACCACCACCAGTAGCATGAGCAGGACCATGATCCCGACCATATGGATCTTGGTTTCGATGTTGGGGTTCATGTCCCGGCGCCGGATGGAGTTGATGCCCACGAAAAAGATCCGGCCACCGTCGAGTCCCGGCAGCGGCAAAAGGTTGAACACGCCAAGCGCGACGGAAATCAGAATCAAGATCTCCAAGAACTTGAGCAGGCCTTGCTTGGCTGCGCCGGCCATCTCCTTCGCGATCCCGAGCGGCCCGGTCAGCCCACCTTCGATCTTGCGCGTGATGAGATCCCAGATGTTTTTGAGCAATACCGCCGAGAGCGCGATGGGCATGACCACCGCCTCCTTGGCCGCTTCGAGGAACGGGCCGCGCGCCCGCGCCTGGCCGAAGCGCACGCCAATCATGTAGGCGCCGCTCGACGAATCCTTACGCGGCGTGATCTGCAAGGTGACCGGCGCGCCCTGGCGCATGACTTTAAGTTCGATGGCCGAGCCGCCCGAAGCGCGCACGACCTGGGTCACATCCGCCGGCTTGGCCACCGTCTTGCCGCCCACCCCAGCGACCACATCGCCTGGCAGAAGTCCGACCGCTTGCGCCGCGCTGCCTGCCACGATTTCATCCACAGTGGTGGTACCCGTGTATTGTCCATAAGTCAGCAGCACCACGAAGCCGATCACCATCGCGGTCAGGTAGTTGGCCGCCGGCCCTGCCACCAGCACCAAAAAGCGCATCCAGCGCGGCCGGTTGGGGTACACGTACGGATCGTCGTGGTCGAATTCTTCTTGCGGGTTCATGCCCGTGACTTGCACGAAGCCACCCAAGGGAATCGGCGCGATCTGGTAGACGGTATCGCCGCGCTTGAAGGAAACGAGGGCGTTGCCGAACCCGATGGAGAAGCGCTCGACGCGCATCCCACACAAGCGCGCGGCGAGAAAGTGCCCCGCCTCGTGCAGCACGATCAGGAGGGCAAGACCGATAATGGCGACAACAATGGACATCGTGGGGTCAAATCTAGCAGGGTTTGCCCGCTATCACACCGACAGGATGCGCAGAACTGGGGCCAGCAGGTGACGGCTGCGCCGTCGGGATCGCGGACCCACGATTTCCAGGTCGAGCCCGAGGTTCGCGGCCTGGCGCTCGAAACGCACCTCGTAGTCGATCCAGCGCCCGCTGGTTTCGAGAAGGATGGGCAAGGCAGACAGGCGGTTGGCCAGCACGAAACGACCACGCACGACGACCGCGGCCTTGCGCGCGAGCCGAGACACTGCCCACCCGAGCACCGCGTGGGGAAAGGTCATGCCGCGATCGGCTTGCCACAGCAGTACTGCATCGCCGCGTGCATGCGCGACCGCGCGGCGAAAGGCTCGCCCGCTGCGGGCCAGGCCAATCACGGACAGCTCCGGGATCTCCGCGCACAGAAAGCGCAGCAGGGTCAGGCTGGTGTCGCGCGAGCCATCGCTGACCGCCAGGATCTCGAACGCAAGCCCGCGCTCGCGCAGGTGCGCAGCCAGGTCGCGCACGTCGCGGCCAATCGAGTCCTCGACATCGCCCACGGCCACGATTACGGAAAGCTTCATCGGATGATTCTTCCCATCCATCACCATCACGAGCGTAGCAGACGCCCAGTGAAACGCGAACTCGCCCCGCCAGGTAGATTTGGCTTGTGTGCCGGCGGATTCGCCCGATACTTTCCAACCAGATGCGGCATGGGGTCGCGTCTTGAAGTGGCAGTCCAAGTAGTACTTCAGTTGCTTCTAAGGAGGTCACGACATGGAACGAGTGAATCTATCGGAGATGCAGAACGCCGGGGCAGCAGCAGCGGGATTCGGCGTCGGAGCCATGATCTTTTTTGCGGTGATCACGATCCTGGTCATCGCTTCGATGTGGAAGGTCTATACCAAGGCCGGCCAGCCGGGATGGGCCGCGATCATCCCCATCTACAATATCGTGGTGCTGTTGCAGATCGTGCGCAAGCCGCTGTGGTGGATCGTGATGTTCTTCATCCCCCTCGTGAATCTCATCTTTCTCATTCTTGTCTACGTCGAGTTGGCCAAGGCCTTTGGCAAGGGCGGCGGATTCGCCGTTGGTTTGCTCTTCTTGAGCATCATCTTCTTCCCCATCTTGGGCTTCGGATCGTCTCAATACGTGTTCGGCGACGCTGCTCCGAAGGCGGCCTAGAGCACCGACCGCACGAGCGGGCTCGCCTAGGCGCGGCCCGCATCGTGCGTGCCGGTCGGTAGCGCGTGCACGATGGCGCGCGCCAAGGCGCCTGTCTCGTCGGGATCCACGAGAGTCAGCCCCTGGGTGCCCCGAAGTTCGCCGAGCCCGCCGCTGGCGGAGGCGATGACTGGCAACCCGCAGGCCAGCGCCTCGCGCACCACCAGGGGCATGCCCTCGCTCCGCCCATTGGCGAGTGTGCGACAAGGGTGAACGAAGAGATCAGCGGCAGCCATCCATTCGGCCAGGGCGTGCTGTCCGAGGACCCCGGCAAGTTGCAGTCGCACGCCCGCGGCGTGCGCAAGTCTCGCCAGGCTCGCCTGCTCGGGACCCTCACCCGCAATCACCAGCTCCGGCCGCGCCGCCGCAGGGATTGTGCCAAGAGCCGCCACAAGAACATCGAAGCCCTTGATGGGCACGAGCCGTCCGGCGGCAAGCACCGTGGGCGTGCGCAGGCCGAGCGCGAGCCGTAGGCGAGTCTTGTCTTCAGCCGAGCGGCGGTAGAACACGCGCGCATCGAAGGCGGCGGGTTCGATCCGGCATTGCGCTCCCAAGGCCTCGGGCGACGAGTCGATCAGCGCGCAGAACCGGTCGCGCAGCGTTGCGCTGGCAAACACCAACACGGGTTTTTGGCGACAGATGGCTCGTCCCACGCTATCGCCCCAGCGCAAGCGGGCCAGCAGGTAGAGATCGCCGCCGTGAACGTGCGCGCGGTGGGGCAGGTGTGGCAGGGCCGCGCAAGCCAGCATCCCGCAGGGCACGAGCCAGTGACTCTCCACCGCGTCCCAGCGGTACGCTCGAAGGGTCAGCTGCCCAAGCATCGCGAGCGAGAAGCGCGCCGCCTCGGCCATGGCCAGCCAGCGCGATAACCGCTCCGGCACTTCCAGCGCCTCGGGCGCACCACCTTCATAGAAGAGCCCGCCGGCCTCGATGCGCGTGACTTGGCCTTCGTCCTCGCTGGCTCCATCCCGCGCGCTGGCGGCCAGGATCTCGACCTCGCTTCCCTCGGCGAGCAAGACCCGCACGCGCTCGCGCACGAACACTCCCGCGCCGTCGTCGGGGAAACGTGGGTACGATGTGGTGAGAACGCCAATCACGGCTGCGGCGGTTCAGGCATGGCCACAGAAGATCTCTGGCCCAGCACCAGACGCTGGATGCCGCGCATGAACCGTGCGCACATTCCACGCAACACGAGGCGCAGCAGCGGCACCACCACGCGGGGGATGCGGATCCCCGAGTGCCAATCGGTGCCGTACACCGGACGCACCGGCACGTCGATCACGCGCACACCGTGGCCGCCCAGCCGGCAGAGAATATCGTTGGGATAGCCGTAGCGGGGAAAGACCTCGCCCGACAGGACGACGGACAGGGCGCGCCGATTGGCGACGGTGTATCCGCATTGCGAATCGAATACCTTCATGTACCCCGACGCGAGACGGGTCAGGAGTGACAGCACGACATTGCCAACCATGCGCGATGTGGGCATCACCTGATAGACGCCAGGCCACGCGAAACGGTTGCCTTTGGCATAGTCCGCCCGCCCGCTGACCACCGGCTCGACGAGCACCAGAAGGTCGGCGGGATCCATTTGCGAATCGCCCGCCATCACTGCCGACACATCCGCGCCGGCCTCGAAAGCCGCCGCGTACCCGGTGGCGATGGCCGCCCCGACGCCGCGATTGCACTCGTGGCGAAGCACGAGGAGGCCCCGGCGCTGGCTGCGCTGGGCGATGCGGCCCGTTCCGTCCGTGCTGGCATCGTCGACGACGATGACATGGTCGACAAAACCAGGAATCGAGCGCAGCGTGCGCGCGATCTTGCGCGCTTCGTTGAAGGCTGGAACCACGACGGCAATACGACGACCTTTGAGCATTGCAGCGGCTGCCAGGTTTCTCAGCTATTGAAACGGCGAGGCCTTGCGCCCAAGTGGCGCCTTGTCGGCTGAATTATCGAATGGGTCTTTCGGATCCTTGCTGCCGCTCTTGCCGTGGACCTTTCCGTGCGGCTTGCCAGGCTTGGCTTTGTCGAATGAATCGGGTTTGATCGCATCGGTGGGCGGGCGCGGGTGCACCACTGGGGGCGCAACCACTGGAGCTACGGGCGGTGGCGCGGGAACGGGTGGTGGAACAGCGGGCGCGGGCACGGCCTGCAAGGTCACCGAGCCTGAGAAGTCGGGCCTCACCTCTTTGGTCATTTCCAAATATCCCGCCAGGCGGAAGAGCACGAACGTCGAGCGGTCGTCGCGATACTCAACCTTGCGCCGGAACGGCGTGCGACCAAGATACTCGTTGCTGCCCACGACATAAACGTCGGCGCCGATAGGGCTCGATTGGAAGGCGAGATCGAGAAGGACGATTCTTGGAATCGCGTTTTGCGCCGCCATTCCACCGCCCGAGCCTCGCAGCGTCCAGATGGCCCCGCCCACGAAGGCAAAGCCCAGCAGCAGGAGCGCGGCCACCGCGACCCAGCCTGGGACCGAGCCAACCAACGGCCGCATGAGAAAACCGACGGTGGTCGTTGGCGGCATGACGATGTTGGAATGACTGGGTGGAAGCCGATGCGAGGTCGACGTGTTGGGGGTGGGTGGAGCCACCGGCGGCACGGTGGGCGAACGCGTTCCTGTTGGGTTGGGTCGCGAGGTCTGCGAAACGCTGCGTGGGACACCGGTGTTGGATCGCGATGGACTCACCGAACCGGTCATCATGTGCGGTGCGCGCGCGGCGGCGGCCGCGCGACCATCGCCCCCGGCATCGGCCGGGAAAAGGCTGCGCATCGTTTGGGCAAGATGGGTGGCTTGGAAACGGGATGCGTACACCACGTCGTCCAGTGCATCCGCCATTTCCGAGGCGGACTGATATCGCTCGTCGCGGTCTCGGGTCAGCGCCTGCAAGACAATCTGGTCGAGCATTGGCGGGCACAGGGGATTGAACAGCGAGGGCGGTGCGACCTCGCAACGCCGCACGCGCTCGATGGTCTGCATGTCGTTCTCGCCCTTGAACAAGCGGCGGCCGGTGAGAATTTCGTGCAGCACGATCCCGGTGGCGAAAATATCGATGCGCCGATCGATCTCGTTCGACACCGTCTGCTCGGGTGCCATGTACGCGAACTTACCCTTGAGCGTGCCGCTCTTGGTTTCCTCGACATTATCGCCGCC
>Ga0265314_10005905_pt1 | contig 10947 bp, 8 predicted proteins | sample 4126metaG_FD_203106 | JGI IMG/M metagenome (GOLD analysis project Ga0265314, IMG submission 203106) | Rhizosphere microbial communities from Carex aquatilis grown in University of Washington, Seatle, WA, United States - 4-1-26 metaG | ecosystem: Host-associated > Plants > Roots > Rhizosphere >... | reverse complement strand
GCGTCTTCGTCACCGACACGACGGATGTGATCCTGGACATCAACGGCTACTTCGCTGCCTCGAACGCCAGCAACGCTTTCTCGTTCTATCCCGCCACGCCCTGCCGGGTGGTGGACACGCGTGGCGCCACCGGCCAGTTCGGTGGGCCGTCGATGTCCACCGGCCAGTCCCGCGATTTTCCGATTCCGCTGAGCGCCTGCGACATCCCCGCGACTGCCCGCGGCTACTCGCTCAATGCCACGGTGGTTCCAGGCGGATATCTGGGCTTTCTGACCATGTGGCCCACGGGGCAGGCGCGGCCCAACGCCTCGACGCTGAACTCATGGAAGGGCAAGATCGTGGCGAACGCGGCGCTGGTTCCAGCGGGCACGAACGAATCGGTTTCGGTGTATGTGAGCAACCCGACCAACACGATTCTGGACATTAACGGCTACTTCGGGCAGCCGGGCGGTGCGGGGGCGCTCAATTTCTTTCCCGTGACGCCATGCCGGATTGCCGACACGCGCAATGCCAACGGCCCGTTTGGAGGGCCGGAGATGGGGGCCTCGACGGCGCGAACGTTTCCGATCCCGGCGAGCGCTTGCGGGATTCCGGCATCGGCCGAGGCGTATTCGCTGAATGTGACGGTGGTACCGGACGGGCCGCTGCCGTATCTGACGACCTGGCCGACGGGTTCGCCGCAACCGACCGTCTCCACTCTGAATTCGTTTGACGGGTCGGTGGTAGCGAACGCGGCGATCGTGCCGGCGGGAGCCGGTGGCGGGATCAACGTCTTTGTGACCAACCAGACCCACGTAGTGCTGGATATCAACGGGTATTTCGCGGGCAGCGTGCAGCGTGACAGCTACACCATCACCGGGATGGTCTCGGGTCTGAGCAGCGGCGCTTCGGTGGTCCTGCTGGACAACAATGCGGATGCGTTGACGGTTTCCGCGAATGGATCCTTCACGTTTCCTACGGCGCTGGCCACCGGCGCGACCTACGCGGTGACGGTGGGCACGCAGCCGGCCGGGGAAAGCTGCCAGGTGGCTGGCGGCGGCTCTGGGGTGGTCTCGGCGGATGTCACGAACGTAGTGGTTACGTGCACGCCCATCCCGCACACCATTGGCGGTACGGTTTCGGGATTGAGCAGCGGCGCCTCGGTGGTGTTGAAGGACAACGGTACGGACACATTGACTGTGTCGGCCAACGGATCCTTCACGTTTCCAACGCCGGTGGCTACCGGCGCGACTTACACCGTGACGGTGGGGACGCAACCGGCCGGGGAAAGCTGCCAGGTGGCGAATGGCGGGCCGACGGTGGTGACAGCGAATGTCACGAGCGTAGTTGTTACGTGCTCAGCCGCAAACCTGGTGGCGGAACACGCGCTGGCGCAGACGGGACTGTCGATCGCGCTCGCATCGAACGTGCTCCAGAGTCAAATGTATGTGTTTTTCGACGCCGGCACCCAATCCGCGCCCTGCTATGCACTCAATGGAGGTGGCAGTGTGCAAACGGGCGCGACCGCGACCGTAGTTGTTCAGGGGAATCCAATCTACCCCGTGACCGTGTATTACGACGCCAAGTGCACTCAGCCTTACATCGCGGCCGACATTACGGGTGCGACGCAAGAGGGGGACGGTAGCGGCGTCCTCGTGGAGACCGCCACTTATTACGGTCTCAACGGGACGACTATCGGAACCATGCACCTGAACATGACGATCGCGGAGACGATCAGCGGCGGCGCGATCCAAGGGATGTCGGTGCACGGCCTCGGCGGATTCACGCCGGCAGGCGGACTAAAGACCCCGGTGCAGTTGGGGTTGTCCTGCACGCTCGCCAGTCTGTTCGGTGCGACGAATGTTCCTTGTGAGGGGGCGGTGGCGCAGGATTTGCCCGCGCTGAACCTGGCCATTGGCGGCCTTACGCAAATCAACCTGAATATCGCGCACAACGCGCAGGGCCAGGCCACCAGCGTGAGCTTTACCGGTGGGGGATCCTTGGTCACCGGGCCGATCGGGTCGCTCACGCTGACCAACCCGTCGCCGGACTCGTTCGTCATTCCAGGCGGCACGGCCTTCGTTACGACCACTACCAGCGGGGGCGCCGCCGCATTCGCGCTCTTCCCGCCGACGCCGACCTCCTGGACGCTGACCGACGCGGCGCACGACGAGGTGATCCAGATTTCGGTGATCGACAACACGAGCCGCAATTCGAGCGTGACGATCACGCAAGTGAGCACGGGCAAGACCCTGGCCACCGGCACGGTCGACCACTCTGGCACGGGGAGCATTACTTACTCCGACGGTAGCAACGCCGCGATTACGAGTTGGACGCTGGCAGACTGAGGCGCTAGCCAAACGGGAGGGACTTGCGATGGCGAGTTGGAAGACGATGCCGGTTTTCCCCAAGATCCTGATCGTTGTGCTGGCTCTTGGGGTGATCTATCGGGTGAGTAACCACCACGATTCCGATCACGTCAGGTACGATCCATCGCCGAGCCCTGACCTGGGCCCCGCGCCGAGCCCCGAGGTGGACAAAAGCGACCTGCTGGCTCGCTACCAGGGGCAGTATAGCCAAGTGTTGGCGCAAGCGAACCAATGCGCGCAGGAACTTCAGGCGTACCAGGCGCAGATGGCGGCGGGCGCCATGAATGGGGCGATGCCGGGCGCTGGGCCGGCCTGCCAACAGAACCTGCCACAACTAACAGTCCAACTCGCGTTACTGCAGACATACATCACGCGGCTGCAAACGGGGAACCCGAATCTAACGGTCTGTGAGGCAAATGCCGGTCTACAGGGATGCCAAGGCATGGAGGCGTCCTCCCACTCTTCCTCTCCGGCTGCCGACGATGGCACCGAGGCGGTCGAGAGGGCGACGCGGCAAGGCATTCGCGGGACCACCATTTACACCGATGCAAACGGCGAACAGCACGAATTGCCGACGCGGGATTATTACTACCGCGACCGGAATACCGGACAGTTCGTCGGCACCGACTCGCCTAACCCGCCGGACAACGTTCACGACTACGAGCCGCTCCAGCCGGAACGATAACGCCCGGTTCGTACATCGATGGGTTCACTTCGCGCTGTAATAGCAGGATGATGGTCAGACTCGTTCCTATCTACGCGGGACTAGTGGCTTCCGTCGCGCTGTTGCAGGCAGGGCAGGCCGGGCGGCAGGTGGCGATCACCATGGACGACCTGCCCGGGCACAACTGCGAGTGGGCGTCGCTGGAGTCGTTGACGCGGCGCCTGCTCGAGCCGATACGGAGTCAGAAAGTGCCGCTCACCGCTTTCGTGATCGCGGGCCATTGCCTGGAATTACCGACCGAGCGGCGGCGCGCCATTCTTGAAATGTGGACCAGCGCGGGCGTGGAGCTGGGGAATCACAGTTACTCCCACGCCGACTTGAACTCGACCGCCATCGCGGACTACGAGAAGGACATCCTACACGCGGACGCCGTTCTGCGCGAGACGACGGGCGCGCTGCGGCTGCGCTGGTTCCGCTCGCCGATGCTGCACACGGGGCCCGATCCTGAAACCAAGGCGCGCCTCGCGGCGTTTCTGGCCGGGCACGGATGGCGGCAGGCGCCCGTGACGTTCGACAACTCGGACTGGATGTTTGCCTATGTGTACCGCGACGCCCGGGAGCGCGGCGACACGGCCCTTGCCGAGCGGGTGCGGGCGGCGTACCTGCCTTACCTGGAGTCCGTGATCGCCTTCTTCGAGGTGCGCTCGGTAGAGGTGGTGGGACGCGAGTTCCCCCAGGTACTGCTGCTGCACGCCAACGAACTGAATGCGGAGATGCTCCCGGACCTGCTGGCAATGCTGCGCCGGCGCGGCTACGGCTTCGTCTCGCTCGATGCGGCGCTTGCCGACAGTGCCTACGCGCTTCCGGACGGATACGCGGGACGAGGCGGGTTTTCGTGGATTCACCGTTGGTCGATCACGAAGAAGATGCCGAACAAAGGCGAGCCCGAAGAACCGGTCTGGGTGCGCGAGCGATACGAGCAGGTTTCGAAGAATCCTGCACAGTGAGTCTTCACGGGCACTTAGCGCGGTGGGGCGCTCGTCGGGCGATTTCGTGAGGCATTTTGCGCGGTCTTGCCGCTGTCTGTTATGAGGGGACAGGCTGAGCGGCAGAAGACAGGCGGAAACGTCTGTCCCCTGCTTCAGGCGCACCGGCGCGTGCGGGCCAGCAACTGGCTCGCACGCGTTAGCGCTTTCTGCTCGGCTTCGGCGCGGGTCGATGCGGTGGTGCGGGCCAGCGACGCTCCCGGCGAGACGTTGTCGGCCTGGCAGTGAAAGACATCCCCAAGGCGATAGGAGGCGAGATTGACCTCCCAGCCGTCAACGGCGACTTTTCGCTCGGCGTATTCCTCCGGTCGCATCGCCTATCCCCTCGCGGCCGCGGCCGCTCCACGCTGTACCGGCGCCCCGACCAGGTTGCCCCACTCGGTCCAGGAGCCATCGTAGTTGGTCACCTCGCGCAGGCCGAGCAGGTAGCGCAGCACGAACCAGGTGTGGCTGGAACGCTCCCCGATGCGGCAGTAGGCGATCACCGGTTTGGAGCCATCGATGCCCTCGGCGGCGTAGACAGCCTTCAACTCGTCGTAGGGCAGAAACGTCCCATCCTCTTTGCAGGCGTTGCCCCAGGGAATGTTGCGGGCTCCGGGGATGTGCCCGCCGCGCTGGCAGGTTTCGGGTAAGCCCGGAGGCGCCAGGATCTCGCCGGTGAACTCGGCCGGGCTTCGAACGTCGACCAGAGCCGAGGCTCGCCCCGCGCTCGCAGCCTGCGCCTGGAGGAGGAAGGAGCGGAGCGAGAAGTCGGGATTCGCGGCGCGGTAGCGGGCGGGCTTGACGGTGGGCACGCCGGTGATCAACTCGCGGCCTTCGGAGATCCACTTCTTCCGGCCGCCGTTCATGAGGCGGACGTCCTTGTGCCCGTAGATCTTCATCTGCCATAGCGCCCACGCGGCGAACCAGTTGTTGTTATCGCCGTAGAGGATCACCGTGGTGTCGTTGCCGATGCCGGACTCCTGCATCAAGGTTTCGAAAGCAGGCGCCGACAGGATATCGCGGCGGAGGGTGTCGCATAACTGCGATCTCCAGGCCCAGGCGATCGCGCCGGGGATGTGGCCTTCGTTGTACGCGGATGTCTCGACGTCCACCTCGACGAGGCGGACGCTGGGTTCGCCGGCGTGCCGGGCAACCCACTCTGTGCTGACCAGGTTTTCAGGATGAGCGTAATCACTCATTGGATAGCCTCCCAGGCCCCCCTCTGGAGCCGTTTGGACTAATCATATCATTGTTGACAGGGATAGTCTAGATTACTAGAATGAGAGAAGGGCACATGGGATCCGCACGAGCTTCCAGCACGCAGTTCCGAAAGGCGGGCGGGAGTGTGCTCGACCAGATTGGCAACACGCCACTCGTGCGCCTGGAGCGGATTGCGGCTGAGTTCCCGGGAGTCGAGATCCACGCCAAGGCGGAGTTCCTGAATCCGGGCGGGTCGGTGAAAGACCGGGCGGCGCTGAGCATGATTCTGGATGGGGAACGGCGGGGCGCGCTCGGTCCTGGCCGGGTGATCCTGGACGCGACCAGCGGCAACACGGGCATCGCCTACGCGATGATCGGAGCCGCCATGGGATACCGCGCGAAGATCTGCATCCCGAAGAACGCGTCCGAGGAGCGCAGGCGCACGCTGGAGGCTTACGGGGCGGAACTGGTGCTGACCGATCCGGGCGCGGGCTCCGACGGAGCGATCCTGCGATGCCGCGAGATCTACCGGGCCGAACCTTCGCTGTACTATTACCCGGACCAGTACAACAATGCGGCGAACTGGATGGCTCATTTCAGGACCACGGGCCCCGAGATCGTGAGCCAGAGCGGCGGTGCGGTGACGCACTTCGTCGCCGCCCTGGGCACCAGCGGTACGTTCACGGGCGTGAGCCGGCGGTTGAAACAGGACCTGCCGCGCGTCGAGTGCATCGCGGTGCAGCCGCCTTCCGGATTCCATGGCATCGAGGGAACGAAGAACATGGAAGCGGCGCTGGTCCGCCCCGGGATTTACGATCCGGGTCTGGCGGACCGCACGGTTTTCGTCGAGACGGAAGAGGCGCAGAAGATGGCCCGGCGGCTGGCGCGCGAGGAGGGGCTGCTGGTGGGCGTCTCGGCGGGCGCGAACGTTGCGGCCGTGGTGCGGCTCGCCGCGGAACTGGCCGCTCAAGGCCGCCGCGGCCACATCGTGACCATCCTGTGCGATGGTGGAGAGAGATACCTCAGCGAGCGATTCTGGAATGATACGGATTGAGAAAGAGGCATGGACCGTCATCGTCGGCCATGCGCGAGGGGCGTACCCGGATGAGTGCTGCGGGGCCATGCTCGGAGTGCCCGGACTGGTCTCGATCGCGGTGCCTCTGGAGAACGCTTACCACGGCTCGCAGAAGGACCGTTACGAGATCCGGCCGGAGGATCTGCTGGCTGTGGACCGGCAGGCGCGCAGCGAGGGACGCGAGCTGATCGGAATCTACCACTCGCATCCCGATTGCGACGCGTACTTCTCCGCTACCGATCTCAAGAATTCCTGCCCCTGGTACTCGTTCGTCGTGGTCTCGATTCGTGAGGGCCGGTTCGCTAACGCGAAGAGCTTCCGTCCCAATGCCGACCAGACCGTCGCCGAGCCAGAAGACCTCGCCTATCCGGATTTGGAGGAGAGCGCATGCCAAAGATCCTAATTCCCACGCCGCTGCGTCAGTATGCCGGCAACCAGAGCGAGGTGGAGGTGAGCGGCGCCACGGTGGGCGAGTTGCTCGACGCTCTATCGCGCCAGCACGCCGAGCTGCGCCGCCATCTTTACAGCGACCAGGGCAAGCTGCGCAGCTTCGTGAACGTGTACGTGAACGACGAGGACATCCGGCATCTCGAGAAGGAAGCGACGCCGGTGGGCGCTCAGGATACGATTTCGATCGTGCCGAGTATTGCCGGAGGCGCCACCGCGCCGGCCGAGACGGCGAGTCTGTCGAAAGAGGAGATTCTGCGCTACAGCCGGCATCTGATCATCCCCGAGATCGGGATGGAAGGGCAGCTCAAGCTCAAGCAGGCGAAGGTGCTGCTGATTGGAGCGGGCGGGTTGGGATCGCCTCTGGGCCTCTACCTGGCGGCGGCGGGCGTGGGCCGCATCGGCCTGGTGGATTTCGACGTGGTCGATTTCACGAACCTGCAGCGGCAGGTGATTCACTCGACGGCCGACGTGGGGCGCAAGAAGCTCGATTCGGCGATCGAATCGATGACTGCGATCAATCCGCACGTGACACTCGACCGGTTCGACACCGCGCTGACGAGCGAGAACGCGCTCGAGATCCTCAAGGATTACGACATGGTCGTGGACGGGACCGACAATTTTCCCACGCGCTACCTGGTGAACGATGCCTGCGTGTTGACGGGGAAACCAAACGTCTACGGGTCGATTTTTCGATTTGAAGGGCAGGCCACGGTGTTCGCGTACCAGGGCGGGCCGTGCTACCGGTGCCTGTATCCGGAGCCGCCGCCGCCCGGTCTGGTGCCGAGCTGCGCGGAGGGCGGCGTGCTGGGAATCCTGCCGGGACTGATCGGACTGGTGCAGGCGACCGAGGCGGTGAAGCTGATCACGGGGATCGGCGAGCCGCTGGTGGGCAGGCTGCTGCTTTACGACGCGCTGGCAATGCGCTTCCGCGAGCTGAAGCTGCGGCGCGATCCCGAGTGTCCGGTTTGCGGCGATCATCCCACGGTGCGGCAACTGATCGACTACCACCAGTTCTGCGGTGTGCCGCGCGGCGGCCAGGCGCCGGCTGGGGTCAAGGAGGGCGAGATGGACGTGACGGAACTGAAGGCGAAGATCGACCGGGGCGACCGGTTTACCCTGGTCGATGTGCGCGAGACGCACGAGTTCCAGATCTGCCGCATTCCCGGCTCGGTGCTGATCCCGCTGGGCGAGTTGGCGAGGCGCACCGGCGAGCTGGACCCGGCTGCCGAGATTGTCGTCCACTGCAAGATGGGCGGCCGTAGCGCGAAGGCGGTCGAGTTCCTGAAGAAATCGGGATTCGGGAACGTCTCGAATCTGGCAGGCGGCATCCTGGCCTGGAGCGACAAGGTGGATCCGCGCGTGCCGAAGTACTGAAGACTGCTCGTCGCCCGGCGCCCGTCGGTGGCCCGCAACTCCCCCGGGGCGCTTGTCTCCGTGGGGTATAATGCGGCGAATATGCGGATTAGTCGCACGAAAACCGCCGCCGCGGGCTTGCTGATCGCTTGTTACTTCCTGCTGCTGACTCGCGATGGATGGAAGTCGTACTTTGATGCCGATTCGCTCCTGAACATAGCCTACTTACACGGCTACGGGCGGGTTCCGCTCGGCATGATGGCGGTTCAGGCGCTAACCGTTTTCACTCCGGAGTATCGGCCCATGGGTGGGCTCTACTATCGGACGCTGTTCGCCGTGTTCGGTCTCGATCCGCTTGCCTTCCGCATCGCCGCGTTCCTGCTGCTGGGGCTGAATCTGGCGCTGGCCTGGCGCTGGGCGCGCGAGCTCTCCGGATCGCGCTTTACCGCCGCGGCCTCCACGCTTTTGTTTGCGTTCCACCCGGCGCTGTCGGCGCTCTACTACGGCGATGGCACTATCTACGACGTTCTTTGTTTGTCCTTTCTCCTCGCAGCACTGACCAGGTACGTCAGAATCCGCCGGCAGGAGGGCTTCCTCGGCATCAGGGACTTGCTGGTGGTGATGGCGTTCTTTGGCGCTGCCCTGGGAAGCAAGGAGATGGCACTGACGTTTCCGGGAGTGCTGATTGTGTACGAGGGACTGTTTCATAGCCATTTTCGCAGCCTGGGTAGACGCGCGACACCGATTGTCATCCTCGGGATCATGACGGCGCTGTGTATGGGCTGGAAGACATTTGCGCCGAATCCAATGAGCAGTAACATCGGGCAGGCCTACACTCCCCGGTTTGACCTGACATTCATCGGACGAGAGTACCTGCACTACTACCAGCAACTGGTGCTCGATCCCAGCCTCGGAGGCACGGCGTTGTGCGTGGGCCTGCTGATTGCTCTCGCGGCGGCCGCGGCCATGCGCAATCGGGTGATGCTTTTCGGCCTGCTATTTGCCAACCTGGCCCTGCTGCCCGTTTGCGTGATTCCAGGACGGGGCGGTTTCGTGTGGTACATCCCGATGCTGGGCTGGGCGCTTTACGGGGGTAGCGCGCTTTGGCAGCTCGGCTCGGCGCTCGCGGCGCTGGTGCGGACGCCGGCATACTGGCAGGCGGCGCTCCTCGGAGTAGTGGCGATAGCGGCCTATTGGTTTCAGGCTCCGCGTGCAGCGGAGCTCGGCGCGCCGTACATCGAGGAGCAGCAGCCCCTTCGAAGCCTCATGACGGCGGCACGCTCCGCCTCGCCACGACTCCCGGCCGGCGCCCGGATTCTGCTCGAAGGCGATCCGGCCGATGTTACCTCACTGATCCCTCTGTTCCTTCTTCGCCTGGGATACCGGGACGCCAGGCTCTGGGTAGAGCCCGTGGCGCAACTTCCGGAGAATGATTCTCCGGCGGAAGCGAGCCTTTACGCGATGACCATCCGCCGGGCCGGGAGCGGTTATCGAGTAGCGACTTACCCGCAAACGGGAGCGACGCCGGTGCAGGTTGCGACTTCTCCGGGCGTCGTGCATCGGGGACAAACAGTGCGGGCTGAATTCCCCGCAAGTCTTGCGGGCTGCGAGATAGACGTGGCGTATAACATGCCGGAGGACGAGTTACTGCGAGCCGGCGTCTGGTCCTCCTGGGTGAAACTCGACGTTCAGGGTGGCGGCGTTGCTCAGGTGGGCCGCGACGCGGAGCGCGGGCTGGTTGTGATCGACCACGTTCGAGGCTGCAAGGGGGACTGGATGCCGGCACGCGGTTCGTTCGTGATCATCCCCTGAGCGTGGTCTCAGTGTCCGATCTCCTCGAGGGCGCGACGATAACGGGCCAAAAAGAGAGGATCGCTGATCGGCAGCGGACCAGCAGGCGCATCCGGCACGCCGGGCCCGGGCTGCAGGGCGACGACGACATCGCTCCACTTGCCGTGAAACACGATGCTCAGCCCATTCTTTTCGATGAAGGCCCGATCTTCCGGATAATAGAGAACGTACGCCCGTTTGCCTTCCGGATAGGCTTTTCGTGCGCCAACAGAGATAAACTCGCCGACGCTCCGATTGCCTGATGCTTCGCGGTAAAAGTTGAGGCTGCCGGCGTAGAACCAATAAGCGGGCACATCGGAAATGCCTAGCTTGCGGCTGTAATCTGCCACCACCGAGTAGGCCTGGTTCGCCTCGGAGCCGTATCTCCACTCTCGAAAGTAAGTGAGGCGCAGGCACAGCAGGAAGTAGACAGCCATGACAAAGAGCATGACTGTGAGTGCTCTGTGACAAATCCTGCCGGCGCGTGACGGTGGCTGGACGGCTGCGATCGCGCCTATGGCAATGGTGGTCAGGACAACCAGATACATCCCCGTGCGGTCTCTCGGCAAAAGCAGGCCGGACATGCGAAAGAGCGCCCAGTGGAGGCTGAGCGCCAGAAACGCGGAGCCGGCGGCGACGGCCGCCAGATGCAGTTGCCATGCCGTTCGCGCGGAGCGCAAGGCTGACCGGTCGCGCCATAGAAGCGCCAGTTGGCACAGGAGCACGGCGCCGAGCGTCGGCAGGAGGATATGTCTTCGAGAAGCGAGCGCCGCGCTCAGCCGCGCACCCAAGAGCTGCGGGTTCAATTCATACAGAGACGGGCCGACAAGGCTGGTCAGGGTCTGATGGAGCGACTTTGCCCCGAAGAACAACTGTGTCTTCGGGTATCCGTAGAGGACCGGGCCGCAAAGGAGCGCTGCCGCGAGTAGTCCGGGAACGATCAGAGCCAGGAGAATGCGGGTGCAAAGCGCCGGCCGTCGGACCAGGGCGAGCCGGTAA
>Ga0265314_10005904_pt1 | contig 10947 bp, 8 predicted proteins | sample 4126metaG_FD_203106 | JGI IMG/M metagenome (GOLD analysis project Ga0265314, IMG submission 203106) | Rhizosphere microbial communities from Carex aquatilis grown in University of Washington, Seatle, WA, United States - 4-1-26 metaG | ecosystem: Host-associated > Plants > Roots > Rhizosphere >... | reverse complement strand
CAGCCGACCGGCCTCGACCAGCTTCAGCACGCACATCGCCGTCACCGATTTGGACTCGCTGGCGACTGGCTCCGGCCTGGTTGGCGAATCGTTGCCAAAGGCTGGCCCATCGACGACCGTGCCATGCTCGCGGATGGCCAGCGCCGCGTTGGCGATGTGATATTTCTTCACCCAGTCGGTGAAGGCCTTGTCGATGGCCTGCTCGCGGATCATCCGGCCGGCGGCGTTGTCGGTGCCGTTGAACGGCGCCATCGGCACCGCCTTCAGGGTTGCGGCCAGGGATGGCGCCGCAACGATCATGATCGCGACGAGCGAACCGGCGGCTAACGCCGCCATTCGTTTAGACATTGCAGCCTCCCCGGGAAGGGACTGGTCATTCGTCCTTAAGCCGAATATCGCAGTGTCGATTGTTTGGGCGAAATTGCGTCCGATTGGGGGCAGAGGCTTCGGAAGATGGCGGCATACGATTTTCTGGTGATCGGCTCCGGCCCCGGCGGCTACGTCGCGGCGATCAAGGCGGCGCAGCTCGGCCTGAAGACGGCCGTGGTCGAGAAGATGCCGACCTTCGGCGGCACCTGCCTCAACGTCGGCTGCATCCCGTCGAAGGCGCTGCTCCACACCTCCGAGATGTTCGAGCAGGCGGGCCATCGCTTCCCGTCGTTCGGCATCGAGATCGGCGCGCTGAAGCTGAACCTCAAGGCGATGCAGACGCACAAGGACGCGGTGGTTGAAGCCAACACCTCGGGCGTCGCCTTCCTGTTCAAGAAGAACAAGATCGACGCCTACCAGGGCGTCGGTTCGATCGCCGCGCCGGGCAAGGTCACGGTCACGGCCAGCGACGGTTCCACCCAGACGCTGGAAGCGAAGGCCATCGTCATCGCCACCGGCTCCGAATCTTCCCCGCTCAAGGGCGTCGAGATCGACGAGCAGCGCGTCGTCACCTCGACCGGCGCCCTGTCGCTGCCCTCCGTTCCGGGCCGCCTCATCGTCATTGGCGCCGGGGTCATCGGGCTTGAGCTCGGGTCGGTCTGGCGCCGCCTCGGCTCCGAGGTCACGGTGGTCGAGTACCTCGACCGCATCCTCCCCGGCATGGACGGCGAGGTCGCGAAGCAGACCCAGCGCATCCTCAATCGCCAGGGCATCGCCTTCCGCCTGTCGAGCAAGGTCGATGGCGTCGAGAAGAAGGGCAAGGCGCTCAAGGTCGCGGTGTCGCCGGCCGCCGGCGGCGCCGCCGAGACGCTGGAAGCCGACGTCGTGCTGGTCGCGGTCGGCCGCCGTGCCTATACCGCGGGCCTCGGGCTGGAAGCCGTCGGCATAGAGCGCGACGAGCGCGGCCGCGTCGCGGTCGATGCGCATTTCCAGACCAGTGTCCCCGGCATCTATGCCGTCGGCGACGCGATCCGCGGGCCGATGCTGGCGCACAAGGCTGAGGACGAGGGCGTCGCGGTCGCCGAGATCGTCGCCGGTCAGGCCGGCCATGTGAACTACGGCGTCATCCCAGCGGTGGTTTACACCTCGCCGGAGATCGCCTCCGTCGGGCAGAGCGAGGAGGAGCTGAAGGCCGCCGGAATCGAATATCGCGCCGGCAAGTTCCCGTTCTCGGCCAACGGCCGCGCCCGCGCCATGGGCGAGAAGGAAGGCTTCGTGAAGATCCTCGCCGATGCCGCCACCGACCGCGTGCTCGGCGGCCACATCATCGGGCCTTTTGCCGGCGAGCTCATCGCCGAGATCGCGGTGCTTATGGAATTTGCAGGTGCTGCCGAGGACCTGGCGCGCACCACGCACGCCCATCCGACGCTGTCGGAATCGGTGCGCGAGGCGGCGTTCGCCGCCTGGACGAAGGCGATCCACATCTAGCGCCGGGCTTTGGCCGTGATTGCTCCCGCTGCGGCCATCGTCATCTTCCTCGCCACCTATTTCGTCATGGCGGTCGGGCGGCTGCCCGGGTTCCGGCTCGATCGTGCGGGGGCGGCGCTGCTCGGGGCGGCGCTCATGGTGGCAGTCGGCGCGATCACGCCGGCCCAGGCTTTCGCGTCCATCGATGCGGCCACCATCGCGCTGTTGCTCGGCATGATGGTGGTAGTCGCCAATCTCCGCCTGTCCGGCTTCTTCCGCCTGGTAACGGCATGGGTGTCGCGCCATGCCGGCCATCCGCTGGTGCTGCTCGCCGGCATCGTTGCGGTCACCGGAGTGCTCTCCGCCTTCCTCGTCAACGACGCGGTGTGCCTGGCGATGACGCCGCTGGTCTGCGATGTCGCGGTCAGGATGCGGCGCGATCCGCTGCCCTACCTGCTGGCGGTGGCGATGTCGTCCAATGCCGGCAGCGTCGCCACCATCACCGGCAACCCGCAGAACATGATCATCGGGTCGCTGTCGCAACTGCCCTACACGCATTTCGCGGCGGTGCTGTCGCCGGTCGCGCTCGCCTCGCTCATGGTTGTCTTCGCGCTGATTGCGCTCATTTTCCGTGCCGAGTTTTCCTCCGCGCTCCCGCCGCACGAGCCGGCGCACGAGGTCACCTATCATCGTCCGCTGGTGCTGAAGTCGGTGGCGGTGCTCGCGGCGATGATCGTTGCCTTCTTTGCCGGCGCGCCGGTGGCGGAGGTTGCGGTGCTCGGCGGCGCCTATCTGCTGCTTACCCGCCGCGTGAAGCCGGTGAAGGTCTATGCGCTGATCGACTGGCCGCTGCTCGTCATGTTCACCGGTCTGTTCGTCGTGGTCGCGGCGCTTGAGCAGGCGGTGCTCGGGCCGCGCGCCATCGCCGCCATTTCCGGCCTCGACCTGTCGAGCGTGCCGGTGCTGGCGCTGGTCACCGCGGTTCTCTCCCAACTCGTCTCCAACGTGCCGGCGGTGCTGGTGCTGCGGCCGTTCGTGGCGCCGCTGGCCGATCCCGGCCATGCCTGGCTGGTCGTCGCCTTGGCCTCGACGCTCGCCGGCAACCTCACGATCGTCGGCTCGGTCGCCAACCTCATTGTCGTCGAGCAGGCGCGCAAGGCCGGCATCGCCATCTCCTTCCGCCGCTACCTGGTCGCGGGCGTGCCGGTGGCGCTGGCCACGCTGGTGATCGGAACGGCGTGGTTGACTTGGCTCTGAAAATGCCGGATTTCTGCGGCTGAAAGCGCTAACATCGGGACTGCGAGCATGCCTTCCACCGCCCGCGCCATCGTCGTCATGGGGGTCGCCGGCAGCGGCAAGACCAGCGTCGGCGAGAAACTGGCGGCAGAGTTCGGCTATCCCTTCCGCGACGCCGACGAATTTCATCCGGCCGCCAACATCGCCAAGATGTCGGCCGGCATCCCGCTGGTGGACGCCGACCGCTGGCCGTGGCTGGACGCCATCGGTACCGCCATCCATGACGCCGGCACCGGCGGTATCGTCATCGCCTGCTCGGCGCTGAAGCGGATTTACCGCGAGCGCATTGTCGCGCGGGCCGGCCGCCCGGTCACCTTCGTCTTCCTCGACGCGTCGCTGCAGACGCTGCGCGAGCGCATCGGTCACCGCCGCGGCCACTTCATGCCGCCGAGCCTGCTCGATTCGCAGCTCGCGACGCTAGAACGCCCGGCGCCGGATGAACATGCGATCACCGTCTCGGTCGAGCCGCCGCTCGATCAGGTGGTGGCGTCGGTCGTGGCCCAGCTCGCCTAGCGGGCGCGGCGCCGGTCGGCCAGCGTGAACGAGCCAACGCCGCCGACCACCATCGCCGTGCCGAGCACGTCGGTCAGCGTCAGGTGCTCGCCCAGCACGATCACCGCGAGCACGACGGTGATTACCGGCGAGAGCGTGGCGATGGTTGAATTGGCCTGCGCCGAGATGCGATGCAGCGCGGCGTTCTGGAAGAAGGTCGGCAGCACCGTCGCCCCGATCGCGAGATACACCGAGATCTCCCAGATGCGCGGCGTCAGGGTGAGCGCACTCAGCGGATGGGTGAGGAGGAACTGCGCGAAGCAGCCGATCGCCGCGCCGATCATCGAGACGCAGGTGAAGAGCCGCGGTCCCATCTCTCCAATCATGCCCTTGGCGAAGAGCTGGTAGAGCGCGAAACAGACGGCCGAAACCAGCACCAGCCCGGCGCCGAGCGCAACGTGCGAACCGGGGTCTCCGGATTTCTCGATGAAGATCACCGCGAGCCCGAGATAGGAGACCCCGAAGGCGCCGACCGCCCGCCAGCGCACCGGCAGGGCGAAGAAGGCGGCGCCGAACATCACGACGAACAGCGGGTAGGTGAAAAGGATCAGGCGCTCGAACTGCGCCGAGATGTACTCCAGCCCAAGGAAGTCGGTGTAGCTCGCGATCCAGTAGCCGAGCGCGCCGACCAGCGCCGCCTTCACCGCTGTGGCGAACGAGGGCAGCGTGCCCTCGCGCTGGCGGCCGCGCACGGCCAGGCCGCCAATGACGACGTAGATCGGCACCGCGAGCAGCATGCGCGCCGCGAGCAGCGTCGCCGCGTCTACCTGCCCCTGGTAGGCAAGCTTGATCGCGATGCCCTTGGTCGCGAAGAGAAACGCACCGACGGCGGCGAACAGGTAGCCGATTTCGGTGTAGCCGCGCGGGCGGGGAACGGCGCGGGCGGGCTCGCTGGCGGCGGGGCTGGCAGTGGTCATGCGATCGATCCTGGGGTCTTGGAAGGACGATCGCCTGTGAGTGCCGGACCGGGCAGCGCGATCGTCCGCGCGCCGGTCGGGGCCTTCGTCTAGATGCGACGCCGCCCGACCGCGCGAGGCGCGGCGGTAATAAGCCAAAGGAGGGCGTGGGCGGTCATGCGGTGGCTGCATAGCACCGCCGCGGCGGCGAGAAAAGGCGGCCGACTGCGCCGGCTTCGCAGCCTGCGATTGTCCTTCCCACCCTCATCGTTCGTTAGGGACTTTCCACCAGAGTCGCGGCCGGTCGCCGACAACGCTTGGGGTCACGTCTTTGGAGACTGCGTTCGCACGCATCGGTGCGCGGCACTACGCCGGCATCTTCATTCTCGCCTGCGCTTCGCTGGCGTACCAGATCATCATCACGCGCTTCTTCAGCGTCATCCTCTACTATCACTTCGCGTTCGCGGCGATCTCGTTCGCCATGCTCGGGCTGACGCAGGGGGCGATCAGGGTCTACCACCAGCCAGAGCGCTTTGTGCCCGAACGGGTGGCGGCCGAGTTCGCCTGGCACGCCACCGGATTTGCGATCACCGGCGTCGGGGCGATGCTCGTCTTCCTGTGGCTGCCGGTGTTCATTCCGGCCGCCTGGCTCAGTCTTGCCTCGCCGCTTTCCACCCTGCTGTTCATCATTCCCTTCACTGCCAGCGGCGTGTGCATCACCCTCTTGCTGACGCGCCTGCCCAGCGCCGGCGGGTGGCTGTACGCGGCCGATCTCTCGGGCGCGGCCATCGGCTGCCTTGGCGTCATCGCGGCACTTCTGCTGGTCGATCCGGTGAGCGCGACGCTATGGATCGCAGCGTTCTCGGCCGGCGCCGGCGTGCTCATGGTGCGCGGCGGCGTCGACAGGCGGGCGATGGCGTTCAGCCTCGCCACCGCCGTCGCCCTCGGCGCGGCAGCGGTCGTGCACACCGGGCTGTCGGCGTCCGGCACCGGCCACATCGGCGTCCTGTGGGCGAAGGGCGTGCCGCAGACGCAGACGCTGTTCGAGCGCTGGAACACCTATTCGCGCGTGCGCGTCACGCCGTATGAGCGCGGCGGCCCGTTCGGTTGGGGTTTCTCGCGTCCGAGCGACGTGCAGGTCGACCAGAAATATCTCGACATCGACGCCGACGCGGCGACGGTGATCACCGGCTTCGACGGGAACATCGGCCGCCTTACCTATCTTGGCAACGACGTCGTCAATTCGGCGTACCTGCTGCAGCCGGCCCACGATGTAGCCGTGGTCGGCGTCGGCGGCGGGCGCGACATCCTCTCGGCAATGTACTTCGGCGCCAGGAACATCACCGGCATCGAGATCAATCCGGCGATCTTCGAGGTGCTCACCGACAAGTTCGCCGATTTCTCCGGGCACCTCGACAAGCAGCCGGGGGTGAAGCTGGTCAATGCGGAAGCGCGCAGCTACCTCAACCAGTCCCCGTCGCAATACGACCTCATCCAGATCTCGCTCATCGACACCTGGGCGGCGACGGCGGCGGGCGGCCTGACGCTTACCGAGAACCGTCTCTACACGGTCGAGGCGTGGCAGGATTTCTATCGCCGGCTTCATCCCGGCGGTGTGCTGTCGGTGTCGCGCTGGTTCGATCCGGATATCCACCGGCAGGAGTTCTACCGCCTGCTCGCCATCGGCGCGGCGGCGTTGGAAGACGTCGGCGTGCCGTCGACCGAGCTCAGCCGCCATATCGTCGCGCTCAACGTCGGCAAGATCGTCACCGTGATCACGCGGCCGACCGCGCTCAGCGACGCCGACTGGCAGGCGGCGAAGGCGCGCTTCGCGGCGCAGGGCTTCACCGTGCTGCTCGGGCCGGACGTCAAGTACGACGACGTCACCTCAACCATCATCGCCGGCAAGGCCGACGCTGCCTACTACAATTCCCTGCCGGCGAACGTGGCACCGTCGACCGACGACAATCCCTTCTTCTTCTATTCGGAGTGGCTGGGCGACGCGATCGGCGGCAACACCGTCGCCGGGATGGACACGCAGGCGGCGATTACGGTCACTCTGCTCCTGGTTGTCATCGCTCTCGTCGCCTGCGTCCTCTACGTCGGCGTGCCGTTCGTGAAGCTCGCCATGCGCATGCCGGTGCGCACGCTGCTGCCGCCGGTCGGCTACTTCGGCGCAATCGGCATGGGATACATGCTGGTCGAGATATCGCAGATGCAGCGCCTCATGGTGCTGCTCGGCCATCCGGTTTACGGCCTCGGCGTCGTGCTGTTCACGCTGCTGCTGTTCAGCGGCCTCGGCAGCGCCACCGTCGGCAAGACGCCGTCCAGTTCGTCGTCGGCGACCATGCGCGTGGTCGCTCTCCTCGTCGCCCTGTTCGTCACCGGCTGGCTGACGCTGTTGCTCGGCGATTGGGCGCGCGGTCAGGCCACCGGCACGCGCATTCTCGTGTCGATCGCGCTGCTCGCGCCGCCGGCCTTCTTCATGGGCATGATGTTCCCGATGGGGCTCGGGGCGTGGCGGCAGCAGGAAGCGCTGCTGCCCTTCTTCTGGAGCACCAACGGGGTGCTGTCGACCTTCGCTTCGGTCCTGGGCATCGTCCTGTCGATCGAGTTCGGCATCGCGCTCACCTACACGATCGGCGCGTGCTTCTACATCCTGTGCGGCTTCATTCTGCTCAGGCGCCTGGCGGCCGCGCCGGTCTCCGCGGCGACGCTGGCCGGGGGAATGAGCGAGGTCGCGCAGGCGCGCTTTCGCGCGATCGCCGGCGGGGCCTGACCCGCGGCCCTCGGCAGCGGTCGCTCACGCGCGCGGGTGCGCGGCGCGATAGGCTTCCATCAGCCGCTCGCTGTCCACCGCCGTGTAGATCTGCGTGGTCGAAAGGCTGGCGTGGCCGAGCAGCTCCTGGATGGTGCGCAGGTCCCCGCCGTTGGCGAGCAGATGCGTGGCGAACGAATGGCGGAGCGCGTGTGGCGTCGCCGTCTCGGGCAGGCCGAGCGCGCCGCGCATCCTGGCCATGGCGCGCTGCACGATGCGCGGGCTGAGCGGCCCGCCCTTGGCGCCGACGAAGAGCGGTGCGTCGTTGCGGGTGACGTAGGGGCAAAGCGAGAGGTAGGCGGCGATCGCCGCCGAAACCGCCGGCAGCACGGGCACCACCCGCTCCTTGCCGCCCTTGCCGCGGACACGCAGCGCCGTGCCTTCCTTCAGCGGCGCCTCGGCGCGCTTCAGGCCGAGCGCCTCGGAAATGCGCAGGCCGGCGCCATAGAGGAGCGCCAGCACGGCGGCGTCGCGGGCGGCGATCCACGGCTCGTCCTCGAGGCTGGTCTCGGCATGGGCGAGCGCTCCCGCCGCTTCCGGCGTCAGCGGCTTGGGCAGCGATTTCTTGGCGCGCGGCGGACGGATGGCGCGCAGCGCCGCGCCGTTGGCGCTGCCCTCGCGTTCCAGGAACGTGACCAGCGAGCGTACGCCAGCGATGCCGCGGGCAAGCGTGCGCGAGGAGGCGCCGTCGTTCCGGCGCGCCGCCATGAAGGCGCGGATGTCGGTCGTTGCCAGCGCGCGAAAATCGGCGAGGTTCGGCGGCGCGCCAAGATGGCGGGTGAGGAAAGTCAGGAACTGCGCCACGTCGCGGCCGTAGGCTTCCAGCGTCTTCGGCGACAGCCGCCGCTCGGCGCCGAGGTGGCGGCGCCAGCGGGCCAGAGCGTCGGCCAGATCGGGCGCCGCGCTGATCAGGATTTCGGTCTCGGCCATGCCGCCAGTCCGCGCCCGCATGGCTGAATGGCAGGTTAACGCCCTTGTCGTGCGGCCTTCGCGGGCTAGCTCACGGGCGGTGTCCCAAATGGAGTTCCCGCCTGCATGAAACTCGCCCTCATCGGAGCGACCGGCCGCGTCGGCCGCGAAATCGTCGCCGAGGCGCTGTCGCGTGGCCACGAGGTCGTCGCCATCGCGCGCGATCCGTCCAAGCTCAAGCCAGCGCCGCACCTCACCACGGTCAAGGCCGATGTCATCAAGCCCGAGGAAACCGCCAGGGCGGTGAAGGGCGTCGATGCGGTGATCAGCGCCTACAATCCGGGCTGGACCAATTCTGAGATCCGCGCCGACACCACCAAAGGCTTTGCCGGCATCATCGCCGGGCTGAAGCAGGCGGGCGTCAGGCGCGTGCTCTTCGTCGGCGGCGCCGGTAGCCTGGTTGAAGGCGGCGAGCGCTTGGTCGACAAGCCCGATTTCCAGCCGCAGTGGAAGCCCGGCGCGCTTGGCGCCGCCGAGGCGCTCGACCTCGTGCGCAAGGAGAAGGATCTCGAGTGGACGTTCCTTTCCCCGGCGGTGATGCTGAACGACGGCGAGCGCACCGGCCGCTACCGCCACGGCAAGGACGCGCCGGTGCGCAACGAGAAGGGCGAGAGCCACATCAGCGTGCCCGATCTCGCTCACGCCATCCTCGACGAGATCGAGCACCCGAAGCACATCCGCCAGCGCTTCACCGTGGGCTACTGACGCTCGGTCACGGGCGGGGATAACCGGCGAAGTTATCCCCGCCATCCAAACCCATGGAATGATGCTCGCGTCATGGCTCGGTACCGAGGGCGCCCTCCGGAGGGTGAACCTGAGAGCGGAGCCGTGATGCGGTGCCTGCTGCCGGTGGAGACTTCAAACCCGCCACCGGTGTCGGGAGGCGCCCCAAACCCCGCCGGCCGGCATTACGACCGGTCGCCTATCAAGCCCCTCGGGGCCAGGCTTCCGGGGCATGGGCCGAGCCGCCGCCGGTCAGGCACGCTGCTCCCCGTCACCCATGCGCCCGAGTGCGGAGGGGAGAGCCCAAAGCCACCGCGGCGGGTGCTCGGCGAGCGCCCATACTTTCGCGGACTGCCCGCACGGCACTTGCCGGGCGCCCGCCTCCCTCGGCCTTAATCGGGCCGAGACTTGACCGCACTCCCATGCCTCGGGGCGATCATCGCTCGCGAGAACGGGAAGGCGTGCGTGCCGGCTACTCGATCTTCATCCCGGTCTTCTTCCAGTCGGCGAGGAAGCCGGCGAGGCCGGAGTCGGTCAGTGGATGCTTGGTCAGGCTCTTGATCAGGCTCGCCGGCATGGTCGCGACATCGGCGCCGATCATCGCCGCCTGCTTGACGTGATGCGGCGTGCGCATCGAAGCGGCGAGGATCTCCGTCTTGAAGCCGTAGTTGTCGTAGATGGCGCGGATGTCGCGCACGAGCTCCATGCCGTCGTGGCCGATGTCGTCGAGGCGGCCGACGAACGGCGAGATGAACGTCGCGTCGGCCTTGGCGGCGAGCAGCGCCTGGTTGGCGTCGAAGCAGAGCGTGACGTTGACCATCGTGCCCTGCTGGCGAAGCGTGCGGCAGGCGCGCAGGCCGTCCCAGGTCAACGGCACCTTGATCGTCACGTTCTTGGCGATGGCACTCAGAATCGCGGCCTGGGTAATCATGCCGTCGTAGTCAGTGGCCGTTACCTCGGCGGAGACCGGGCCGGGCACGATCGCGCAGATCTCGGCGATCACTTCCTTGATCGGCCGCCCGGACTTGGAGACCAGCGTCGGGTTGGTGGTCACGCCGTCGACCATGCCGGTCGCGGCAAGCTCGCGGATTTCGTTCACGTCCGCGCCGTCGATGAAGAATTTCATGGGTGCGCTTCCTATATGCGGGGCCGGCAAGCCTGGGCTGGCTTGACGCAGACTTGGGCAGGCGGGCCGGCTTTCCTTTAGACCAAAGCCGCGCCATCGTCAGCGCCCCTCGGAACAAGAGAGATTCGTTAGAAAACCGTGGCCGGCGACAGGAAAGTCTCGGTGCTGGTCCCGGTGGCGGTTGCCGCACCTTACACCTATCGCGCCGCCGATAACGTCAAGCCCGGCGACATCGTTGCCGTGCCGCTCGGCACGCGCGAGGCGCTGGGCGTGGTGTGGGATGATCCGCCCGACCCGGAGATCGGCCACAACCGTCTTCGGCCGGTGTCCGAAGTCCTGCAGTCGCCGCCGCTGTCGAAGGAGATCCGCGCCTTCGTCGATTGGGTCGCCGACTACACGCTGACTCCGCGCGGCATGGTGCTCCGCATGGTGCTGCGCTCGCCCGGCGCGCTTGCGCCGGAGGCACCGGTACCGGGCGTGCGGCGGGCAGGGCCGGAGCCAGCCCGCATGACGCCGGCCCGCGCCCGCGTGCTCGCGGTCGCGGACGGCACCAGCGGCACTTGGACCAAATCCGAGCTCGCCGCCGCAGCCGGCGTCGGCAGCGGCGTCGTACAGGGGCTGATCGAGGCCGGCACGCTCGAGGTCATCATGCAGCCGGCGGCCCCGGCGCCGCCGGTGCCCGATCCCAATTTCACCCAGCCGAAATTATCGGCGGCGCAGGAGCAGGGCTC
>Ga0265314_10005903_pt1 | contig 10948 bp, 8 predicted proteins | sample 4126metaG_FD_203106 | JGI IMG/M metagenome (GOLD analysis project Ga0265314, IMG submission 203106) | Rhizosphere microbial communities from Carex aquatilis grown in University of Washington, Seatle, WA, United States - 4-1-26 metaG | ecosystem: Host-associated > Plants > Roots > Rhizosphere >... | reverse complement strand
AGATAGATGATGGGCACGTTCGCGATGCCGGCGAGCACATTGTATTTGGTGGCCGCGGCGCCCTTGCCGATGGCTTCCAGCACGACGGCCCCGAAGGCGGCAAAGCTGAAGCCGAGGATAAAAGCGTACAAGCAGGTGAAGACGACAAACACCGCCTCGGTGCGCGGCGCAATCGCCATGGCAGCCGCGCTTGCCGCCAGCGCGATGCTGAACAGATTGAACGCCGTCTTGCGGTCCATATGATCGCAGACATAGCCGCCGATCACGCAACCGAACATCGAGATGACGCCGCCGAGCGCGCCGTTGACCAGCGCGACCGTGTCGGCCGTGGCGTGCCAGTCACCGGCGACCGCCGACCACAGATTCTGCGCTGCGCCGGCGCCGAGGGGGAGGCTCATTAGCACGATGGCCAGGAAGCCCGTCCGCACGCGAACGATCGACCAGACGTCCCGGCCGACATTCTTGAGGCTGTCGACGAAGCGGGCAGCGCGGTGTTCCGCCACCGGTTCCTTGAGCCACAACACGGCAAGCGACGACAGGATGCAGGCGGCGCCCAGCACGACGCCGGCCACCCATGCCGTCGAGACATGTTGCGCCAGCCACAGTCCGGCGCCGCCGCCCAGTCCCGAGCCGCCGAGATTGCCGGCCTGGCTCCAGCCGCCGGCACGGCCTTTTTGCTCCGGCGTCGTGGCGTGCGCCATCAAACTGTCGGCCGCCAAAGCGGTGAAGCTGGACGCCAAGCTGAAGCCGAACACCAGGATTCCTATTAGCACCAGGTTGGCTTCGGTCGGCGTGATGATCGTCGTGGCCACCATCAAGGCACCGGTCAGCACCGCAGAGATCAGGAACCAGCTCTTTGTGGTAAGCGTGGTGTCGACGATAGGGGCCCAGAGGAACTTCCAGACCTGCGGGTAGAGGCTCACCCCGACCAGCCAAGCGACGTCGCTGACGCTGACACCCACATGCGTCAGCAGGTAGCCGAGTGTCACCACGACATAACCGTTGGAGATGCCCATCGGCAGAAAAAGGATCAGGAACAGCACGGGATGGGCCGTGCGTTCGGGCATCATGCGTTCGGGCACGAGGAGGGGACCTTGGGCTGCGCTACACTGCGACAGTATAGAGCGCGGGACGGATGCGATAGCCCGGCAAAGCGGCTCACCGCCCCCTTGCCAACGCGTCCTATCGGCGCGAGGGTTTGGCCATAAAAGTGGGGCTCGAGACGCGGCCCGACCATCCGGGAACAAGCGCCCGCCGCGCCCCCCCGGACCCCTCCCGGGGTCCGAAGGAGTGCTCAATGTCATCAAAAACAAACGGAGGAAGAGGGCCACGTACTGTGGCCCTGGTAGGACCCTATGGCAGCGGCAAGACGACGCTCTTGGAGAGCATTCTGTTCGTCACCGGTGCAGCGCCGCGCAAAGGGTCCGTCTCGCAAAGCAACACCGTGGGCGACAGCAGTCCGGAAGCGCGCGCCCGCCAGATGAGCGTCGAGATCAACTGTGCGACGACCAGCTATCTGGACGATAGTTTCACGTTCATCGATTGCCCCGGTTCGATCGAATTTCTGCAGGATGCGCTGTACGCGATCCAAGGCGTGGATGCGGCCGTCGTCGTCGTCGAGCCGGAACCTGCCAAAGTGCAGATGCTGAAGCCCTATTTGAAGCGGCTCGCCGATCTCAAGATTCCCCATTTCATGTTCGTCAACAAGATCGACAAGGTGACCGGCTCGTTCAGCGAGTTCCTGCAGATCCTGCAGGACGTCAGCGATACGCCGCTGCTGCTGCGCCAGATGCCGACCTGGGAAAACGGCGTCGCCACCGGCTTCGTCGATCTCGCGCTCGAACGCGCCTTCGCCTATCGCGACCATGCGCCGTCGGAAGCCGTCGAAATCGCCGACAAGGAAAGCGAGAAGGAAGCCCGCTTCGCGATGCTCGAAAAGCTCGCCGATTACGACGAGCATCTGATGGAAGAATTGCTCTCCGACGTCGAGCCGCCGCGTGAAGAAGTGTTCGGCGATCTGTCGCGCGAATTTGCCGATTGCCTGGTGGTGCCGATCCTGATCGGCTCGGCCGAAGGCGACCACGGCATCCGCCGCCTGCTCAAGGCGCTGCGCCACGAAGTGCCGGGTGTTTCGGCAGCCGCGGCGCGCATGGGCCTAGAAGCGAACGGCGACGCCGTCGTGCAGGTTCTCAAGACGATCTATTCCGCCCATGGCGGCAAGCTCAGCCTGTCGCGGGTGATGAACGGTTCGCTCAAGGACGGTGCGCTGCTGCATACGGCCGACGGGCGCGAAGCGCGTGTCGGCGGCATCTTCGCATTGGTCGGTGCGGCCCAGACCAAGCTTGCCGAGGTCAAGGCGGGCGACACCGCGGCACTGGTACGTCTGGAAGGCATCATGACGGGCGATTTGCTGACGAGCGGTAAGACGGCGCTGCCGAAGCGGACCGTGGAATTGCTGGCGCCGGTCTACCGCTTGGCGATCGAAGCCGCCGACCGCAAGGACGAGGTCAAGCTGACAGCTGCCATCGGCAAGCTATGCGAGGAAGATCCATCGCTGATCTTCGAACAGAACGCCGAGCTGCGCGAAATGGCGCTGGCCGGGCAGGGCGAAATCCACCTCAAGGTCTCCTGCGAAAAGATGGTGAGCAAATACGGGCTCAAGCTCAACACCCATCCGGCGCGCGTGCCGTACAAGGAGACCATCCGCAAGTCGGTGACCCAGCGCGGCCGCCACAAGCGGCAGTCGGGCGGCCACGGCCAGTTCGGCGATTGCGTGATCGAGATCAAGCCGCAGCCGCGTGGCGCTGGCTTCGTCTTCGTCGACGAGATCGTCGGCGGCGTCGTGCCCAAGCAGTTCATCCCGTCGGTGGAAAAGGGCGTGATCGAATATCTCAAGAACGGGCCGCTCGGCTTCCCGGTGGTCGACGTCAGCGTGACGCTGAACGACGGTTCGTACCACACGGTCGACTCGTCGGACGCCGCGTTCCAGACCGCCGCGCGCGTCGGCATGCAGGAAGGCATGCCGCAATGCTCGCCCGTGCTGCTTGAACCGATCATGCATGTGAAGATCCATGTGCCGAGCGACGCGACGTCGAAAGTCAACGGCGTGGTCAGCGGCCGGCGCGGACAGTTGCTGGGGTTCGACGCACGCCCTGGCTGGAGCGGCTGGGACACGGTGGAAGCGGAGATGCCACAAACCGAGCTGGCCAACCTCATCATCGAACTGCGCTCGCTGACGCAAGGCGTGGGCACGTTCGAGATGAAGTTCGACCATCTCGCTGAACTCACCGGCAAGGTCGCGGATCAGATCGTGGCGGCGCAGAAGGCCGAGAAGGAAGAGGCGAAGGCCTCGTAGGCACGCGTGCAAGACAGAAAAAAGGCGGGCCTCGCAACAAGCGGACCCGCCTTTCTCGTGAAAGCTCCGGCCGGCAAACGGAATCCGCCGCGCGGCAAACCGCAAGCACCTTTCGCTCGTCCTCGGGCTTCGCAGAGCAGGCGTGATCGCGTTCCGGCCGCGCTTGGCGGCACCCTTCGCCGGCTTGCTCTGTTCGGATGCGCGCAAGCTCGCATCCTTTCCCTGTATGGTCTCGCGTCAGATTCGTACGGAGACCAGCAACCCTCTATTCCCCGAGCTTGGCGTTCTCCGTTCAATTTCGTTTGAAGAGATAGGAAGCGAAAACCGCATTTCAAGGGGGGCGCGGGAAAATATTTCGGTCAGTGTACAGAGCAAGTAAGAAGAAGTTGCAACCACCAAAACTTGCATCGATCATCGATCGGGCCAGCTCTCATTCCGGCCGCGCTTGGTGGCGCATCAGCCGGCTTGCTCGTTCGGATGTACGCGAGTTCGCATCCCTGCCCTGTGCTGCGGAAATCCCGGTGCGGCAGATTGGCTCGATACGAGAGGAGTAGAAAGCCCGCTCCACCGCGCTCTCGAGTCCCTCTGCGAAAAAAAATGCAATCGAAGCAGGATTTTGCGGCGATGGATGGGGCTGCTTCACGCGCTCCCCGCAGCAGCGCGAATTACAGCGTTCCATATGCACAATCTTAATTACTACTTTTCACATAGTGTTTATAGGAGTAATGCGGATAGTGCGATGTAATTTGAGGAGATATACAAAATGCGCTCGTATTATTTGGTTCTTGGCGCCGCCCTGATTGCCGCCGCCCCTGCAATCGCGCAACCCGCTGCACCGTATGAGGCCGGTACACTGCTGCTCCGCCTGCGCGCGGTCGAGATCGTGCCGGACGTTTCTTCGACCGTCAGCATCGGCGGCAAGGTGAGCATCACCGACACCACGATCCCGGAAGCCGACATCACCTATTTCCTGTCGGACCACTGGGCGGTGGAAGCCATCGCCGGCAGCGACAAGCACGCCATCTATTACAACGGGACCACCAAGCTAGCGAACGTCTGGCTGCTGCCGCCGACCGTCACGGTCCAGTATCACTTCGACCAGATCGGCCCCATCAGGCCGTATATCGGCGCAGGCCCCAATTTCACGATCTTCTACGACCGCTCGGTAGGCCCGCTGGGCAAGCTGCGCACGACGGACAATTGGGGCTTCGCACTCCAGGCCGGCGCCGATATTCCGCTGACGGAAGACGGCCGATATTTCCTGAACGTCGACGTCAAGCGGCTCTTCCTGTCGACCCATGCCTCGTTCAGCGCCTCGCCAGTGACAGCCTCGGTGAACATCAACCCATGGCTGATCGGCACGGGCGTGGGCATCCGGTTCTAATGGGCGATTCCCAACCGCCAGCTTAGGGGGAAAGACAATGTTCAAGTGGCTAACCGGAAGGTCCTCGGGGAAGCGCGGAGCCGAAGCAAAGGGTTTCGCGGCTTCGTCCGTTTCCAAATCGGCAAATTCGCCATCTCATCAGGGAGCATCGATCGTGGCCGAACCAGGCTTCGCAACACGCAGCATCCACGCGGGCGCCAAGCCCGATCCCGCCACGCACGCCCGTGCGACACCAATCTATCAGACGACGTCATACGTCTTCGACAACACCGATCACGCCGCGGACCTGTTCGGCCTCAAGGAATTCGGCAACATCTACTCGCGCATCATGAACCCCACGAACGACGTGCTGGAGCAGCGCGTGGCGGCGTTGGAGGGCGGCGCGGCGGCGCTGGCGGTGGGGTCGGGCCACGCGGCGCAGCATCTGGCGCTCTACACGCTGCTTTCGCCCGGCGACGAGATCGTGGCGGCGCGCCAGCTTTACGGCGGCACGATCAACCAGTTCAACCACGCCTTCAAGAAGTACGGCTGGGGCGTGAAGTGGGCCGACGGCACCAAACCGGAAACCTTCAAGCGCCAGATCACATCGAAAACCAAGGCGATCTGGGTCGAAAGCATTGCCAATCCCGGCGGCGTCATCACCGATCTCGAGCCGATCGCCAAGATCGCGCACGATGCGGGCGTGCCGCTGATCGTCGATAACACGCTGGCGACGCCCTACCTCATCCGGCCTTTTGAATGGGGCGCCGACATCATCGTGCATTCGGCGACCAAGTTCCTCGGCGGCCACGGCAACTCGATCGCCGGCGTCATCGTGGATTCGGGCAAGTTCAACTGGAACAACGGCAAGTTCCCCACGCTCACCGAGCCGAACGGCTCGTATCACGGGCTGAAGATCTGGGAGACGTTCGGCAACATCTCCTTCATCCTGGCCACGCGCGTGCTGGGCCTGCGCGATCTCGGCCCCGCGTTGTCGCCCTTCAACGCCTTCCTGGTGCTTACGGGCATTGAGACTCTGCCGTTGCGCATCCAGAAGCATTCCGACAATGCGCTGGCAGTCGCCCGGTGGCTGCAGAGCAATCCCAAAGTATCGTGGGTGAACTATGCCGGCCTGGAGGGCGATGCGAATTATGCGCGCTACAAGAAGTACAGCCCGAAAGGCGCCGGCAGCGTCTTCACCTTCGGCGTCAAAGGCGGCCTCGAAGCCGGCAAGAAGCTGGTGAACTCCGTGAAGCTGTTTAGCCATCTGGCGAATGTCGGCGACACCCGCAGCCTCATCATCCATCCCGCCTCGACAACGCACAGCCAGCTATCGAAAGAGGAACTCGAGGAGGCGGGTGCGTCGGAAGATACCGTACGTCTATCCGTCGGCCTTGAGGACGCAGCCGACATCATTGCCGATCTGGAGCAAGGCCTGGCCTGAACGGCCGAGTGCCGCTATCAGACAAACGGAGGCGGGCTCCGCAACAAGCGGACCCGCCTTTTTCGTGAAAGCTCCGGCCGGCAAACGGAATCCGCCACGCGGCAAACCGCAAGCACCTTTCGCTTGTCCTCGGGCTTCGCAGAGCAGGCGTGATCGCGTTCCGGCCGCGCTTGGCGGCACCCTTCGCCGGCTTGCTCCGTTCGGATGCGCACGAGCGCGCATCCTTTCCCTGTATGGTCTCGCGTCAGATTCGTACGGGGACCAGCAACCCTCTATTCCCCGAGCTTGGCGTTCTCCGTTCAAATTCGTTTGAAGAGATAGGAAGCGAAAACCGCATTTCAAGGGGAGCGCGGGAAAATATTTCTGTCAGTGTACAGAGCAAGTAAGAAGAAGTTGCAATATCCAAAGCGTGTCGGACCGACTCTCATTTCCTGCACATCGCAGTAACGGGTCATCCGATTCAAACCCAAGAGCGATCTTCGCTTGTACAACGCCTCGTTACATATGCATCCCTGACATGGGGGGCATCGCGTCTGGCTTTATTATAAATACTGTGACCTCGCGCCGGCCTGCTTTCTCGAATGTGAGGGTCAGCGAAAATGTTCGGCCGGCTTTAAGCGGCTGCTTTAGGCCCGCCAGCCAAACGTGCAATCCACTCGCGTTCAGACTCACAGGCTTGTTGGCCGGAATGTCGATGGCTCTGAGGTAAGCCATATGCATCTCGCTGATGTCGCCTTGCATGGTCATGAGGTCTGTTCTGTTCGCCACAGGGGTCCATGCGGCAACAAGGCGGTCCGGGATCCGCGACGTGATCGTCATGAAGACGGCAGCATTGGCCGAGCCACCGATGGTGGCGCGGGTCCACACGTCATTTACTTCCGGCTGAGTTGTTTGCGCAGCGGCCATAACGGGAAGCAGCAGAAATAGAGCAAGGACGAACCGTTTCACGAGAATCTCTCCATTCAGCCTGTGTTGGCTGCCGTCTTCGTTGCGACAACGCCTTTTTCGTCTTTTCGAGACACGCAAGAGTAAGACTGATGCGGCCCAACCACACGTCAAGTTTGATCAGGCTCTTGCGCGGGCGCACCTTATTGCGATATAGAATTATTACAAGCGCGCGCTCGAGGGCCGCCTTGATCAATCTGGACCGTTAACCAGTGACGCCCATGACGAGGTTATGGGAGGAGGCCCTCGATGAATTCTCCGTTTATCGGACATAGGCATAGCGTCCACCGCCGGCAGCTGCTGGGCGGTGCACTTGCTGCTGCGGTACTCCCTGCCGTCACGTGGCCTGCTTCGGCTGCGCCCAACCCCCTGGTGGTCGGCGGTCTGGCGGTCACGTGCAGCCTGACGTTGCCGGTCGCCTGCGCGGCCAAGGCGGTCGCGAACCGCGCCAACAAAAGTGGCGCGCCGCAGTTCGCATTCGAATACAGCAAGTACAGCGGTTGGCCGGAAGTGAAGGAATCGCTGATGTCCGGCAGCCTTCAGGCAGCCTTTATGCTGGCGCCACTGGTGATGGACCTGGCCGACAAGAAGATTCCGATCAAGATCGTGTCGCTCGGCCACCGTTCGGGCGCCGTCATCATGGTACGCACCGACTCGCCCTACCGGCATTTCCGCGATCTGGCCCGCAAGCGCATAGCCATTCCCAGCCGGTTCGCAGTCGATTTCCTGTTCCTGCGCAAGATGCTGGCCGCCGAGAAAATGTCGGTGAAGGATGTTGAGGTCATCGAGATGGCACCGGCCGACATGCCGGCGGCGCTGTATGTGAAATCGATCGACGCCTATTGCACCGGCGAGCCGTTCGGCGCGGCGGCCCAGCGCGCCGGCTATGCGCGGGTGTTACGCATGACGCGCGACGAGTGGCCCAAATACATCTGCTGCGTGCTGACGGCGCGCGAGGAACTGATCAAGTCGAATCGGCCTTTGGTCCAGGATCTGGTCAACTACGTCCTCGGCGCGGGCGCCTGGCTCGACCAGAAGCCGCAGAACCGGGAGAAGGGCATCGAGGTCGCAGCCCGGCGCGATTTCTTCAACCAGGATCCCAACGTCCTGCGCTTCGTAATGCAGAATCCGTCCGACCGCGTGACCTATGGCGACTTGCGGTTGATCCCGCAGGAGTTCGACGACTTGATGCACCTGTCCATGGCAGCCGGCACACTGACGCACCCGGTCCCCTACCAGACGTATGTGGACGACAGCTTCGCACGAGCGGCGCGCCCCGCATTGATATCGCTTTGAGCATGCGTTTGAACCCGAACCGCCTGAGGAACCACGCCGCAGCCCTGCTGCTCTCGTTACTTTTCGCAAGCGCGTTTATAACAACACCCGCGGATGCGGACGTACGACCGGAATTGAAGGCCGGTGTGTTCAATCCGCCGTATATGGCGCCCGAATTCTCGCTCGATGGCACCAAGAGCTCCGACGTAACGCTGGCACGCTACCGCGGCAAGGTCGTGTTATTGACGTTCGGCTTCACCAACTGCGCGGCGGTGTGTCCAACCACGCTGGCGACGCTCGCGCAGGCCCGCAGCGGCCTCGGCAAAGCAGCGGCCTCGGTGCAGGTGATCTACGTGACCGTAGATCCGGAGCGCGATAGTGTCGCCCGCATGCGGGAATTCCTGGCGGCTTTCGACCCGAGTTTTATCGGCGCCACAGGCACCCCAGCGGCGTTGGCGGCGGTACGAAAGAAGTACGGCGTCACGGCCATCAAACAAGGATCGGGCCGCGACTACGCGATGGCCCATACATCATCCATTTTCCTGATCGATCGCGCCGGCAAGCTGCGGGCGCTGATGCCTTTCGGGCATGATCCCGCCGACTTCGTACACGACATCAAGTTCCTGTTAGCACATTAGCCATCCAGCATGCGACCTCATCTGTTGAAACTCCTGATGCGCGTGGCAGGCCGTGAATGGCGCCGGTTGACCGCGATTGCACTGTCTCTGCTCGCGCTTGGAGGCATTGGCTGGGCTGCGCTGGCGCCGATTGTGGTGACTTCGCACGACGAATTGTTCGAGATTCCACACGGCACCTATGCACGACGCATGGCCGGAGAAAAGATCGAAATCCTTCCGCACACGATCCACCTGACGCTCGGCCTCAACGACGTGCTGCTGCTCAGGAACAAGGATGAAGTGCCGCACATATTCGGCCCGACGCTGATCATGCCTGGCCAGAGCTTCAGCCTGCCATTCGCACAAGCGTCAACTTACAGCTTTCAGTGTACCGCGCATGCCAACGGTCAGCTCAACGTGATCGTTGAGCCGACGCCTGCGCCGGGATGGGAAAGGCTGCACTGGCGCTGGCGCAAACTGTCGAACGCCGTGTGGCACTCGCCTGAATCGCATCATCATTGAGGAAAACCGGTGAGTGAACTTGTCGCCAAGCTGAAGAAGATCGTGCCGCCGATACTCGTGATCGCGCTCCTGATCGCAATCTGGTGGATCGTCGTCGCAAAGAGCGACAGCCCGATCTTTCCGACGCCGTGGCAAGTCGTGACCGGGGCATGGGAACTCGTGAAGGACGGCACCTTGGGGGAGCATATCGAGGCGTCGTTGCTCCGCGTCGGAATCGGTTTCGGCTTGGCGTTTCTGGTTGCCATTCCGCTGGGCCTTTGGATGGGTTGGGTCAGCGGCGCGTATTACACTCTGAATCCGCTTTTTCAGATGTTGCGGCCGATCTCGCCGATTGCGTGGATCCCCATAGCGATCCTTTGGTTTGGCGTCGGCGATTTGTCACCAATCTTCCTGATCTTCATATCTTCGGTGTTCCCGATGATGGTGCAAACGACGGCGGGCGTGCGCACGATCGACCGGCGCTACCTGCGCGCGGCCGCCAATTTCGGTGTTTCGCGTTGGGTGTTGTTCCGTCGCGTCGTGATTCCTGCTGTGCTGCCGGAGATCATCGTTGGAATGCGCATCGGTATCGGCGTCGCGTGGCTGGTCGTCGTCGCCGCCGAGATGATCGCGCTGCACTCCGGCCTCGGGTACCTGATCATGGACTCTCGCAACGCCGGAAATCGCTACGATCTCGTGATCGCGAGCATGATCATCATCGGCGTGATCGGGATGCTGCTCGACGGCACCACACGCCTGCTCGAGCGCCTGAAGACTGTGAAGTGGCGCTATGTCCGATAAGAAGATCGTCGTCGACGGCATTGGCAAGAGCTTCGGCGCGCTGCCGGTCATCGATGGCGTGAGCTTCGATGTCAGCGAAGGCGAGTTTGTCGCGATCGTCGGCCCCTCGGGCTGCGGCAAGTCGACATTGTTGAACATCATAGCCGGCTTTGAGCGAGCGGACCGAGGCGCGATCAAGATCGACGGCATCGAACGCGCCGGTCCGAGCCCGAAGGGAATCATGATCTCCCAACACGGATCCGTGTTTCCGTGGCTGACGGTGCAGGAGAATCTGATGTTCGGCCTGAGCGGCGCCAGTCGCCGCGACAAGGCGAAGCTCGCCGACCGCTATACCGCGATGGTCGGACTAAAAGGGTTCGAGGCGGCCTACCCGCACGAGTTGTCGGGCGGCATGCTGAAGCGCGTCGAACTCGCGCGCGCCCTCGTCGTGAAGCCTGAGATCCTCTACATGGACGAGCCGTTCTCAGCTCTCGATGCGCTGATGAGCCTGCGAATGCAGACCGAGCTGCGCCGCATTCTTGACGAAGAACGTCACACGGTGCTGCTGATCACGCACGATGTCGAGGAAGCCATTACCCTGGCGGATCGCGTCCTGGTGTTGTCATCGCGCCCGACGAAAATTCAGACGACGCTCCATGTGGATTTAC
>Ga0265314_10005900_pt1 | contig 10953 bp, 10 predicted proteins | sample 4126metaG_FD_203106 | JGI IMG/M metagenome (GOLD analysis project Ga0265314, IMG submission 203106) | Rhizosphere microbial communities from Carex aquatilis grown in University of Washington, Seatle, WA, United States - 4-1-26 metaG | ecosystem: Host-associated > Plants > Roots > Rhizosphere >... | reverse complement strand
CAAGAACATCACCGATTACGGTGCGTTCGTGGACCTCGGCGGCATCGACGGCTTGCTGCATGTGACCGACATTGCCTGGCGGCGCGTCAATCACCCGACCGAAGTGCTGAATATCGGCCAGCAGGTGAAGGTCAAGATCATCAAGATCAACCACGAGACCCACCGCATCTCGCTCGGCATGAAGCAGCTGCTCGACGATCCGTGGCAGGGCATCGAGGCCAAGTATCCGGTGGCCGCGCGCTTCAAGGGCCGCGTGACCAACATCACCGACTACGGCGCCTTCGTCGAACTGGAGCCGGGCATCGAGGGTCTCATCCACGTCAGCGAGATGTCCTGGACGAAAAAGAACGTCCATCCGGGCAAGATCGTCTCCACCTCGCAGGAAGTGGAAGTGCAGATTCTCGAGGTCGATCCGGTCAAGCGCCGGATATCGCTCGGCCTCAAGCAGACCATGCGCAATCCGTGGGAGGTCTTCGTCGAGAAGCATCCGCCGGGATCGGTGGTCGAAGGCGAAGTCAAGAACAAGACCGAGTTCGGCCTCTTCCTCGGCCTCGACGGCGACGTCGACGGCATGGTCCACCTCTCCGACCTCGACTGGAAGCGTGCGGGCGAGCAGGTGATCGAGGAGTACAAGAAGGGCGACATGGTCAAGGCGCAGGTTCTCGACGTCGACGTCGAGAAGGAGCGCATCTCGCTCGGCATCAAGCAGCTTGCCGGCGACCCGATGGAATCGGCGGGCGACCTGAAGAAGAACTCGGTGGTCACCTGCGAGGTCACCGAAGTGAAGGAAGGCGGCCTCGAGGTGAAGATCGTCGGCACCGAGCTGACGGCGTTCATCAAGCGCAACGAGCTCGCGCGCGAGCGCGCCGATCAGAACCCGGAACGCTTCGCGGTCGGCCAGAAGGTCGACGCCCGCGTCACCCAGTTCGACCGCAAGACGCACAAGGTGGCCGTCTCCATCAAGGCCCTGGAAGTGGCCGAGGAGAAGGAAGCCCTGGCGCAATACGGCTCGGCCGACTCGGGCGCCTCGCTGGGCGACATCCTGGGTGCCGCGCTCAAGCAGCGCGAGACCGAGAAGGCGGACGAGTAAGCCTCTCTTAAGGCTGAAACGACATGAAACCCCCGGGGCGACCCGGGGGTTTTGTTTTTGCCCGCACGAGGAGGGTCAAAATTCTTCGTCCTGCGCTATATTTCGCGCTCGAGTCGGAAAAGGAACGCTGCCAAAAGGATCGCTACTATGTCGCTCGATGCCGATGCCATCGTCGATCGCCGCCGCCTGCGGCGCAAACTCACCTTCTGGCGGGTCGGCGCGATCCTCGTCGTGCTGGTCGCGGTGGTAATTGCGGCCGTCGCCTTTACCTCGCGCAGCCGGCTCTTCCCGGCCGGCGATTACGTCGCGCGCATCCGGGTGCAGGGGCTGATCCGCAATAACCAGGACCGCGTCGAGGCGCTGGAGCGGCTGTCGCGCTCGAACGCGCGCGCGGTGATCGTGCACATCGACAGCCCTGGCGGCACAACGTCCGGCTCCGAGCAGCTCTACGACTCGCTGCGCGCGCTGCAGACCAAGAAGCCGATGGTGGTGGTGGTCGACGGACTCGCCGCTTCCGGCGCCTATATCGCCGCGCTGTCGTCCGAGCACATCGTGGCGCAGGAAACCTCGCTGGTCGGCTCGATCGGCGTGCTGTTCCAGTATCCGAACTTCACCGACGTGCTGAAGACCATCGGCATCAAGGTCGAGGAGGTGAAATCCTCGCCGCTCAAGGCGGCGCCGAACGGCTTCGAGCCGACGAGCCCGGAAGCGCGCGCGGCCATCGAGGCGATCGTGCTCGACTCCTACGCCTGGTTCAAAAGCCTGGTGAAGGAGCGCCGGCAGATGGACGACGCGCAGCTCACCAAAGTGGCCGATGGACGCGTCTTCACCGGCCGCCAGGCGGTCGGTCTCAAGCTGGTCGACGGGCTCGGCAACGAGAAAACCGCCCTGGAGTGGCTGGAGAAGGAGAAGAAGGTGCCGGCCTCGACCCGCGTGCGCGACTATTCGCTGTCGCCGCAGTTCGGCGAGCTGTCGTTCCTGCACGTGGCGGCCTGGACCGCCCAGGCGGCAGGGCTTACCGCAGTCGCACAGCGGCTGGAGGAATGGGGCGGGATGCAGGCAATCGAAAGACTTAATCTTGACGGGCTGTTAGCGCTTTGGCACCCTCCCACCACCAACTGACCTGTAGGGCGGGCGTCAATGATCAAGTCTGAACTCGTGCAACGGATTGCCGCCCAGAACCCCCACCTCTACCAGCGCGATGTCGAGAACATCGTCAACGCTATCCTCGGCGAGATCACCAACGCCATGGCGCAGGGCGACCGTGTCGAGCTGCGCGGCTTCGGCGCCTTCTCGGTCAAGCACCGCCCGGCCCGCACCGGACGTAATCCGCGCACCGGCGCGCATGTCTCGGTCGACCAGAAGTCGGTGCCGTTCTTCAAGACCGGCAAGGAAATGCGCGAGCGCCTGAACAAGTCCGCGCCGACGACGTAAGGCTGAAGCAGCGAAGGCCACTGTTTCCCGCTCGTCCCCGCGCAAGCGGGGACCCAGGGCTAGCACTTGATCATTTTGCTTTTGAGTGATCTGGATTCCCGCTTACGCGGGAATGAGCGGCATTTGGCTTGCCACTTGAGCGTCATACAAACGAGAACTCCATGCTCCGTAAAATCGTGACGGCGATCATCGTGGTTCCGCTGGCGATCGTGATCGTCGCTTTCGCCGTGGCCAACCGCGAGGCGGTGACGGTGTCGTTCGATCCGTTCTCGTCGACCGCGCCGGCCTACGCCGCCACCTTGCCACTGTTCGCCGTGCTGTTCGTTGTGCTGATCCTCGGCGTGATCGTTGGCGGCATTGCCGCCTGGCTCGGCCAGGCGAAATGGCGGCGCAACGCGCGCCGGCTCGAGGCCGAGGTCCGTAGCCTTCACCAGGACGTGGCCATGCTCAACGCGCGGCAGCCCTACCAGGCGCCGCCCCCGCGTGCGCCGGAATCGGCGCCGCCGGCGGCCATCGCCCCGCCGCTGCCTTAACGCCGGGGTGAGGCTAACCGGCGGTAGCGCTTTGCGCCCGCGCGAGAAGGCGGTAGAACCCGCCCGTCATGCCTTTGACGATCAAAATCTGCGGCCTCACCACCCCGGAAGCGCTTGATGTGGCGCTGGAATCCGGGGCGGACCTGGTCGGCTTCGTGTTCTTTCCACCGAGCCCGCGCACGCTCGGCTGGGAGGCGGCGCGCACTTTGGGCGCGCGCGTGCATGGTCGCGCCGGCAAGGTTGCGCTCACCGTCAACGCCAGCGACGAAACGCTGGCCAAGATCGTCGAGTCGCTTGAACCCGACATGCTGCAGCTCCATGGCAACGAGACCCCGGAACGCGTGGCGGTCGTGCGCAGCAAGTTTGGGCTGCCGGTGATGAAGATGGTGCCGATCGCCGAACGCGCCGACCTGTCGCCGATCCGCATCTACTCGCATGTCGCCGACCGCTTACTCTTCGACGCGCGTGCGCCGGAGGGAGCGACGCGGCCGGGCGGCTTAGGCAAGGTTTTCGACTGGAATCTGCTCAAGGGCGTCAACCCCGGCGTGCCCTACATGCTGTCGGGCGGGCTCGACGCCAACAACGTCGCCGAGGCGCTCGGCATTACCAACGCGCCCGGTGTCGACGTATCCTCCGGCGTCGAGCGTAGCGCCGGCGTGAAGGACCCGGACAAGATCCGCGCCTTCATTCGCGCCGCGCGCGCCGCCGACGTGCTGACGCTCAGCGCGGCCAATGTGGTGAAGAGCGCATGACCGTGCAGCCCAATTCCTTCCGCACCGGCCCGGACGAGCGTGGCCACTTCGGCATCTATGGCGGCCGCTTCGTCGCCGAGACGCTGATGCCGCTGATCCTCGAGCTCGAGAAAGCTTACGCCGAGGCCAAGGCCGATCCCGCCTTCCAGAAGGAGATGGACGGCTATCTCGCGACCTATGTCGGCCGCCCGTCGCCGCTGTATTTCGCCGAACGGCTCACCGAGCACCTGAAGGGCGCGAAGATCTACTTCAAGCGCGAGGAGCTCAACCACACCGGCGCGCACAAGGTGAACAACGTGCTCGGCCAGATCATGCTGGCGCGGCGCATGGGCAAGAAGCGCATCATCGCCGAAACGGGCGCCGGCATGCATGGCGTGGCGACCGCCACGCTCTGCGCCAAGTTCGGCCTGCCCTGCATCGTTTACATGGGCGCGGTCGACGTCGAGCGGCAGAAGCCGAACGTGCTGCGCATGAAGATGCTCGGCGCCGAGGTGCGCGCCGTCACCTCCGGATCGAACACGCTGAAAGACGCGATGAACGAGGCATTGCGCGACTGGGTCACCAACGTCACCGACACGTTCTACTGCATCGGCACGGTGGCCGGCCCGCATCCTTATCCGGCGATGGTGCGCGACTTCCAGTCGATCATCGGCCGCGAGACGCGCGAGCAGATGCAGACCGCGGAGGGCCGCCTGCCGGATTCGCTGATCGCCTGCATCGGCGGCGGTTCCAATGCCATGGGCCTTTTCCACCCGTTCCTCGACGACCGCGCGATCGAAATCTACGGCGTCGAAGCGGCCGGCCACGGGCTCACCAGCGGCAAGCACGCGGCGTCCATCGCCGGCGGGCGGCCGGGCGTGCTGCACGGCAATCGCACTTATCTGCTGATGGACGCCGACGGGCAGATCGAGGAAGCGCATTCGATCTCGGCCGGTCTCGATTATCCCGGCATCGGTCCCGAGCACGCCTGGCTCAACGACATGGGCCGTGTGAAATTCCTCTCGGCGACCGACGACGAGGCCGTCGCCGCGCTGCAGCTCTGCAGCCGGCTGGAAGGCATCATTCCGGCGCTGGAGCCGGCGCACGCGCTCGCCCGCGTCATCGACTTGGCGCCGCAGAAGCGAGCGGATCATCTGATGGTGATCAACATCTCCGGGCGCGGCGACAAGGATCTCGATTCGGTCGCGGCCTATCTGGCGAGCCGTTCCTGATGGACCGGCAGAGGCTCATCGGCTGGATCCTGGTCGTGTGGTCGACCGGGTACATCCTCTACGCCATCAAGACGCGCCTGCTGGTGGTCGGACCGCCGCTGGCGCACAAGGAGTGGGTCTATTTCATCATGGCTTTCGGCGGCGTCTTTCTCGGCACAATGAACGTGCGCATGGCGGCGGCGCGCCGGCGCAAGATGGGGCTGTGAGGCGATGAGCACGCGCATCGACAAGCGCTTCGCCGCGCTGAAAAAGGAAGGCCGCGCCGGACTGGTGACCTTCGTCATGGCCGGCGATCCGGACTACGCCACCTCGCTGGCGGTGGCCAAGGCGTTGCCGAAAGCCGGCGCCGACGTGATCGAGCTTGGCATGCCGTTCACCGATCCGATGGCGGACGGGCCGGCGATCCAGGCTGCCGGCCTGCGCGCGCTCAAGGCCGGGCAGAATATGATCAAGACGCTGCAGCTCGTGCGCGATTTCCGCGCCGGCGACGACGTCACCCCAATTGTTTTGATGGGCTACTTCAATCCGATCTACATCTACGGCGTCGATAGATTCCTCGTCGATGCCAAGGCGGCCGGCGTCGACGGGCTCATCGTGGTGGATCTGCCGCCCGAAGAAGACGAGGAACTCTGCCTGCCGGCCCTGAAGGCGGGACTGAACTTCATCAGGCTTGCCACGCCGACGACCGACGACCGGCGGCTGCCGAAGGTGCTGAGCAACACTTCTGGCTTCGTCTATTACGTGTCGATCACCGGTATCACCGGCTCGGCCACGCCCGACGCGGGCAAGGTCGCGACCGCCGTGCAGCGCATCAAGCGCCACACCGGCCTGCCGGTCGCGGTCGGCTTCGGCGTCAAAAGCGCCGAACAGGCGCGCGCCATCGCGCAGGCGGCAGACGCCGTCGTGGTCGGCTCGGCGCTGATCGACGCCCTGCGTGCGACCCTCGACGCCGGCGGCAAAGCCACGGCGGGTTCGGTGAAGGCGGTGACCGATCTCGTTTCCACCCTGGCGCAAGGCGTGCGCTCGGCCGGCACGGTTGGGGCCTGAGTAACCATACCGCCGCCGCGGCGGTTATAATTTCGTCCAAGAAGGCCTATATAGACGAACCATGAACTGGATCTCCAACGTCGTCCGCCCGAAAATCCGCAGCATCCTGCGCCGCGAGACGCCGGAAAACCTCTGGATCAAGTGTCCGGAGACCGGCCAGCTCGTCTTCTACAAGGACGTCGAGGCCAATCAATTCGTCATCCCGTCGTCGGGCTACCATATGCGCATGGGCGCAGTGGCGCGGCTCAAAGCCATGTTCGACGGCGAGACTTGGATCGACATCGGCGTGCCGGAAGTTCCGATCGATCCGCTCAAGTTCCGCGACGAGCGCCGCTACACCGATCGCCTGAAGGACGCGCGCACCAAGACCGGCCTGCAGGACGCGGTGAAGCTGGGCCTCGGCAAGCTCGACGGCCTGCCGGTGGTGATCGGCGCGCAGGATTTCGATTTCATGGGCGGCTCGCTCGGCATGGCGGCGGCCGAAGCGGTGATCAAGGGCCTGGAGACGGCGGCCGAGAAGCAGACGCCGTTCATCATGTTCGCGGCCTCCGGCGGCGCGCGCATGCAGGAAGGCATCCTGTCGCTGATGCAACTGCCGCGCACGACGGTGGCGGTGCAGACGCTGCGCGAAGCGAAGAAGCCATACATCGTCGTGCTGACCAATCCGACCACCGGCGGCGTCACCGCGTCCTACGCGATGCTTGGCGACGTGCATATCGCCGAGCCCGGCGCGCTGATCGGCTTCGCCGGTCCGCGCGTGATCGAGCAGACCATCCGCGAGAAGCTGCCCGAAGGGTTCCAGCGCGCGGAATATCTCGCCGAGCATGGCATGGTCGACATGGTCGTGCATCGCCACAAGCTGCGCGACACGTTGTCGAACTTGTGCCGGCTCCTGACCAAGGCGCCGCGCGCCGAGCGGCGCCCGCAACTGCCGGCCGCCGCCGCGCACGCGTAGCGCCACCCGACGAGGTCATCATCCGCGAAAGCGGATGATCCAGCACTTCCTTCGTCATATAGTCGCAACATAGGTAATTGCTGGATGCCCCGCCACGCAAGTCAGCTTTAGCTGACTTGCTAATTCTAACGTGCCAATCTCGGGTGAACCCGAGATTGGTGGGCATGACAGAAAGAACAATGACCCCAATCGATTCCATCGTCGCGCGGCTGACCGCGCTGCATCCCAAGCGCATCGATCTGTCGCTCGAGCGCATGCAGCGGCTGCTCGACGCGCTGGGCAATCCGGAAAAGAAATTGCCGCCGGTGATCCATGTCGCCGGCACCAACGGCAAGGGATCCACCGTCGCCTTCCTGCGCGCGATCCTGGAAGCGGCGGGCTTGCGCGTGCATGTCTACACCTCGCCGCATCTGGTGCGCCTCAACGAGCGTTTCCGGTTGGCGGCCGACGGAGAGGGCAAACTGGTCGATGACGTCGAGCTCTCCGCGACGCTGGAAGAATGCGAGCGCGTCAATGCGGATGCGCCGATCACGGTGTTCGAGATCACCACGGCGGTCGGTCTCATGCTGTTTTCGCGCCATCCGGCCGACGTGCTGCTGATGGAAGTCGGCCTCGGCGGGCGGCTGGACGCGACCAACGTGGTCGCTAACCCGCTGGCGACCATCATCACGCGCATCTCGCTCGACCATATGGATTTCCTCGGCGACACGCTGGAGAAGATCGCCGCCGAGAAGGCCGGCATCCTCAAACGAGGCGTGCCGGCAATTATCGCGGCGCAGACGCGCGAGGTGCTGAGCGTGATCGAGCGGCAGGCCGCGCGCCTGCAGGCGCCGCTCAAGATCGCCGGCGAGGACTGGACCGCCACCGAGGAGCGCGGACGTCTCGTCTACCAGGACGAAGCCGGGCTCCTCGACCTGCCGGCGCCGAAGCTCTACGGCCGCCATCAATACGAGAACGCAGGTCTCGCCATTGCGGCGCTGCGCGCGATCAAGACATTCAACCTGCCGCCGGCGGCCTTCGAGACAGGCCTGGTGAAGGCGGAGTGGCCGGCGCGGCTGCACCGCCTGTCGCAAGGCAAGCTCGTCGACCTGACGCCGCCGGGCAGCGAATTATGGCTCGACGGCGGGCACAATCCGGACGGCGGTCGCGCCATCGCCGCCGCGCTCGCCGATCTGGAAGAGCGCGTGTCGCGGCCGCTGGTGCTGATCGTCGGCATGCTGTCGACCAAGGACAGCGAAGGCTTCCTGCGCAATTTCGCCGGGCTGGCGCGCAAGCTGATCGCCGTGCCCGTGCCGGCGGCCGACAAGCCCGTGCCGGCGGAGACTCTCGCCGCGGCGGCGCGCAACATCGGCCTGTCGGCGACCAGCCGTGACAACCTTACCGAAGCGCTCGAGGCGGCGCGCAAGCTCGACCTCGATCCGCCGCCGCGCATCCTGATCACCGGCTCGCTTTATCTCGCCGGCGACGTACTGCGCGAGAACGGCACGCTGCCGACCTGAAACGCAAACAGCCGGCACAAGGCCGGCTGTTCAAGGAAACTATTTTGACTTGTCATGGCCGGGCTTGTCCCGGCCATCCACGTCTTCACTTGTAATCCAAGACGTGGATGCCCGGCATGAAGCCGGGCATGACGGAAAAGCCGTTACACCGCGCTGCTGATCCACTGCTGCAGCTTCTGCTTCGGCGCGGCGCCGACCTGGCGCGAGGCGATCTCGCCGTTCTTGAACAGCATCAGCGTCGGGATCGACATGATGCCGTATTTGGCGGCGGTGTCCGGATTCTCATCGACGTTCAGCTTGACGATCTTGACCTTGTCGCCGAGTGCGCCGGCGATCTCGTCCAGCACCGGCGCGATCATCTTGCACGGCCCGCACCATTCCGCCCAAAAGTCCACCACCACCGGCGCGGACGACTTGAGTACATCCGATTCGAAGCTTGCGTCCGACGTCTTGCCGACGGCCATGGCTCTGTCCTTTGTCATTTTGTGGGGAGAATCGACTGCCCCCGAGACTTGCGAGGGCAGGAACCTATGGACGGCCTCCCCCAGCGTCAAGCTGTCTCACGCCGCTGTGACCTGAGCCATGACTTGGGCCAGTGCGGCGTCCAGAACATCCGGCGAAAGCTCCATCAGTTCAGGGACTTCCGTCCAGACGAGGGCGGCGCGCAGCGGGGTGTCCGGGTATAGTCTGGCGAGCACGGCGCGATAGAGGGCGAGCTGGCGGACGTAGGCCGGCGGCACGTCCTCGACGCGGCGCGGCGGGTTCCGGTTGGTTTTGAAATCCGCGATCAGGACGGCCTGCGGCGTGACGGCCAGGCGGTCGATCTGGCCGGACACGGGCACGGTCTGGCCGCCGAGGGTGAGGCGGCCGACGATGGGCACCTCGGCGCGGCTGCCGGGGGCGTAGAGCGCGGCAAACCGCGGGTGCTCGAGGATCAGCATCACGCGTTCGGCGATCTGCGCGGTTTCGGCGCTTGGCAAATTCGCAGCGGCACGGGCGAGATGATCGTCGGCCGCCTTGCGCCGACGCTCGGCCGGAATTTCAGGCAGCGCTTGCAGCAGGCGATGCACCAGCGAGCCGCGCAGCAGCGCCTCGGCGCGGCCTCCGTTCGCGACGGGGCCGCTCTCGTCGCCGGACGGCGCCACCGCATGCCGGCGCATCGACTCGCGCGGCACCGCGCGCGTCAGCCAGTCGGGCAGCGCGGTCTCCGGCGCGCGCTTGTCGTCGCCGCCGAACAAAGCGAGCTGCTCGGCCTCCACCGTGCCCTTGCGGAAGCGCAACACCTCGCCGGCGCCGTCATCCGCCGTTTCGCTCACGCTCGCCGGCGTGAGCGCCTCGCTGGCCAGCCGATACCAGCAGCCGTCCGGAATCTTGTTGCGGCCTTCCACGCCGCACACGATCAGCCGCTCGGCCGCGCGCGTCATGGCGACGTAGAGCAGCCGGCGATATTCGTCGCGCGCCTCGTCGAGCGCCGCCTCGCGCGCGCCCGGCATCGGCCCGACGTCGTTGGCCTTGGCCGTGGCCCAGACCATCGCATCGGTGCCGGCTTGCAGCGGCATGTGCAGCAGCCGCGGCGGATGCCAGCCCTGCGGCGGCGTGGTGGTGTCGGCGAGAATGACGATCGGCGCTTCCAGTCCCTTGGCGCCGTGCACAGTCATCACGCGCACCTCGTCGCGCTCCATCTCCATGTCGCGTTTCACTTCGGCATCGGCGGCGCGCAGCCAGGCGAGGAAGCCCTGCAGCGACGGCGGCTCGGTCCGTTCGTAGTCGAGCGCGAGATTGAGGAATTCGTCGAGCGCGTCGGCCGCCTCGTGGCCGAGCCGCGCCAGCATCTGTTGCCGGCCGCGGCGCGGGCCGAGCAGCCAGGCGTAGAACTCGAACGGCGACTGCTCGCGCGCCTTGGCGTGCATCTCGTCGAATCGCGCCGCCAGCTTCGGCTGTTGCGCGCGCAACGCATGGTACAAGCTGCTCTTGCGATCCCAGGCGAGCTTAAACAGCGCTTCCTCGTCGAGGCCGAACAGGGGGCTCTTCAATACCGTCGCTAGCGCCAAATCGTCGTCCGGCAGCAGGATCGCGTCGGCGAGCACCATCAGGTCCATCACCGCGATGTGCTGGGTGAGGATGAGGCGGTCGGCGCCGGCGACCGGCACTTGTTCCTGTTTGAGCGCGCGGATGATCGCCTCGAACAGCGCGCCGCGCCGGCGCAGCAGGATGAGCACGTCCTTCGGCCGCCGCCCCTGCCGCCGCCAGAGCGCGACGGTCTTGGCGATGCGGCGCGCCAGCTTGGCGACGCCGCTGGTCACGGTCTGCACGTCGAAGGGCGCGGCCCAGCCTTCCTTCTTCTCGAAGTCGTCGGTCTTCTCCAGCGGCCAGATTTCGACCAGGCCCGGTGCATTGTCCGGCAAGGCCTCGTGCACCGGCGCGACCGGATC
>Ga0265314_10005898_pt1 | contig 10954 bp, 8 predicted proteins | sample 4126metaG_FD_203106 | JGI IMG/M metagenome (GOLD analysis project Ga0265314, IMG submission 203106) | Rhizosphere microbial communities from Carex aquatilis grown in University of Washington, Seatle, WA, United States - 4-1-26 metaG | ecosystem: Host-associated > Plants > Roots > Rhizosphere >... | reverse complement strand
CGGCATGATCCCGCTGGTGGCGCCGACCTTCTTCAAGGCCATGCCGGAATCGCTCAAGCCATTGCTGGATTCCGGCATTCTGCTGGCGGCCATCGTCGCGGTGCTGCTCAACGCCTTCTTCAATGGTCTCGGCACGTCGGCCGCCGCCCGCGCGCAAGCGACGTCGGGCGCGGCGGCGGCCGAGCACGCTTAACGGCCCACGGAGCGGCGCGCTATAGTAAGGCATGCCGCTCCAAAGCCGCGTTTCACCCTTCGGCGATCTGTTCGCTGCGCCTGTGCGTGGGTTGTTCATGGGCAATCGCGGCGGGCGTCTGCACGACGCCAGTCGCAAACTCGCCAGCCGCCGCTGGGCTTCGCGACAGTGGATCTGCTGCGTCCTCGATTTCAACAATCGCCGGCGCAAGGTCTGGGGCGACAGTTACACCGAGCTGTTCTTCCTGGATGAGGTGACCGCGCTCGCCGCCGGGCACCGGCCCTGCTTCGAGTGCCGGCGCAAGGACGCCGAGCATTTCGCGGCGTTGTTTTCCGGCAAGCCCAGACGCGCCACCGCACCGAAGATGGATGAAGTCCTTCACGCCGAGCGGCTCGACGGCAAGGCCAAGCGCCTGCACCGGAGCGCCATCGATAATCTTCCGGACGGCGCGATGATCGCGATCGAGGGCCAAGCCTCCGCTGCGCGCGGACCGCATCTGCTGCGCTGGTCGCCGCAGGGCTACACCGACGCGACGCGGCGCCCGCGCGCAGCGCAAGTCGATGTACTTACGCCGCCGTCGATCCTCAAGGTCCTCAAAGCCGGCTATGCGCCGCGCTGGCATCCCAGCGCGGAAGCCTTGTGCCGGCCTACGCCGTCTTGAAGCGCGGCACCAGCCGCAACGCGTTGTCGCGGTCGACCGCCTTGAGGTCGTTGCCCTTGAAGAAGGTCGGCAGGTAGGCCGCGTATTCGCGGGCGAAGCGGTAGGGGAAGTCGGAGCCGTAGACGATCTGGCTCATCGGCACCATCTTCACCAGCGCCGACATGGTGACGTCGTTCGGGATTGCCGCGGTGTCGTAATAATAGCGGCGGATCTGCTTCTCGACCTGGTCGCGCGTGATCTTGCCGGCATAAGGCGGCCGCGACAGCGCCTGCACCGTGAAGCGCTCGTAGAACGCCGTCAGCGAGCCGCCGCCGTGCGACCAGATCCAGTTGATGTCGGAATATTTTTCGCCGAAGCCGGAGAAGATGAGCGTGAAGATCGAACGCGTCGTGTCGGTGCCGAATTCGATATAGGCCTCGTCGATGCCTTTCACGAGATTGACGCAGCAATTGGCGCCGGTCGGGTGCGTGTAGACGGTCGCTTTGCGGCGATTCAACTCGGCCCAGACCGGCTCGAACTCCGGATAGCCGAGCCACTTGTCGCCGTAGCTCGTCATGATGCCGACGCCGTCGACCTTGAGCGTGTCGAAGGCATAAGCGATTTCCTTCAGGCTCTCGTCGATATAAGGCAGCGGCAGCGTCGCCCAGGTGCCGAAGCGGCCGGGATGATCGGCCTCGAGCTTCTTGGCGTATTCGTTGCACTCGCGTGCCACGCGCGCGGCCTGCGCCGCGTCAAGCCCGAAGGTCTGCGGCGTGGTCGGCGAGGTCATGGCAACGGCGACGCCGCCTTTGTCCATGTCGTCGAGCGTCTTCTGGATCGACCAGTTCGCCATCGGCGGATTGTCTTTCTTCATGCTCTTGACGGCATCGAGCCAGGTCGGCGCCGAGACGTGGTGATGCACGTCGATGCGCTGCGCCGGGGTCTGCGCCACTGCCTCGGCGATGAATTGCGGGGCCAGTGCCGCCGCGCCGAGCGCTGCGCCGCCGGCCAAGAGGCCGCGGCGGCTTAAAGCCGCGTGCGGCGCGGCACAGGTACAAAGCGAAAGCGCGCAGTTCTGCGAAGACAGCAGGCTCATGTTTCTCTCCCTGTCACCGGATCGTTGCCGGCTTGGCGCCGGGAACCGGTTTTTTGATTGGTCAAAGCCTATCCCCGGCGCGGCGCCTTGTCACCGGCCCACGCCGCACGCCGGCCGGGCCATGATCCAGATCAATTCCGGGTTGGCCATTCGAGCGCAAAAAGCGCTACGCGCCGCCGGAGATGGCCATGTCCAGAGACGTCAATCCCGCTTTGCAGCGCCGCCGCGACTATGCCGGTCCGGCGCTGTTTGCCTATGGCTTCCGTCCCTTCTTTCTCGCAGCGGGTCTTTGGGCCCCGATCGGTATCCTGTTGTGGGTCCGGCAGTACTTCGGCGAGATCACGCTGGCGGCGTCGCTCAGTCCGCTCGACTGGCACATCCATGAAATGCTCTACGGCTATATCGCCGCCGCCATCGCCGGCTTTTTGCTGACCGCCATTCCGAACTGGACCGGAAGGCTGCCGGTGAACGGCTGGCCGCTCGCGGCGCTGGCGCTGCTCTGGCTTGCCGGCCGCGCTGCCTTCCTGCTGCCGGGAATCGTCGGCGGCGTCGTCGCGGCGGCAATCGATCTCAGTTTCCTGATCGCACTTGCAACAGTCGCCGCGCGCGAAATCATTGCCGGCAAAAACTGGCGCAATCTCCGTGTCCTCATCGTGCTCGGCGTGCTCATCGCCGGCAATGTCGTGTTCCATGCCGAGGTGTTGCTGACCGGCACCGCCGATTACGGCAAGCGCATCGCCATCGCCGCGGTGATCCTGCTGATCTCGCTGATCGGCGGACGCATCGTGCCGAGCTTCACCAACAACTGGCTGACGCGGAACAATCCCGGCCGGTTGCCGGTCGCCTTCGCGCGGTTCGACATGGCGGCGCTTGCCGCGAGTGCCGTGGCGCTGGTGGCTTGGATCGCCGCGCCCGCGCATCTGCTATCCGGCGGTCTGCTGCTGATCGCCGGATTGCTGCAGACCGTCCGGCTTGCGCGCTGGGCCGGCGATCGCACCGCTGCCGACCGGCTCGTCCTGGTGCTGCATGTCGGTTACGCCTTCGTGCCGCTCGGCTTCCTGCTGATCGGCGCGTCGATTTGGTCGGACGGGGTGCCTGTCAGCGCCGGCATTCACGCCTGGACGTCGGGTGCGGTGGGCTTGATGACGCTCGCCGTGATGACCCGGGCGACGCTCGGCCATACCGGCCAGCCGCTGCGGGCCGGCATTCTCACGCAAGCGATTTACGGGCTGGTCCTGGCGGCGGCGCTGTTGCGCATCGCAGCCGCCTTCACCGGCGAGGCGATGCTGCTGCACGCCGCGGGCGTGGCATGGATATTGGGATTTGCCGGTTTTGTGCTGGCCTATGGCCCGCTGCTGGTGGCCCGCAAGCCGGCCTGGCAAGAGGCGCGCGCCTGATCACGGCGGATCGATCGGGAGCGTCGCGGGCGCGGGCGGCGTGCGGTGCGCCCAGGCGAAGAACACCACCGCCGCCATGATCGCCAGCATGATGGCGCATAGCGTGGCACAGGCGGGCCAGCCGCCGTGGGTCCAGGCAAAGCCGCCGAGCGCGCCGCCGAAACTGCCGCCGAGATAAAAACTCGTCACGTATAAGCCGACCGCCGAGGAGCGGCCGACTTGCGCGGTGATGGTGACGTAACCGGTCGAAATCGTCTGCGAGAAGAGGCCGCAGCTCGCGCACAGCATCAGTCCGGCGATAATGACCCACAAGGGTTCGGCCGTCGTCAGCGCGATTCCGGTGAGCCAGGCCGCCAGATTGGCGATCATGAAGCGGCGGCGGCCGAAGCGGCTGACCACCCAGCCGGCCAGCGGCGCCAGCATCGAGCCGGTGAGATAGACCACGAAAATCGCGCCGAGCGCGGTCGCCGAAAGATTATAGGGCGCCGCGGCGAGGCGGAAACTGATGAAGGTGAAGGTGGCGATGAAATTGAACAGCACGCCGAATCCGACTGCATAGGTCGCGACCAGTTGCGGGTTGCGGAAATGCCCGACCATCTGTTTGAGCGACGCGAGCAAGTCTTCCGAGCGCACGAATTTTTTTTCGCGCGGCAGCAAAACGGCCACCGCGATGGCGCAGGCGAGCGTGATCGCCGCCAGCACGGCCATGGCGCCGCGCCAGCCGGCGATGTCGGAAACCACGCCGGTGATGAACCGGCCGCTGAAACCGCCGATGCTCGAACCCGACGAATAGACGCCCGCCGCCGTGGTGGCTTCGTGGCGCGGCCATTCTTCGCCGATATAGGCGATAATGACGACGAAGATCGGCGGCAGCACCAATCCCTGGACGAAACGCCAGAACACCAGTTGTGTCAGCGTCGGCGCCAGTGCCGCCATAAAGGTCGGAATGATGAGGATAAACATCGCCGCGATGATGACGCGCTTGCGGCCGATGACGTCGGCGGCGGCGCCGGTGAAAGGCGCGGTGATGGCGACCGCGAGCGTGCCGGCGGTAATCACCATCGCGACGTCGGCGGCGCTGGCGGTGAAATCCAGCGACAGCACCGGCAGAATCGCCTGCATCGAATAGAGATTGATGAAACAGCAGAAGCCGGTGATGAACACGGCGAACTGCCGCGTAGATAAAAATCGGCTTATGGCAGGAGATAGCATCGTTGATCCGGCAAAGAGGCCGACAAGCTATGCCCTGATTTCGCAGGCTCGGCAAAGGGCGAGGCTTGCGCAGCAGCGCGCCGCCCGGCGCATAGCTTAGGCGAGCGTCGCGCGGGCTTTCGCCAGCGTTTGCTCCGGCGTCCCGGAAGCATCGATGTTGTGCCAGGCCATCGCCGCGAGATCGTATTGTTCCTGGGCGCGCGCCACGGCGGCGTCGGCATCCGAGGCGTCTCCGGTGCGGCCGCCGACGCGTTTGACGCGGGTGTCGAGATCGGCGGTCAGGAACAGGCCATGGAACCTGGCGCTGCCGGCGGCCTGCTCGATCGCCGCGCGCTCTTGGGCGTCGGCGAAGACCGCATCGACGATGGCGGAATGCCCGGCGGCGATCACGCGGCGAGTCTTTGCGGCGAGAGCGGCATAGACCTTGGCCGTGACGTCGCGCGTATAGGCCGCAGGCGGCAGCCGCTCGGTTTCGGGAACGCCAAAAAATGCTTTGCGCTCGACATCGCTGCGCAGCCACACCGCGCCCGGCGCCGGCAAGATGTCGGCGGCGAGCGCGCGCGCCAGGAGCGATTTTCCGGTGCCGGACAGGCCGCCGACCGCGATCAGCAGCGGAGAGGGCGGCAGCAACAGCCTTCCCGCCAGCGCGAAATAATCCCGCGCGCGCTTCGCGACCGACGCATCGTGCCGCGCCGCAGTCACCTTGGCGCGGATCGCCGCGCGCAGCGACAAGAACAGCGGCAGCGCTTGAAGCGCGTCGAGATCGCGCTCGCGCCGCGTTTCACTGAGATAGCGGTTGAACACGATGTTGGCCTGCCGTATCAGGCCGCGCTCGATCAGGTCCATCAGCAGGAAGGCGAGGTCGTAGAGCACGTCGGTCGTGGCGAAGACTGGATTGAACTCGATGGCGTCGAACAGCATCGGCGCGCTGTCGATCAAGACAATGTTGCCCAAATGCAGATCGCCGTGGCAGCGCCGCACAAAACCTTCGTTTTCGCGGGCGATCAGCAGCGCGCGGATTTTGGTGAGGGCCAGGCGCGTCGCTTCGATCAGTGCGCTCGCCGCCGGCGGCGGAAATAAATTCTTCGCCGCGACCAGGTCTTCCTCGTTCTGCCCGGCGATCGTGCGCAGCGCGTCGGCGAAATGCGCATCCTTGACGACCGGCGCGATGTCATGCGCGCGCGCCACCACGCGGCCGAGTGCATCGGCCAGTGCGTCGTCGATCCGCCCGGCGTCGGCCAGATGGTCGAGCGTCTGCTTGTCGTCGAAGCGGGCCATGTCGACCGCCCATTCCACCGGCTCGCCGGCGCCGCCGATGGCGAGGCTGCCGTCCGCCGCGCGGGTGATCGCGACCACGCCGCGATAGATCGCCGGCGCATAAGGCCGGTTGACCTCGATCTCGGCGTCGCAAGCCGCCTTGCGCTTGTCGAGCGTGGAAAAATCCAGAAAAGGAAAGGTCACCGCGCGCTTGATCTTGAGCGCCCGCTCGCCGGCCAGAAACACCCGCGCCGCATGGGTGACGATGGACGTGACCGCCGCGCCGCCATGGGTCGCCGGATTTGCCAGGAAATCGATGACCGCTTGTTGGTTGTCGCCGGGCAAGGATTACAGCCTCGTCATGGATTGAACGATTTAGCCAGCGAAGCGTTGTTGCACGGGGCGGCCTTATTGAGAATCAAATTATATGCGTGCGCTGACGGTCGATCCCGGCATTGCCAATTCCTTGCAACTTGATGAAGTCGCGCCGCCGCCCGCGAGCGACGGCGCGGTGCTGGTGCGCGCTTTGGCGCTCGGTATTTGCGGCACCGACCGCGAAATCATCCGCGGCGAATACGGCTGGGCGCCCAAGGGCCAGAAGCGGCTGATTATCGGCCACGAGTCGCTCGGGGTCGTCGAAGAAGCCCCGTCAGACACCGAGGTCAAGCGCGGCGATCTGGTCGTCGGCATCGTGCGGCGCCCCGATCCCGTGCCATGTCCGGCCTGCGCCGCCGGCGAATGGGACATGTGCCGCAACGGGGAATATACCGAGCGCGGCATCAAAGAGCGCAACGGCTACGGCAGCGAGCAATTTCGCGTCGAGCCCGATTTTCTCGTCAAGCTCGACCCGTCGCTCGATAAACTCGGCGTGCTGCTCGAACCGACCAGCGTCGTCGCCAAAGCCTGGGAGCAGATCGACCGCATCGGCAGCCGCGCCGCCGCCTGGCAGCCGCGCGTCGCGCTGGTCACCGGGGCAGGGCCGGTCGGATTACTCGCGGCTTTGCTCGGCGCGCAACGCGGCCTGACGATGCACGTCCTCGACCGCAACGAAGCCGGTCCCAAGCCCGGTCTGGCGCGCGCGCTCGGCGCGGCCTATCACACCGCCATTCCGGTCGATCTGAAGCCCGACATCGTCGTCGAGTGCACCGGCGCGACGCCGGTCATTCTCGACGTGCTCAGCTGTACCGGCCCCAATGGCATCGTCTGCCTGGCGGGCGTTTCCTCGGGCGGTCACAAAATCGACCTCGACGTCGGCGGCCTCAATCGGACCCTCGTGCTGGAAAATCACGTCGTGTTCGGCTCGGTCAACGCCAACCGGCGGCACTATCGTGCCGCGGCGGATGCACTGGCCAAAGCCGACAAAAGCTGGCTGTCGCGGTTGATCTCGCGCCGCGTGCCTCTCTCGCGCTGGCGCGAGGCCTTCACCAGCCAGGACGACGACATCAAGGTCGTCGTCGATTTCAGCGCCTAGCCAAGCGGAAGATCACGTAATGCCCTTGCGCATCGAAGACTACGCCATGATCGGCGACCTCGGCAGCGCCGCGCTGGTCGGGTGCGACGGCTCGATCGACTGGCTGTGCTGGCCGCGGTTCGATTCCGACGCTTGCTTCGCCGCACTGCTCGGCACGCCCGAGCACGGCCGCTGGCAGATCGCGCCGAAGGATAAGACGGCCAAGATCACGCGTCGCTATCGGCCGAACACGCTGATCCTGGAAACGCGCTTCGAGACGGCGGACGGCGCGGCGACGCTGATCGACTTCATGCCGCCGCGCCAGGGCAATTCCCATCTGCTGCGGCACCTGGTCGGCGAGCGCGGCGAAATCGAGCTGCACGGCGAGCTCATCATTCGCTTCGGCTACGGCGCCACAGTGCCCTGGGTGACGCGCATCGACGATCACACCATGCGCGCCGTCGCCGGCCCCGACATGGTGGTGCTGCATTCGTCGGCGCCGTTCCGCGGCGAACATTTCCGCACCGTCGGCGATTTCAGCATCAAGGCCGGCGAGAAGAAGAGCTTCGGCCTGTCTTATTCGCTGTCGCACAAGGAAATGCCGGAAGCGGTCGACGTCGAGGAAAAACTCGCCGCGACCGAGCGCTACTGGACCGCGTGGACCGCCAAGAACAAGATCGAGGGCCCGTGGAACGAGGCGGTGGCGCGCTCGCTGATCACGTTGAAGGCGCTGACCTTTGACAGCACCGGCGGCATGGTGGCGGCGCCGACCACCTCGCTGCCGGAATGCCTCGGCAGTGCGCGCAACTGGGACTACCGCTTCTGCTGGCTGCGCGACGCCACGCTGACGCTGCTGGCGCTGATGAACGGCGGCTATTACGAAGAGGCCCAGATGTGGCGGGAATGGCTGCTGCGCGCCGCCGCCGGCAGCCCGAGCCAGATCCAGATCATGTACGGCATCCGCGGCGAGCGTCGCCTGACCGAGTGGGAAGTGCCCTGGCTGCCGGGCTACGAACAATCCAAGCCCGTGCGCATCGGCAATGCCGCGCACAACCAGCTCCAGCTCGATATTTTCGGCGAGGTCATGGACGCCTTGCATCAGGCCCGCCAAGGCGGCCTCGGCGACAATGCGGCGGGCTGGGATTTGCAGCGCGAGCTGCTGGCGCATCTGGAAAAAATCTGGCGCGAACCGGACGAAGGCATCTGGGAAGTGCGCAGCGGCCGCGAGCATTTCACCTATTCCAAGGCCATGGCCTGGCTCGCTTTCGATCGCGCCATCAAGAGCGCGGAAATGTACAAGCTTCCGGGCCCGCTCGAACGCTGGCGCCAGATCCGCGCCGACATCCACGCCGACGTATGCGCGAACGGCTTCGACACCGCGCGCAACAGCTTCATGCGCGCCTATGGCTCGAAAAATCTCGACGCCAGCCTGCTGCTGCTGCCGGCGATCGGATTTCTGCCGCCGGACGACCCGCGCGTCAAAGGCACCGTGGCGGCGATCGAGCGCGAACTCGTGGTCGACGGCCTGGTGCTGCGCTACGATTCCGCCCGCGCTTCCGACGGTCTGCCGGCGGGGGAGGGCGTGTTCCTGGCCTGCAGCTTCTGGCTCGCCGACGCCTATCTGATGCTGGGCCGCCGCGACGATGCGGTCGCTTTGTTCGAGCGGCTTTTAAAGCTGCGCAACGAGCTCGGTCTGCTCAGCGAGCAATACGACCCGCGCACGAAGCGCCTGGTCGGCAATTTCCCGCAGGCCTTCTCGCATCTCGCGCTGGCCAATACCGCCAGCAACCTTTCGCATGATCAAAAGCCGGCCGAACAGCGCTCCGATGCCGTTGTCGAAGCCACGCCGGCCACGCATAAGCAGCCGCTCAAAGCCGGCGTTTAAGTCTATTGACCGGCGCGCGGCGGCTCGAAAGAGTGCGGCCATCGCCGCGTCACGCGGTCCACCCTGGGGGAGGCTCTCCGTGCTACTTGATGTGCGTACCTACACGACGCTGCCGGGCCGCGTGCCGGCGCAGCTCGAGCTGTACAAGAAATACGGCTACCCGGTGCAGCTGCGCTATATGGGCGAACCGCTTTGCTATGCGGTTGCCGAAACCGGCGAGTTGAACTGCTTCACCCATATCTGGGTCTATGAAAGCGCCGCCGACCGCGAGCAGAAGCGCGCCGCCATGGCGAAGGATCCGGACTGGGCGGTCTATATCGCCGAGAACGCCAAGGCGGGGCACATCGTTTCGCAGAAAAATACCCAGATGATCCCGACGTCCTGGTCGCCGCCGATCCCGATGCCGAAGATTCATCCGAAATAACGGCAAGCGTCGTGCCCGGCGCGCGCCGGGCACGACCGATATTCTAAGATCATTCGGAACAAACCATCATGCGCAGCAATGACGGCAGCCGCACCGGCGGCCAAATCTTGATCGACCAGTTGGCGATCCACGGCGTCAAGCACGCCTTCTGCGTGCCGGGCGAGAGTTATCTCGCGGCGCTTGACGCCTTTCATGACAGCACGATCAAGCTCACCGTCTGCCGTCACGAGAGTACGGCTTCCATGATGGCGGAGGCCGTCGGCAAGGTGACGGGCCGCCCCGGCATCTGCTTCGTCACGCGCGGGCCCGGCGCCACCAACGCCTCGCCCGGCGTCCACATCGCCAAGCAAGACTCGACGCCGATGATCTTGTTCGTCGGCCAGATCGGCCGCCACATGCGCGAGCGCGAGGCGTTCCAGGAACTCGACTACCGCGCCGTGTTCGGCACCATGGCGAAATGGGCGACCGAGATCGACGATCCGGCGCGCATTCCGGAAATCGTGTCGCGCGCCTTCCACACCGCGTGCAACGGCCGGCCCGGCCCGGTGGTGATCGCGCTGCCGGAAGACATGCTGACCGAATCCGTCATCACGCCGGACGCGCTGGCTTTCGAGCCGGTCGAAATCTGGCCCGGCCTCACGGATATGAGCCGCTTGCAGAAGATGCTGTGGGCGGCAAAGCGGCCCATCGTCTTGGCCGGTGGCAGCCGCTGGTCGGAAGCGGCCTGGAGCGCGCTGCACCGTTTCGCCGAACGCTTCGCACTTCCAGTTGCCACCACCTTCCGCCGCGGTCATCTGTTCGACCACACCCATCCCAATTACGCCGGCGACGTCGGCATCGGCCCCAATCCGAAACTGCTGGCGCGCGTCAAGGGCGCCGATCTCATTCTGATGATCGGCAGCCGCATGAGCGAAATGGCGTCGCAGAGCTATACGCTGTTCGATATTCCCGAACCGCAGATGAAGCTGGTGCACGTGCATCCGGGTTCGGAGGAACTCGGTCGCGTCTATCATCCGGCGCTCGCCATCAACGCCGCGCCGACCGCGTTCTGCTCGGCGCTCGAAGGCCTGCAGCCGCCCAACGACATCCCGTGGCAGGGCGAGGCCGACACCGCGCATGCAGATTTCCTGGCCTGGACCACCAAGGCGACGCCGGTGCCCGGCGACGTCAATCTCGGCGAGATTTTGGTGTGGCTGCGCGACAATCTATCGGCCGATACGTTTCTCACCAACGGCGCCGGCAATTTCGCCGGCTGGATTCACCGCTTCTACCGTTTCCGCAAATTCGCCAGCCATGTCGCGCCGACGTCCGGTTCGATGGGTTACGGCTTTCCGGCGGCGCTCGGCGTCAAGACGATCCATCCGGAGCGCACCGTGGTCTGCATCGCCGGCGACGGCGAC
>Ga0265314_10005896_pt1 | contig 10958 bp, 9 predicted proteins | sample 4126metaG_FD_203106 | JGI IMG/M metagenome (GOLD analysis project Ga0265314, IMG submission 203106) | Rhizosphere microbial communities from Carex aquatilis grown in University of Washington, Seatle, WA, United States - 4-1-26 metaG | ecosystem: Host-associated > Plants > Roots > Rhizosphere >... | reverse complement strand
TCGAGATCCTTCTTCGCGAACAAGCCCATCGTGCTCTCCCAAGGCCGAAACGGCCGCGCATCTAAGCGCGGAAGGCTTCGAAAGCGCAAGGCGTCGGCAGTTTTTCGCCAGGGAGCTCCGTCTCCCTTAGGGTCCGGCTCGTGAGGCGGATCGTCACGTTGGTCGCGCTCGCGATCACACTCGCAGCGCCCGCGCTCGCACGCGCCGACGAGCCTGCGCCGAGCTGCGCGAGCCACGCGCCCGACTGCATCGGGCACTGGGCGACGATGGTCGTCCGCGCACACGCGGGGCTCGGCGTGTTCCTGAACGGCGGCGCCGTCGGCACGACGATCGTGCCGAACCTCTTCGAGCACGCGCGCGTCTCGGGGCAGCTCGGTCTCGAGATCGGAGCGCGCCCGTTCGGCGGCGGCTTCCTGATCAGCTTGATCGGCGCAGGCCAAGCGGCCGACGGCGCGGTGGTCGGCACGTTCGGGCTCTCGCTCGAGTACGACCTGCTCTATCTGTTCGGCATGCGCGATCCCGATCAGGACTTCGCGCTCGCGCTCGGTGGCGCGCTCACGATGGACTACGCGCACTCGGTCACGACGAGCGCGTCGGGCGTCGTCTTCCAGTACGACCTCTTGCGGCCCGACTGGCGCGCGTACCTCGAGCTGCGCATCCGCAACAGCGCGCGCGAGCACTGGCTGATCCGCGCGCAGCTCGTGACTGGCTTCGACGATTTCCTCGACCTCGCGTCGGCCACGCTCTGTGGAGGCTATGTCTACGATGCGTTCTGAGCGGATCGTCTTCGTATTCGTCGTCGGTCTCGTCGGCTGCTCGAGCACGCCGGCCGCAAGCCCCGATCCGGGCGGCCTGCCCGCGTGCACGCCCACCGCGATGTTGAACGGCGAGCCCGCGGTCTGGGGCTGGGCCGATCTCCACACGCATCCGGCGACCGAGCTCGCGTTCGAGCAGCGCCTCGTGTGGGGCTCGGGGCTGCAGCACGAAGACCGCATCGATCCGAACGTACTGCCCGCGATCGATCCGCCGTGCAGCGTCGAGACGCACCATCACGACTCGGGCTCGCCGCTCGATCGCACCGCGCACACGCTGATCATGTCGCTGCTCAACCAGCAGGCGCAGTACCTCCACGCGCCGATCGGCACCGTGACGCCACGCGCTGCGCATCTCGCGGCGTGGCCCAACGGGCGCGACGTGCTGCACCAGCAGATGCAGCTCTCTTCGCTGCGGCGCGCATACGAGGGCGGCCAGCGCGTGCTCTTCGCGAGCACGACCGACAGTCAGGTGCTCGCGCAGCTCTTGAAGGGCCCGCTCTATCCGGATCTCTTCCTGCCCGTCGCCGCGTACGACGCGGACAGCGCGATGGTACAGCTCGATCGCATCCGTCTGATGGTGAGCCAGCAGAGCGAGTGGATGGCGATCGCCGAGAGCGCCGCCGATGCGCGCGCGATCATCCAGAGCGGCCGCATGGCCGTGATCTTGTCGCTCGAGATGGACTCGCTCTCGCCCGAGGACGTCATGCGCTTCGTCGATCGCGGCGTGCGTCACGTGATCCCGGTGCACCTCATCGACAACGCCGAGGGCGGCACCGCGGCCAACGGCGACATCTTCAATCCCGAGAGCGCGTACATGAGCTCGCTCTTCGATCCGACGCAGCCCCTGCGCTTCTTCGAGGTCGATCGCACGCCGGACGTGCTCTTTCTCTTGCCGCGACCGCTCATCGGCGCGTCGGGCCCCGGCAGCGTGCCCGTGTACGCGAACCTCGAGCCGGTCGCCTACGACTGGTACCAGCGCCTGCAGTACGACGACACGTGCTTCTGCTCGCTGCCCACCGCGCCCGCGCTGCACGCGTGGAACCAGATGGGCCACGCGAACGCGCACGGCCTCAGCGACGCGGGTCGCACGCTCGTGCGCGATCTGCTCCAGCGCGGCGTGATGGTCGACGTCTCGCACATGGGCGTGCACTCGACCGAAGACGCGCTCTGCACGGCCGAGAGCGTCGGGCGCCCGCTGCTCGCCTCGCACGGCGGCGTCGGACCGGCAGCGGGACCGGTCGGAAGCGAGCGCGATCTGAGCCACGCGCAGGCAGTGCGGCTCGCGAACGGCGGCGGCATTCTCGGGCTCGGCACTGGCGGCAACTTCGCCGAGCAGACGTTGTTCACGCAGAGCGGCGGCTCGCTCGTCACGCTGCACACGCGACGGCGTTCTTCGATGCTCGAGGCCGAGACGTGCGTCGAGTCGAGCCTCTTCTCCTCGAGCGATGCGACGTGTGCGCATCCCGTCACGATCACGCCACCCATCGCAGGCACCACGATGCAGCGCATCGACGTGCGCTTCGTGCCGGGCGCGGGCGGCAGCTGCGCATCGAACGATCGGCTCTACGCGCAGATCACGCTCACGCCGAGCGGCATTCCGTGCGGCGGCGCGACGCCGACGATCGTGCAGGCGCTCTTTGCCGCACAGACCGACGGCTCGTGCCTCGCGAGCGTCACGATGCCCGTCGATCTGATCGACGCGAGCGGCCCGCCGATGTGCGACACGAGGGCGGTCTCGCGATCGTTCGGCGCGGCCGACGTGTGCGGCGCCGGCATCGTGATGGTGAACCCCCTCGACTGCAGCGGCGGCACGCTCACGACGACGATCCCGATCGCGAGCGCGACGGTGAGCGTGCTCGACGACGGCGGCAGGGCGCTCGTGCTCGCGACGGCGACCGGATCGCCGACGTGGAACACGCTCGGCGGCGGCGCGGGACTGTATGGCCGCATGCAGCTCGATCCGCTCGCCGATCCAGGCGTGATGATCGGCATCGACGTCTCGAACACCGGCATCGAGATCCCGGGCGCGGGCCCGTCGTCCGACGGCTACGACGTCTGCGTGCGACCGCGCGCCTGCCACGGCGCGGGCTGCACGTGCACCGCGCTCGTCATCGACTCGGGGCAGGACGACGACTGCGCGCCCGGCTGGATCTCGCTGAACCACCGCGGCGACTGGCCCGCGGGCTCGCAGGTCAACGCGTACGTGCATCTGCCGTCCGGCATCGTCGCGGGCGAGATCTGCGGGCTCGACATGGTGATGGTCGGCGATGGTCCGCCGATCACGACGGGCTTCGGCGTCGTCACGGTGCAGTCGATCCACGATCCGATCTCGCTCTGGGCGAACGAGTACGACGCGACGAGGGCGGATCTCTTCGGCACCGAGCCGGGGCGCATCGCGTTCGGCACCGACATGAACGGGCTCGCCACGCAGTTCGCGACGACGCTCTCGAGCCCCGAGACGATCGACATGAGCGTGCACGGATGCGCGACCTCGCATCTCGGTCGCATGACGGTCGATGGGCAGCCGCTGCGCCTCGAGGATCGCGGGCTCGGCACGTACGGAATGCTGACGGACGTGCTCGCGACGATCGATGCGCATCCCTCGAGCGATCTCGATGCGGCCACGAGCGCGCGCGTGATCGACTCGATGTTCTTCTCGGCCGAGCAGACGCTGCGCTTCTGGGAACGCGTGGAAGGCACGCGCGCATCGCCGCCCGTGACGCCGGCGGCGGGGTGCCGGCCGTGAGAGTCTTCGTGTTCGTCCTCGTGCTCGTCTGCGCTTCGCCGGTGTCGGCGCAGCTGATGCTCGGCGATGCGCAGCATCGCGACGCGTTCTACGACGACCCGTCGCCGGACACGTGTCACGCCGCGCACGACGTGCCGATCCATCCCGGGTACTTCGCGCCGATCGGATCGCTCGGGCGCGACGTGGAGATCGAGGCCGGGCTCGGCAGCAACGGCGACGTCATCGCAGGCACGCTCTCCGCGCGCGTCATCCCGGTGCGCTTCGATCGCTATCTCTCGCTGCTGGTGGGAGCCAGCACGGCGGTCGCGCATCGCGCGTCGCTCGACACGACGCTCGGATCGTCACCCATCTTCGAGCTGGGCCTCACCGCGCGCTCCGAGTGCGATCGCTGGAACGTGCTCGGCACGATCGCGTACGCGGCACCGGATCCGACGCCCGGCACGCCGCACGACTGGCAGACGACGATCCCATCGGTGCTCGTCGATCCGTGGAACGCGCTCCTCTATCTGCCAGTGGCGGGGCTCGGCGGGTTGCTCGCGACGTTCGATGCGCGCGTGCGCACCGATGGCGACGACACGTTCGGCGCGTTCCGCTTCGGCTTCCGCGCGGGCTCGGTCCAGGCGGGCTCGCAGTACGGCGTGCTCGCAGGCTTCACGGGGGCACTGCTTTTCGAGGCGGCGTTCGCGCTGCGACGGGCGTGGCGCGTGCCGATCAATCTCGCGCTCGCCGTGCGCGCGACGGTCGACCTCTCGGCGTTCTGGCCAGCGAACGCGGTGGGCCCGCTCGCGCTCACCGTGCCGCTGCGCTGGTCTCCCGATCGCGCGATCGCGATGGAGATCTGGGGCGGCTACGCGCTCTTCCTGGTCGGTACGGCCGCGGATCTTCCGAAAGCGGGCTGGACGTACGGCCTCCGCGTCACGACCTACATCGACCTCTGACATCGCGCGAGGCGCCTTCCGTCATGACGCGGGAGCCCAGGAAGTCGCGGAAGGGCTCGCGCCTCTCACTCTCGGCAGCAGCGTCACTGCCGAGAGATCGATGGTTCGTCCCTTTCGCCCTCTCCTGGGTTCCCGCGACTGTTCCCGTTCCGTGGCTCCCGCGCTACGCGGCGAGCTTGGCGTCGGCGATCTTGAGCGCCTGATCGAGCGCGTCGATCGCTTCGTCGATCTGCGCGTCCGTGATGATCAGTGGCGGCGCGATCACGAGATGCGAGATCCATCCGAGCGCGATGACACCGCGCTTCGTCATGTCCGCGACGATCTCGTCGACCACCGTGACCTTGCGATCGATCTTGTCCTTCGCCGTGTTGAACGGCTGCTTCGTGCCGCGGTCCTTCACGAGCTCGACCGCCCAGAACAAGCCCTTGCCGCGCACGTCGCCGATCGACGGATGCTTGGCCATCAAGCCGCGCAGCTTCTCGCCGAGCTTCGCGCCCTGCACGCGGGACGCGTTGAGCAGATCGAGCCGCACGTACTCGTCGATCGCCGCGAGCGCCGGCGCGAGCGTGAGCGGATGCGCCTCGTACGTGTGGCCATGCGCGAAGAAGTGATCTTCGAAGTGGTCGGCGATCGCGCGCGTCGTCCCGCACACGCCGAGCGGCGACATCGCGTTCGTGATGCCCTTGGCCGTCACGAGGATGTCCGGCGTGACGCCCCAGTGCTCGACCGCGAACCACGTTCCCGTGCGACCCCAGCCCGTCATCACCTCGTCGGCGATCAGGAGCACGCCGCGGTCCTTGCAGATCTTGGCGAGCTTGGGCAGGTAGTCGTCCGGCGGCACGAGCACGCCGTTCGTCCCGACGATCGGCTCCACGATCACGGCCGCGACGTCGTTCTCGCGATCGATCATGTACGAGAAGTAGTCGGCGCACGCGGTGCCGCACTCGGGATGCTTCAGGTTACCCATCGGGCAGCGGTAACAGTTGGTCTCCGGGCCGTGCAGCACCCACGGCACCACGCCGCTCGGCTCCGCGAACCACCGGCGGAAATCACCGGTCGCCGCCACGCTCGCCGACGTCGCGCCGTGATAGCTCGTGTAGCGCGCGATGATCTTGTTCTTGCCCGTGTACATGCGCGCGATCTTGATCGCGGCCTCGTTCGCCTCGGTGCCGCTCGTCGCGTAGAAGAATTTCTCGATGCCCTTCGGGACGATGGGCAGGAGCTTCTCGGCGAGATCGGCGCGCACGTCGCACGCGTACGCCGGCGAGATGAACGCGAGCTCCTGCGCCTGCTTGCAGATGGCGTCGATGACCGCCTGGTTCTGGTGGCCGAGGTTGCTGCAGATCAGCTGCGAGCTCAGATCGAGATAGCGCTTGCCCGCCTTGTCCCAGAAATAGACGCCCTCGGCCTTGGTGACGTGAAGCGGCTTCCAGCCCTTCTGGTAGCGCCACGTTCCGTAGGTGTACTTGCTGGTGATCGCACTGACGTCCCGCTCTTCGCTCATTTCATTCCTCCGAGGAACCGCATCCCGATCGTGTAGACGGCCGCGGCGATGCCGAAGCCGATGAACCACGCGTAAGCGTACGACGCGTGGAAGAAGGCAGGGACCGAGTCGACGACGTGGATCGCCTCGAGGAACCCGAGCACGTTCGGCGCGACGCCGGTCGCGAGCGCGATCACGGCCCACGGGTTCACGCCGCCGCGATACTGATAGATGCCGCCGTGGCGATAGAGGTCGTCGACCACGAGCCGACGGCCGCGCACGAGCCAGTAGTCGGCGACCATGATCCCGCCGATCGGCCCGAGCAGCGCGCCGTACCCGTTGAGCCAGCCGAACACGTAGTTGTTCGTCAGACGCCACGGCATGATCAGCATGCCGATGCCCGCGGTGATGAAACCGCCCATGCGGTAGCTGATGCGCTTCGGCGCGAGGTTGGAGAAGTCGTTCGCGGGCGAGACGACGTTCGCCGCGATGTTCATCGAGAGCGTCGCGAGCGCGATCACCGCGAGGCCGACCACGACCGCGATGTCGGACGGAAGGCTCGCGATGACGTCGTTCGGGTTCCAGATGCCGGTACCGCTCGCGACGGCCGCGCCGATGAACGACACGTACGCCATCGTCGTCGGCAGGCCGAGCGTCTGGCCGAGGATCTGATCGCGCTGGCTCTTCACGAAGCGCGAGAAGTCCGGGATGTTGAGCGCGAGCGTCGCCCAGAAACCGACCATGCCGGTGAGGAACGGGCCGAACGCATCCCAGAACGCAGCGCCCTCGAGCCCGGACTGATGCATCGTGTCGCCGCTGCCGTGCGTCATCCACGACCACGCGAGCAGCGCGGTGCCGCCGATCAAGAGCAGCGGCGCAGCGAGCGACTCGAGCCACTTGATGCTCTCGACGCCGCGGTGGATGAAGTAGACGTTCAAGCACCAGAACGCGAAGAAGCATCCGAACGAGAGCCCGTCGATGCCGAGCACGGGCAGCGGATCGCCGCCCTGGATGCCGAAGTGGTGGAAGATCGCGACGAGTGAGCCGCCGCCGATCCACGCCTGGATGCCGAACCATCCGCACGCGACGAGCGCGCGCGCGATCGCGGGGATGTTCGCGCCGCGGATGCCGAACGAAGCACGCGCGAACACGGGAAACGGAATGCCGTACGCCGTGCCCGCGTGCGCGTTCAGCACCATCGGCACGAGAACGATCAGGTTGCCGAGCAAGACGGTGAACACCGCCTGACCCACGCTCATGTGCGCGCGGATCATGTCGGACGCGAGCATGTACGTCGGGATGCACACGCTCATCGCGACCCAGAGCGCGGTCACGTGCCAGACGTTCCACGTCCGTTTCTCGGGCGGCGTGGGCGCGAGGTCTTCGTTCCAGAGATCGGAGCTGTGAGAGGAAGACGGTTGGCTCGCCACGGGGGCGTCAGCGTCCTACTTTGTGCGGCGATACGCCAGTTCGGCGATCAGCTCGGCACGTCCGCGAGATGCGCGGCCGGCGGCAGCACGCCGGTGAGCGCCTGCAAGAACGCGACGAGCGCGTCGATCTCGCTCGGATCGAGGTCTCGGCCGAGCTGGTAGTGCCCCATCGTGCGCACGGCGCTCGGCAGATCGGGCGCCGATCCGTCGTGGAAATACGGCGCGGTCGCTGCGACGTTGCGCAGGCTCGGGACGCGGAACACGTGCCGATCCTCTTCGAGGTGCGTCACGTTGTAGCGACCCTGATCGACGGTCGTCTCGTCGCCTCGATCGGCGAAGTAGTCGCCCAAGATGCCGAGGCGTTGGTACATGTTGCCGCCGATGCCCACGCCCTGGTGGCAGCTCGCACAGCCGTAGTCGAGGAACATCGTGTAACCGACGCGCGCGTCCGCGCCGATCGCATCCGACTCGCCACGCAGCCAGCGATCGAAGGGCGCATCGACGGTGACGAGCGAGCGCTCGAACGTCGCGATCGCGTTGCGGACGTTGTCCGGTGTGATGCCGTCGGGGTAGTCGGCGGCGAAGGCGCGCACGTACGCGGGATCCGACGCCACGGCTGCGACGATCGCGGGCCACGTCGATCCCATCTGCGTCGCGGCTTGCGTCGGCCCGTCGATCTGCGCCTCGAGAGTCGCCGCGCGACCGTCCCAGAATTGACGAAACGAGAGGCTCGCGTTGAGCACCGTCGGCGCGTTGATCGGCCCGACGGCGCCGCCGATCCCGATGGACGTGCGACGGTGATCGACGCCGCCGCTCGCGAGGTCGTGGCAGCTCGCGCACGAGATCGTGTGATCCGCCGAGAGGCGCGTGTCGTGGAACAGCCGTGCGCCGAGCGCGATCCGCGTCGGGTCGAGCCCGCGAGGCTCGTCGACCGGACGGATGGTCATCGCGTCGCGGAATTCCACGGCCGCGAGGCCCTCGTACGAAGGAAGCTCGTCCGCGCAGGCGAGCACGGCGAGCGACCACACGAAGGCCGGCAGAGCGGGACGCACCGGAGAGCAGCGGACGAAAGGCGTCGGACCTTGAGCGTGCGTGAACTGTCGGTTCCCTCGGTTGCGCTCGCCTCCGCCGTGCTACACGGCGCCGCATGACGACCCCCGCCACTGTCGACGTCCCCGGACAGACCGTCTCCCTCGGAGGCACGACCTACAAGATCCAGCCGCTCGCCGAGGACACGTTCACCGTGCTCGTCGCCGGCGTACCGGTGGGACGCATCGTCTACACGTGGGGCGCGGCCAACGGCGTCGCCGAGAGCGAGAGCGTCACCGAAGACACGATGTACGCGATCGCCGAGGCCTGGTTCGGCGCGACCGGCGCCTGATTCAGCGTCAGGGCAAGAGCACCAGCTTGCCCACGGTGCGGCCCGACTCGATGTCGCGGTGTGCGCGCGCCACTTCGTCGAGTGGGTACGTCTCGACGGGCGGCGGCACGAACGAGCCGTCGCGCAGGCACACCTCGAGCAGCGTCATGCCTTCGTCGAGGATGTCGAGACGATCGAAGAGATAGCTGAGGTTGAAGGCGAGCACGCTGCGGCTGTCCTTGGTCATGTTCAGCGGGTCGAAGCGCGGCGTGCGGATCCAGTCGGCTGCGAGCTTCAGCCAGCTCGGCGTGCCGCCGGTCTTCGGCATCATCGCTGCGAAACCGTAGACGACGAGCTTGCCCGGCCGCGCGAGGTGGTCGTAGCTCGCGCCGAGCGTCGAGACGCCGTTCGCATCGAGGATGTGATCGAAGCCCATCGGCGAGATCGCTTCCGCAGCGAGCCAGAGATCTTCGCTCGACTTGTCGATCACGTGATCGCAGCCGAGCTTCTTGCAGAGCGCCACCTTGTGCGCGCCGCCGACGACGCCCGTGACCTCGCAGCCGAGGCGCTTGGCGAGCTGGATCGCGGCGGTGCCGACGCCACCTGCGGCCGAGTGGATCAAGACGCGCTCGCCGCGTCGTGGATGCGCGAGCACGTGCAGCGCGAAGTACGCGGTGAGGAACACCGCCGGCAGCGCGGCGCCCTGCGCGAAGTCGAGCTCACGCGGCAGCGAGAAGATCTGCTTGCGCGGCACCACGATCGCCGACGCGTATCCGCCGAAGAGCGTCACCGCGATCACACGCGCGCCGATGCGCACGTCGCGCACGTTCGATCCGACGGCGCGCACGGTCCCCGCGACCTCGAAGCCCGGCGTGATCGGCCAACCGACGAGCTCGAGCGCGGAGGAATAGAGGCCCATGCGCACGATCACGTCGGCGTAGTTCACACCCGCGGCGACGACGTCGATCACGACCTCGTCGGGCCCGGGATCGCGGAGCGCGCTCTCCTCGATGCGCAGCTGTTCGTAGCTGCCCGCGCGATGGATGACGACCTTGCGGCTCGAGATCGACGGCATCGCGTGTTTGTCGCCCGCGATGGGAGCGATGTCGATGGCAATCACGCCTCGCGTACCACCGCTCGATGACGACCACGCCTGAGTGGCTCGCGAAGCTCGGCTGGACGATGACGATCGACGAGGTCTACGACGGCCCGCTCGTCGATCCGGTCGATGGCGAGGCCGTGCTTGGCACGAATGCACGCGTGTGGACGCTGACGCTTCGCCACGGACGCGAGATCGTTCGCGCTCGGTGGGAGGTGGCGACGCACGTGCTCCGACTCGAGCCGGAGCCGAGATGGAGCGCTCACTTCGTCGGACGCGTGAAGCGCGCGCTGATCGCGCTCAGCCGAGACGCCGCCGATCAGAGGTTGAACGTGCCGCGCTTGAGGAACTTGCCGTCGCCCGGCTTGCCCTCGAACTTGCCGTCGCGCGTCAGCACCTTGCCGCGCTGCATGACGACGCTCGGGAAGCCGGTGACCTCGCGGCCTTCCAGCGGTGAGTAGTCGACGCGCATGTGGAGCGTCTTCACCGAGAGCGTGTGCTTCCTCTCGGGATCCCACACCACGAGATCCGCGTCCGCACCGACGGCCATCGTGCCCTTGCGTGGATAGAGACCGAAGATCTTCGCGGGCGCGGTCGAGGTGATCTCGACGAAGCGGTTCATCGAGATCTTTCCCTGACGCACGCCTTCCCACAGGAGATAGAGGCGCGTCTCGACGCCCGGCATGCCGTTCGGGATCTTGGCGAAGTTGTCCTTTCCGAGCTCCTTCTGGTGCTTGAAGCAGAACGGACAGTGATCGGTCGCGACGACCTGAAGATCGTAGTTGCGCAGGCCGCGCCAGAGATGATCGTGATGGAACGAAGGGCGCAGCGGCGGCGTGCACACGTACTTCGCGCCCTGGAAAGGATCGTCGGGCGTTCCGCGCATGTCGTCTTCCGAGAGGAAGAGGTACTGCGGGCACGTCTCGGCGTACGCAGGCAGGCCGCGATCGCGCGCCTCCATCACGCGCTCGAGCGCGCGCTGCGCGGAGAGATGCACCATGTACACCGGCACGCCCGCCATCTCGGCGAGCGCGATCGCGCGCTCGGTGCCCGTCGCCTCGGCGACCTGAGGGCGCGTGAGGCCGTG
>Ga0265314_10005894_pt1 | contig 10960 bp, 10 predicted proteins | sample 4126metaG_FD_203106 | JGI IMG/M metagenome (GOLD analysis project Ga0265314, IMG submission 203106) | Rhizosphere microbial communities from Carex aquatilis grown in University of Washington, Seatle, WA, United States - 4-1-26 metaG | ecosystem: Host-associated > Plants > Roots > Rhizosphere >... | reverse complement strand
GCGTCCGCGGAAGATTAGAAAGGATGCCAGTCCGCAGCCCCGCCGCACGCAGATCCCGCACCCAACTCAGTACGCGGTCGTCGAAGCGCGCCCAGAAGTCCACCTCGCGCCGCATCATCTCCGCGATCAGCGCCTCATCGAAGACCCGCCCGCTAGCATGCGCAATATCCAGCCAGTAGTCCCGCGCATCCGACCCGCGATCGTACTCCCGCCGCTTACGCCAGAAAGCCTGAACGAACTCCTCGACCGTGAATCCGCACAGCTCCGCCGCTTCGCTTAATTGCTGTGGAGTAGGCGGCCGGCAGATCACGTTGCCGTAATCAAAAATGACCGCGCGCAACTTCATCCGCGACTGCCGTGTGCTCCCTGCGCCCCGTCCGGCGCCCCCGCCTCGCGTTTACTGCGGATTTCCCGAACCGCATAGATGCGGCGCCCCTGGCTCTCGTAATAAGTTCGCGTCAGGACCTCGCCCAGCAGCCCCGTGCAGAACAAAATCACGCCCGTGATCAGCGCCAGCGCCCCCGCCACCATCAAAGGCCCATGCTGCTCGATAATATCGCCACCGATGATAATTTTCTTGCCGGCGAGAAACGCCAAAACCCCGCCGCCCAGCCCCGCTGACATCACGCCCCACTTGCCGAAAAAATGCATCGGCCGCGTGAAGTATTTCAGCAGGAACCAAATGGTGAAGATGTCGAACATCACCCGGAACGTCCGGCTCAGCCCGTAATGCGAGCCCCCCGCCGGCCGTGGAATATTCTTGATCGGAACCTCGGCAATGCGAGCCCCATACAACGACGCCAGCGCCGGAATAAAGCGATGCAGCTCGCCGTACAAGTTAACGTCTTTGATTATCTCCGCGCGGTAAGCCTTGAACGTGGTGCCGAAATCGCGCAGCTCCACGTGCGATGCCTTGGCCATCAGCCAATTCGCAATGCGCGACGGAATCTTGCGCGTCACCGCGTTATCCACGCGATTCTTGCGCCAGCCGCTAGCGATGTCGTAGCCCTCTTCGATCTTATCGAGCAGCGCGGGGATGTCCTCCGGTGCATGCTGCAAATCGCCGTCGAGCGAAATGATAACGCTGCCCTGCGCCTCGTCGAATCCCGCCGCCAGCGCCGCCGTCTGCCCGAAATTGCGCCGCAGACGAATCACTTTCAGCCGCCCGTCCGTCTCCACCAAATTCGCCAGCAAATCGAAACTACGATCCGTCGAAGCGTCGTCGACAAAAATAATCTCGTAAGGTTTCCGCAGCTTCTCCAGCACCAGCGTCAGCCGATCATAAAGCGGCAGAATGGACGGCTCCTCGTTGTGTATAGGAATGACGATGGATAGCTGCACTTCTTTTGAGTTTACCAGCCCATTCTCCGCCGCGTGGCGATGATCTGCGCCACGTGATGCCGGCAATGCCACCCATACCCCGCCACCATGCTCTTCAACTTAAGCACCCCGATTTCGGGATGACGGATCGAGCGCTCGAAGTCCGCGTCCGTCATATTGTCCAGCATCATCGACCAGCGCCCGTGCAGCGCGTCCGTCATAGCGAGCGATATCTCAATAGGTGCCGTGCGTGCCTCCGGAATCTCCGCCCACAGCTTCTCATCGTACGGCTTGATCGTCGGTTGGTCTTCCGTCAACGCCAGCTTGAAGCGCACGTAGCTATTCATGTGGCTGTCCGGGACGTGATGCACGATCTGCCGTATCGTCCAGCCCCCTTCACGATAAGGAATGTCCAGATGTTGCGGTGCCAATCCAGCCACAGCCTCGCGCAATTTCGCCGGCAACTCGGCGATGTCGCGAAGATTCCGCCGCCTCTCCTCCACGCTCACTTCCGCGGGCCACTCACAGGCCCCCACCGGATAGCGCAAGTCGTCACTCATGTTCCGATTCCTTTCTGCGCGGATCTTTACCCGGCAGATTTTCTGGATTTTCATGCACTCTAGCACGAAACGCCGCCTTCAACCCCGCCGCCAGCGAAACCGTAGTGTCGCCATATTTCTCGCGAAGCTTATCCACCGCCTCCAGCGTCTTGCGCCAGCGCTCCGTCTTCGCCTCGTCGAGCAGACTAGTCTGTCCCTCGCCGCTCTCGAGCGATTGCGCGTAGACCCCCAGCAGCCTTATGGCCTTGCCCGTCCAATTCCTGCGAAACAAATCACGCACCGCCGCGGCGAACTCGGTGTCGATCTGCGTAGCGTGATCCAATGTCCGTGCACGCGTGAACGTAGAAAAATCCGAATAGCGCAGCTTCACCTGCACCGTGCGCGCATGCAACTGATGATCCCGCAGCCGTCGCGACACCATCTCCGAAAGCCGCACCAGCATCGCGTCAAGCGTCGTAGCATCCGCCGTGTCCACAGAAAACGTGTGCTCATGGCTGATAGATTTAGGATCGTCGCCCTCCCCAATCTCCCCATCGAACCACCCGCCCGCGTCTTCACCGCGCGCCTTGCCAGCCAGCGCCAACCCCCACTTCCCAAACCGTTCTTCCAGAAACGACCGCTCCAGTCGCGCCAAATCCCCTATCTTGCGAATCCCGCATTCATGCAGATTCCGCTCAGTGACCTTGCCCACCCCCGGAATCTTCCGCACGTCCAAAGGTGCCAGAAACCGTGCCTCATTCCCCGGCGGAATCCACAAAATGCCATGCGGCTTAGCTTGATCTGAAGCAATCTTGGCGACCAGCCGCGATGACGCCGCGCCGATCGAACAATTCAAATTCGTAGCTCCGTGCACCGCATCATGCAGCGCGTGCGCCGCCACCAGCGGAGGACCCAGCAACCGCTCCGTCCCCGTCAGATCGAGATAGGCCTCATCGATCGACGCCATCTCCACCCGAGGCGAAAACTTCTGCAGCACCTCATAAACTTTGCCCGAGTATTCAACATACCGCTCGCGATGCCCCTCAACAAAAATCGCCTGCGGACACAATTTATAAGCCGTACGCAGCGGCATCGCCGAATGCACCCCGAACTTGCGCGCCGCATAAGACGCCGCAGACACCACGCCGCGCTCGTTGGATTTCCCGCCCACCACGACAGGCTTACCCTTGAGCGAAGGATCGAACAGCTCTTCCACCGAGACGAAGAACGCATCCATGTCGAGGTGAAAATAACTTCTCATGGCCTTCGCGCCAGCAGCACCCGCGGTATCCCCGCAAGGTCGTTCACGACTTCAACGCCAGTCCAAGAACCACACATTTCCCGCACTGCCGGAGCGTCGCCGAGTTCCATCATAAGCCACCCGCCCGGCCGCAGCAGCCGCGCAGCTTCAGGAATAAGTCGGCGGTAGACCGCGAGCCCATCCTCACCGCCAAAGAGCGCCAGCCCCGGTTCGTGCTCGCGAACTTCCGCCGGTAGCGAAGCCCGATCGCGCCCAGCAACATAAGGAGGATTCGATACCACCAAATCGAACGACCCTTCGCTCAACGCCCCGCCCAGATCACAAGCGACGAAATCAACCCGCGCCCCCAGAGCGTCCGCGTTCTGCCGCGCAACCCGCAGCGCAGCCGGCGACACATCGCTAGCAATCACGCGCGCCTTGGTCTCCAACGCCAACGTAACCGCAATCGCCCCCGACCCCGTCCCGATGTCCAAGATGTTTTCCGCGCCGCGCGCCAACGCCGCCTCGATCAGATGTTCCGTCTCAGGGCGCGGAATCAGCACATCCCGCGTCACCCGGAACTCGCGCCCATAGAACTCCTGGCGCCCGGTGACGTACTGTGTAGGTTCGCCCTTGATCCGCTGATGCAGATAGCGCCCGTAGTGGATCCACCACACCTCGATCAGCTCGTCGTCGCCGTGCGCATAGAGCCACGCCCGGTCGTGACTAGTAGCCCGCATCAGCAGTATTTCCGCCGTTAGACGCGGTTCACCAACCTGAGCTTGTTCGAGAAGTTGCCGGCCTTGCAGAAGCGCCGTGCGGACAGTCATGTTCGGTTGCCAGCCGGGAACCGCCTGAACCTAAGCGGCCTGCTCCGCGCCCTGCTCTTTGAGTTTTTCCGCCTGGAAGTGCGTGGTAAGCGCCTCGACGAACGGCTCGAGCTTACCCTCCATCACCTGATCCAGTTGATGCAGCGTGAACCCAATCCGATGATCCGTCACCCGGTTCTGCGGAAAATTATAGGTCCGGATCTTCTCACTACGATCGCCCGACCCCACCATGCTGCGCCGCTCCGCGCCGATCTTTTCATGCTGCTTTTCGAGTTCCATCTCGTAAAGCCGCGAACGCAGCACGCGCATCGCCTGAGCGCGATTCTTAATCTGCGATTTTTCGTCCTGGCAGGAAACAATCGTACCGGTCGGCAAATGCGTCAGCCGTACAGCGGATTTCGTCGTGTTCACGCTCTGTCCGCCCGGCCCCGAAGAACAAAACGTGTCGATGCGAATGTCCTTCGCCTCCACGCTGATTTCCACTTCATCGGCCTCCGGCAGAACCGCCACCGTCACCGCCGAAGTATGCACGCGCCCCTGCGTCTCCGTCGCCGGCACACGCTGCACACGATGCACGCCTGCTTCGTATTTCATTTGGCTGTACACTTTGTTCCCGCTGATCAGCGCCGTGACTTCCTTCAGTCCGCCCACCGCCGATTCGCTGGTCGAAGTCACTTCCACCTTCCACCCGCGCGTTTCCGCAAATCGCGAATACATGCGGAAAATCTCGTCCGCGAACAGCGTAGCTTCGTCCCCGCCCGTGCCGGCGCGAATTTCCAGCACCACGTCTTTCTCGTCCAGCGGATCTTTCGGCAGCAGCAGAACCTTCAAGTCGTCTTCGATGCGCGTAATCTCCGGTTCCAGCCGCGCCACTTCCTCTTCCGCCATCCCGCGCAGTTCAGGATCGGACTCCATCAGCATCGGCCGAGCCTCCGCCAGATTCCGCGACGCCGTCTTCCAGTCCCGATACTTGGCTACGATCTCCGCCAGTTCGTTATGCGCCTTGCTCACCTTGCGGTACTGCGCGGAATCGCTGATCACCGCCGGGTCCGCCATCTGCCGGTTGAGATCGTCGAACTTCCGTTCAATATCGTCGAGCTTTTGCTGATACTGCATTACGCAATCACCAGCTCGCCGCCCTGCTTGGCTTCGAGCGCCATCGCGCCTTCCAGAGCATGAATCGCCACACCCACTTCCGTATCGTCCGGAGGCTGCGTCGTAATCCGCTGCAGCCACAATCCCGGCGCCGTCAGTAATCCCATGACAGTGCCCTGGCGCTTGGCCGCGAAGCGGATCAGCTCATAGCTCAGCCCCGTAATCACCGGCAGCATCGCGATGCGCCCCAGAAACTTCGCCAGGAAAGTATCGAACGGCAGCAGCGCATAAACGATCATCGAAATCACCATCACCACCAGCAGAAAACTCGTCCCGCAGCGAGGATGAAAGGTCACGAACTTCTGCGCGTTATCCACGGTCAGTGGTTTGCGTGACTCAAAATTGAAGACCACCTTGTGCTCCGCGCCATGATACTCAAACACCCGCCGAATCTCTTTCATGCGCGAAATCAAATACAGGAACGCCAGGAAAATCGCCATGCGGATGACGCCATCCGTCATATTCGTCGCAAAGCGTCCCGAGAGCCTCGGCACCGCATGTCCCAACTGTGTAGCCAAGAACAGCGGCACGAACTTATACAGAAAGATGAAGAAGCACAGAGAGAACACCAGGTTCGCCGTCATCAACCACGACGACACTTCGATCTTCTGCCCATCTTTCTCCGTGCCGTCATCCAGCGCCGCGTTGGCCGAAAATTTCAACGCCCGATACCCCAGCGTCATCGCCTGCCCCAACATTCCTAACCCGCGCAGCACCGGCAGCTTGAACCAGGGATATTTCTCCGATACCCGCTCGATAGCCTGCTCCTCAGTGACGATTTCGCCCGACGGCTTCCGCACCGCCACGCAGTAACTATGCGGAGCGCGCATCATCACGCCCTCCATCACCGCCTGTCCGCCAACGAGCGTTTCTTCGCCGCTCTCTAACACCGGCATCAGCTGCAAGTGCGCGGACATCCGCAGGAATCGGGCAATAGTCATGGGGTCCCCAGACACATTATACCGTGAGCGTCCTCCAAGGCTCGCTCGCCCGGGCGCCAGCCGTAGAACCGCCGCCGGCGCCCGGCCTTGCCGTTTGATTTAGGAGCCTAGCAGCAGCGTCTGGACTCGCAACCGCTCCAGTTTGTCCTGCGTATCAGCCAAGTCCAAATGCAGATCCACCATTTGCTTCACTTGCCCGGACCGTCCCTCGATGCCGCGGAGATGATTCACATACTCCTGGTCCCACAGCGGCTTCCCGCGGTCATTCAGATGCCCGATCGCCGACTCCGCGTGGTCCGCTAGAATCAAAGCCGACGGCATCACGGAATTGATGGTCTGCAGCTGCCAGGGCGTCACTACATGGCGGATCGCCTGCAGCCGCTCCAGATGTTTGCCCATGGTGTTGATGTGATCTTTCACCACGTTCGCTTGGTTGATATGGCTGTCCCAACTGAGGCTCCCGCGCGTGAACGAATGCAGCACACCCGCTTCCCGGCTCAATATCGTTGCAGTCGACTGCACCTCCTTCAAAAGCCTCGAAGCTTCCTCCTGGAAGTTCCAGTCGTCCACCTGGCACGTCGTCACGCGGGGCGTGCTCTCTCGTGGAGCCGCCGACAGCGATCCCATCGCCATCACCCCCGCCGTAATCAGACACACAATTCTCCTGACATTTACCGCTTTCATTTTGAATCTCCTTAAGACTGAATTTGAAAAATTACCTGCAAGACGCGCCCGAAAGCGCGACGGAGCAAATCTTGAACAGCAGAGTCTTAAGAGAGAGGCGGCGCGCGCGGTTGAGCCGAGCAGCGCCGGGATGGATCGCCGACGGCCCGCGTCCCACAACTTACCGTAGCCGAAAAACGGAGGCGTTGCGAAACCGAGGGAAGGGAACGATCGGCGAATAAGCTGCGCGCCGGACGCCGATTCTTCACCAGCGTGAAATTCGCGCGAGTGAACGCTAAACCATGCGCGCTAAACGCCCGGGAACGCAATGCGGAGCTGTCGAGGCGCGGTGCTTGCGGGGCGATCGCGCCTATGTGGGCGCCGGCAAACGCAAAGAGAAGGAACGTAGCGGCGCCCACAACAACCTTCGAGTTTTTCGACAGCTTCCGCATTCTTATCCGTGTAGACGCCGCCGCCCCGCAAAAGGTTTGAGGAAAATGAAATAAATTTTAATCTACGCTGGCGATGCAGTCGATCTCAACCGACACGTCCCTCGGCAGCCGCGCCGCCTCCACCGTAGCCCGCGCCGGAGCGTTGCTCGCGAAATACCGCCCATACACCTCGTTCATCTTCGCGAACTCGCCCATATCCTTTAGGTACACCGTGGTCTTCACCACCCGCTCCAGCGATGACCCCGCCGCCTCCAGTACGCTCTTGAGATTCTCCAGCACCCTCTCCGTCTGCGCCGCGATGTCGCCCGTGATGATCTGGTTCGTCCCCGGGTCGAGCGGAATCTGCCCGCTCAAAAACGCCCACCCGTTCGCAACCACCGCCTGCGAATAAGGACCAATCGCCTTTGGAGCCCGCTCTGTCGAAATAATGGTTTTCATAAGTTGTCCTTGAATCGCAATGTCCCGCGCAGCTCGGCGGCGTTCGCTAGCTTCTGTTCTTCAAGAAATTCACCCAGCTCGCGCGCGATCCGCAGTGGAGCCTGTGGATCCCAGAAATTCGCCGTGCCCACTTCGACAGCCGTAGCCCCCGCGATCAGATACTCGGCCGCATCCACGCCCGTCATGATCCCGCCCAATCCGATAATAGGAACCTTCACCGCCTGCGCCGTTTCGTAAACCATACGCAGCGCGATGGGCTTGATCGCCGGCCCCGACAACCCGCCAAAGCCGTTCCCCAACCGCGGCCGCCGCGTGCGTGCGTCAATCGCCAGCGCCACAAAAGTATTCACCAGCGACAACGCGTCCGCTCCCGCCTCCACGGCCGCCAGCGCCATCTCCTGAATCCGCGCCACATTGGGCGACAATTTCACGATCAGCGGCCGCCCATTCCCCGCCGAAATCGCTGACCGTGCCGCCGCAACCACCTCGCCCAGCAGTCCCGGATCGCTCGCAAACACCATCCCGCCGTGCTTGGTATTGGGACAGGAAACGTTCAATTCGTAGCCCGCCACTCCCTCGGCGTCTTCGAGCACTCGCAGTACTTCAACGTAATCTTCCACCGCATATCCGAAGACGTTTGCGAATACCGGCGTTGCGATCGCACGCAGGCCCGGCAGCTTCTCGGAGACAAAAGCCCGCACTCCGATGTTCTGCAAACCCACCGAGTTCATCATCCCGGATTCGGTTTCAAACAGCCGCGGAGCCGGATTCCCCTCCATCGGCTCCCGCGACAACCCTTTAGTAATGACGCCCCCGAGCTGCCCCAGTGCCACCACCTCCGCCAGCTCCGTGCCATAAGCAAAGGTGCCGGACGCCGCCAAAACCGGGGTCCGAAGGGTTATTCCACACAACGAGGTCGCCAGGCGCGAGGACACTTTTCAACAGCATAGCAGCGCCTACAACTCGAAGCAGGGCATAGTGTCCCCTACGAGGGAACCCTAGGGGTACTAAGGTGTATCTCCGATAGTGCTTAGGCGGGGAAAAGGGCACCATGGATACGTGGGCGAGTCCAAGCCGGCCAATTTCCGTTCGTTGTCGTCCAAGTTCTCGCGCTTCATCGTTTTGCTGTTCGTGTGGGTGATCATGCTGATCATCCTCTGGGACGTCCGCCGCCACACTTTTGACGTTCTGCAAGCTGTGGTGATGTGCTCCATCGTGGTGTTCATCGCCGGTGTGATTTCCCGCTTCACCATGCGGGCCTTGGGCCGTCCGCTCTCGCTTTTGCAGCAAGGTATCACGTCCGTCCGCGAAGGCAAATTCGAACCCATCCAGGTCAGCTCCACTAACGACGAAATCGAATATCTGGGCGAAAGTTTTAACCAGATGATCGCGGAAATCAATACTTCCCAAAAAGAAATCCGCCAGCACCGCGATCTGCTCGAAGAACGCATCCGCCAGCGCACCGAAGATCTCGAAAAAGCCATGCGCACCGCGCTCGCCGCCAGTCAGGCCAAAAGCGAATTCCTCGCCAACATGTCGCACGAGCTGCGCACGCCCATGAATGGACTCCTGGGCATGCTCGAAGTCGTGCTCGACAGCCCCCTCAATAACGACCAGCGCGACGAGCTCGAAATCGCCCAGCGTTCCGCCTACGCGCTGCTGGCTTTGCTAAACGATATTCTCGATCTCTCCAAGATCGAAGCCGGCAAGATGATGATCGAGAACATTCCCTACGACGTGCGCACCGTTCTCGACGACTGCGTCAAATCTTTCCACGCCCGTGCCGTGCAAAAGAAAATCGCCCTGCATTTCGAGGTCGACCCGCAGGCTCCCACTAAGGTCGTCGGCGACCCGCTGCGCGTCCGCCAGATCGCCGCGAACCTGCTTTCGAACGCCCTCAAGTTCACCGAAAAAGGTTGGGTGTGCCTGCGCTTATCTGGAATCCAGTCCGGGATTGCTCCAGCTCAGATGTGCATAGCCGTCAGCGACACCGGAGCCGGAATCGAAGCCGACAAACTCACGGCGATCTTTGAAAAGTTCACGCAAGCCGACGGCAGCATCACGCGCAAGTACGGCGGCACTGGCTTGGGTCTCGCCATCACCAAACGCCTGGTCGAAATGCAAGGCGGTCAAGTGCTGGTCGAAAGCAAAGTAGGCAAGGGCAGCACCTTCACCCTCACCCTTCCGTGGGAGCCCGTGATCGAAGCTGCCGCGCCCGATTCCGCTCCCACCGCCGCCCAGAAAACGGTGGAAGTGGTGCCCACGCAGACGCGGGTGCTCCTGGTCGAAGATAATCTGGTCAACCAGAAAGTGGTGCTGGCAATTCTGCGCAAGAAGGGCTTCCAGATCGACGTTTCTAACGATGGCCGCGAAGCGCTTTCGAAACTCGAAGCCGCCACAGACCCCTACGACATCATCCTGATGGACGTGCAGATGCCCGTTCTCGATGGTCTCGAAACCACCCGCATCATCCGCAAGGACCAGCGTTGGAATCGCCTCCCCATCGTTGCCATGACCGCACACGCCATGAACGGCGACCGCGAACGCTGCCTGCAAGCGGGAATGAATTCCTATGTGTCGAAACCGGTGCAGCCCGCGCACCTGGTCTCCGTCATCGAGAAGCTCTTGCAGGAATGGGCCGTCGCGCCCCAGCCGCCCGCGCCGGTCACGGAACGCCTGGTGCACGAACACTCCGATATGGCCAACGATCTCCTCGAGCTGTTCCTGCAGCTCGCGCCCGAACGCCTCGATCAAATGGAAACCGCCGCCAGCCAAGGCGACGCCGGCACTCTCGCCGCCGAAGCCCGCAAAATCGCCGACGCGGCCGACCAGTTCGCCTCGCGCGCCGTAGCCGACTGCGCGCAGCGCGTCGAACTCGCCGCCTCGAGCCGCAACTTCGCTAAAGCCGCCGAGGAATTGGCCACCCTGCGCCGCGAGATCCAGGAACTGTCCCCGATGGCAGCCTGATCAAAACACCCGCCGCTTCAAACGATCCACCGTGAACTTTGCGGTATCCGCCACCGCCATCACCGTCATCACACCCGCCTGCACCGGATCGGTAACCACCAGATCGGCAGCCTCCGGAACGCTCCCCGCCATATTGAGGCTCACCACCAACAGCCCCAGCGCGCGCACTTCCCGCACGGCGTTCTCGATGTCACCGCCCATCAACGATCCCGCCATCACGATCGCCTTCACGCGCGGCAATCGCCCCGCGGCGCGCACGGCTGCCGCCAGCGGATCCTCGCCTACTAACGGAATCGTATCGATCGAAATATGCTCCCCGCGAATGTTGTGCCGGTCCGCTTCGAGAATCGCCCCTAACGCCACTTGCCCTACCTGCGCTCCGCCGCCCACAATGATGATGCGCTTCCCATAGATT
>Ga0265314_10005893_pt1 | contig 10961 bp, 10 predicted proteins | sample 4126metaG_FD_203106 | JGI IMG/M metagenome (GOLD analysis project Ga0265314, IMG submission 203106) | Rhizosphere microbial communities from Carex aquatilis grown in University of Washington, Seatle, WA, United States - 4-1-26 metaG | ecosystem: Host-associated > Plants > Roots > Rhizosphere >... | reverse complement strand
CGTCGTTCATCTCGCGGACGAACGTCCACTTGTCCCCGCCGGCGGCGATCGCGAGAGCGAGCGCGTCGTCGTTTCCGGAGTACAGGAGCAGCGAGTAGAAGAGCTTCCACGCCTTCACTTTCTCGCCCGCGCGCAGCCCCTCGCGCACGAGAGGCACCCGCGGGACGGACTTGTCGACGGTGACGACGTCGTTCGGCCCGAGCTTCTGCAGCGCGAGCAACGCCGTCATGATCTTCGTCAGCGACGCGACGCGCAGCCGCTGGTGCGCGTTCCGGGCCCACACGACGCGTCCCGATCCCGCGTCGACGACGATCGCCGCAGCGGCGCTGAGTGCCGGCGCAAACGTGTGGCGCACGAGGTCGTCGCCGGACAGGAGGTGCTCGGGCGCGAGCGGCACCACCGTCGTCGCCTTCGGCGCCGGGTGCGGCACGGTCGCCGCCGGGTGGTGGACGACGGGCGGGTCCGGCGTGGCCGCGGCATGCGGCGACGGCCGCTGGGCGCCGACCCAGGCGCCTGCAAGCGCGGCCACGCTCACGACGAGGAGGACCGGGACCAGCCGCCTGTGCCGGTACCGATATCGCTTCCGGCCGGATCGCACGCGTCGAGCATACGTCCGGGTCCGGAGGCCGCCCTCCTAGAATGGCGCGATGCGTACATCGGCCGAGATCCGCGAGGGATTCCTCTCGTACTTCGAGTCACAAGGGCATCTCCGCCGCCCCTCGGCGTCGCTCGTCCCGCGGGCCGACGACCGCTCGACGCTGCTGACGACCGCCGGCATGCAGCCGCAGATGCCGTTCTTCCTCGGCCGCGAGAAGCCGCCGGCGCCGCTGACGACGACGGTGCAGAAGGTCTTCCGCACGCCGGACATCGACGAGGTCGGCCTCGACACGTACCACTTGACGTTCTTCGAGATGCTCGGGAACTTCTCGTTCGGGCAGTACTTCAAGGACGGTGCGATCGCCTACGCGACCGAGTTCGTCCAGGAGCACTTGAAGCTCGACTGGGACCGAATCTGGGTCAGCGTGCACGCGGGCGACCCGGAGCTGAAGCTCGGCCCCGACGAGGAGGCGATCCGCCTGTGGGAAGCGATCGGCATCCCGCCCGAGCGCATCGTCCCGCTGCCGTCGTCGGAGAACTTCTGGTCCGTCGGCGGGCCGGGGCCGTGCGGGCCGGACTCGGAGATCTTCTACGACTTCGGCGAGGAGGCCGGTTGCGGCGAGCCTGACTGCAAGCCCGGGTGCAATCGCTGCGAGCGTTTCCTCGAGTTCTGGAACCTCGTCTTCATGGCGTACGAGCTGCACCCCGACGGGACGCTCACCGACCTGCCCGCGCAGAACGTCGACACCGGCATGGGCCTCGAGCGGATGGCTCGGATCGTGCAGGAGGTGCCGTCCGTGTACGACACCGACGGCTACCAGCGGATCATGCAGTGGGTTGCAGAGAAGTCCGGCGTCGCGTACGGCGACTCGCCCGACGCGACGAAGGCGCACCGCGTGCTCGCGGACCACGGCCGCGGCATGACGTTCCTCGTCGGCGACGGCGTGACGCCGTCGAACGAAGGGCGCGGCTACGTCCTGCGCCGCGTCATCCGCCGGGCGGCGCAGCACGGCCTCCGCATCGGCATGCAGGCGCCGTTCCTCGCCGGTCTCGCCGACGCCGTCATCGAGCAGATGGGCGACGCATACCCGGAGATCCGCGAGCATCGCGACGAGATCCGCCAGGTGCTCTCGGCGGAGGAGACGCGCTTCGCGGAGACGCTCGAGCGCGGCATGGCGATCTTCGAGGAGGCCGCGGCCAAGGGCGAGATCACCGGCGAGGACGCGTTCACCCTGCAGGCGACGTACGGCTTCCCCGTCGAGCTGACGCAGGAGCTCGCACGCGAGCGCGGCCTCGGCGTGAACGACGAGGAGTTCACGCGGCTCAATGAGCAGCACCGAGAGATCTCGCGGCGGACGAGCGGCCTCCACGTCGACGTGCGCTTCCCCGGAACGCCGAAGACGGAGTTCGTCGGCTACGAGCGCACGGAGGTGACGACCGCGATCGTCGCGTACGCCGACCTCGGCGACGGGCTCTTCCAGGCGAAGCTCGAACGGTCGCCGTTCTACCCCGCGGGCGGTGGCCAGGTGGCGGACACCGGCGTCATCCGCAAGGAGGACGGGACGACGGCCGAGCTCGTGGAGGCGATCCGGCTCGAGGACGACCAGGAGCTCGTCTTCCGCGGCGAGGGCTTCGCCGAGGGCGACCGCGTCACGGCGACCGTGCCCTGGAGCATCCGCTTCCCGACGATGGCGAACCACACGGCGACGCACGTCCTGCACGAGTGCCTGCGCGAGGTCCTCGGCGACCACGTGAAGCAGGCGGGCTCCGCGGTGCGGCCGGACAAGCTCCGCTTCGACTTCACGCATCCGCAGGCGCTCACCGCGGAGGAGCGAACGGAGGTCGAGCGGCGCGTGAACGAGCGCGTGTTCTCGAACATGCCCGTGCGCATCTACGAGACGCCGATCGCCGAGGCGCGCAAGCTCGGCGCGATGATGCTCTTCGGCGAGAAGTACGGTGAGGTCGTGCGCGTCGTCGACATCGACGGCTGGTCGCGCGAGCTGTGCGGCGGCACACACGTCCGCTCGACCGCCGAGATCGGCCCGTTCGTCATCCTCGGCGAGAGCTCCGTCGGCGCCGGCGCGCGCCGCGTCGAGGCGGTCACGGCGGGCGAGGCGTTCGCGCTCCTGGAGGAGCGCGCCCGCGAGGCGGACGAGCTGCGCGGCGAGCTCGAGCGCCTGCGCCGCGAGTCGAAGCAGCCGAAGAAGGACGCGACGGCTCAGTATGAGATCACCGACCGCGTCGACGGTGTCGTGTTCGCGCAGGCCGCTGACCTCCAGCCGGGACCGCTGCGCGACCTCTCCGACCGGATCCGGCAGCAGGAGAAGGCGGACGGCGCGATCGTCGCCGCCGTCACCGGCGGCCGCGTGCACATCGTCGTCAACGTCGCCGAGAGCGTCGGCGTCGACGCGGCGAAGCTCGCGAACGAGATGGGGCAGATCGTCGGCGGACGCGGCGGCGGCAAGCCGACGATGGCGCAGGCGGGCGGCGATGCCCCGGACGCGATCCCGGGGGCGTTCGCTGCGGCGAAGAAGGCGCTCGCGTGAAGGCGATGGCCCTCGACTTCGGCGCCGCGCGCACCGGAGTCGCGGTCTCCGATCCCACCGGTGTCGTCGCGCGGCCGCTCTGCGTCGTCGAGCGCGCCGCCGGCCAGGCGGGGCTCGCGGAGCTCGTTCGGCTCGTGCAGGAGCAGGAGGTGGAGACGGTCGTCGTCGGCCATCCGCTGACCCTCCGCGGCGAGCGGGGCGAGCAGGCGCGCGCGACCGAGCGCTTCGCGGCGGCGCTGCGCGCGCAGGTCGACGTGCCGGTCGTCCTCTTCGACGAGCGCTTCACCACCGACCTCGCGCAGCAGAGCCCGTCCGATTCGTCCGAGGACGCCCGCGCGGCGGCCCATCTCCTCTCCAGCTACCTCGAGTGGTCCGCGTCCGCCCGGCGCTAGCGGTCGAGCGGAGGCGCCGAGTGAATCGGCGCCTCCTCTTTTGGTCGGCGTCGCAAGCGACCGCCTTCGCGCTCGTACTCGCGGCCGCCGGCTGCGGTGGAGGCGGGAGCACGCCGACGACCACGACGGCCCCGCCGCCGCCGAAGCCGTTCCGCGTCGTCTTCCCGGAGGGCTTCACGCGCGCCCAGATGGCGCAGCGCGTCCAGGCGGTCGCGAAGATCGCGTTCCACGAGAAGCACGTCCATCCGAAGCTCTCGGCGCGGACGTACCTCGCCGCGTCCGGACCGCGACGCGTCGCCGGCTTCGGGGCGCAGAAGCGCAAGCTCGAGGGGTTCCTCTTCCCGGCGACGTACGACTTCCTGAAGAACACGACGTCGAGGCAGCTCGTGCATGCGCAGCTGCTGGCGTTCGCCGAGAACTGGCGCCACGTTGGGCTCACCTACGCCGAGTCGAAGAACCTCACGCCGTACGACGTGCTCACGATCGCGTCGATCGTCGAGCGCGAGGCGGTCGTCCCGAGCGAGCGCAAGCTCGTCGCGGCCGTGATCTACAACCGGCTCCACGCGCATATGCCGCTCGGCATGGACTCGACCATCCGCTACGGGCTCAACGTGCCGGGGACGAAGCCACTGCTCGAGTCGGAGCTGAACAGCGACAACCCGTACAACACGCGCAAGTTCCTGGGCCTGCCGCCGACCCCGATCGCGAATCCTGGACTAGCGTCGATCGAGGCGGCGGCGCATCCGGCGCACGTCGACTACCTGTACTTCGTCCGCAAGCCGGATCACCGGCACCACTACTTCACCGCGAACTATCAGGACTTCGTCAACCACGAGCACCTCTACGGTTTCTGAGGTGACCACGCTCGTCGCGCTGCTCGGCCACCCGGTCGCGCACTCGCTCTCGCCGCGGATGCAGAACGCGGCGTTCGCCGCGCGCGGTCTCGACTGGCTCTACGTCGCCCTCGACGTTCCGCCCGAGCGGCTCGAGGAAGCGGTGCACGGGCTCGACGCGCTCGGCTTCGCGGGCGCGAACGTCACGGCGCCGCACAAGCTCGCCGTGGCGAAGATCGTCGGAGCGGACGTTCCCTCGGTGAACACGCTCGTCGGCACGAAGGGGTTCTCCACCGACACGGCGATCCTCGACGGGCTCGACGTCGAGCGCCCCGTCATCCTCGGCGACGGGGGCGCGGCGGCGGCGTTCCGGCACGCGCTCCCGCACGCGCGCGTCTTCTCGCGCAAGGGCGAGTGGCCGCCCGACGCCGGCAACGCGGACCTCGTCGTCAACGCGACGCCCGTGCGCGACGAGGTCCTCGTCGAGCTGCGGGCGGGCCAGACGCTCGTCGACCTGCCGTACCCGCGCACGGCGACGGCGGTGGCGGCGGAGGCGGCCGGGGCGCGCGTCCTCGACGGCCTCGAGGTGCTCGCCGCGCAGGGCGCCGCGTCGTTCGAGCTCTGGACCGGCGTGCCTCCGCCGGTTGCCGTCATGCGGCGCGCTCTAGGCTTGCCTGCGTGAACCTCGAACTCTCGACCGCCGGCGAGTCGCACGGTCCTGCGCTCGTCGCGATCCTCTCCGGCCTTCCGGCGGGCCTCGTCCTCGACAAGGCCGCCGTCGACGCCGACCTCCGCCGCCGGCAGCAGGGCTACGGCCGGTCGCCGCGGCAGCAGATCGAGACGGACGAGGTGGAGGTGCTCGCGGGGCTGCGGCACGGCCGGACGCTCGGCACGCCGCTCGCGCTCGTCGTTCGCAACCGCGACCACAAGAACTGGACGTGGGGGATGGCGCCGTGGCCGCCCGAGGGCGAGCCGGATGGAAAGGGGACGAAGCCGGTGACGCTGCCGCGCCCCGGTCACGCCGATCTTGCGGGCGTGCAGAAGTTCGGCCTCGCCGACGTCCGCGACGCACTCGAGCGCGCGTCCGCCCGCCACACGGCGGTGCACGTCGCCGCCGGCGCGGTGGCGAAGGCGCTCCTCGCCGAGATAGGGATCGACGTCCACGGCGTCGCACTGTCGGAGGCCGGGGCGGACGAGGCTGCGGTCGACGCGGCGCGCAAAGATCGAGACACGCTCGGCGGCGTCGTAGAGGTCCGTGCCGGCGGTGTGCCTCCGGGGCTCGGCTCGTACGCGCGGCGCGAGGACCGGCTCGACGCGCGGCTCGCCGCGGCGCTCATGGGCATCCAGGCGGTGAAGGGCGTCGAGGTCGGCGACGGTTTCGCGCTCGCGCACATGCGCGGCTCCGATGCGCACGACGAGATCGGCCCGGATCTACGCCGCACGTCGAATCGCGCCGGCGGCATCGAGGGCGGCATGTCGAACGGCGAGGAGATCGTCGTCCGCGCAGGGATGAAGCCGCTGCCGACGCTCATGAAGCCACTCGCGTCCGTCGATCTCGAGACGGGGGAGCCGGCGAGCGCGCTCGTCGAGCGCAGCGACGTGTCGGCGGTGGAGGCGCTCGCCGTCGTCGCCGAAGCCGCGGTCGCGTGGGAGCTGGCGCGCGCGGCGCGCGAGAAGTTCGGCGGCGACGCGATCGGCGACTTCGTCGGCGCGTGGCGTGCATACGCGGAGCGGATCGCCTGGCCTCCGCGCTAGACAAGCACGTCGCCCTCGTCGGTTTCATGGGCGCGGGGAAGACGACGATGGCGCGCGAGCTCGCGCTCCGGACGCATCTCAACGTCTCGGAGGCCGACCGGTCGATCGAGCACCAGTCCGGCCGGTCGGTCGTCGAGCTCTTCGCCGAGAGCGAGGCGACGTTCCGCCAGTTCGAGGAGCACGTCGTGCGGACGACGCTGCTGAGCAAGCGTCGGCTCGTCGTCGACCTCGGCGGCGGCGCGGTCACCTCCGCGGAAGTCAGAGACGAGCTGCGCAAGCATGCGATCACCGTCTGGCTCGACGTCGACGTCGACACGTGCTGGGACCGCGTGCGCGGCAGCGACCGGCCGCTCGCGCAGGACGAGGCCGAGTTCCGCCGGCTGTACGAGGAGCGGCGGCCGCTCTACCGCGAGGCGGCGGACGTCGTCGCGCACGACGGGGACGACGTCGTCCTCGCCGCGGCGGGCGTGCACGTCGAGCGCGGCGCGCTGCAGCGCCTCGGCGAGCTCGTCCCGGGCGACGGCCGGGTGGCGCTCGTCTCGGACTCGCACGTCGCCGGCATCCACGGGATGGACGCTCAGCTCGCGCTCGGGCCGCGCCTTGCCGAGATGCACGAGCTCCCGCCCGGCGAGGAGGCGAAGACCCTCGCGGCCGTCGACCGGCTGTGGCAGGACTTCCGTCTCGACCGCCGCGGCACCGTCGTCGCGCTCGGCGGCGGCTGCACCACCGACGCTGCCGGCTGGGCGGCGTCGGCGTACCTGCGCGGCATCGCGTGGGTTCCCGTCCCGTCGAGCCTCGTCGCGCAGGTGGACGCGGCCATCGGCGGGAAGACCGGCATCGACCTGCCGCAGGGCAAGAACCTCGTCGGCTCGTTCCACTGGCCCGCGCGGACGGTCATCGACCCGGCGCTGCTCGGCACGCTGCCCGAGCCGCAGCGGCGCGAGGGGATGAGCGAGGCCGTGAAGACAGGCCTGCTCGCCGGCGAGCCCGTGTGGGAGCTTCCCGACGACGAGCTCGTCCGCCGCTGTGCCGCGTTCAAGGCGGCCGTCTGCCTCCGCGACCCGCGGGACGAGGGCGAGCGGGCGATCCTCAACCTCGGTCACACGTTCGCGCACGCGCTCGAGGCCGCGGCCGGCTACGAGGGCGTGACGCACGGCCGGGCGGTGGCGCTCGGCCTGCTCGCGGCGCTCCGCCTGTCCGGCCGGGACATCGGCCAGGTGGAGGAGATCCTCCGGCCCACCCCGGTGCGCGTCGACCGCGAGCGGGCCTGGCACACGATGCAGCGGGACAAGAAGGCGGTCGGAGGCGAGCTGCGCCTCGTCCTCCTCGGCGACGACGGCCCGCGCTGGAACGTTCCGGTGCCGGCCGACGACGTGCGGCGCGCTCTCAACGAGCTGATCGCGTAGATTCGCTGCCCGTGCGCGTCATCGTCCTCAACGGCGTCAACCTCAACATCCTCGGCCGCCGCGACCCGAAGGTGTACGGCGGGCTCTCGATCGCCGAGCTCGAGAACCAGATCTACCAGTGGGGCCGGGAGATGGAGCTGAACGTGCAGTGCCGGCAGACGAACAAAGAGGGCGAGTTCATCAAGTGGTGCCACGACGCGCACGACAACACCGACGGGCTCGTCGTCAACCCCGGCGCGTGGACGCACTACGCGTGGTCGATCCACGACGCGCTCGAGTCGCTCGGGATCCCGATCGCCGAGGTGCACCTCTCGAACGTCGACGAGCGCGAGGAGTGGCGGCGGCTCTCGGTGATCGCCGACGTCGTCTCAGCGCGGTTCATGGGCCACGGCGCCGACGGCTACCGGATGGCACTCGAATTCATGAAGGAGCACGTGTGAGCACACGCATTGCCCGCCTGCGCGAGCGGCTCGAGGAGCCGCTCCTCGTGACGAACCTCGTCAACATCCGCTACCTCTGCGGGTTCGACAGCTCGAACGCCGCGCTGCTCGTCGAGCAGGAGCGCGTCCGGCTGTTCACCGACTTCCGCTACATCCACTCCGCGCACGAGGTCGAGGGAGTCGAGGTCGTGGAGACGCGGCGCTCGCTCGTCCACCACGTAGGCGAGCTGCTCTCCGGGCGGGTCGGCTTCGAGACGATCCTGCCCTACGAGCAGTACCAGGTACTCGAGCGTGCCGGGCTCGACCTCGTGCCGCGTGCCGGCGTCGTGGAGGCGCTGCGCGCGGTGAAGGACGAGCAGGAGCTCGAGCTGCTGAGGCGGATCTGCGCGATCACCGACCGCGTGTACGAACGCCTGCTCGACGTTCGCTTCGTCGGACGCCGCGAGCGCGAGGTCGCATGGGACCTCGCGGGGCTCTTCCACGACGAGGGCGGCGAGAACATCGCGTTCGAGCTCATCGTCGGCTCGGGGCCGACCGGCTCGCACCCGCACGGTCGCGCGGGCGAGCGGAAGATCCGGGCGGGGGAGCTCGTCGTCGTGGACGCCGGCTGCTCGATCGACGGCTACTCGTCCGACTACACGCGGACGCTCGCGACCGGTCCCGTCGACGCGGAGGCGAAGGAGGCGTACGCGGTCGTGCTCACCGCGCAGGAGGCCGCGCTCGAGGCAATGCGCGCCGGGGTGCCGGCGATCGAGGTGGACGCGACGGCGCGGCGCGTCATCGACGCGAGCCCGTTCGCGGGGATGTTCGGCCACGGTCTCGGGCACGGTCTCGGCCTGGACGTGCACGAGGCCCCCCGGATGTCTCCGGAGTCCGGCGACGTCCTCGAGGCCGGGAACGTCATCACGGTCGAGCCGGGCGTCTACGTCGAGGGCAAGTTCGGTGTCCGGATCGAGGACGACGTCGTCGTCACCCCAGACGGGATCGAGAACCTCACCGGCTTCCGGAAGGACCTCCTCGAAGTCGGCTGACCGCTCGGTACCATGCGCCGCCGTGGCCGAGATGGTCGACACGAACCGGTTCAAGAACGGCATGCACATCGAGCTCGACGGGCAGCCGTGGCGCATCGTCGAGTTCCAGCACGTGAAGCCGGGCAAGGGCGGCGCGTTCGTGCGCACGAAGCTCAAGGCGCTCGAGTCGGGCGCGGTCGTCGACCGCACGTTTCGGGCGGGAGAGAAGTTCCCGCGCGTCCACACCGAGACGAAGAACGTGCAGTACCTTTACGACGACGGGAACGACGTCCACTTCATGGACAGTGTGACGTACGAGCAGTTCTCGGTGCCGCACGCCGATCTCGAGGACGAGCTCCCGTTCATGCAGCCGAACGCGACCGTGCAGGTGCTCGCCGTCGACGGCAAGCCTTCCTCGGTGCAGCTCCCGGCGTCGGTCGAGCTCGAGGTCGTCGACACCGAGCCCGGGGTCAAGGGCGACACCGTCTCGAACGTGACGAAGCCGGCGACGCTCGAGACCGGCGCGGTGGTGCAGGTTCCGCTGTTCGTGAACGTCGGTGACCGGCTCAAGGTCGACCCGCACGAACGGCGCTACATCAGCCGGGCGTAACCCTCACTTCCAGACGTGCACGACCCGCCAGTAGCGGCCGGCGTCGGTCGTCTCGAGCAGGCGGCGCTTCTCCGTGCCGCCGGTCGCGAGGACGACGAAGCCGATTCCGTTCCGCAGCGCGACGCCGGACATGCCGAAGTCGACCTCGGGCCGCGCGACCTTCGGCAAACCGGTCCAACGTGAGCCGCTGTCGCGCGTGACGTAGAGCGTTCCGCGCGACTCCCAGATGAGCCCGAAGCCGTCGCGCGCCATCGCGAGGCCCTGCGGGTACCCGTACATGTCGATGCCGCCGTACGCCCTGCCGGTCGGGGGCGCGAACGGCGTGTATGCGACGCGCCTCCATCCCTGCGCACCGAGCCGGTACACGGCCTTGCCCTGGCTGCCGGCGCTTGCCTGCGTCGTGCACAGCGCCCAGCCGAGGACGAGGTAGGCGGAGGTGCCGGCCGGGCACGGGCCTGCGCCGCCGAGCGCCGGCGGGACGACGACGGGCGCCCAGTGGAGCCCGCCGTCGGCTGAGCCGAGCGTCTCGCCGTCGTCGAAGCGCGCCTGCGCGTTGCGGCCGTCGACGCTCACGGCGACCACCGGGCGAGGCGTGCGGAACAGGACCTTCCACGTCCGGCCGCCGTCGCTCGTGATCGACACGGTGCCTTGCGGCCTGCAGCCGAAGCCTGCCGTGCTGCAGGACTGCCAGCCGGTGCCCATGAGCCCGTGCCGCGGATCCCGGAACGCGATCGCGTTCGGGATGAGGGCGACTCGCGGAGGCGGTGCAACCGCAAGCACGCCGTCATTGTCCAAAGGAGATGTGAACCCACGGTAAGGTCCCCTTCGTTGCCGACGCTCGCCGACACCACCATTCGCCTGCTCGGACAGGAGCCGCTCGCCGGGCGGATGCCCGCGTCGGAGCAGCTTCGGCTCGCCGAGATCCTCGACACCGCCGGCTTCGCCTACCTCGAGGTCTCGGGCGGCGGGTGCTTCGACGCAGCGGTCAAGCGCGGGATCGAGAGCCCCTGGGAGCGCATCCGCGCGCTGAAGGCGCGCGTGAAGACGCCACTCGGGCTCGCGCTCCGCGGCCGCTTCCTCGTCGGCTCGCGCCCGGTCGACGCCGACTTCGCCCGCCGCTTCGTCCGCTCCGCGGCCGAGAACGGAATCGACGTCTTCCGCCTCCACGACCCGCTCAACGACGTCTCGAACCTCCGCGAAGCGGCCGAGGCGATCGCCGCCGCCGAGTGCGACTTCGAGGCGGGGCTCGTCTACAGCCCCGGACCGACCGGCGAGGTCGACGTCCTCATAGAGCGCGCGAAGATGCTTCCGGAGCTCGGCGCTGTACGCGTGCTGCTGCACGACCCGACCGGATCGCTCCAGCCGCACAAGG
>Ga0265314_10005892_pt1 | contig 10961 bp, 8 predicted proteins | sample 4126metaG_FD_203106 | JGI IMG/M metagenome (GOLD analysis project Ga0265314, IMG submission 203106) | Rhizosphere microbial communities from Carex aquatilis grown in University of Washington, Seatle, WA, United States - 4-1-26 metaG | ecosystem: Host-associated > Plants > Roots > Rhizosphere >... | reverse complement strand
GGCTGCCGTCGGGCGACCAGGCCGGGGATTCGTCGTTGCCCGCGCTCGGCTTGGTGAGCTGGACCGGGGCCGTCGACTTGTTGTTCGGGTCGAGCTTCCAGATGCTCAGGTGGCCGTCGACGGCGGCCGCGTAGACAACGGACGCGCCGTCCGGCGACCAGCTCGGCTCAGTCGCGCCGGCCGACACGCTGGTGAACTTGACCGGGGTGCCTCCGGCCGACGGAATGATCCAGATCTGGGGGATCTGGGTGCCGTACTTGGCGACGAACGCGAGCCGGTCGCCGGTCGGCGACCAGCTGGCCGCCTTGTTGGTGTTCGCTCCGTGGGTCAGGGCGTGGGCCGAGGACCCGTTGGCGTTCATCACCCACAGCTCGCGAGTCCCGCTTGAGAAGAGCCGGTTGAAGGCGATCTTGGTCGCTGTCCGCGACCAGGACGGGCCCATGTTCGCCCCGGTCGTCGTCAGCTGGGTCGCCTTGCCGCCGGTCGGCTGGATCACGAAGATGTTGGTCGCGCCAGCAAAGGCGATCGGCCGGTTCGGGAAGAGCGGCGGCGCCGGACTGGCCGGAGCGGACGGGCTGGACACGGCGCCCGAGCTCGGGGTAGGACTGGGGCTGGGCGTCGGTGGTAGCACGGCGAGGCTGGGGATGGCGGTCGGAGCCGCGGACGGGGCCGGCGAGCCGCCCTTCAGGGCGAAGACGGCGACGCCGAGGACGACCAGGACGAGCGCCCCGGCCACGAGGGCCACGACCGGGATCTTCCGGCCGGCGGCGGGCGGCGGAGGCGGCGGGGGAGCGGCCGGAGCCCGGAGCTCCTCGCCGCAGTAGACGCAGTAGACCCGGCCCGGATCATTGACCGTGCCGCACTTGGCGCAGGTCAGGCCACCGGGAATCGGGGCCGCCGGCGGCGCACTGACCGTGGCCGGCGGGCGAGCCGCCGGGCGAGCTGGGCCGGGCGCTACCTCGGGCGGACTCGACCCACGGCCGGCATCACCCTTGCGCGGCGCCACTGGGGCCCGGGCGGGGGGTTCGTTGGCCACGATCGGCGCGGGCGGCGGCGGTACGACCCTGGGCAGCGGCGGAGGCGGCGTGACGCTGGGAGCCGGCGCTGCCGACGGCTTCGGCGTGGATGCCGGGCTGGGCGCCGGGCTCGGCGCCGGGCCGGGCGGCGGCGGCGGAGGAGGAGGCGGGGTCGGTGGCGTCGGCGCCGGTGGCGCCGGGGCCGGCACGGGCGGGGTTGGCTCGGAGGGCGGCTCCGGGCTTGACGCCTGGCTGGCAGCTTCCTGGCTCGCGTCTTCGGCGCCAGCCGCGGCCGCTTCGTCCGTGCCGGACGCCTTGGCCGGGTCGCTGGTCCGGGCGCCGCTCCACTCGAGGAATGCATTGCACGACTCGCAGAAGGTCGCGTCGTCGGGGTTCTCGTGGCCGCAGTTCGTACAGACGATCACGCCGATTCCTCATCCAGCCGCCGGGGCTGGGCCATTATCACCGATGAACGGGCCAGAAACGGTCCCAAGGCGCACGCGACGGGCGACCATTTTCCCGTCGGTCGACGATGTTGGTCCGGCTGGCGCGCCGGCTCCGAAAAGCCGACAATCCTCGCCTGACGATCGATGCGCGCCCGGCTAGTCGAGGAAACAGGTCGATCTAGTGGCCAGGACGACGGCTTCCCCGCGCGCCAGGACGGCTGGTCTCGGCCTGCCTTCGACGACCACGCCGGTCGCCCCGGCCAAGGTCCGCGTCCCGCTCGTCCCGGGCCTGGTCCGCCAGCGAGTCCACGACCGGCTGGCGCGAGTCTGGGATCACGGCGTGGGCCTCGTTGTCGCCCCAGCCGGCTCGGGCAAGACGACCCTCCTCGCCCGGTTCGCCGCAGCCTCGCCCGATCCCGTGGCCTGGTACCGGGCCGAGAGCAGGGACGAATCCGAGGCGGCCCTCCTGCTCCACCTCGAGGCGGCGTTTGTGGCGATCCTGCCCGGCGTGGCCCGCGGCTGGACCTCGGTCGAGGCGGCCAGCAGCGCCCTCGAGCAGGTCGCGGCGGGCCGGATCCTGCTGGTCATCGACGACGTCCACGTCCTCGAGTCGACGCCCGCCGAGCGCGCCCTCGAGCGATTCATCGACTACCGGCCGGCGACCCTGGGCGTGCTCATCGGCTCGCGCACCGAACCGGCCTTCAACCTGTCCCGGCGGCGGGTCTCGGGCGGCCTGCTGGAGGTCGGCCCCGACGACCTGCGCTTCCGATCCTGGGAGGTGGAGCGCCTCTTCCGGGATTTCTACGAAGTGGCGGTCAGCCCCGAGGAGATCGCCCGCCTCGCACGCCGCACGGAGGGCTGGGCGGCCGGCCTGCAGCTGTTCCACCTGGCCACCACCGGCAAGTCGCCCGAGGAGCGGCGGCGGGTCCTGGCCGGCCTCGGCTCGAGCTCCCGGATGGTGCGCGAGTACCTGAGCCGCAACGTCCTGGCCGAGCTGCCGCCCGAGCTGCGCTCGTTCCTGATCGACACCTGCGTCCTGGGCGTGCTCAGCGGACCGCTCTGCGACCAGCTCCTCGGGCGAACTGATGGCGCCCGGCTGCTGGCCGAGCTCGAACGGCGGCGGGTGTTCACGATCGCGATCGACGACGAGACCTACCGCTACCACGAAGTCCTGCGCGGCCATCTCGAGGGCGTCCTGCTCGAGGAGCAGGGCGAGGCTGCGGTCCGGGCCGCCAACCGGCGGGCGGGGGAGCTGCTCGAGGCGGCCGACGCCCTGCCCGAGGCCCTGGTCGCCTACTGCCGGGCGGAGGATTGGGAAGCGGCCGAGCGCCTGGTCGCCCGCGAGGGCCGCCAGCTCGCCGACGGCGCAGCCCCCTGGCTGGAGGTGCTCCCGGCGGCCACCCTCCGCCATGACCCGTGGCTCGTCCTCGCCGCCGCCCGCCGGCATCGCGCCGAAGGGCGCTGGGCGGAGGCGATCGACGCCTACCAGCGGGCCGAGATCGGCTTCGGGGCGGCCGTCCCGGCCCAGGCCTGCCGGCGCGAGCGGCTCGCCCTCGTGCCCTGGCTCGAACCATCGCCCGGTCCGGCAGCCGAGTGGTCCGGCCGGCTGCGATCGGCGCTCGGGCGCGATCCGCTGGCCGTGACCCGGGAGCCGGCCGACGGCGGCCTGCTCGGCCCGGACCACCGCCTCGATGGCCGTCCGGATGGCCGGCCGGAAGCGGGCGGACGCGGGCACCTGGTGCGTGCCCTGGCCCTCCTGGCCGGCGGCCGGCCGACGGCGGCGATCGAGCTCCTCGATCCCGATGCCATCGGCGAGGCCGAGCCCGCGGTCGTCGCCGCGACGCTCCTGGGGCGAGGCGCCGCCCGGCTGGTCGGCGGCGACCGGACCGGGACCGCCGATCTCGAGGCCGGCATCGCCCGCGCGGAATCGGTCGGCTGGGGCTGGCTGGCGCGCCTCGGCCGGTCGCTCCTGGCGGCCGCCACGTCAGCCGCCCAACCCGACCCGACGCTCGACGAGGGCGACCCCTGGGCAGCCGGCCTGGGCGTCCTGCTGCGGGCGTGGCTGCGACCCGATGAGCCGGCATCGGTCGACGCGCTCAGCCGTGCCGCGGAACGCTTCACCGGGCTCGGCTCGCCGGCGCTGGCCGGCTGGGCGCTCGCCCTGCGGGCGTTCGGAGCCACCGCCGCCGGCCGCCCCGACGCGGGCGTGGCGCTCGCCCAGGCGGAGGCCGCCGTTCGCCAGGGCTCCGTGGGCGAGGCCCGCTACCTGCTCGAACAGGCGCTGGCCGTCATCGATCCCGAACGGGCCGACTTCCATCGCGCCCGCGCCGACGAGATCGGCCGGCGCACAGGCTTGAGTGGACCGCCGGTACCGGCGCTGCTCGGCGCGCTCCGCGACGAGCGTCAGGACGCGCCGGCCGAGCCCCAGCCCGTCCGGGCGGGGCGGCCCGCGTCGCCGGCCTTCCCGCAACCGGGCACGACCCTCCCGGCGGGTTCGCTCTCGATCGAGCTGTTCGGGGGCTTCGCGCTGCGGCTCGACGGAAGCGAGCTCGAGCTGTCGGGGATCAAGCCCCGGGCCCGGCTGGTCCTCCACCTCCTCGGGCTGGCCGGTGGCGCGCCGGTCCATCGCGAGGTGCTCCTGGCCGCGCTGTGGCCCGAGACCGATCCCGAGACGGCCGCGCGGCTCCTGCACGTGGCCATCTCGAGCCTGCGGACGGCGCTCGAACCGGGCACCCCGCGCGGCGGTGCCGGGCTGATCCGGCGCGAGGGCGATGCCTACCGGCTGGGACCCGCGGCCGGCCTCGAGATCGACCTGGTGACCTTCGAGGCGCTGCTTGCCTCGGCGGCCGCGAGCCAGGCGGCCGGCGATGACTACGCGGCTGGTGATGCCCTGCGGGCGGCACTCGAGCGCTATCGCGGCGACCTGCTGCCCGAGGACGGGCCCGCCGAGTGGTTGGTCGAAGCGCGCGATCGGGCCCGGGTCGCCGCGGTCAACGCGGCCCGTAGCCTGGCCGGGCTGCGCCTGCGCGCCGGCGACCATCCCGGCGCGGTCCAGGCCTGCCTGCGCGGGGTCGCGATCGATCGCTACGACGACGGCTTGTGGCGGTTGCTGGTCGAGGCCCACGAGCGGGCGGGCGACCGGAGCGCCGCCCATCGGGCCCGGCGTGGCTACGAGCAGATGCTGGCCGATCTCGGCATCGGGCCCGTCCCGGAAGCGGTAGCCGATGCGATCCGCGTCCCGCCGCCGGGCGTCTTCGTCGGGGCCGCGGCCTCGAGCGGGGTCTGAGCCGGCTGGTCAGGCGGGCGTCTCGCCCTCACCCGCATCGGCCGTCGGCGCCGCGCTGGGGTCCTCGGTCTTCGCGTCGGCCCTGGCAGCCCGCGCAGCTCGGCCGGTCCGGCCGACGACCGTGATCGTGTGCGGGACGTGGGCCGGCTTGGCCGTCGCCACGACCGCCTCGAGGCGAGCCAGGCTGACCGCATTCGGGTCGTCGACCGTCACCCGGACGCTCAGGCTGGGAGCCGCCGAGCCCGGGACCTTGCCGCCGGCGGTCGCGCTCCAGGCCGCCGCGCCGTTGTCCTCGACGGCGACGTCGCCGCCGGTGTAGATCGCGACCTGGGCCGCCAGCCCGGCGACCGTCCCCCGCGAGCGGTACAGCTGGGTCGCGTCGGCGACCAGCTGCCGACGCCGCTCGATCGGCCAGGTCTCGTCGAGGGTGACCCCCACCCAGCCGGCCAGCCAGTCGAGGAAGTCGTCCGGTGCGAGGGCCGGATCGAGGTAGGCATGGAGCGTGTCGAGGCTCGAGAAGATCGGGGCCAGGACCTCGTCCAGGGCCCCCGTCAGGCGCTGGGCGAAGGCATCCTCCTGGTAGAGCGCCGGCAGGCTTGCCCCGAGCGGATGGGGGCTGGCCAGGCCGGCGATCATCCCGCGCACGTCAGACGCCCTCGACCAGGAGCTGGTGCTCGTAGGAGAAGACCAGGGCGTTCGGGTCGAGGTCGAGGCGGGGGACTGCCTGGCCGCGCTGGCCGGTGATCGGATCGGCGCCGAACAGGCGGACGTCCTCGACCAGCTCGAGCCCCCGAACCGACTGCAGCACGGCGTAGACCTCGCCCACCTGGACGGGCCGGCCAAACGGCCAGCCGCCGCCGTCGGGACCACCGGTGATCGGGTGGAAGTAGCCATACAAGGCTTCCAGGGCGGCTTCCTGGAGCCGGGCCGGGTTCGCCCGGGTTCGGGCCCGGAGGCGGGCGACGACCGTGATCCCGCGATACGCCGGCGGTTCGGTCAGGACCCGGACGCCGATCACCCGGCACTCATCGAGCCGGCGCGAGATCTTCTCGAGGGTGTCGTCGGACGGGACCAGCTGCTCGAACTGGAGCCGGCCGGCCTGGCCGGTTGCGGCGGGCACGACCAGGACCCGGACCGCACCGGCGTCGACGCCGTCGCCGGCGGGCACGGCCCGCACCCGGGCGACCTCGGGCGCCGCCTCGAGGGCGAGCTGTTCGTAGTCCTCGGTGGTCACCGCCCGGCCCCGGGTCCGGAGCACGATCGGGCCGCGGACCTTGGCGTTCTCGATGTCCTCGCCGTCCACCCCTTCCGAGGCCGGCCGGCGATTCTCGACCCGGGCGACGTACGGGATCGACGACTTCAGGGTGTTGATCGCCTTGGCGGCCACGTTGCCCTGTCGCCCGCCGCCGGTGTAGTAGGTCTGGACGGCCAGCCGGGCGCCCTTCGGCGGCACGGCCCCGTACTGCCGGAACGAGCCGTCCTCCTGGCGCACGCCGGGTCCCAGCAGGAGCTCACCCGCGGCAGCGTCGAGGACGAAGTGGCGGTCGGCCGGGCCGCTGTCGGCGAAGGTCGCGACCTGCTGCCAGTCCAGCCAGCCCTCGTCGTCGCTGACCTGGAGCACGGCTGGCCCGCTGCCGGGCACGATCGGCCGGCGCTTGAGCTGGAAGCGCTGGCCGGGGATCCCGCCCGAGACGCCGACCAGCTCGTCGTGGACGACCTCGGCGTTCAGCGCGGTCGCCGTGCCGCCGATCGTGAACGCGCTCAGCGCACGGATACTGGGCGACGCGCTGTACGCCGGCTGATCGGCCTCGGGCTCGACGATCCGGGCCCGGACCCAGCCGGCACGCTGCTTGTCGATCACCGAGGTGGTGTGGCTGGCCGGGACGTGGAGGACGATGTCGCCGTCCCGGTTGAGGCCGCCGGTTCCGTCCCGGTCCACCTCGCACTCGGCCCAGCCCGCGCCGTCCCAGGCCTCCCAGATCAGCGGCGGCCGGTCGGGATCGACGCCCACGCCCTCGATCGTGGCCTTGATCCGGAGGGTGATCGCGCAGGAGGGGACGGCCTCGGTCAAGCCGACCATCAGGGCGTCGCCGGGCTTGGGCGGGGTGTCGAAGCACAGGAAGCCGTTGCCCTTGTCGAGGCCGGCACTGCCGTCCCGGAACTGCTTGCCGTCGACGATCGAGCCGGGCCGGGCAAGCGCGCAGGGCACGATCGCCAGGTCGTCGGTGGTGGCGAACACGATCGCCTCGTCGGCCTGCGTCCGGACGGTCGCCACCTGGGTCGCGGCGGCGATCTTGACGACATCGGGCTGCGGCGCACTGAGCCAGAAGGTGACCGCCGCCCGGGCCGCGATCGGCGGGAAGAGGCGAACCCCGAGGAGCTCCAGGAACTTGACGTAGTGGCGGTCCGGGACCCGGTTCATCCGGTACAGGAGCTGGTCGGACATCCAGGCGAAGAGCTCGATCAGGGTCACCCCCGGATCGGACACGTTGTGGTCGGTCCACTCGGGGCAGCGCTGCTGGACGAGGCGCTTGGCATCGTCAACCAGGTCCTGGAAGCGGCGGTCGTCGAGGTTCGGAACGGGGAGGGCCATGGTCACTGCGCTCCGGGCTGGCGGGGGTGGACGGCGTCGGTCACGGTTCGACGGGGATCACGTAGAACGGGAAGACGAGGTTGCGCGGGTCGTTGACGCTGGTGAAGGTGTACCGGATGTCGATGTACAGCAGGGCCGGATCGTCCTCGGCGATGTCGACGATCACGTCGGTCACCTCGATCCGCGGCTCCCAGCGCCGGAGCGAGGCGCGGACCTCGTAGGCAATCCGGCCGGCGGTCGTGGCGTCGGTCGGGGCGAAGATGTAGTCGTGGATCCCGCAGCCGAACTCGGGCCGCATCGGGCGCTCGCCGATCGCGGTGCCCAGGATCAGCCGAATGCTCTCCTCGATCTCGCGCTCGTGGCTGACCAGGGCGATCCCGCCGGTCGAGTCGGTCCGCAACGGGAAGGCCCAGCCCGAGCCGATGAAGTCGCCGCTCATCGCCGGCCGCCTAGCCGACCAGGACCGTCGCGACGGACGGCACGAGGCTGCCCGGCGCCACGCAGCAGGTGACGGTCGCCTGGGCCGTGGCCGCCGGCTGGCCGCTGATCATCACCGTCGGGCTGCCGACCACGACCTGGCCCATCTGGAGGGTGGGCACCAAGAACGGATCGGCGGCGTGCAGGCCGGCATGGGGCGGCGTGTTGTAGCCGAACGAGCCGACGATCGCCGCGAACTTGCCGCCGATCTGGACATTGGTCGAGAGGCCCATTGTCAGCGGCGCCGCGAAGGGCAGCGCCGGTGCCGGGGTCGGCACGCCCAGCGGCCCGATGATCAGGTGGTTGGGGCAGACCCCCGTGATCTGGTCGTTGGCGACGATCGCCGGTGCTCCCACGTCGGCTCCTAATTCAGCTTGATCATCTGGCCGGAGACCTCGACCACTGCCGAGCTCTCGATCTTCACCCCGCCCTGGCCGCTCAGCTCGAGCGAGCCCTGGGCGGTCAGCTTCAGGTCGCCGGTCGACTCGACCACCACGTCGCCCTGGCAGCTCAGGTGGAGCTTGCCGTTGGCGTGATCGAGCTCGATCGTGACCTTGCCCTGGTCCGTGCTCAGGGTGATCCCCGACTTGCTGTCCGAGTCGAGGAAGACGAGCTGGTGGTTCAGGCGCGAGACGAAGCCGCGCTGGTTGACCTTGCCGTCCGAGCCGTCGATCAGGTCGTCCTGGAGGGGCGGCAGGTCGACCCCGTTGTACAGCCCACCAAGGACGTAGGGATGGTCGACGTTGCCGTGGTCGAAGCCGACCAGGACCTCGTCGCCGACCTCGGGCAGGAACATCGCACCGCGGGCGTTGCCGGCCCCGAACTGGACCACCGGGGCCCAGTACGAGGTGGCCGGCGTGTCGTCCTTGGGACCGAGCCAGGGGAAGCGGACCGTCACCCGGCCGAGCTGGTCGGGATCCTTGGTGTCGGTCACGATCGCCGGCACGAGGCCCGGGATCCGCGGTCCGTGATCAGTCTCGGTGCCGGCCGAGGCGCCCCGGGCGAGGCCCAGGAGCGAGCGGTCAGACCGCCCGCTGACGTGGAACTCGGTGCCGTAGCCATCGTCGTCGAAGACATGCCGGGTCCGGCTCAGGGTGTACTGGCCGGCGAACTGGCTGGACACGGCGGCCACGTTCACGGCCGCCCCGGCGCGCAGCATCGGCTCGCCCCGGGCGACGCCGTCAGCCTCGGCCGCCGCGCTCGCGATCCGGTCGGCAATCGCCGCCGCCCGGGTGTCCACGCCGGGCTGGGTGTCGTACGACTCGCCGGTGCCGTAGTAGACCGCGGTGTCGAAGTCGGCGGCCAGGCTGGCCGGCGTCAGCGGCACGGCGGCGCTGGTCGTCGCCGCCTCGGCCGAACCGGTCAGCTCGGTCTTGGCCGAGCGATCCCAGCCATAGACCTTGACCGAGCCGACCTGCTCCGAGGCGGTGACCCGCGGCCGGAACTGGAGGAGGTCCTCGCCGTAGACGAGCTGGAATGGGTCGGTCGAGCCGTACTCGCCGCTGCTCGGTGCGCTCGAGGCCGCGGTCGGCTTGCGGAAGTTGAGCTTGCCGTCGATCACCGTCAGCTCGAAGCCGATGTTCCGGGCCCGGCCGGCCAGGAACTCCCAGTCGGACTGGTTAAGCTGGGCGACCCAGGGATGGACTTCGCCCGAGTCGTCGATCGTGCCGACGTCGATGCCCGCCTGGCCGGCCACCGTCTGGGCGATGTCGGAGTCCTTGACGCTGAGGTACGTCTGGGTCCGGGTGCCGCGCTGGAGGCGGTGGGAGCGGTCGTAGCCGCGGACCAGGATCCGGCTGCCGCCCGAGTAGTACTCGGCGCCCAGCGAGGTGACCTCGCCCGAGATCAGCAGCTCGCTCTGCTGGCTGCGCAGGGAGGTGCCCTTGATCTCGATCTTCGTCCCGATCTCGATCCCGGTCTGGTCCAGGACGTCGTGCTCACGGTCGTTGAACACGATCAGGAAGGCGTCCGGGAACTGGACGTCGTTGTCGACGATCACCTGCTCGACGAGCGGCTCGACCGCCGGCGGCAGGGGACTGCCCTCGACCTGGATCTCGGCCCGCAGGGCCGGCCCGCCGTCAGGCATTGCCGCCGTCCTCGACCAGCCGGGTCGCCTCGCTCGAGCTGGGAATCAGGATCGAGCTGCCGGGGACCAGCCGGAGCGGATCGTCGATGCCGTTGAAGAGGGCCAGGCCGCGCCACATGGCCGCGCTGCCGTACTCGCGGTAGGCCACCGACTGGAGGCTGTCGCCGTCGCGCAGGACGTGGCTGCGCCGGCTGTTCAGGCTGCCCGAGGTCGGGTTCTGGCGGGCCGGCTCGTCGGGCACCTCCTCGAGGCTGATCGAGGCCGTCGCCCGGATCGGCGTGCCGTCGGCCCGGAACATCGTGTACTTGGCCGAGACGTGCTTGAGATAGCCCTTGAAGTCGGCCAGGATCTTGTTGCTGCCCCACTCGAAGGCCAGGATCGGCGGGCAGGGCAGGTTCTTGCTGAGCGACGCGGCGGTCGGCTTGAGCCACTCGAAGAGCGTCTTCACGTCGTCCGAGACGTCGCCGAAGAGGTCCTCGTAGGCGTCGAAGAAGATCTCCATGCTCACCGACTGCGGCTCGGAGCCCCCGAACTGGGGCTTCGTCGCCGACTTGGCCGAGGTCGTCGTGGGCCGGTTCCACTTGGCCGACTTCTCGGTCGACAGCTCGCTCGGGTTGTAGCCGAAGGTCAGGTGGTCCGTCTTGGCGTCGTTCGAGACAACCTTCAGGCCGGCCTTCTTGAGGTTGAGGCCCAGCAGGCTCATGTCGGCAGCCCGGTCAGGCCGGTGTGGGCCAGCTCGAGGGACTCGTAGGCGACCTGGTTGCCCGCGACGTCGAGGGTCGGCCCGGTCCACTTGGTCGGGTACACCCCGGTCAGGTTCCAGGCCACGACCGTGGCGCCGCTGGCGTCCATGACGATGATCTGCGCCGTCTGGCGGATCAGCTTCGTGGCCACGCTTGCTACCCAGGTGGCGATCTCCGCCGAGTGGCTGTCGATCGGCCGGGTCAGCTTGATGTTCTGGTATTTCGCCCGGCCGGCGAGGCGGTGGGTGAAGCTGTTCTCGCCACCTTCCTGGTAATCCTTGGTCTCGTACTCGATGCTCAGGCCATCGCACTTC
>Ga0265314_10005891_pt1 | contig 10964 bp, 13 predicted proteins | sample 4126metaG_FD_203106 | JGI IMG/M metagenome (GOLD analysis project Ga0265314, IMG submission 203106) | Rhizosphere microbial communities from Carex aquatilis grown in University of Washington, Seatle, WA, United States - 4-1-26 metaG | ecosystem: Host-associated > Plants > Roots > Rhizosphere >... | reverse complement strand
GCGACCCGGCGCTGCTCGAGACCGACCAGGGCAACCGCTTCTCCGCGCGCGTCTTTCCGATTCCCGCCAACGGCACCGTCACGCTGCTGCTCGGCTTTTCGCAGCAGCTTCCGGCCAAAGACGGCGAACGCAAAGTCCGCGTGCCGCTCGCCGGCATGCCCAAGATCGGCGAATTCAAAGTCAACGTCGTGGTCAACGAACTTCCGGGCGAGCAGCTCATCTCGAGCGACTTTTTCGGCAAGATCGAACCTTCGACGGGCAATCCGTACCACCTCGGCGGCGATTTCGGCCGTGATTACCTGCCGCAGAAAGATCTCGACCTGACCTTCAAGACCGCCAGCACCGCTCCGACCGTGCGCGCGACGAAGGCCGGCAATTTCCAGATGCTCACTTTCCGCGCCGAATTCGACGGCATCCTGAAAAAGATCGACAACACCAGCGACTGGTCCTTCTACTTCGATACGTCCGCCTCGAACGCCGACGACGAGGCGCGCCATCTCTCCGCAATCAACGAACTGCTCACCGGCATGGTTCCGGTGCTGCGCGAAAAAGACACGATCTTCAGTGCCTATGCTTTTGACGTCGGCGTGAAAGAAATCATGAAGCCGACGTCGATGAACACCGACGGCGGCGGCCCGCTGATGCCGCGCGTCGTCACCGCGCTCCGCGCCCGCCACGCGCTCGGCGCGACCAACCTTGTCGCGGTTCTCAAGCAGATCGGCGAGCAGGCTCGCGCCGCGAAAAATCCAACGCGCTTCGTGCTGGTCAGCGACGGAATCGCCACACTCGGCGCGCGCGAAGCCCGCGACGTCGTCGCCGCGCTCGGCGACTGGCCGAAGAACGCAACGCTGCACGCACTGGTCCTCGGCAACAAGCAGGACGAAAAGATGCTCACTGCCATCGTTGACAAAACCAACGGCCGCGTGGTGACGCTGCCTTTCAGCGAAAACATGCCGCAGAGCGTCGCGAAGGCGATCGCCGACCTCGAAATGCCGCTCGGCGTCAGCTTCGAGTTCTACGACGAAGGCGCTTCGTGGATTTATCCGAAAACGTTCCGCGACATCCGCCCCGGCAACGAAGTCGTCGTCTTCTCCGAACTGAAAAACGGCGCGCCCAGCAAGCCCGGTGTGGCGTGGAAGGAAAGCGCGTTCCACGGATTGAAAGCGCACGGCGAAGATCTGAAAGTCAATCCCGCCGAGCTGCCTGATTTCGCCCCGCTGCTGCAGCGCGAAGCGTACCGCGCGTACCTCGATCATCTGGAAAAACTCGAACAGTCCGAGACCGACGCCGGCAAGCGCGCCGAAATCCACAAGCAGCGCGTCGAAACCTCGGTGAAAAATCGCGTGCTCTGCCCGCTGACTTCGCTGCTGGTGCTCGAAACCGAAAACGATTACCGCCGCTTCGGCATCGAACGCACGTCGCTTGCCGACGTGATGATCGTCGGCGCCAACGGCATCGAACTGCGCAAGCGCTCGCCCGACGAAGTCCCCGCGCCGCGCGTGGCGACTCGCGGTGAAGGCAAAGGCGCCGCGTTTAAGCAGAAGAAGAGCGACAACGCCGACAAGGACGTGGCGAAAGATGAAAAGGCCGGTGCCCCCAAGCCGGAAGCCGCCAAAGCCGCAGCCGACGGCGGGGAAGTCGAAGAAGCGCGCAAGGAACTCGCCGATGGCGCCGCCACTGTTCGACAAGGCGGTGCACGCCGGGCTCGCGAACTGAGCGAGGGGGGCGGCGGTGGCGGTGTGGAACACGAGCAACTTCGCCGCCTGGAAGAAAGCAATGGCGCGCCGGCCGATGACAGAATCGGACGCGGAGCAGATCCGGGTGCACCGCATCCCTTCGGCGGAAGGAACGCGCCGACGGCAGGAGCCGCTCCGAGTACAGCCGCGCCCGGAACACCGCCGCCCGCGCCGGTCGCAAACGCCGTCGCCGGTGAACCACGCAATCGCGATGCCGCCCGCGCCGACGCGCCGGCCGAACGCCGCGCTCTCGCTGCAAACGCTGCGGCCGCCGCACCCGAACAGCAGGCCCAGCAGAACGCGCTTCAGGCTGGAAAACGGCAGGCACCTGATTGGACAAACCAATTCGGCGCGATGCCGCGCGAAGACGAACTGAACGCGCTGCGCTCGCAGGTCCAGGCCCAGCCGCGCAACCGCAACCTGCGCAACCTCTACGCCGACGCGCTCTACAAATCGAAACAGTGGGACAGCCTGCAGGGCCAGGTGTTCGAATGGCTGCCCTTCGATCCGGAAAATCCGCAGGTCTTCGAGTACCTTGGCAAGAGCGCCGCGGGCCTCAACGATCCGGAACTCGCCCTGCGCGCGTACACCTCGATCGCCGAAGTTGCTCCGAACCGCGCCGCGCTCCTGAGCCGCGCCGGCTGGCTGCTGCTCGCCACGAAAAAGTACGAGATGGCCGAAGAGATGTTCCACGAAGCTCTGAAGAACCGCCAGGACGACTGCAACATCTACCGCGGCCTGGCCATGAGTTTCTGGCTGCGCAAGGATTATGAAAAAGCCGCGAGCACGCTCGAAGACGCGCTGAAAAAACCGTTCAACCCGCGCTACGGCGACGTGAAGCGCGTGATGAGCGAAGAACTCGGCTACATCTTCCGCGCGTGGATGAACTCCGGCGGCGCCGCCGAAACGCTGACCGAACGCGCCAAGCACGATAATGTTGATCTCAAGCGCAACGACACCTTCCGCGCCACGCTCTGCTGGGAAACCGACGCGAGCGACGTCGATCTGCATGTCGTCGACCCGAACGGCGAAGAATGTTTCTACAGCCACAAAATGAACGCGTCCGGCCTGGAACTCTACAGCGATCAGACGCAGGGCCTCGGACCGGAAGTCGTGCGCTGCGAAAAAGCGATGACCGGCACCTACCACGTCGGCGTGAACTACTTCAGCGCCGGAGCGATGGGCGTCAGCCGCGGCATCGTGGTGATCATGCAGCCCAAAGACGGCATCGTCGAGAACCCCGAAATCCTGCCCTTCTGCCTCGTCTCCGGCGGCCCCGACATGCGCCACCTCGGCGCAGCCAAGTACTAAGGAAGGACGAAAGTCGAAGTGCGAAGTGCGAAGTGCGAAGTTCAAAATCAAAAGATGACACTGGCTGCAGCCGTTCGCAGCCAGTGTTTTTTGGACGCGTTAAATGCGTCGGGACCCGGTGAACCGCACCATTCACTTCAAAAACGCTGGCCCTCGCCGAACGCGCTGCAAGCTGTGTCGCCCGGGCCGTTGTGTGCCATATCCACGAAGTGGTGTGCCCTCAGCACGTTTACAAACCAAAAAATGTTGCGGGGCCGTACCGCGCGCTCGCACACCACTGCGATTCTCTGCGTGTGTGGCACACAACGGCGGGCGACTTAGCAATCAGCGTGTTTCTCTCTTCTAACGACATCCGTAATACTTTGCGCCGTCCGCAATTGATCGTTTGACCCTCACTCATTTCCGTTAAACTGCGTTCGATGCAGACGCCCGAAAAAATCCTCGTCAAAGAAGTGAACTGGCTCGGCGACGTCGTGATGAGCCTCCCCGCGCTGCGCGCGATCCGCGCGGCGTTCCCGAAGGCGCACCTCAGCGTGCTGATCAAAAGCGACCTCGCCAGCTTCTTCGAGGGCGCCGCCTGGATCGACGAAATCATTCCCTACAAGCTGCGCAAAGGTTTCTTCCACGGCATCGCCGACCGCTCGAAACTCGCCGGAACGCTGCGCGCGAAAAAGTTCGATCTCGCGATCCTCTTTCCGAACAGTTTCGATTCCGCGCTCTGGCCGTTTCTCGCGCGCATTCCTCACCGCGCCGGTTTCGCGCGCGACGCCCGCGGCCTGCTGCTCTCGCACAAGACCAAACCGACCGCGCAGATTCTCGAAATCCACCAGGTCCACTATTACCTGCATATGTTGAAGGAAACGCTGGGCCTCAGCGGCCCCGCCGACGCGTTCACGCCCGATGTCGGCGCCGCCTCGCGCGAAAAAATGGAATCGTTTCTCGCCGCGCGCCGCAAACGTCCGGGAAAACCGCTCGTCGGCCTCGCTGTCGCCGCCGCGTACGGCCCCGCGAAAGAATGGCCGGCCGAGCACTACGGCCGCCTGATCGATCTGCTCGCCGAACGCAGTGGCGCCGAATGCGTGCTGGTCGGCGCGCCCAGCGAGCGCCGCAAATCCGAGGAAGCCGTTTCAAAATCGAAGAGCGGCGCCATCGTGGCCGCTGGCGAAACAAGCGTCGGCGAAGCGCTCGCGCTGCTCTCGCTCTGCGACGCGTTCGCCGGAAACGATTCCGGCTCGATGCACGTCGCCGGAGCGCTCGGCAAACCGACGGTGGGCATTTTCGGCAGCACGCGCGCCGACCGCACCGGCCCGCTCGGCCCGCGCACAAAAATTCTCTACAAGCAGATCGAATGCAGCCCGTGCCTCAAGCGCACCTGCAAATTCGGCCACTACGACTGCCTCAAACAAATCTCGCCCGAAGAAGTCGCGGCAGCATTGCAAGCGCTGGCGCGCTAAAATCCGAAATCCGAATTTCGAAATCCGAAACAAACAGCAAACGGCAAAAATTCAAAATCCGAAACGATCAGGCGAAGGCGTGGTTTTGAATTTTGGAGTTTTTCTGTTTATCTGTTTGTTTCTAATTTCGAAATTCGGATTTCGTGCTTGTGGCACCGTCATCCGAACTTGCGCCGATATTCCCTCGGACTGATCTTCTTCAGCGCCCGAAACCGCCGGTTGAAATTCGACAAATTCTCGAATCCCGAACTGAACGCGATTTCGGCGATCGATTTGTCGCTCTCGATCAACAGGCGGCAGGCCTGGCCGACGCGCAGCTCGTTCACGTACTCGCTGAACGTGCGCCCGAGCGATTTTTTGAAGAAGCGGCTGAATGCGGAGACGCTCAAATGCGCGCGCCGCGCAGCCTCGGGCTGCTCGATTGGCTGCGCGATGTTTTCGTGGATGAAGCGGCACACGTCGTCGATGCGCCGCTCGTCACGCCGCTTCAGCGACGGCGCAAACGTCTTGCTCGACAGCGGCGTCGCGTCTTTCGACCGCGCGAGCAGGTCCAGAATCTCGAGCAGCTTCAACATTTGCTGCAGTCCGCTCGCCGCGAGCAGCTCCGGCATCAGCCGCGCCGCCGCCTGCTGCGTTTTTCCGGTGAAGCGCAATCCTTGCGCGGCGCGGTCGAGCAGCCGCGCGACCGTCGCAAGCTCAGGCTTCTCAAGAAATTCCGATCCGGCAAAATCCGAAAGGAACTGGGCATAAATGGCGCGGTGCTTCGGCGTCTTTGCCGCCGCCGCCGTTTTCCCCCTCTTCATAAGGGGGGGCAAGGGGGGGTAAGTCTGTTGCCGTTCCGACATCCACGTGTGCGGCAGATTCGGTCCAAGCAGCACCAGGTCTCCGTCGCGGTAGCGCTCGATCGAATCGCCGACGAAGCGCTGTCCGCTGCTCTGCGCGATAAAGGTGAGCTCGAATTCGGGATGAAAGTGCCAGCGAAAATCGAACGACGGATCGACGCGCTCGCGCACGACGAACGACTGCCCCGACGCCGAAATTTTCTCGAAAAACGCCTGCATGCACGTTCCTAACGGGTGCCACTGGCCGCGGCCGTTTGCAGCCAGCGCCGGCGACATCGTGGGCAATACTGGCTCAGCCGCAATGATAATCCACTCGTGATTTTTTTAACGAAAACTTTCCAACGGATCGGCCGCAAGCTCGTTGTGCTCCACGCCAGACCTATATTGAGCGAGGTGAATCATGCAGCATCAATCGCAGATCGCCGCCAGCGTACTTTTAATTGAAGACGACCAGGACAGCGCCGACATTTTCTGCGTGGCGTTGCGTCATGAAGGTTTCGGCGTGCGTTCGGTGTCCTCGCGCGACGAGGCGCTCGCGGTCATCGAATCCTGCCGGTGCGATTACATCATCATGGATTTATTCATGCCGGGGATGGGGCCGGAAGATTTTATTGACGATGTGAACGTGCGCAGCCCTCAGTCTGAAATCATTCTCATTACAGGCAGCGACGATATTCAGGAACGCGCACAATCGCTGGGCATTCGCCACTGCATCAGAAAGCCGTTCGACTACGACGCTCTGTTCGAAATCCTGCGTTGAAATTTAAAACGTCGCGAGCGCGCGTTCGCGCGAATCAGTCATCAACATCACGCGGCTCAGGCCGAGCAGTTCGAACACATCGCGAACGGGTTCTGACGGGCTGAGCAGCACCACGTTTCCGTTGTTCTCCTGCGCCTCGCCGCGCGCGTTCAGAAAAACGCCGGCGCCGGCCGACGAGAGATACTGCACCTGCGCAAGATTGATCAGGATCTTGTAAGAACCTTTGCGAAACGAGTCGAAAATGCAGTTCTCGAGCTGTTCAAAGGTGCTGGAATCGACATAACCTCCGACAGTGAGCACCACGACGTCCTCGGCCTTTTCCGTCTCAATACTGATTTCAGTCGATCCCATAGCTACTCCTTGAGCAGTATCGGCAATACTTTCCGCCGCCGTATACAGATTCGGTAAAGAGCAACGCCCGTTCCAGTGTTACCCTTTTTACGCAAGGCGATTCACGCTGGTTCGTTTTACAGGTATGAGCCGCTCGAACTTAAAGCGTCGGCAGCAGTTCCGCCTTTCGACGATCATCGTGTTGACCGTCGTTGCCGGAGTTCTGCTCGGTGCAAATGTCTCGGCATCGCGTAGACAGACCGTGATGGTGAATCGCTTATTTCCCGAGTACGTCGGTCTAAGATGCATTCGGGAATTGAATTACGGCTGGCCGGTTCGCTTTTACAGCCGCAATTGCAATATCGACGAATTACCCACTAATTTTTACTATGAGGGCTTGCATGCGGTCATGGAACTCGACGAAGGGCAGGCTAAAGACCTGCAACGGATCATCGAAGACCGAATTAATCTTGATGATTTGAAACAGCGCGCTCCGACGCTTCTCCCGCTCGTCAATTACAGTTCGCCACAGGGAGATTTCCAATTCCGGAAGATCGTTCTCAATTTTGCCGTGATGATTGCATTGTTATTTTTCACCGCCTTCGTTTGCGAACGCCTCGCCCGCCGCAACCATATTCCGCATTCTGAAATCCGAAATCCGCGTTAACAACGTTCGCCAAAAATTCGTGCAAAGAAATCTCCGCCCATCCGTTCAACAAATATGAGCCGCTTGAATCCGACGCGCTGGCTGCAGTTCCGCCTCTCGACGGCGTTGGTGGTGATGTGCGTGGCCGCTGTGCTTCTGGGACTGAATACTCTTCCACAAACTCGTACTGAAATTTTGATACAACGCTCTCATTCCGTTATCCCTGGGCTGTTTATTTCGGGCGATGTTTACAGGTCCTTCGGCTGGCCTGTGCGTCATTCGACCAATGAGCCGCACTGGCATTGCATGTCGACGTGGTCGCATTTGGATGTTGAAACCGATCGGCAACTTGTTGAATGCCGTGCGCTTCCCGACGGGTTGATCGAACTCGACGAGCTTTCCCGCCGTGCTCCATCTCTTGTACCGTTAGTCACGGCGCCGCATGAGCCCGGCACGCTGTTGTGGGAAAACGTATTGCTCAATTTCAGCCTGGCCATGGGCATTCTGTTCGCCACCGCATTTTTTTGCGAGTGTCTCGCGCAACGCCGCCCAAATTCGCATTCCGCATTCCGAAATCCGCAATAAAAAAGTCACGGCGCGGCAAAAAGCACTTTCCCGTCCGAATATTTCTCCGCAATCTTCCGCTGGCGAAACTCAAACACCTCATCGAGCTGCCGCCGCACCATCAGCGCGCGGCCCAGCATCCCGAACGGGCCGAAGGGCATGCGGTAGCGCACGCAATCGCCCAGCAGCGTCCCGTTTCCCGAGCGCGTAAACGTGTGCGTATGATGCCACAGAATGTACGGACCTTTGAGCTGCGTATCCACGAAGCGCTCGTTCGGCGCCCAGTCCTCAATCCGCGAGCGCCAGCGATACGGAATGCCCATCCAGTACAGTTTGTAAACGAACTCGGTCCCCGCGCCGATCTGCGGAGTGCTCTGGTATTCGAGAATAAAATTCAGCCACGCCGGCGTAATCTTCGGCAGGTTCTGCGGATCTTTGAAAAACTCGAACGCAACTTCCGGAGGGTGAGGGACCCATTGCTGGCTTTGCAGCGTATACGTCGGAGCGCCCCAGGCGAAGATTGGATGCATGCGTGCTCATGGTCAACGATCAACGATCAGCGGTCAATGGTTTAACGGCGTTGCGACCAAGCCGTTCATTAAACCACTGACCGCTGATCGTTAATCGCTGCTCGTTGTTGTAGGAAAAATTCACGAAGGGCTCACGGGTTTGCGGATCGGGTCGGCGTCGGGCAAACGTCAACTCGGGTGCAAGCCCTTCGTGAAATCAGATGGCAGAACTTTGATGAAGCTTCCCGGGTGTCGGTCAGGCTGCGCTGTGCTTCACCACAGCGGCCGCTGGTAAGGGATTACGGCAGCGGCCGGCTGAACAATTCTTTTGCTCTCATTTCGCCGTGGATCGTCAACACGGTCCGTCCATTCAGGTTCGCCAGGTAGCCGCGCTCTTCGCCCTGCTTCAGCGTGTGCTCGCTCGGCAGTTTCGGCCGGCGCTTGGAGAATAGCGTCATCAGCAACACGTCCAATTCATCGCTCGCCGCGTTTAATGCTGCATTCATGTCGGATCCTTCGCCATCGCTGTCGTGAACGTTCATCGGGCCTTTCATTGTTGCAACACCGCACCCGCGGATGCGGCCGGTGTGGCCGATTCCGGCACCAGGCCCGTCAACAACGTCATCATTTCTGGCAGAGCGAACGGCTTGGGAAGGAAGTGCTGGATGCCCAGCCGCGTTGCTTCCTGGTTGTCAAAACAGCCGCTCATCAGGACCACTTGCGACGCCGGCGATTCCGTCCGCAACCGCTCCAGAAACTCCGCCGCGCCCATCCCCGGCATCTGGCAATCCATCAGGATCAGGTCGAAGTGTCGTTCGAGCAGCGGAAGGGCGCCGTCGCGCGTGGCGACCGTGGCCACATGAAAAACCCGGCCGGCCATGGCGGCCACGATCGTACACACGGTCAGGTCATCATCGATCACCAGCAAACTGCGTTTCGTCGTCGTCAAGGCGTTGTCTCGCGTGCACTTTTCCATGCCGGAATTCACTAATCGCAATTCCCTTGCCGCTTAAGCATTGAAAATTGCCCCGTTTTGGCCTGTTTTGAGGGGTTTACGAAGGCAAGATGCCACTTGGAGCCCATGTTTTAAAAGTCATGTATCTCGTTTAGCGTTTTAAGGATAGAGGCCTCAGCTCGCTTCAAACATCAGGGTTGTCAAATGCCACGCTTAACGCCACGCGGACCAGTGTTATGTCTCCCCTAACCTCGGTCCGATAAGGCTCGTAATCGCACGTGTGCGCCACCGCTTCGCCGGACGGGTACGAGCCCGCCGTGAGCCATGCTGCGCGCAGCGCCGCGACCAGGTTGTCGACGTTGCTCCATTCCTGCGCGCTTTGCCCGGCCAGCGGCACGACCAGTTCCGTGTCGATCAACAGCGGGTAAGTCGAGCCCGAAAATCCAATGCTCGGGCTGCCGATGGTGAGCTCCGGCTGGTTCAGCGCGTACGAAAATTCTTTGGCGAACTGCGCCGGAGCGGCGCGTGTCCCCAGAAAAATCTTCGCCGCCGCAATCGTGAGTGAATCCGCCGTTACATTCGTCGCAATCGTCCGCAATCGCTTGCGCGCCTTGGCCACTTTGCTGTCAGACATGTTTGTTCCCCTTCTCGCCTCGTTTCAGTGCGCGAAACCACCGGGCCTCTGGACATTGATCCGGACAGCGATAAATTGAACGTGTCACTCAGGAGGCTGCTGATGACGTACAATTCGCTGATCGATGAAATTAAAAAGCTGCCTGTTGAGCAACGTTTGGAGTTGATCGACGAGATCTACGAATCCGTGGATTGCGGCGATCAGAAGACTCCACTCACGCCTGAACAGGACGCTGAATTAAGCCGTCGCATTGCCACATATAAAGATCGGCCTGAACTATGGGTGTCACTCGAACAGGTCGACGCGGAAATTGATCGGTTGCTCGCCAAAAAATGAGCCTGGCAATCCGTCTCAATCCAGCCGCCCAACTCGATTACATCAACGCGGTAGTGTGGTATGAATCTGAAATGCCAGGCAATACTTTTCGCACACAACTGCGAAAGGCGTTCGAGCGCATGCAGGCATTTCCCAACGCAGGATCATTGATCCGCGAAGAATACCGATCCTGCCGGGTCTTGCGGTATCCGTACCAGGTCATTTACTCGGTTGATACCGATTGCATTCGCGTGTGGGCAATTTTCCATTCAAGTCGAAATCCAAACGCACTCAACGAGCGGCTGAAACCGCAGGCTTAACCACTTGCCGTTTAAAAAGTGTTTCGGATTTCGAATTTGTCCACCGTTACCGCACAACCCGTCCGCCCTGCGCCCTCTTCGCCTCCGCCACAAACCCGCCGGACGGCACCGCGACGCCCAGGATATTCCCCAGCGCCGAGCGGATCATTTCGCGTTCGGCGGGGTAATCGGCGAGCGTGCCCTTCGCGCCGCCGGCCGCCGCGCTGACCTGCAGCGTGCTCGAATTCCCGATCGTCGTGTGCCGGTCGAGCAGCGTCGTCACGCGCGCGATCTGTTCGCTCGTGAGCGCCGCCAGTTTCGCATCGATCTTGCTGACTATGGCGCTCATGTCGTACGTCTCGTACTCCGGCCCGAACAGCGTCGCGACCGCGCCGAAAATTTCGCCCGTCCCATCCTGCGGCACGCCGAGGATCTCGTAAACCTGTGTGATTTGTGCGGCTGTTAAAGACATTATGTGCGTCCTTTCATGGTTGTGAGTTGTCAGTAGTCCGTAGTCCGTAGTCCGTAGTCCGTAGTCTGCAGTCGATCGTCAGCGGTTTAGTGATCGAGAACTTTCGAGCGCCGCCGTTGTTTCCCCTCCCCTTGAGA
>Ga0265314_10005890_pt1 | contig 10966 bp, 8 predicted proteins | sample 4126metaG_FD_203106 | JGI IMG/M metagenome (GOLD analysis project Ga0265314, IMG submission 203106) | Rhizosphere microbial communities from Carex aquatilis grown in University of Washington, Seatle, WA, United States - 4-1-26 metaG | ecosystem: Host-associated > Plants > Roots > Rhizosphere >... | reverse complement strand
TGAAGGCCCGCGCCCGTCGTCGATTCCCGACGCGCTGCGTCGCAAAGCGCTCGAAGAATACGCGCGGCGCGCGCCACTTCCGGCCAGCGAATACGGCAAACAGGTCTTTTGCCTCGAATGTGGAATGAAGTGGCCGACAGGGACGAACTTCTGCGGCCGTTGCGGAACAATTCTGCCGCAGTGGGATGACGTCAAACCGTAACTCATAGTCCATATCGCATAAACGCCGCGCATGCAGGCTGCTTCTTATGCACTATTTCCTAAGCGACCGCGGGAATTTCACCCAGGGCAGGCGCAGGCGTTGCAGCACTTCATCCGGCGTGTTGCTGATGCGGCCGGTGACAACGTCGAGCACGCCGAGCGCGTTGTTGGTTAGATTAGGAAACTGTTTCTTTGCTTTCTTGATCGCAATATTGAGCGCGTCGAGAATGTTCTCGTCCTTTGCGTTGTCGCAGCGCACGTTCTCAGGCGGCTCAAAACCCTTCGCCCCGGCAAACGCGATCACGTCGTCCTGATCAACACCGTCGCCGGAAACTCCCACCGCGCCGACCAGCACGCCGTCGCGATACAACGGCAGGCCGCCGGGAAAGAGCGTGATCCCGTTCGGAATCGTGCACGCGATCGGCGGATCTTTGTCGGGAATATCGTCGAGATCGAACGGCCGGCCGAGCGTCAAGTCGATCGTCAGTGCAACCTGCAGCGGCGAGAGCCGGCCGTCGCGGATGTGCGGAATGCGGATCGCGAGCACCTGCACCGCTTCGGAATCCGTCCCCATCACGGGAATGAAATCGTCGTTCAAAAGCTGGCTGATCTCCGTCAGATTTCCGCTGCCGCTATTCAGTGGAGGCGGGAATGGGCCCAGGTGCGCCGGATCCGAACGCACGCCGCCAGTCTGCGGCAGCAGCCCGCTCAGCGGACCCGTCGGTTTCGAATCGATGCCAGGCGGGTAAAGAGTCTGCGACAGGAATCCGAGTGCGCGCGTCGAAAACGCAGCTTCCGAATTGCTGAAAAACGCGCACGTCCGGGCTTTCTGTACGGCGACATCGAAACTGAAAAGCGTCGCGTTGTCAGTGCGGAAAACGCCGCAGATATTTCCCTGCGTATCGGTCACCGAAACGAAAACAGCGGCGCTCACGCCGATCGGCCGGCGGATCGCGCCGCGCGTGATCAGCGCCTGGTCGGCCGCCTGTTGAACGATGCGCCGCACCTCGGCTTCGCTTAAAAGTCCATCGGGCGCGGCGCGCGGCGGAAAGCGCGGCACCCAGCCCTGCCGCGGAAATTCCTGCTGCGGCGTTGCGCGCGGCTGTTCGGCCGCGGTGACCACAACGGCGAACGGATCGTAAGTTCCATAGGGCACGACCGGATCGGCGCCGACGCTCAGTCCGTCGGGATCGCGCTCCGAACCATCGGTGTCGAAAAACGGTTCGAAATACCCTTCGATCGCCAGATTGATCTGATCCGCGACCTTTGGCACGAACGGCTTTTTCGTTTTCACATACGGAAAGCGGAATCCATTCACCAGCACGCGGTCGGCGCGAATCTGCTTCGGCGGCTCGAAGCCGCTTTGCGCCGCGAGCGCCGCCTGCTCTTCGACTGCGTTCAGACTCTTCGCGCCGGTTTCGGCGAATGGCAGGCCCGCATCGGGAATGCCGTCGGCCAAAACACCGAATCCATCGGCTTCGATTCCCACCGCACCCACCGGAAAATACTTGGTTCCCACTTTCTTAAACAGGGGCACGCCGCCTGGATCATCGGTGATCGGCGTGATGACGAGCGGCTGCGCGGCCGGACGCGTGTTTACCAGACCCGGTGGAATGTGTTGCGGCGAATTGGGGCTGAGAAACACCAACCCCGTCGGCTGCTGCAACTGCACATCGCTATTCGTAAAATTCGAGAACGGCACCCCGAAGAGCGGCCCGCCTTCCAGATTTGTGATCGTCGGCGGAAAATGGCTCTGGATGATGAACTGCGCCGTGCGCGTGGTGAACGCATCGTTGCGCGATTCAAAAAACGCCGCCGTACGCGCCTTGACGATGGCTTGTTCGCTGATGCGAATATCCGTTCCGCCGCTCTGGATCATGCGGTACAGCGCGAGAATGTGGCCCTCGGCATCGGTGACACAGATGATGCCGCTCGCATGTTCGCTTTTCAGGCCACTGATTCCGTGGCGGATGATGTTCGAAATTTCGTCGGGCGTGAGCGACGGATTGTCATTGGCGAGCGGCGTGTCGAGCGCCACGGCCGCGCGCACATTCGCGACGCAACTCAGCGAAAAAATCAGCGTGAGAAGAAAGATTCCAACTGCGTCAAAGCGCGAAGTTGTGTGCGGCGATTTCATGGGCGCGAGTCAGAATAGCGGAAGCAAGCGAGCGCGGCAAGACGAACACTTACACCGCGAATACAATCGCCACCGACAGCGTCATCAGGATCGCTCCGGCCAGTCGCGTGCCGAAGACCGCTTTGCCGGATTCGTGCTCGGTGTTGTTAAATAAATGTCCGGTGTACCAGACCAGAACGACGCTCCACAGTCCGCGCGTACTGTAAACGACGTTGGCTGACGTGGCTTTTCCGTAGACCGCGACGGCGCCGACAAAGAACACTGACTGAATCGACGCGAGCACGCCGCCGATATAAAGCGCTCGCCAGCCTTCGCGCGAGATGTGTGCAGCGGATTTGAAAAACGGAATCATCGCGAGACTCTGCAGCGCGCCGAACGCGAACATGATCGGCAGAAAACGGCCCGCGCCCCACGCCGGCGACCATTTCTGCACGAGAACGTCGAATAGCGCGAATGCCAGCGCCGCGAGCGCCGCGCAGAGCAACGTTTTCTTCACGCCTTCGTGATGGCGCGCGCCGCTGCGGCTCAGCAGTCCAATGCCGAGCACGCTGAGCACCGCGGCGATCCAGTGCGCGAGGACCACGCCGTCTTTGAGTATCAACGCCGTGAAAAACGCGACGAGCAGTATTTTCAGCCCAAGCACTGGCGTCGCCAGAGAAACATCGCCGGATTGCAGCGACAAAATGGTGGCGCTCTGACCAATAACAAACAGCGCGGCTATCAGGGCCGGCTGCCAGAGCAGTTCGACATGAATCGTTCCGCCCATGACAAGAAGCGAAGAAAAAATAATGGCATAAATCAGGTTGCAGATGAACGAAATGCGCCACATATCGAAGCCGAACTGAATCGCGCGTTTCAGAAACATCGCGCCGAAAACATAAAGTATGGCGCTAATGAGTGGGAACAGCAGAATGATGGATTGGGACACGCGAACTCTCTTAACTGAGTGGACTGTTTGCGCCAGCAGTATAGGGCGCATGCTGCGCGCTGCAATCGCGATGCGATCCTGCCATTTAAAATAAATATCCGTCGCGATCTGATTGCTTCGTTTCCGATTCGGCAGTCTCGCAGCGTTGATCGGTGAGAACCACTGAGCGCAGCATCAATCTCCCAACCGGGTCGCGCAAAAATCCAACCTCTAAGAGGCATCGGGTGTCAATCGCCCGTTGAGCGAGCTCGACGACGTGACGCAGGTCCGAATGGTACGCGCTGAAGTCAGCGCACATGATCTTCCAGAGAGGTTTCGCGCCTTCGAGCAGAATCACTTGAGACACCGCGACGGTTGCCCATTCTAAAGCGCTGTCGTCAGAAACGTTGCTCGCCACTACTTCCCCTTATCCGGTTGAGTTACGTAATGATAGGTGTCGAAAATATCGGTGTCGCCGTTTGCGCGCGGGTCGTCGGTATTCTTCATCCATTTTTCAAGCTGCGCGCGCAGTTTTTTCTTCGTCTCCGCATACTGCGTGTCATCGGCGACATTGAAGAATTGTTCCGGATCCTTTTTCAGGTCGAAGAGTTCTTCGCCCGGCCGCTTCTCCAGCGCCATGCGCGCGAATTTCTCAATCTCCGGCGACTTCGCCTGTTTCATGATGAGTTGCTTGCTCGGTCCATCGTCAATATCGCCATAATCGCCGACCGCCTTCCACATCTGCGGATCGCCGGCGGGCCAGCGATCGGGTCGCGCGTTCCAGATATACAAAAAATCCTTCGTATGAATCGCGCGGCACGGGTAGCTCAAATCGCCTTTGCGCACGTTCGCGTGACGCTCGCGTTCGACATAAACCGTCCCGCGCTCCGCCAATTCGTCGGCGCTCACCGTGCCAAAAAGCAGCGGCAGCAAGCTGTGCCCGCTCATTTCCGGCGGAGCTTTCAACCCCGCGACATCCAGAAACGTCGGCGCGAAATCGCAGTGGCTCACAAAATCTTCGACGACGCGTCCGCCTTTCACCTTCGCCGGCCAGCGAACCGCCAGGGGCATGTGAGTACCCGAATCGTACACATTCGCTTTCGCGCGTGGAAAGGGCATTCCATTGTCGCTGGTCATCACCACGATGGTATTGTCGAGCAGCCCGCGTTCTTCCAGCAGTTTCACCATCTCGCCGGTGTCGCGGTCGTACCGCTGCACCGCGAAAAAATAATCGAGAATATCGCCGCGCACTTCGGGCGTATCCGGAAGAAACGGCGGCACCTTGACGTCCTCGAGTTTCATTCCGGATTGGATGCCCTGGTCTTTCACATACGGCCGGTGCGGATCGCGGCTGCCGTACCAGAAACAGAACGGTTTGTCTTTCGGAACCGTGTCCAGAAATTCCTTGAATGATTTGAAGTTCGGTCCGGCGGGATTGCGTTTGTGGTCGCCGATGCTGCCGGGCGCCCAGCCTTTTCCCTGCAGCCCGATCACATATCCTTCTTTTTCGAGCCGCTCCGGATAGCCGACAAAATCCGCCGGCAGTACGCTCCACAGATTTCCCGTATCCTTCAACGCGTGCACCGGCCGCCCCGCCAGCACTGCCGCGCGCGAGGGCGTGCACGACGGAGCCGCGCAAAACGAATTCTTGAAGAGCACCCCTTCTTTTGCAATGCGATCGAACGTCGGCGTCTTCACGCACGTGTCGCCGTAAACGCCCGCATGCGGCCAGGACCAGTCATCCGCGATGGCGAATAGAATATTCGGCCGCGCATCGGCGGCGAGAGCGCAAAAAATGGAACTGAGTGCAAGCGTAAGTGTCAATACGTGTCGCAATGAGTGTATTAGTCGATACATGTGGGCTCTCCTTTTTATGTATTGCAGAAGTGTATACCCCGTTTCGAACAAAATCGCATTGCGTCGAGAATGTCCGAAATTCCGGCAGTGCTTGCGAAGCGGAGCCAGTCGAAATACCCTGTGGTTTATACTCTCGAAAGGAACGGTCCATGAAACGGATTCTGCTCATCGCTTTTTTCGCAATGTCCTTTTTCGCGCGCGCCGAAGACAAGCCTATCCGCGTTGTCGTCTGGGATGAACAGCAGCCGGCGCAGACGCAGGCGTACAAAAACTTTCTCGGCAACCAGATCGCGGACAATCTCAAGCGCCTGGGTTTCACGGTCACGTCCGTGCGCATGGACGACCCCGAACAAGGTCTTTCAAAGGAGACGCTCGATAATTGCGACGTGCTCGTCTGGTGGGGCCATATCCGCAACCGCCAGGTCACGAAGGAGCATGGCAAAGAAATCGTCGATCGCATCAAGTCCGGCCAGCTTTCTCTGATCGCGCTGCATTCGGCGCATTGGTGCGAACCGTTTATCCAGGCGATGTGGGAGCGCACGAAAGTCGACGCCGAAGCGAAACTCACCGACGAAGAGCGCAAAACTGTGAAGATCAAATACATCGAGCCCAAACTCGCCGCGCCGAAAAAGGATTCGCCGCTCACGCCGTCATTCGACCGGAAAAAGGATGCTGACGGTTCGGACATTCTCGAAGTCACGCTGCCGCTCTGTGTTTTCCCCGGCTGGCGCGCGGACGGCGCGCCGGGGCATTTGACGACGCTGCTGCCCGATCATCCCATCGCGAAGGGAATTCCGAAAACGTTCGACGTTCCGCAGACAGAAATGTACGACGAACCGTTCCATGTTCCCGCACCCGACGAGCTGGTCTTCGAGGAAAAGTGGGACAAGGGCGAACATTTCCGTTCGGGCATGGTCTGGAAACTCGGCAAAGGCAAAGTGTTTTATTTCCGCCCGGGCCATGAAATTTACGGCGTTTATATGCAGCCCGTTCCACTGCAGATCATCGCCAACGCCGTGAAGTGGCTCGGAACTAAATAAATCTCGCCGCAGAAACGCGGAGACGCAGAAAAACGCTGCGATTAAAAGATTTTCCAATCGCTGTTCTCCACCTTTCTGCGATGAAAAAGGAGTTCGCCGATGCAACCGTGGCTTTTCTACGCGTTTCTCTCCGCCATTTTCGCTGCACTGACGAATATCTTCGGCAAGATTGGCGTCGCGGACGTCAACAGCAACATGGCCACGTGGATTCGCATCGTCGTGATTTTCTTCGTGCTCACCCCGATCGTTCTACTCCGTGGCGAATGGCTCGCGCCGGCGCAGATTTCGTCGAAGACGTGGGTGTTTCTGGTGCTGAGCGGCCTCGCGACCGGCGCGTCGTGGCTGGCGTACTTTCATGCGTTGAAGCTGGGACAGGCGTCGCTCGTCAGCCCGATCGACAAGTCCAGCGTTTTGCTCGTCATGCTGATGGGCGTCGCGTTTCTTGGCGAACACTTGTCGCTGAAGCAATGGGCCGGCGCCGCGCTGATTTTCGCCGGCGTGCTCGTTATTGCGTGGCCGTCATCACAGACCGCTTAGTTCCATCCAGCGCCACGGCAGCGTCCCGAACGACAAGATCCAATCGTTGAACTGCTTGATTGTCCAGCCTTGTTTGATTTTCTTGTCGCGAACGCGCAGCAGTTCCGTGCGTCCGAGCAGATAGCTCATCGGCACGGTCGGGCTCATTGTGTACCAGTTCACGTCGCCTTGGGCCCGTCCGCGGGTGAATCCGACAGTTTTCATCAAGTGCTTCACGCCGTCGTCGTAACTCATCGCTCCGGTCTGCAGCCCGCAATCGATCAGAATGCGATTTGCCCGCCACAAGGCGTCATTCAATTGGTTCAACCTCGCCGTCGGCTCCTGAATGATGTTGAAATCGACGCACATCTTTTCGCACCAGAGCGTCCAGCCTTCGTAAAAAATCGCGTGTGCGAACAGGCGGCGCAGTTTGCTCGGGTGGCGATTTGCCGTGCAGAACTGCAGGTGGTGTCCGGGATACGCTTCGTGCGCGCAAGTCGCCGAGAGGCCGTGATGTTGGCGGATTTCGGCGTCTTTTTCCTCCTGCTTGGTCTTGGTCAGGCTCAGATCGTTGACCCAGAAAATGCCGAGCTGGTCGTCCTCGAACGCGCCGGGTGACGAATACGCCGCAGTCGGAAAATGGTGCCGCAAAAAGTCGGGGACCGGCTTCACTTCAAGCCGCTCGCCAGGCGGGAACGTGACGAGGTCGGCCTTCTCGAATGCCTCGCGCGTGTGCTTCGTTTGCCAGGTGTATTCGCTGAGCAGATCGCCGTGCTCGGGTTTCCAGTTCGCGGCGGCCTCTTCGAGAATATCGCGAGGCCTTTTGTTTGGACCGAATTTCTTTGCTTCTACCAGCATCTCGGCCTGGATGCGCTCGGCCAGCGTCTGCCCCATCGCCTGCGCTTCGCCGACGGATATGTCCCAACCCATGCGTTCACGAATCAGCGCCTCGAAGCGTTCGGTGCCGACGGCGAAGGAGTTTGGCGCGCCGGGTTTGATCTTCGCGACTTTTTTTGCGTAATCAGCAAACGCGGCTTTCGCGCCGTTGCAAAGCTTCTCAATTTTTTCCTTCGGCATCCTGCCGGTCTTCGCGAGCGGCTCGACGATCGCATCAAAGAGCGATGGTGCGCCTTCACACGATGACTGCGCCATTTTCTGCCACACGGGAACCGGCGCTTTTAGCACCGAGGCGGCGCCGTCGAGATACGCGGGCAATTTTTTCAAGCGCGAAAGAATCGCGTCGGCGACCGGCGCCAGGTCGTCTCCGTGGCGGATGATGTGGTGATGAATGCAGCCCAGCGCGCCAGATGCCCAGTGATCGGGATTGCGCCGGAACGTAGCGCGCTCGATCGACCACAGTTCAGTGCGCAGCTCCGACATCAGCGCGCGGCGGTCCAGCCAGTCATCTCCGGCGAAATCATTCTCGGGCAGGTTCTGTATGCCGGAAAGCGTCGCGCGAATCAGTTTCTCGTGATCCGCATAAAGTTTCAGGCTCGGAATTTCGAGCTCGCCATTGAACTCCTTGCGCCCGACAGACGCTCCGTATGTCGGAAACCGCTCGAACGATTCTTCGACGTAGCGATCCGCGAGTTTGCGGAAGGTGGCGATGGAATCGTTGGAAGTGGTCGGTTTGCTCGGCATATGAAAAAATTCTCCCCGGAAGCCCCGAAGCGCTTCTACCGCAAGAAGAAATTGTGCACAAGAACCAATGAATGCGCTCGCCGAGGCGTTCAGTTGTTACATGCCCTTTACGTGGGTCGCAAGAACCGCGGATATAAGAAGTGGCGAAAGAGGTGGATGATGAAAGCCATGATTATTGCTTTTGCCGTGCTGCTGAGCCTCGCAATTGCCGTTCGCGTGTTGCCGCGATTCTCACAGCTCGCGCCGATTGTGACGCCTCTATCCACCGCGGCCCCGGCGCCAACTTTACCTGCATCGCCGTTAGGCTCAGCGCCGATGGCGAAAGGCGGTTCGGAACCGCCTGTTTCTCATATTCTCAACGCAGAGTTTTCGCCGGAACGAGAATTGCCGATCATTCCCGAGTACAAGAATATGCATCGCTACTACGCTGCACGTTTCAGCGACGTCATGGGGTTTGGATCAGAACGCATGCCTTCCATTGTAGACTTCCACAGCATCGTTGAAGATAAAATGAAAACTGAAAATGAAATCTTCCATATTACAAAAGTGGAATTGATGGGTTTGGCGAAGCAGTGCCCGGTGATCTACACAGCCACGCCGTTGCCGGCTTCGGCGCCTTTGTCGGAATCTGACACAAGATTCGAAGTCGAAGCCGTGAGCCAACTCAAAGAGAAGCCGCATATTCCATCCTGGGTACGTAATCCGGCGAAACGACCGATGGATGAGTTTGAGCGGGCCGCTGTGAAGCGTATGCAGAACGGGCAGGACCTTGTTGCGAGAAGTACTGAAAATGGAGTGCAGGTCATTGGCGCCCTTCGAGCGGAGATGAACTGCGCTAAATGCCATGACACTGCGCAGGGCACGCTGCTGGGTGCTCTGGTTTATTCGGTGGTTTCACGCCCCGTGATTGCCGAGTAGCCACTCAACTTTTTTATTCGTGAGGGCGATGGTCGTTGCTACAAATCCCCCAACGGCACGGGTCGCCGCTTCTCCTTATACGTGAACACCGCTTCGTCGCTGCCGAGCGACACGCGCACGCCTTCGGGCAGGCCGAGAAATTTGATCAGCTCCGGCTTGCGGACGGCGAGTTCATAAATCGTCGTTTCTTTAATATTGTCGCGGTTGGTGTGATCGTGTTTTTTGTTCGTGCAGCCGCATGCCCAGCCTGAAAAATTGCCCGTCGGCGGCTGGCGGAAAATCACGGTACCTTTCGATTCCCAGAAATCGCTGCAGACGAAGGCGCCATTGATCAGCTTCGGCGGGTCGGGCTTCAATTCCGGCGCGCAGATTTCGGCGACGCGGCGCTGTTCGATCTGGATCGCAAACGTGCGCGTCAGCGAATCGACGAACGCGATGGGAATGCTCTGAAAATCCGGTTCGCGCAGACGGCGTTCGTCGCTGCCGCCGACGTAGAGAATGGAGAAGCCGAAAACGACATTCTGCCCGAAGTCGTACGTCGCGCCGTCGGCGACGGACTCTTCAAGAAACGAAATCAAATGCTCCGCTTCGATTTTCGGAATCGCGCGGTCGCAGCGGAACGAAATTTCAGCGTGGCCGTACTTTCCGCATTTCGTGGTGCGGTAGTCGATCTCGTCGCCCGAAAGAATCAGCGCCACGGTGCCTCCGTTGCGGCGCTTCAGCCCGCGGTAATCACTTTTTCGCCGTTCTGTGCAGGCGGAGCGACGCGCGTGTCGACGCCGTGCTGCTTCGCGTGTTCGAGCGCCGCGCCGATGAAATCGCGGAAGAGCGGGTGAGGGGACGTCGGCGTCGATTTAAATTCCGGATGGAATTGCACCGCCACGAAGAACGGATGGTCGGCGAGTTCCACGATCTCGACCAGCTTGCCGTCCGGCGAAAGTCCCGAGAACGTCATGCCGCGGTGCTCGTACACTTCGCGGTACTTGTTGTTGAATTCGTAGCGATGGCGGTGGCGTTCGGCGATCTGCTTTTTGCCGTACGCGGCGGCGGCTTTCGATCCGTCCTTCAGCACGCAGGGGTACGAACCGAGGCGCATCGTGCCGCCCTTCGTCGCGACATTCGCCTGATCGGGCATGATGTCGATGACCGGATTCTGGCAGCCAACCTTGAATTCAGTCGAAGTTGCGTCACCCAGGCCACAGACATGGCGGCCGAATTCGATCACGGCGAGCTGCATGCCCAGGCACAGGCCCCAGTACGGCACTTTGTTTTCGCGCGCGAATCGGATCGATGCGATTTTGCCTTCGGTGCCGCGCTCGCCGAATCCGCCGGGGACGAGAATGCCGTGGATGCCTTCGAGCTGCGAGAGAGCGCCGCGTTTTTCGAGGCTCTCGGCTTCGATTTTCACCAATTCGATTTTTGTTTTGTGATGTATGCCTGCGTGCGCGAGCGATTCGAAGATCGATTTATACGCGTCCTGGATTTTCATGTACTTGCCGACGATCGCGATTTTGACTTTATGCTCGGGATGCTTGATCGAATCGATGACGTCGATCCAGTCGCTGATGCGCGGCTTGCCCACGGGCAGGCTCAGGCGGTCCGCGACGATCTTGTCCATGCCCTGCTCGACCAGCGCCAGCGGCACTTCGTAAATGCTGTGATCGACGTCCTTCTCAACGATCACGGCGTCGTTGTCGACGTTGCAATACAGCGCGATCTTTTTGCGCGCTTCGTCGGCCAGATGAACTT
>Ga0265314_10005889_pt1 | contig 10967 bp, 9 predicted proteins | sample 4126metaG_FD_203106 | JGI IMG/M metagenome (GOLD analysis project Ga0265314, IMG submission 203106) | Rhizosphere microbial communities from Carex aquatilis grown in University of Washington, Seatle, WA, United States - 4-1-26 metaG | ecosystem: Host-associated > Plants > Roots > Rhizosphere >... | reverse complement strand
CGAAGGACCGAAATAATCGGTGTAGAGCTGTACCGCCATTTCGCCTTCCGCCAGCGCTTTCTTATTCAGCGAAACGGTGCTCATGGTGCCCAGCGCCACCTCCGCTCCTCTGTGGGAGCCTTGCGTCGGCAAATCATCGTTGACAGCATGTTGCAGTGAATTCACCCAGTCCGGGGACTCCTCATTGGCATAGGACTGGATGAAATATTCGGGCTTCGTGAGCTTGACTTGTTCCTCCTTGAACTTGCCGAAGCTAAAGCCCGCCACCGTCTGCGGATTCTCGCTTTTCCACACCGTTACATTCTGACCGCCCTCATTGCTCTCGGAAACGAGTACCCCCGTCGCCGCCATCTTCATACCCTTCGGAATGCGGAGGGTCATGTCATACAGCACGTACTCTCCCAAGTCCCCGCCCGGATCATTGGGATACCAATCGTCGCGCGCTACAGGAAAATAGTTTCCGCTGCCGGTGTTAACGACCGCTTCTTTACCTTCGTACGCCGTCGTGATCGAGATCTTCTCTCCCTCGGCAAGAACCTTGGGCAAGATGACGGCGAAATCGCCATCTTCGTTCTTGTCCTCTTGAATAAAGGAAAGAGCCTGGCCGTTTGCCGTCACACTCTGCACCCGCAGTGGCCGGAACAAGTCGAAACCCACGACCCGCAATCCCTTTCGTCGCACGACGAGATCTGCAGTGGCTTTGCCCACTAACTTCCCGCTCTTTTCGAAGGTCGCGTCCAGTTGCTGGTGCTCAATCCGGAAGGGCTTGCCAACCGCGTCTGGTGAATGGTCGCCGGAAATATTGAAGGACGCCCAATCGCCCATTTTGTTCTCGTCGTAGGTCATGAAGCCGACCTGCTCCGAACCTGAGTCGGGATCGATCTGGTAACGCTCCTTGCTGTTGTAGTGTTTGCCGTGGATGAAAGCGACGAACAGCCCTCTCGGCGCGGGGCTCAATACCTCCGCCAGGATGCGCGCTTCGAGATTGTATTTGAGCTTGTGGCGGGTCGTATTCTGACTCTCTTTCAGCAAGCCCGCATCGCACCCAGCGGACGCTGGGCTGCCCGCTTTCTTGATCTCGTCATAGGTCGAGTCCGTAAAGCGCAGGACCGCCTGATTGAAGTTCTCGCTGAACTCGTCCTCTTTCGTGAGCAGCTTCAAACTCTTGCGCTCGGATTCGAGCGGCGGGTCAAGGACAAAGTGGCCTTCGCCCGCGAAAACCGCTCCCGTGACCATGCCCTGCACCGGCGTCACGAAGCATACCGTTCCCGAGTGCAAATGGAATGTGCCGGCGTCGCGTTTCAAAGCGAAGTCAGTTACGGTCACCGCTTCGCCTGACAGCGTCAGGTTGCGAAGTTGCTGGTACGTCGGATCGGAGTTAGGCGCAGGGGCCGGAGTATCGGCAGCGCAAAGAGAAAGAGGGAGAAACGAGGCGAGCAAAATGGCAGCGGCAAATAGAATACGAGAAGCCATGGTGGACAAGAGCCTCCTGTATAAAAGAGCGCCTGCAGTATGCACGATTAATGCGTTCTCGGATAGGACTTACATCACAAGATACTGGACACAGATAATCAGCGGAGATTTGGGAAGAGCTGCACCTTGTCAGGTAACAAGGGGAGTTGCTCCGGAAACGACGGCGGAGTCAGCGGTAGGGAGTCGATCATCGGGGACCCCACTCATTCGTGCCCTTTGCGAATGAGTGGGCCGCCCGCCAAGCCGCACCCGCCAGGCTACGCCTTGGCGTAGTGCTCAGCGTTCTTTTCCAGAAATTCTTTCTTGTCGTCCGGGAGATCCTCTGCCGCGAAGATCGAATCCGACGTGCAAGCTGGAACGCAGGCGCCGCAATCGATGCAGCCCTCGGGGTCGACGTAGAGCTGGGTCGCCGCCTCAAACTGGGGCTCGTCTTTCTTGGGGTGGATGCAGTCGGTGGGACAGACATCCACGCAAAGCTCGTCTTTAATGCAGTTGTCGGTGATCACATACGCCATGATTGCTTCTCCTGAGAAGTTTGCTGAACTCGCTTCACTGTTACCTTAGCCAGAGGAGTCCGTCTTGGCGGTGACCTGGATCACAGCGCGTCGTGGCCTCGTCACGCAGATTGGTGATCACCATCACAGGCAATCTGAGGCCTGATGCTGTACAAGAGATTCATCTGCAATTGAAGGAAGCACAGAATTGCCCGGCCTCACCCCACGACCCCACACAGCCGCCACCCAAGCGGCGGGCCGGGCAATCTCAAACTTAGAAAATCTGCACTGAGAAATCCTCACTGGGAAATCCTCACTGGGAAATTAGAACGATAATCGAGGCGCATTTCCTTCTCGAAACACTCGAAGCCATCTCATCGTGACCCGAAGGGTCAAACTGCCGTGACCCTCCCGGGCTGAGTCCCTGTCCTAATTCCCTGTGGACGCCGCTGTTACTTCCGTTTCTTAAACTCGGTTACCTGCCTCAAGCATATTGCTTGTCTTCCGATGGGGATGGGAGGGTCCGTGTGCGTGACCCGCTTGCCTGATGAAAATGCTCATAGCGATCTTGGCGCTGGCGGCAATGGCCGGCACGCTGCGCGCGCAGGAAGCGCGTTACGCTTTCGCGGTTCGTCCCCACGTAACCGACAAAGACCTGGCGGCTTCGCGCTTCTGGACACGATCCACGATCGCGCTGGTGGCGCTGGACGGCGCGGCAAAGGCCGCCGACAGCTTTGCCACGCGCAAAAACATCGATGGCGGCGGCGCCGAATACAATCCACTGGCCCGTCCGTTTGTGCATACGACCGGTGTCCAGGTGGCGGCTATGGCCGCTCTGTTCGGGGCAGAGATCGCCGCTGCTTACTGGACGCACAGGAGACGCCACGACGATGTGGGGCACGCGGTTTTGCTTGGCGGCGCGACGATGAATGGCCTAGGAGCGGCGTCGAGCATCAAGCATCGGGTCGCCGATTGGTAGGACGCGCGGCTCGGAATTTATGCAAAGCCGCTAAAAGGGCACCCTGCCAGCCGCGAGCTACGAGCCCTTTCTCTCGTTCAAATACGACTTCTTGTAACCCACGTAATTTTCGGCGTAGCGGAGGATCGTCGCCTGGTCGTTTTCATCGAGGTGGCGGCGGAATTTCCCGGGGGAACCCATCCAGAGAGAGTTCGGTTCCACGATCGTTCGTTCGGGAATCAAGGTTCCGGCGGCGATGATCGAGCCGGAGCCGATCACGGCGCCGTTGAGGATGATGGAACCCATGCCGATGAGGCAGCGGGCTTCGACGGTGCAACCGTGGAGAATCACGCTGTGTCCCACGCTGACGTAGTCGCCCAGGTAGACGCCGTATTTTTCCTTCATGCCGTGGAGGACGGAGTTGTCCTGAACATTGGAGTAATGGCCGACGCGGATCTGGTGCACGTCGCCGCGAAGGACGCAGTTCATCCAGATGCTGGAGTGCTCGCCGAGAACGACGTCGCCGATGATCTGGGCGGATTCGTCGACATAGGACGTATTGGGGAACTGGGGAGTGACGCCATTATAGGAGCGGATCATAAATTCATCAGATGCTGGACGCGCAATACCGGACCCGCTGTTGCGCAAAATGCGCCTTAGCAGCCTGCGGAAAAACTCCGTTTCGTATCAGGGTATCGCTTTAGCGATACCGTAAGTCCTTCGAAATCAGACGCCCCTTTAGGGGCTGCGCACGGATTGCGACTTTTCCGCAGCCTGTTAGGGCAGGTTGCCGGACGAAGTCAACATATCATGGCAGGCACGGCATTCGAAAGGTTCTACGGCCGCCGTATTTTCTGGTCGACCGTCAATCGCTCCAAAAAGCGCCGTGCCGTTACAGCCTCCGGGCCATCGCTGTGATTCCTTAGTATTTCTCGCAGTACATTCGCTGAGTCCTCGTACCGTCCCACGGCCGTGAGCGCCCGTGCAACCAGCAAATCGACCTGCGGCACCCGCCCACTAGACTCCGCCTCCGCCTCCTGCGAGACCTTCAGGGCTTCGTCAAAGCGTTGGCTGTGATAATACGATTCCGCCAACGACCAATGTGTCTCCCAGCCGCCGGACGGATCCAGTCCCAGAGACTTCTCCAGTGGTGGAATAGCCTCCGCGTATTTCTTCTGGTTGCACAGCGCCATTCCCAGTGCCGCCAAAGCGCGAGCGCTGTTTGGTTCCATCTGTGCGGCTTTTTCCAGAACACTTTGCGCCTTTGTCCACTCGTGTTTCTTGAGTTCCAAAACACCTTGCACATAAAGCACGTGCGGATTATTGGGAGCAAGTTTCATGGACTGGTCAAGGGCCTTCTCCGCCTCATCCAACTTGTCGTCGCGCAGAGCCTGCATTCCCTTGTCTAAGGCTGCTTTCGCCTTAGGAGCGAGTATCCAATTTTCCGCCGCCCCAGGTACAGAACTCGAAGATGTCTCCCGTTGCAGGATTATCTCTACCTGGACTTTATCCGGCTCCGGTATTTTCACGTCATTTTGTCCCGGCTTGTAACCAGCCGCTTCCACAACGACGGTAAACTTTCCCGCATCGTCCGGGGTAAATGAGATCCGCCCGTTGGATGTCAATCCCTCGTCGCACGGGGTTCCGTTCACGTAAAGCTTCACGTTCGCCGGCACGGAGAGGATCTCTCCAGAACTATCGCGTACTGTCACGTCGATTTCTGCATGACGACCGCGATTCCCCACACCGGCATTGGGCTGGCACCAGGCAACCACTGAAAACAAGAAACTACAAAAGAGGATCGTCAGCAGGAATGCCACGATTCGCGGCAGCACGCGTTGGTTTGCCTGGTGCATACGTGCCAGGAGAAACCGGCCCAACCCTGTTCTTTCGAACCCGGTGGGAAGTCTTGTCTCTCTTTAGGACTAGGCCGTTGGACCTGCCCCGATACTACCGCTTCCAGCCTGCCATGAGAAGGCCGGTGAGTGTCAAACAGCCCTCACGCGGCGGTCCGCAAGCTGCTTCGCAGCCGGAGCAGAACCGCTCCCAGTGCTGCCACTGCGGCGATCCAGATGGCAAGTACTGAATTCACCACCCAGGCCGGCGCTGCTCCGACGCGGCGCAGCAGAAATGGCAGAAAATTCCAGGTTGTGATGTGAACATAATCCCACGCGTCCCATCCCATGGCGTCGGTGTTCAAATCCCAGGCATCCATCTTGCCCAAAGCGAAGGCCACGATGTTTTTGAAGCGCAGAGCAATCACGAACGTCGGATGTCCGAACGTCTCCATCTGGTAAATTTCAAGCGGCAACCAGAAGGCAAGCGATGCTAACTGCACCATCAGGCTGACTACGATCAGCGCCCATGCCCCGCGCCAGATGGTTCTTCCCAACGGCTCGCGATAGCGAATGAGCAGCGGCACGGCAACGAGCGCGACCAATTCGACCGCGGTGGAAACATAGCGGTCGCCCCAGGCGAAGTCGCCGCTCCAGTAGGCGTATCTCGCGTAAAAGCAAATATAGGCCAGCAACAGGAGAACAGACGCCGTTCCATAAGCGCGCAACTCTGGAGTCAGGCGCTTCCACAGCCATGCTAGGAGGAAGATTGCCAGCACCAGAAGAGGATCGAAGAGAAAGATAGACTTCTCCGGCTGAAATAGCGCGCCGAAAAAACCAACATGAAAAGGCCCGTTCCAGGGAAAGTTCGCCGGCAGCGTAGGATCGCGCTGGCGAATTTCCGAGGCGTAATACGCTACGTATGTATTAGTAAAGGATCCGAAACGGTAAAACTGGTAGGCACGATCGAGCAGGAGAAACATAAGATAAACAGGTGCGGCGACTTTGCAGTAGGCGATGAAACGCCGCCACAACGGGCGGCCGCCTGCTCCTTCGAACCATAGCGCGAGTAAGACAAAGATCCCTGCCGCAATCAGATCCAACCCGGTGGTGAGACGCGTAAGCAGGTTTAGCCCCAGGGCGCAGGAGCCGATGAAGAGCGCACGGCGGCTGTCGGCGCGCAGCCACTCGTACTGGAATGAAAATCCAGTCAGCGTCAGCAACATGATGTAGTTGTTCTCCATCAGGTTCTGGGTGTAATGAAGATGGGTGGTGCAGAACATCAAGGCGAGCACGCCGGCCACCGACTCCGTCACGCCAAAGCGCAATTGAACGAGCAACCGGAATGCAATCAGCGCGGTCAGAATGTTCACCAGAATGCTGGTGCTGTAGCTGACCACAATGCTGCGCACGGCAGGTTCGTCGCTGTAACCGGAAAAGATCGGCCAGTGCGCAATCCATGTCCCCAGCAGGTCGGCGGGCAGCATGAGCAGCGACTGCCCGATGCCGTACGTGCTGTAAAGACGCCCGCCGCGGCCATGCGCGCCAAACTCGGGATATTCGTTGGGAAAAACCTGCGGCTCCGCCGTCCAGAGCCAGTGCGTGGTTTGCAGCCGATGCATGGTGTCGGCCGTCCCCAACTCGCCCGATTGCACCACGAAAGCAAGCAGCCCCGCGGTCAGACACAAAAGAAGAAGCGGATCGCGCAGCCATTGGCTTAGGCGAAAAGTCATCGTTTGGATGGTAAATCGAAAGCGATAGCTTTCTCAGTGGAATTTTTCGAAATTGTCTTTTTGACAAACCGCGCTTCTGGAACTAGCTTGAACGGTCCTGGAATTGGGCTAGACAGAGAGGCTTATGAATCCGTTGACGATACTTCGCACAGTGCTTTTCGTCTTGCTGATGGCTGCGGTTGCGGCCGGTAAGGACAAGACACCGCCTGTATATCAGCAGGGGACGATCACGGGCTGGAGCAATCAGTACCAGTACGGAAGAAAAGCTTTTGGGGTTCGTAGTAGATACTATGAATTGAAGGCGGCCGGGATAGTCTACGAGATCGACGGTTGCGGCCCTTTCCAGATAGGGCAAGCCGTGGGTTACCGAGTGGAAGAAGGAGCGGAAGATTGGGATGACGAGAAGATTTATATACGCGGAGAGAACGGCAAGAAGGAGGAGAAGTGCAACGTAGATAGTGCCAGAAGCGTCGAGGAGACGAAAACCGATGCGTCTTCCGGCGCGGTTCCCTCCAGCACACGCTAGAACTGGCCCCATGAATGATTTCCAGGGCGTCGTATCTGACCTTCAGGGGCTTAAAGCCTGCATCTTTATTGGTCAGTAGTGGCAGGCGGAAGCAGCGCCCTCTAGTCTTCGGTTACCCCCGAGCCGCCGGCAACTTCTTCGGTGGTTTCACCTTGAGTCGGAGTGCTTCCCGATGAAAGCAGCAGATTTCCGCAGGATTGCCTTGAGCCTCGAAGGGGCGGTGGAAGGCTCACACATGGGGGCGTCTGACTTCCGTGTCGGAGGCAGGATCTTCGCCACGCTAGCCTCCCAAGATCAGGGCTACGGTAACTTGAAATTCACCCCGGAGCAGCAGGCCGAATTTGTGGCGGAGTTGCCGAAAGTTTTCCTGCCCATCCCGGGCGGATGGGGAAGGATGGGCATGACCCACATCCGCCTCGCGCAAGCGAGCGAGGATGTGCTAGCCGGCGCTCTCCGAGCGGCGTGGGCGCTTAGGGTCGAAAAGAATACCAACACGAAAAAAAGGAAGCGTTCTCCGAAGCGCAATTGACCGCAATGAACAGGGTAAGCGGAATCGCTCGGCAACCGACCATCGATTTTGACCACCTTTACCGAATCCCTGACGTTCCCCAACGGCACCACTGCCATTGCCTCAGGTGTTTCCGAAACTCGGTCAGACTACCGCGCAGAAGATGCGTTTCCACAGCCTGCCAAAGAGAAACTGAACATATTGCCAGTACCTGCGTCACATTCTGGCGAGACGCACTTTGATATATAGATGGGCAGGGTTTCTGGAATCCCCTCCGGTTCTGGAGTCTCGGACTCGAGGGGATTGGCATGTGCCTCCGCAGTGAGCGATTTCCAGTTGCGGTTCATCGCGTTTTTCGCGTAGTTGTCTTCCGCGTATTTCTCTTGCAACTTATTTTTGCGGCTGGCGTAGCTTGGGGGCAGGATGCTTCCACGGGCGCGCTGCGAGGCGTGGTCTTGGACACGCAGGGGGCGGCGATTACGAACGCGGACATCGTGGCCATCAGGGTGGAGACGGGGATCCGCTATCACGCGGCCACCGATTCGGCGGGACGATTTGCGGTGGACCTGCTGCCTCCGGGCCAGTATTCGGCGCGGGCGGAGGCGGAAGCCATGTCGCCGGAGATTTCGCGGGTGGTTCGCGTGGAGATAGGAGCGGCAACGCTGTTGACGTTCAGTCTGAGGGTGGCCGGACCAAAGGAAACGATCACCGTGTCGGAAGCGCCGCGAATGCTAGAGATGGATCCGAGTTCGTTATCGGCGCTGGTCGATGAGCACGACATTAAGGATCTGCCGCTGAACGGGCGCAGGTTCACCGACCTGTTGTTGCTGATGCCGGGAGTGACGCAGGATCCGCGAGGCTTGACGTCGGGTTCGAACGGCGATCTTTCCTATGGCGGAATCCGCGGATACAACACGAGCTTTTTGGTCGATGGAGGCGACGACAATAACGGGTTCTTCGCGCAAGCGTCGGGACGATATCGCGCGCCTTACCAGTCTTCGAACGAGGTGGTGCAGGAGTTCCGCGTAACCTCGAGTGGCTACGGGTCGGAGTCGGGTCGGGCCGGCGGCGCGGTGGTGAATGTGGTGACCAAGTCGGGCACGAACCACTGGCACGGGGGCACCTTCTATTACTTGCGCGATAGTGCGCTGGGAGGAGCGGCGCCTCCCTTCATGACTTTCAATCCGAGCAATGTGCAGCACCAGTTTGGGGCGACCACCGGCGGCCCGATCCAGCCGAGCAGGACGTTCCTGTTTGCCAGTTACGATCAGCACATTTTCAATGTGCCCAGGGTGGTGCAGTTCGACAACGGTTCGAGCGTCGTGACCCCGCAACTGGGCACGTACCCGAATTTCTTGGACTATTCGCCGAACGCATACTGCCCTCCCAGTGTGGGTGGGTCGGCCTGTGACCAGACACCGGTATTTGCGGCGGCGGCGCAGCTTTCGCAAAATGGGGGGACGTTTCCTGCGAAGTTGCTGGGGGAAACGGGATCTTTGAAGCTCGACCGGGTGCTGACGCCGCATCAGTATCTTTCGGCGCGGCTGAGCGCCGCGCGGTCTTATGGGACCAACAACGTCTCTTTCGACGCGGGGAGTCCGATTACAAATTATGCGATGAGCGGGAATGGGGAAGAGGACGTGGCGACGGAAAGCGCGTCGCTCAGTTTGTCGGGCAGCATTGCACCGCGGCTGACCAGCCATCTGCGGGTACAGTTTTCGCGCGACCTGGAGCGGTCGTTTCCAAACACGACCGGAACACGGACACGCATTTACGGTTGGATGATGGACTTGGGGCAGTCTTCGACATTGCCGCGGGCGACGCGCGAACACCGGCTGCACCTGGCGGAGACTTTGAGCCTGAACCGGGGCCGCAATCAGTGGAAGTTCGGGGCCGACGCGATGCGGACCTGGGACTACGACTACTTTCCGTCGCTGTATGGTGGCGAGTTTACTTCGACGATATTGCGATCAATCCGCTTACGTTTGAGCCGATGCGCGGGGGACTGCATTTCACGCCGTTGCGGGCATATGCCCACACCATTATGCCGAGCTGGGACTGGGACGCTGGCAACTGGACGGGACCGCCTGCCAACCTGCCGCGATATTACATGCAGAATTTCGGCAATCCGGTGTCGCATCCCGACAGCAACGACTACGCGGCGTTCGCCCAGGACACGGCACGCCTGACGCCAAAGTTCAGCTTGAGCCTGGGAGTGCGCTACGATCTGCAGACGTTCTCGAAAAAGGGAACGGAGAGCAATCCGCTGTGGCCGCAGGCGGAAAAAATGCCGCTCCGAGAAACGAATTTTGCGCCGCGAGTGGGAATTGGGTATGCCTTCGGCAACGATCGTCCGCTGATGGTGCGCGCCGGATTTGGAATCTTCTATACCCGTATTCCAGGGATTTATCAGTCGGCGATAATCAATAACAATGGATTGAGCGATAACTTCCTTTTCCTGGACAATGCGGATTACTACCAGCATCAGGTGTTTCCGGCGTATCCGAACGCGGCCGTGAACTGTCCCCGGGGAGCGGTCTCGTGCACCATGCCGGCGGCGTGGCAGCAGTATGCGACCAGCGAGTTGTCGGCATTTGCGCCCGACTTTCGGACGCCGCGGGTGCAGCAGGCAAGTCTGAGCCTGGAGCGGGAACTGGCGGGCGGATTTACGGGGACCGTGTCTTACCTGTTTGTGCATGGTGTGGATTTGATCCGGGCGCGAGATGTGAATCTGCCGGCGCCAACTTACTACAGCTACCCGGTCTACGACCCGACCGGCAGCATTTTTCAAAACTCGTTTTATAACGTGGCGTCGTTTTCGACCTGGCAGACGAGTCACGCGATTAGTTGTCCCTATCCGCCGTGTATTAACACATTGGATCGTCCGATCTCGCAACTGGGAGCAATCGACCAGTTCGAGAGCGCGGCCTCCAGCGTGTATCACGGCATGACCGTGTCGCTGCGCAAGCGCATGTCGGGTAGCTTGGATTTCCGGCTGGCCTATACGTGGGCGCATGCCATCGACAGCGGGCAGGATGCGCTGGCGACAGGAGCGCCGACAGTCCAGAACTCGTATTCAACCAAGAGTGAGAAGGCGTCGAGTGTGACGGATCAGCGGCAACGGTTGTCGATTTCAGCGATTGAGGAGCCGAATCCGTTTGCGGCGGGCCAGAAAGTTCTGGCTGCGATGTTCGATCACTGGAAAATCTCGGGGATTATGACGTACGGCAGTGGACGCCCGGCGAGCGCGATGGTGTCCGGTGATCCGAATCAGGATGGGAACACGAGCAATGACCGTTTGTCCGGGTATGGGCGCAATTCATTTATCGGCCCGGATTACGCGACCATGGATTTGAGGTTGGCGAGGAAAATGAATTTGGGCGAAAAATGTCACCTGGAGCTGACTGCTGAGTCGTTCAATTTGTTCAATCGCGACAATC
>Ga0265314_10005888_pt1 | contig 10968 bp, 6 predicted proteins | sample 4126metaG_FD_203106 | JGI IMG/M metagenome (GOLD analysis project Ga0265314, IMG submission 203106) | Rhizosphere microbial communities from Carex aquatilis grown in University of Washington, Seatle, WA, United States - 4-1-26 metaG | ecosystem: Host-associated > Plants > Roots > Rhizosphere >... | reverse complement strand
CGCCAGCGCCGTGGTGCCGGTGGCCAGCAACCATCCCTTCATCCTGACCCGCAACGACGCCGCCCAGCTGGTCACCACCAGCACCTTGCCGGACCGTCCCGAGCTGCTGATGGAGAAGCGCAACATCGTGGCCGGCGGCCAGAACATCGGCACCATCAGCGTGTACGCCTCGCCGGCGGTGCTGCTGGAGCAACTGCGCCAGCGCCTGTTTACCATCATCGGCATGATCGTGCTGCTGGACCTGACGCTGGTGTCCAGCCTGTACCTGCTGCTATGGCAGCTGATCCTCAAGCCGCTGACCACCATTGAACGCTACGCCGCCAACGTCAAGGCCGGCCTCAATCCCGGCATGGCGCCGCCGCGCGACTGGTTCTTCGGCGAGCTGAAAACCCTGAACGCCTCGATCCGCGACATGGTGAGTCTGCTCGACAGCCGCTACGTGGCCATGCACGCCAGCGAGGAGCGGCTGCAGATCGCCAGCAGCGCCGCCGCGATCGGCATCTGGGACTGGAACATCCTCAGCGACGAAGTGGTGTGGGACGAGCAGATGTACCGCCTGTACGGCATCGAGGGCAGCAAGGTGGAGCGGCCGATGCAGCGCTGGATGGAGATGATGCATCCGGACGACGCGATTCCGGTCAAGGCCCTGCTGGACCAGGCGCTGCAGGGGCACGGCGAGTTCGACGCCGAATTCCGCATCATCTGGCCGGACGGCTCGGTCCATTACATCAAGGGCGACGCGATGATCTTCCGCGACGCCGACGGCCGGCCGGCGCGCATGGTCGGCGTCAACTACGACATCACCGCCCACAAGGTGGCGCAGCAGGAACTGCGCCGCCACCGCATCCACCTGGAAGACCTGGTGGCCGAGCGCACCGACGCGCTGTCGGTGGCGGTGCGCCAGGCGCAGGCGGCCAACCAGGCCAAGAGCATCTTCCTGGCCAATATGAGCCACGAGCTGCGCACCCCGTTGAATTCCGTGATCGGCTTCTCGCGCCTGATGGCCGACTCCAAGCACATGCTGCCGGAGGAGAAGCGCAACCTGGCCATCATCCACCGTTCCGGCCACCACCTGCTTACGCTGATCAACGACATCCTGGAGCTGTCCAAGATCGAGGCCGGCCGCGCCGTGCTGCAAACGGAAGTGGTGCGGCTCGACGAGATGCTGCAGGAAGTGATGGACATGGTCAGCATGCGCGCCGGCCAGACCGGCGTGGAACTGGTGCTCGACAGCGCGGGCCTGCCGGCCGGCGCCCGCGTCGACGGCACCAAGCTGCGCCAAGTGCTGCTCAACCTGATGTCGAACGCGGTCAAGTTCACCACCCAGGGCAAGGTCACCTTGCGGGTGCGTGCCAGCGCGCGCGGCGAGCTGTGTGAACTGACCTTCGCCGTCAGCGACACCGGCCCCGGCATCTCGCCGGAAGACCAGGTGCGCATCTTCGAACCCTTCATCCAGGCCGACGGCCCGGGCGCCAAGGAAGGCACCGGCCTCGGTCTGACCATCTCGCGCGAATTCGTGCAGCTGATGGGCGGCACCCTGACCGTGTATTCGGTGCCGGGCGAGGGCGCCACCTTCCAGTTCGCGATCGCGGTGCGCACCGGCGAGAGCAGCGACATCGGCGGCGACACCGAAGTGGCGACGCTCGAAGCCGGCCAGCGCGGCCGCCGCATCCTGGTGGTGGACGATAACGAGGACGGCTGCGCGCTGATGGTCAGCCTGTTGAAACCCATGGGCTTTGATGTGGCCACCGCCGCCGACGGCGCCGCCGCGCTGGCGCTGGTGGACAGCTGGCATCCGGACCTGGTGTTCATGGACTGGCGCATGCCCGGCATGGACGGCCTGGCCGCCACCCGCGCCATCCGCAGCCGCGCCGCGCTGATGCAGCCGCGCGTGGTGATGCTGACCGCCTCCGCCTACGCCGAGGAACGCGCCGAGGCGCTGGCCGCCGGCGCCGATGAATTCATGCGCAAGCCGGTCGAACAGGACCAGCTGTACCTGGTGCTGGAGCAGCAGCTGGACCTGCAGTTCGTGCGCCGCCTGCACAGCGCGCGCGCCGCGCTGCCAGGGCCGCTGTCGCGCGCCGACCTTGACCAGCTGGCGCCGGCGCTGCGCACCCACCTGAAGACGGCGCTGCAGGAGCTGAACCTGTCGCGCGTGGCGGCGCTGCTCGAACCGCTGCCGCCGGAGCTGCACGAGGTGGTGGAACGGATCGAACACATGGTGCGCATGCACCAGTACCCGCAGCTGTGCACCCTGCTGGAGGACGCCGGCGCCGCGCTGGAAGTGCAGGCCTAGCAAAAAGACGGCACGCGGGCTGAGGCCGGAGTATTATAGAGAGTTATCTGAAATATCACATTGCCGAGCGAGGCCGAAAGAGTTTTACATGCACCGGGATTTGTCGGAACAACATACCAAGGGCGAAGTGCTGATCGTGGAAGACACGCCGGCCTCGCTCAAGCTGCTGAGCGACCTGCTGACCGAGGCGGGCTACTACGTGCGTCAGGCGCCCAACGGCGAGCTGGCCCTGTGGACCGCCCAGTCGCGCCCTCCGGAGCTGATCCTGCTCGACATCCGCATGCCCGGCATCGACGGTTTTGAAGTGTGCCGCCGCCTGAAGGCCTCGCCGGAACTGAACCAGGTGCCGGTGATCTTCCTGTCGGCCCAGCACGACACCGACGACAAGGTGCGCGGCTTCGCGCTGGGCGGGGTCGATTTCATCGCCAAGCCGTTCCAGGCCGAGGAAATCCTGGCCCGCACCGACGCCCACGTGCGCCTGGGCCGGGCCCAGAAGGCGCTGGCCGAGGAACGCGCCCACCTGGAGCAGCGCGTCACCGAGCGCACCGCCGAACTGGCGCAGCTGGCCCAGTCGCTGGAAAAGGAAGTCGAGCAGCGCCGCGCCAACGAGGAATTCCTGCGCCTGGCCAGCCGCGTGTTCGAGGCCACGCTGGACGCCATCGTGGTCACCGACCGCAGCGGCGACATCGTCGCCACCAATCCCGCCTTCACCAAGATCTCCGGCTACACGGCGGAGGAGGTGATCGGCCGCAGCGTGGGACTGCTGCATGCCGGCGAGCAGGATGCGGCGGCGTTCCAGATGCTGTCGCAATCGCTGCAGAACACCGGCCACTGGTCGGGCGAGATCCTGGCGCGCCGCAAGAACGGCGACACCTATCCCGGCCTGCTGAGCGTCTCCGTGGTGCGTGATACCGAGGGCCACGCGCAGAACTTCGTGGTGGTGTTCATGGACATCACCGAGCGCAAGGCCGAGCAGCACCTGATCGATTTCCTGTCCTACCATGACGCCCTGACCGGCCTGCCGAACCGCCTGCTGGCGCGCCAGCGCTTCGAGCAGCTCGACGCGGCCGCCAAGCGCGAAGGCAAGTGCGTGGCCGTCATGTGCCTGGATTTGGACCGCTTCAAGAGCATCAACGATTCCTACGGCCCGCAAGTGGGCGACAAGGCGCTGCAGGTGGTGGCGCGCTTCCTGACCGAGACCGTGCGCGAAGGCGACACCGTGACCCGCCAGGGCGGCGACGAATTCCAGATCATCCTGCAGGACGACGCCCAGTTCGACGATACGCTGGCGCTGGCCCAGAAGATCCTGGCCGGCCTGCGCAAGGAGCTGGTGATCGACGGCCAGCAGATTTCGCTGACCTCCAGCATTGGCATCGCGGTCAGCCCGACCGATGGCGGCAGCCTGGATGAACTGGTGCGCAACGCCGACACCGCGCTGTTCCGCGCCAAGGAAATCGGCCGCGACAACTACGCCTTCTTCACCGAGCGCATGGACGCCGAGATCCGCGACAAGCTGGCGATCCAGGGCCAGCTGCGCGGCGCCATCGCGCGCGACGAATTCGAAGTGCACTACCAGCCGCAAATGTGCCTGAAGACCGGCATCATGCTGGGCGCCGAGGCGCTGCTGCGCTGGGATAACGCGGTGCTGGGCAAGGTGCCGCCCAACCGCTTCATCCCGCTGGCCGAGGAATATGGCCTGGTCAACGCCATCGGCGAATGGGTGCTGGAGAGCGTGTGCGCGCAGATCAAGGTGTGGCACGACCAGGGACTGGGCGACATCAAAGTGTCGGTCAACCTGTCGGCCGCGCAGTTTGCCAACGACAGCACCGTGCCTTACGTGGAAAGCACCTTGCGCAAGTTCGGCATCGCGCCCGAGTACCTGGGCCTGGAGATCACCGAAGGCACGGTGATGGGCGATCCGAACAAGGCGGTGGCGGCGCTGCGCCGCCTGAAGGACATCGGCGTCAATATCTCGCTGGACGACTTCGGCACCGGCTATTCCAGTTTGAGCTACCTGAAACGCTTCCCGATCGACGTGCTGAAGATCGACAAATCCTTCGTCGACGACGTGACCACTAATGCCAACGACGCCGCAATCGCGCTGTCGGTGATCTCGCTGGCGCACAACCTGAACATGCGCGTGATCGCGGAAGGCGTGGAAACGCGCGAGCAGGTCGAATTCCTGACCGCGCGCGGCTGCGACGAGATGCAGGGCTATTACTTCAGCCGCCCGATCGGCGCCGAAGCCTTTACCGCCTTGCTGCGCGAGAACCGTAACCTGCTGACCATGCAGACGTGATATTTCTTCTTACCCCCGGAGACCTATGAATAACAAGATGCGCGCCGTAGTGGCCGGCGCATGCCTGATGCTGTCCGCTGCCGCCCCGTCGTACGCCGCACCCGCCAACGCCGTCAACGCCGCCGACGCCCAATTCAAATCGATCTACACCCAGGAATGGAAATGGCGCATCAGCCAGCAGCTGGAAGACGGCGAAGATGACGACGACAGCGGCGTCACGCCCAACCTGCCGCACGTCGATGTGGCCACGCAGCAGGCGCGCACCCAATACTGGCAAGGCGTGCTGAAAAAGCTGGATGGCGTGCCGCAGGCCAAGCTGTCCGCTCCCGAGCGCATCAACTTCCTGGTCTACCGCTCGCAGATCGCCGCATTGGTCGATGCGCAGCGCTTCCGCGAATTCGAGAAGCCGCTGAACGCCGATTCCGCGTTCTGGACCAACATGACCTACACCGCGCGCCGCGCCTTCACCAAGCCGGCCGAGTACCGCGCCTACCTGAAGCAGCTGGCCGACATGCCGCGCTACTTCGACGAAGAGACGGCCAACATGAAGGCCGGCTTGGCACGGGGCTTCACGCCGCCGAAGGTCACGCTGGTGGGCCGCGACAGCTCGCTGACTTCCGTCACCGAAGCCAAGACGCCGGAAGACACCGTGTTCTACCAGCCGTTCAAGCAGATGCTGGCCACCGTGCCGGCCGCCGAGCAGGCGCAGATGCGCGCCGAAGCGGTCAAGCTGATCCGCGAAGTGGTGCAGCCGTCCTACGCCAAGCTGTTGAAATTCATGCGCGAAGAGTACGTGCCGCATGCGCGCGAAGCACTGGCGGCAGAAAGTCTGCCGGAAGGGAAGGCTTACTACCAGTCGAAGATCGTCGAATTCACCACCACCTCGATGACGGCGGAGCAGATCCATCAGATCGGCCTGAGCGAGATGGCCAAGATCCGCGCCGAGATGCACGACGTGATCAAGCAGACCGGCTTCGAAGGCGACCTGCCGGCCTTCCTGCAGTTCCTGCGCACCGACCCGCGCTTCTACGCCAAGACGCCGGAAGAGCTGCTGATGCGCGCGGCCTGGATCTCCAAGAAGTTCGACGGCAAGGTGGCGCAGTACTTCGGCTATTTGCCGCGCCGCCGCTTCGCCATCACGCCGGTGCCTGAGGACCAGGCGCCGTTCTATACCTCCGGCCGTGGCGGACCTGGCGTCTACCTGGTCAACACCTACAACCTGCCGTCGCGCGCGCTGTATAGCCTGCCGGCGCTGACGCTGCACGAATCGGCGCCAGGCCACGCCTTCCAGATGCCGGTGGCGCTGGAGCAGAAGAACCGGCCGAAGTTCCGCAATGCCTATATCTCCGCCTTCGGCGAAGGCTGGGCGCTGTACTCGGAACGCCTGGGCACCGAGATGGGCATCTACGAGACCCCGTACGAAACCTTCGGCATGCTGAGCTACCAGGCCTGGCGCGCCTCGCGCCTGGTGGTCGACACCGGCATCCACGCCAAGGGCTGGACCCGCGCCCAGGCGCAGGCCTACCTGCACGACAATACCGCGCTGTCCGATCACGAGATCGAAACGGAAGTGGACCGCTACATTTCGTGGCCGGGCCAGGCGCTGTCCTACTACCTGGGCGAGATGGCCATCATCGAAGCGCGCAAGAAGGCCGAGGCGGCGCTGGGTCCCAAGTTCGACATCCGCAACTTCCACGACACCGTGCTGCAACTGGGTTCGGTGCCGCTGCCGGTGCTACAGGCCCGCATCGACACCTTCATCGCCGAAGGCGGCAAGAGCCCGTACCCGCACCTCGATTGAGGTGAACTAAGGCGCCAGGCCCAGCAAGTTGGGCCTGGTGACCGACGCATGGTGGGCCACCAGCCATGCGCGCTGCTCGGCGGAGTTGGGGCCCTGGGTCCCCGCGTAGCAGGTGCAGCCGCTGCGCTGCCATGCGTCGATATCGGCGCCCTGGTCCAGCAACTGTGCCGCCGCATCGTAGTCGCCGAGATGCACCTTTTGGCACAGTGTCAGCGCCTGCTCGAACGCCGGGGAATTCGGCGCTGCGAACATCTGATCCTTGATTTGCATGATCCAGCCGGGCGTGGTCCAGTCGCTGGTGCTGCAATGGTTGCCGACATGGCGGCACAGGAAGGCGTCGACCGGATTGCGGTAATGGTATTCGTAGACATCATCCGTCGACAGCAGGTAGTCGCGCGCCTTGCCCTGGTCCCGCATGTGGACGATGCCATCGAAACCAGGCGTCCAGATGGACTTGTCCCGTTTCGGCTCCGCTGCCGCTTGCTGCGCGTGCTCCGCAATGGCCTTGAAGGCCGCGCGCCACTGATCCGCCGGCACCTCCTGATAGGGAAACGCCGCCCTGGTGCTGGACATGCTGATGAAGGCGTGCCGTTCGCCCCAGCGCGCGAGGGCTACGCTGCCATAGGGCAGGCGCGCGATGATGAATTGGTCCGGCTTGGTGACGGCAAAGCCGGATAGCAGTGCGGCGGTGACCGGGGCGGATTGTTTTGCTATTTGCCGCAGATGCGCCACGTTGGCTTCGTCCTGCCCGGCCAGTAATTCCGCGTCCGGCGGCACGGTGTATTCGTGCGCGTGGGCGGCGCCGGACGCCAGCGCGGCCGATGCCCAGATAAACACGCAGGCAATCAATTTATTCAAAAGCAGCTCCCGTAAAGTGCGACTGGCGCGGTATGCGGGAGCGTACCATGCGTCAGCCTATATAGATCATGTCGCGGGCGATCCAGTCCAGCACTGGCGGCCGGTGCGGCGCCCAGCCCAGCAAGGTGCGGGCGCGCTGGCCGCGTACGCGGCTGTTGGAACCCAGTCCGTACGAGGCCATCTCGTAGCCCCATTCTTCCTTGGCCAGTTCCAGCGGCCAGTCCTGCGCCGGCGGCAGCTGCAGCGCCTCGGCGATGGCGTTGCTCATGTCGCGGAACGACGCTTCGCCGCTCTCGACGAAGTAGAAGGTGCCGGCCGGCGTTTTCTCCAGCGCCAGCAGGTACAGGTCCACCACGTCGTCGATATGGACGTTGGACCAGATATTCAAGCCCCGTCCCACATGCCGCACGATGCCGTTCTTGCGCGCCTGCTTGAGCAAGCGTGGCAGCTGCACGCTGTCCCGCGGCAGCGCGCCGTGGCCGTAGATCAGGGTATTGCACAGCACCGCCGAACGCACACCCTTGGCGGCGGCGGCCAGCACCAGGTCGTCGATGGCGACGCGCGCGGTCTTGTCGGGCGTGGGGGCGGGCAGGGCGTCTTCCTGGTAGATGCGGTCGGTGCCTTCGCCGCCGGAGGCGTCGCCGACGATGCTGGAGCCGCTGGTGTGCAGGAACACCTTGCCGCTGCCGGCTAGCGCATCGATGAAGGCTTCCACGGCGGCGCGGTTGTCGCTGCTGGCGGCGTTGATGACGGCGTCGGCGGCTTGCGCCTGCGCGGTCAGCAGTTCGCGGTCGGTGAGCGTGCCGACGACGGCGGCCACGCCGATCTTGTTCAATTCCTGGATTTGTTCGGGCTTGCGCACCAGGCCAGTGACTTCATGGCCCTGGCGCACCAGCGCCGCTGCGATGGAGCCGCCGATGAATCCTGCGGCTCCGGTGACGAATACTTTCATGCCTTGCTCCCATGCGGTTCGATAAAGAACCAGTATGGTGGCCGGCGCCCGTGCTAAAAAGAGCGCGCGGCGCAAACCACTCTTGCGCGGGAGTCAAGGATGGGGCGTCAGCCCATGTTTTGCTTGCGGCGTGCGGCGACGCCCAGCAACAGCATGCCCGAGACCAGCATGGCGTAGGTTTCCGGTTCCGGCACCGGCGCAGCCACCGCGAACGACAGGTTGTCCGCATAGCCGTCGTTGTAGCTGCCGGCATTGCGCGTCATGTTCAAGGCGATGTCTGCGCTCAGCGCGCCGACCGGAATGTAGCCTTGGGTGTCGCGCAGCAGCAGGGCGGTGTGGTTGCCCCGGTCGGCGGCGGTGACGGTGGTCAGGCTGGCGCTGGACAGCACGTTATTGCTGCCGTCGCGGAAGGTCACGGTCAGCACGGCGTGGTCGTCCTGCGACTCGTAGCCGCCCAGCCAGCCGGACAGGTCGAACTGCGCGTTGCCGGTGTTGATGCCGGCGCTCAGGCCCGCCAGGCTGATGCTCTGGGTGGCGCTGGAGAAGCCATTGCTGTCGCCGCCGGCGAAGAAGTTGTTGCCACGGCTGGCCGGGCCGGCATCGGCCAGGCTGGGGAAGCCGCCGCCGGCGCCGTATTGGACTGCGGTGAAGTTGGAGGTGGTGGCCCAGCCCGGGACGGCGACCAGGCCGCCGTTGTTGGAGCCGGCGGCGGCTTCGGCATCGCCGTTGACGATCAGGTTAGGGCCAAAGGTGGTGGCCTGGGCGGCCAGAGGCGCCAGTGCCAGGACTGCTGCAAGTATGGAGATGCGCATTGCTATCCCTTATAAAAAAATTATAGATAGCAATTTTATATTATTTAATTTGTAACAGTCGATTGCAAAACCGCCGGGTGACCGAAAGTTCAGGCCCATTCCGGCCGGTGCGCGTCCAGCGGCGCCGGCGGCAGGTCAAAGCGCGGCGGAGTGGCAGACATGGTTTCCACCGGCGCCACCGCGCGCACCATGCCGTATGCGGATGGCGTGGACTCAAGCGCCTGCGCCAGCTCCTCGCGCGACAGGTCGGGGTGCCGCAAGCCGTCCGGTACGCGCGGCAGCGATTGCAGCCAGCGCCCGGTCTGCGCCAGCGACGCGCGCGCGCGCCAGCCGCTGCCTTCCTGCGCGCGGCGCCGCAGCGCGGCCATCGCGACGTAGGCGGCCAGGTAGCCGGTGGCGTGGTCCAACGCCTGGCAGGGCAGCTTGCCGGGTTGGCCCGGCTGCTCGACGCCGGCCGCCAATCCCGATTCCCAGGCGATGCCGCTGGCCGACTGCACCAGGCTGTCGAACCCGCGCCGTTGCGCCCATGGGCCCACGTGGCTGTAGGCGGACAGGCAGACTTCGATCAGGCCCGGACGCAGCGCCTGCATTTCCTCGGACGAGAACCCCAGCGCGGCCAACGCGCCGGGACGGTAGGCGTGCAGGAAGATGTCGGCGCCGCGTATCAATTCGCGCAGCTGCGCGCGTTGCGCCAGGTCGCGCAGGTCGAGCTGGGTGGCACGCTTGCCGCGGCCGGTGTCGACCACCACCGCCGGCAGGTTGGGCAGGTGTGCCGCGCTGACGGCCAATACGTCCGCGCCATGCTGCGCCAGCGTGCGTGCCGCGACCGGCGCCGCGATCACGCGCGACAGGTCGAGCACACGGACGCCGGACAGCGGGCGTGGAGGTACGCCGGCCGGCGCTACAATGCCGGCGCTGCGGCTACCCGGCGCCTCCGGCGGCGCATCGGCGATCCGCTCGATATCGAACAGCGGCAGCGTGGCGACCGCCTTGGCCTGCTCGGTCGCGGCCCATTCCTGCGGGCTGCGCACCAGCGCCGCGCACATGCCGTCCTGCGCCAGCCGCGCATCCAGTTCCGCCGCATTCCATGTGCCGATGGCCGCCGCTACGGCGGCGCGGTCGTCCGCGCATCCCAGCACTCGCAGCACGCCGTCGCGGTGATGGGGGAAGTTGGTATGCAACTGGATCCAGCGTCCGTCGCCGGCGCGGTAGTGCCCCGCGATCGGACTCCATGGATCGGGCAGCGCCGCGCCGTCAACTTGCACATATCGTTCGCTGCGGAACATCGCCATCGCGCGGCGCTGGTCGACTGCTATCGACTGCGGCGCACCGCCGCGCATCTGCCACAGGCTTGCCGCCGCCAGCGCCTGCAGCGCGATGGTCGCCGACGCCACCGCGCCGACCGCGAAGGTCGACGGCAACTGGGTCTCGGTGTGGGTGAAGCGCAGCCAGTCCAGTTGCGCCGGATCGCCGCCGGTCGCGGCCCAAAGTGGATGGATCAAAGGCGATGGGTGCATGGTTCTCCGGATTTTCAAGTGGGTTGTGCGTTTCCTGTTGACCCACGGTGCGATGCGCATGGCAGCAGGACGACGTCAACCTTAGCATAGAGGTGCGAAAGTTTCTCGCCCAGCTTCAGCAATTTCAATTGCTCGGGCGTTGCTGGCGGAGCTGCGGACTCGGGATCGCTGTTGCCGCCTGCAAGTTGTCCGCGGAGCGCTGGCGATGCTTGCTGCCACCACTCCCTGACGAACAACGCGCGCATCAGCGGTTCTATTTGCCGGAAATCGGCCCCGTTATCCAGGGACAAACCCTTCAACAGCGACCAGGCTTGCTTCATGCGCCATAGCTCCCTGGGATTGGACATGCCGGTCAACTGCGCCATCTCCGCAAATATCTGCATTTCCTCCGGCAGGACCGGCAGCAGGTCCGGCTCGGGCGGTGGCGGAGGCG
>Ga0265314_10005887_pt1 | contig 10968 bp, 11 predicted proteins | sample 4126metaG_FD_203106 | JGI IMG/M metagenome (GOLD analysis project Ga0265314, IMG submission 203106) | Rhizosphere microbial communities from Carex aquatilis grown in University of Washington, Seatle, WA, United States - 4-1-26 metaG | ecosystem: Host-associated > Plants > Roots > Rhizosphere >... | reverse complement strand
ATAGAGCGCATCGACCCCACTGCTCAAGATGAGAGGACACGGTATATGGGTCCCTGCGTTCGCAGGGACGACGTGAGTCCTCGTTCTCGCGACAGCATGCGTCCGAGGCTTGCAAATAACTCCGCCCCGAAAACAGAGGGCGCAGGGAAGACCGGGTGCGCGCTGCACCCGCGGTCTCGTGTGCAATTCTGCATCAAAGAAATGCGCACACGAGCATACAGGTTCAGCGGAAACACTCCGGCCTTCCCTGCGCAATGGCTTTACGGCTTATACGTGCTCTCCCTGGTGGCCATGCTGTGCCACCATCGCCGCGCAGAAGAAATGCTACGCGACTTGACGCCAGCATTGGGGCGTCAGGACCACACGACTTCGCCGTGCGCGATCGCATCACTCGTCTTGTGACACGACGCGCCCATCGCTCCCCGCGCCCAACGTTTCGTGACGGTCGACACGCCCCTCTTGCGGGCACGGGATAGGCCCTAAAAGCCGGTGATTTGGGTCTGGGGTCAAGCACGATTCTATAAATCAGAAACGAGATTTTCTCCCCTCCCTCTTGCGGGGAGGGGTCGGGGGGTGGGCTTCTCCAAGCACTGCTCCCGCTGTGGCACCCCCACCCCTCACCGTCGAGAGCGAGCTTCGCTCGCCTCGGACCCCGCAGGGGGGAGGGGAAAGATAGCCTTCCGAAATGACGGGCAGAAAGCCGCCCTAACTCCCCAGCGCGGCGATCGCATCCGCGATCGCGATGGTACGCTTGGCCATGTCGGCGTGCAGGCGCTCGACCATGCGGCCGTCGATCTGGATCGCGCCTTTCGAAGCATTCTCCGGGCGCTCGAAGGCGGCGATGATCTTGCGCGCTTCGGCGACTTCTTCGGCCGGCGGGGTGAAGATCGCGTTGCAGGCTTCGATCTGGCCGGGATGGATCAAGGTCTTGCCGTCGAAGCCGAGGTCGCGCGCTTGCGTGCATTCCTGACCAAAACCATCGATGTTGGAAAAATCGCTGTAGGGGCCGTCGAGAATTTCCAGACCATGGGCGCGCGTCGCCAGGATGCAATGCGTGATCATCGGGATCATCGCGGCGCGGCCCGGCTGCATCCGGATCCGGGTTTCGCGCGCGATGTCGTTCGGCCCGAACACAAATCCGGCGAGGCGCGTCTTGGGATCGCGCGAGGCCGCCGCGAGCATGTCGGCATCCAGCACCGCGCGCGCGGTCTCGATCATCGCCCACACCTTGATCGACGCGTCCGCATTGATCGCGGCCAGCCGATCGCCGATCGCCTTCAAATCCTCTATTGTCGAAACCTTGGGCACCAGGATGCCGTCCGGCCGCGCCTTGCCGGCCATCGCGACGTCGTCGGCGAACCATGGCGTATCGATGCTGTTGCTGCGGATCCAGACCTCGCGCCTGCCAAATCCCTTGGCGGCGATCGCCTGCGCGATCTGGTCGCGCGCCAGCGCCTTGGCGTCCGGCGCCACGGAATCCTCCAGATCGAGGATCAGCACGTCGGCGTGCAGATTGCGGGCTTTTTCCAGGGCCCGCGCATTCGATCCCGGCATGAACAGCAGGCTGCGGCGCGGACGGATCATGAGCGGGTTCCCAGGATTGCTTTCTTGGTATTTCGAACCCGAGGCGATATCATTTTGCGGCCGGGTTAGAAAGACTTGTTCCGGTTCCCACCCTATGGTTAGCCATGGTCATGACATCGTTCCCGCAAAACCTTCTCGACGGCTACAATACCTTCACCACGCAACGGCTGCCGACCGAGCAGACGCGCTACCGCGAATTGTCGACGCGCGGGCAATCTCCCGAAGTGATGGTGATCGGCTGCTGCGATTCCCGCGTCTCGCCGGAGGTGATCTTCGACGCCGGCCCCGGTGAATTGTTCGTGATGCGCAACATCGCCAATCTGGTTCCGACCTACCAGCCGGACAGCAACGCCCATGGCGTCTCGGCCGCGCTGGAATTCGCCGTCAACGTGCTGCACGTGAAACACATCGTCGTGCTCGGGCACGCGCAATGCGGCGGCATCCGCGCCTTTGTCGACAAGGCGGCGCCGCTGTCGCCGGGCGATTTCATCGGCAAATGGATGCAGATGTTCGTCAAGCCGGGCGAAAAGGTCGAGCAGCGCGATCACGAAAGCATGCAGGATTTCGTCACGCGAATCGAAAAGGCCGCGGTGTTCCGCAGCCTGGAAAACCTGATGACGTTTCCGTTCGTGCGAAGTGCCGTCGAGCGCGGCGAGATGGTGCTGCACGGCGCCTATTTCGGCGTCGCCGAGGGCACGCTGTTCGTGCTCGATCAGGCGGCGAAGGAGTTTAGAAGGGCGAATGGTGAATAGTCGCCCGTAGGGTGGGCAAAGCGAAGCGTGCCCACCGCCTAACCAAAACCTCCGATGGTGGGCACGGCGCAAGCGCACCTTTGCCCTCCCTACGAAACTACCCGCTATTCGCCGTTTCCGTGATCGCCGCTCCACCGATCCGACATCGCCAGCAGCAGCGCCGAGATCACGAACACCAGATGCACCGCGACCAGCCACGTCATCTTGGTGGCGTCGAAATTGGCGTCGATGTTGAGGAACGCTTCCAGCACGTGGATCGCCGAGATCGCGACGATCGATGCGAGCAATTTTTGCTTGAGCCCGGCAAAATCGATCTTGGTGATCCAGATCGGCCAGTTCGGATTGCCTGAGGTGTCGATCCGCGAGACGAAATTCTCGTAGCCGGAAAACACCACGATCAGGATCAGGTTTCCGACCAGCGTGACGTCGATCAGGCTGAGCGCATCCAGAATGGTTTCGCTCGACTTGGCGCCGGGCGCATGCAGGATGAACTCGCCCAGCATGCGCACGAATTTGAGCAGCAGCACGGCAAGCGCGACCACCAGGCCGACATAGAACGGCGCCAGCAGCCAGCGGCTGTTGAACAGCACATATTCGAAGCCGCGCCGGATGCGTTCGTCCGTGGGTCTTTGCGCTGGTATTGAATGACTTGGCGAAGGAGCCGGTTGTTCGCTCATCGCATGCCGGCTCCCTTATACCTTACGCCGCTTTCTTTTTGGCGCTGATCAGCTTGCGGTTGATCAGGCACTCGGCGATCTGGATCGCGTTCAGCGCCGCGCCCTTGCGTAGATTATCCGACACGCACCACAGCACCAGGCCGTTCTCCACCGTCGCGTCCTCCCGGATGCGGCTGATATAGGTGGCGTCCTCGCCGGCCGCCTCGTACGGCGTGACGTAACCGCCGGGCTCGTGCTTGTCGATCACCAGGCAGCCCGGCGCGTTGCGCAGGATATCGCGCGCCTCGTCCGCGGAGATCGGATTCTCGAACTCGATGTTGACGGATTCGGAGTGGCCGACGAACACCGGCACCCGCACGCAGGTCGCGGTCAGCTTGATTTTGGGATCAAGAATCTTCTTGGTCTCCATCATCATCTTCCACTCTTCCTTGGTGTAGCCGTCTTCCATGAACACGTCGATCTCGGGGATCACGTTGAAGGCGATACGCTTCGGGAATTTCTTGGTGATCAGTTCGCTGTTGGTGTAGACCGCCTTGGTCTGCGAAAACAGCTCGTCCATCGCATCCTTGCCGGCGCCCGACACCGACTGATAGGTCGAGACCACCACGCGCTTGATCACCGCCTTGTCGTGCAGCGGCTTCAGCGCCACCACGAGCTGCGCGGTCGAGCAGTTCGGGTTGGCGATGATGTTCTTCTTGGCAAAGCCCGCGACCGCGGCCGCGTTGACCTCGGGCACGATCAGCGGCACGTCCGGATCCATCCGCCACGCCGACGAATTGTCGATCACGACCGCGCCAGCGGCGCCGATCTTCGGCGACCATTCCTTCGACACCGCGCCACCCGCCGACATCAGGCAGATATCGACGTCGGAGAAATCGTAGTGCTCGAGCGCCTTGCATTTCAAAGTGTGGTCGCCATAGGACACCTCGACGCCCATGCTGCGACGTGAGGCCAGCGCCACCACCTCGTCCGCCGGGAATTTGCGTTCGTCGAGAATGTTGAGCATTTCCCGACCGACATTGCCGGTCGCTCCGACCACCGCGACTTTGTAACCCATCGTTCACTCTCCGACGAAAAATGCCTCTGCCCGCCCTGGAGCGGAAAGGGAAGAGGCAGCGCTTCTATGCGAGAACCGTCCTTAAGACAACGTTAGACCAGTGAGTTTTGGGCGCGTGGACGTTTGATGCGATCGTTCTGGACCACCCGTCCCAATCCCCAATTTCAGTCCGATTCGGCGTGGATTCATCCGGCGCTGACCAGCTTCGCCGACGAATGCTGCGGCACGCTGGCGCGCTTGTTTGTCTATGTGGGGGTTCTGGCGCTGCTTGCCATCGTCGGCATCCATTTGTGGGACCAGTTGCCGGACCTGAGCCTTGAGCCGGCGGCCCCGATGGGCTGGAGCACGGCCACCCGCTCGTCCCAGGCATTCGCCATCAGCCAACCCGAATTTGGCGGAAAAACAGATAGTTACGAAATCCTTCGGCATCCTTTGGGCGGCCGGAAGGACATCATCCGCTGGGTCGTCACAGGCGAAAAGCCGGCGGCCGAGGTCGAAATCTACCGTCCCGGCGGCGAGTTGAGCCTGGCCGAGCCCGCGACATCGGATATCGCCGCACGGATGAACGCGAGCGGCCATGGACTGGAGGCCGCGGGCGTAGTCGACAGCAAATTCGGCCCGGTCGCGCTGTTTCGCGTGGCCGGCCGTGCCGAAGGGGCGTCCACCTGCCTCGGCTTCATGAAAAACCTCGATAATCCGACGTTGCGGATTTCCGGCTGGACCTGCCAGGGCGATACGCTGCCGGCCCGGCGCGCCGCGGTCGGCTGCATGCTCAATCGGTTGATCCTGCTGAGCGCCGGAAACGAGCCGAAACTGGCCGAAACATTCGCCCACGCCGAACTCAGGCGCGGCGGCTGCGGCCTGGCCGCTTCGACGAGCTGGGTGACCGACGCCGAAAACCCCAAGCTGCGCGGCGCGCTCTGACCGGGTCCGAGGGAATGCCGGTTTAAGGCGCTGGTTTAACCGTTGGTTTTCTTGCAACTTTTCGACCAAGCGCCGCATTATTGTGATGCAGTGTGGCCCGATTGACCTTGTGGCGCGATGCCCGTGGCCGTTAAAATGACACCAGATAGGATCACTTGCAGATCGGACATGGCCTAAGCGCCTGACCAAGAGGACCTGATGACCACGAAATTCCCTGCCGCGAGCAAGCTCGCGGCCTTGCTTGCCGCTTCCGCCATTGTCGGCTTGATCGCGGCGCCGGCCAGTGCGCAGTCGCCGCAACCGCAGCCCAAGGCCAAACGCGTACAGCAGCAACAGCAATACGACCGGGACGGCCGGCCCTATTACGGCAATCGCGGGCCGAACCAGGTTTATCAGCAGGGACCGCATACGCGGATCTACGTCACCACCCGCTCCTGGCTCGATGCCGGCACCGAAGTGCTGCCCGGCGACCGCAAATTCCAGGACTACGCGTTCCCGCCGGAGCTCGGCTATCCCTCCTTCGCGCGCGAAAACAACAACCGCCCGATCGATCGCCAGCCGCTGAACCCGCCGTCGGACATGGGCGGCTATCCCACGGGTTTTCCGCTGTATTGAGCGCGAACCGCTATCGAATTGTGTCGTCATGGCCGGGCTTGTCCCGGCCATCTACGTCTTAAGCATCAAAGGAAGACGTGGATGCCCGGGCCAAGCCCGGGCATGACGATGATTTCATTGCTTACGCGTGCAGCGCCTGCAATTCCTTCAGGACCGCTTCGCCCATCTGAGTGGTGGACGCTGCTGTGGAGCCTTCCGACTTGATGTCGGCGGTGCGCAGGCCTTTTGCGAGCACGGCGGCGATGGCCGCATCGAGTCTGTCGGCGAGCGCGCCCATGTCGAAGGAATAGCGCAGCGCCATCCCGAACGACGCCAGCATCGCGATCGGATTGGCGAGGCCCTTGCCGGCGATGTCCGGCGCCGAGCCGTGCACCGGCTCGAACAGCGAGCGGCGCTTCTTGGTCTTGGCGTCGATCTCGCCGAGCGAGGCCGACGGCAGCATGCCAAGCGATCCCGTCAGCATCGCCGCGATGTCGGACAGCATGTCGCCGAACAGATTGTCGGTGACGATGACGTCGAATTGTTTCGGCGCCTTGACCAGATTCATACCGCCGGAATCCGCCAGCTGATGCTCCAGCGTCACGTCCTTGTATTCGCGGGCGTGGACCTGCGTGACCACCTCGTTCCACAGCACGCCCGACTTCATCACGTTGCGCTTTTCCATCGAGGTCAACTTATTGCGGCGCTTGCGCGCCAGGTCGAACGCGACGCGCGCGATCCGCTCGATTTCATAGGTGTCGTAGACCTGGGTATCGATCGCGCGCTTCTGGCCGTTGCCGAGATCGGTGATGGTTTTCGGCTCGCCGAAATAAACCCCGCCGGTCAACTCGCGCACGATCATGATGTCGAGGCCCTCGACCAATTCCGGCTTCAGGCTGGAGGCATCGGCCAGCGCCGGATACACCACCGCCGGGCGCAGATTGGCGAACAGGCCGAGGTCCTTGCGCAGCCGCAGCAGCCCGGCTTCGGGCCGCGCCTCATAGGGCACGCTGTCCCATTTCGGGCCGCCGACCGCACCAAAAATCACGGCGTCGGCCGCCTTGGCCCTGGCCATGGTCGCATCTGATATCGAGACCTTGTCCGCGTCATAGGCCGAACCGCCGACCAGCCCCTGCTCGGTCTCGAAATGCGCGATGCCCTGCGCGTTCAGCCAGTCGATCAGGCGCTTCACCTCCGCCATCACTTCGGGGCCGATGCCGTCGCCGGGGAGAAGCAGCAGTTTATGGGTCGCCATGGTGTCGTTCCTCGTCTCGGTCGTCGTGTCCAGCCTTGTGCCGGGCATCCACGTCTTTTGCTTGCGCGCGGATCAAGACGTGGATGGCCGGGACCAGCCCGGCCATGACGGAAATATCTATAGCCGCGCGCGGAGTGCTAAAGCGCCATTGCGCTGATGGCAAGACACCATTGACGCTGGTGGCCCTGTGCAAGCCGGGCCTACTTTGCCACAATGGGCTGCCGGAGTAGCCTTTTGCCAATCCCCGATCGTTCTCATGCCTACGCGCATCCCGCGCGGCTGATCCTTATTCTGTCGCTGACGCCCACCGTTGGGCTGGGCATCGGCCGTTTTGCCTATGCGCTGGTGCTGCCGGACATGCGCGACGCGCTGGGCTGGTCGTATTCCGCGGCCGGCTTCATGAACACCGTCAATGCCGCGGGTTATCTCGGCGGCGCATTGGTCGCAGCCGCCATCGTAAAACGCTTCGGACTTGCCGCCGCGCTGCGCTGGGGAACGCTGGCCTGTGTGGTGTCGCTGGCGCTGTGCGCGCTGACGGGCAATTTCGTCGTGCTGAGTTTCGCGCGGCTGCTCGCCGGGATCGGCGCCGCGGTCGGTTTCGTCTCCGCCGGCGCGCTGGCGGCGACCATCGCGCAATCGCGTCCCGAGCGGGCGAATTTCCTGCTCAGCCTGTTCTATGCCGGGCCCGGGCTCGGCATCGCGCTGTCGGGCCTGATCGCGCCGTTCGTGCTGCGGGCGGCAGGCCCCGGTTCGTGGTGGATCGTGTGGTGGGCGATGACGCTATTGGCGGTCGCGATGACCTCGCCGCTGCTGCTGACGCGCTTCGGCGCCGGCGGCGACATTCCCGATTCCACGCCAGTGACAAGATTCGCGGTCAAACCGGTGCTGATCTATCTCGCCGGCTATTTCCTGTTCGGCGCGGGTTACATCGCCTACATGACCTTCATGATCGCCTATGTGCGCGACGCCGGCGGCGGCGCGGCGGCGCAGAGCGCGTTCTGGTGCCTGATCGGGGTCAGCGCGTTCGTGACGCCATGGGTGTGGCGCCGGGTGCTGGCGCGCGACAATGGCGGCTCCGGCACCGCGATCATTCTCGCGGTCAACGCGATCGGGGCAGCGTTGCCGCTGCTCGGCCACTCTCCGCTACTGATTGCGCTGTCGGCGCTGGTGTTCGGGGTGGCGTTCTTTGCCGTGGTCGGCTCGACCACCGCGTTCGTGCGTTTCAACTATCCGCACGCGGCGTGGCCGACCGCAATCGCGGCGCTGACCATCGCATTCGGCATCGGCCAGACGCTCGGACCGGTCGTGACCGGCGCGATCACCGATGCGCTCGGCAGCCTGTCCTACGCGCTCAACGCCGGCGCCGCCATGCTGGCGATCGGCGCGGTGGCGGCGGCGTTTCAGAGGAAATTGAATTCGTAGGGTGGGCAAAGCGAAGCGTGCCCACCATCTTGCTGCGTGCACAACCATGGTGGGCACGGCGCCAGCGCGCCTTTGCCCAGCCTACGCAATTCAACTCCCGCTGAACGAATTATAGCCCTGGTCTTCCCAGTAGCCGCCCTTGTAGTCGTTGGTGACTTCCATCGACAGCACGTATTTCGGGTTCTTGAAGCCGAGCTTCGTGGGCACCCGGATCTTCATCGGATAGCCATAGGCCCGCGGCAGGATATCGTCGGCGAATTTGAACGTCATCTGGGTCTGCGGGTGCAGCGCGGTCTCCATGTCGAGCGGCGAGTTGTAGCCGTCCTTGTCGGCACACTGGAACCAGACATATTTCGCGCGCGTATCGGCGCCGATCAGTTTCAGGAAATCGCGCAGCGGCGTGCCGGTCCAGCTGCCGATCGCGCTCCAGCCCTCGACGCAGATATGACGGGTGATCTGCTTGACCTGCGGCAGCTTGTAGAGTTCGTCCAGCGTCCACGACTTCTTGTTGTCGACCAGCCCGCGCACCTCGAGCTTCCATTGTTTGCCGTCGACCTCCGGAGCATCGTCGAGATCGTAATAGGCGTTGAAAGGAAACGGTTTTGTAATCGCGCTTTCCGGAAAAGTGGGCGCCAGCGCGTGCGGATTGAAGATCAGCGCCTGCACGGCGTCGTTGAACTTCGAGATCCGCGCCAGCATGTCGTCGGCCGAAAAACTGTCCGACACGTTGCAGCCGGTCAACAGCGTCAGCGCGCCGAGGCTGGCGCCGCCGGTGAGGAAGCGCCGCCGCGCCATGTCCGGCATCACCTTGAGCGCGTCCTTGACCAGAAGCTTCTTGTCGACGCCGGGAATCAGAAGCGATCGCATGCGGCCCATGATGTTTCTCCTAGACTCTGGTTTTGGGCGTGATCCTGACGGAAACCGGCTACCACTTTTCCGGGATCATGCCCTAATGTCCGATAATCATGGCGCGAAGACTCTTCGGCACCAGCAAAGCCAGCGCGACATGCACCACGAGGAATGCGCAGATCAACGCCATACAGGTGAAGTGGACGTAGCGGGCGTAATCGTAGCCGCCGAACAGCGCGGTGAGATATTGCAGCTGCACCGGCTTCCACATTGAAAGCCCCGACAGCACGATGACAATGCCGACCGTGATGATGCCGGTGTAGAGCAGCTTCTGCACGTTGTTGTATTTTGAGAGATCGTCATGCGACAGCTTGAAGGTCAGCGCCGCCCTGGTGTCGGCGATCACGCCCGACGGCGTGATCGGCAGCAGCTTCTTGCGGAAGCGGCCGGTAACGAAACCGAAGATGAGATAGAACAGGCCGTTGACCATCAACAGCCACATCGCGGCGAAATGCCAGAGCAGTCCGCCGGCGAGCCAGCCACCCAGCGTGATCGAGGACGGGAAGCTGAATTTGAACAGCGGCGAGGCGTTGTAGACCTGCCAGCCCGAGGTGATCATCATAAAGATCGCCAGCGCGTTGAGCCAATGCATGATCCGGACCCAGCCCGGCTGGATCGCCTTGCTGGCCGGCGCCGCGTGCTCATTGCTGACCGTAAGGGTGGACATTGGGCTGTTCCGTAGCTGGTCGTGTGAACCGGTACCCCCTTTATACGCCGGGAACCGGGATTTCGTTACTGCGATACGGCCACCGCATCGATCTGCTGGCGCTTAAATGTTCACAAAAAAGCGAGCCGGGTTTCCCCGGCTCGCCGTCGCGTCCCCCGTGGGGCGTTAAATTCAGGACACGCGTGTTCTTACGACGGCATCAGGACGGTATCGACCACCTGGATCACGCCGTTCGACTGGTTGACGTTCTTGATCGTGATGGTCGAGGAGTCGCCCTTGGCATCGATGATCATGATATTGTCGCCCGACCGCTTCACGGTCAGCTCCTCGCCCTGCACGGTCTTCAGCTTCTTGCCGTCGGTCAGGTCGGAAGCCTCAAGCTTGCCGGGGACCACGTGGTAGGTGAGGATCTTGGTCAGGGTCGCCTTGTTCTCGGGCTTCACCAGGGTATCGACGGTGCCGGCCGGCAGCTTGCCGAAGGCGGCGTTGGTCGGCGCGAACACCGTGAAAGGTCCCTTGCCTTCCAGGGTCTCGACCAGGCCGGCGGCCTTGACCGCGGCCACCAGCGTGGTGTGGTCCTTGGAATTGACGGCGTTCTGGATGATGTTCTTCGAGGGGAACATGGCGGCGCCGCCGACCATCACGGTCTTTTCGCCCGAGGTCATCTTGTCTTGCGCGCTGACGGGCGCGACGATGCTGGCGGTGAGGGCGAAGGCGCCGAAGGCGGCGGCGGTCAAAAATGCGATACGCTTGGACATGGTGACATCTCCCGATGATGAAATGAGCCGGCGGCTCGTGCCGCCGATGAAGGCAACAACGGTGCGGTCGATATTTGGTAGGGACTGCGTCGTCGTTGCGCCGAGTTACGGGAGGTTTACCGGCCAGTTTCGAAAATAACTTATCGTGATTTTTGAAACTATTTTCCGCGCCGTCCGTGTGCGTGTCGCGCCGCGGGCGCGTGGCGCAAAATGTCAGTGCGATTGGCCCAACGTTCCGACCAGGAATTGGAGGCGATCACCGTGTCAGTATTTCCTCATGCGGCTTCGTGCCGGGCATCCTCGTCTTGACAGCGTCGCAAAAAGGCAAGGCATGGATGGCCGGGACGAGCCCGGCCATGACGAAAATTG
>Ga0265314_10005884_pt1 | contig 10976 bp, 12 predicted proteins | sample 4126metaG_FD_203106 | JGI IMG/M metagenome (GOLD analysis project Ga0265314, IMG submission 203106) | Rhizosphere microbial communities from Carex aquatilis grown in University of Washington, Seatle, WA, United States - 4-1-26 metaG | ecosystem: Host-associated > Plants > Roots > Rhizosphere >... | reverse complement strand
CGGGCAGATCGTTTCGACGCGGTCTATTTGCGCGCTGCGCAGGCGTACATGTTGATTTCCATGCCGACCGGCACTTCGACGATTTTAGGTGTCTTCCAGGTCATTGCGTTTCTCCCAACCAGTTTGGCGCGGGCTTCACGCCGGAGCCAAACCTAGAAGGGCGCCCGACATCACGCAAGCACGTTGGATAGATCGCTGAGCCCTTGCATTTCACTCTTGGACAAAGCGGCTTCTCTCTTGGATAACCACCGCCGAGAATCTGCGGCCGTCTATAGCGTTCTCGAGCGAAGTGGAAACCGGTTCGCGTGAAGAAAACGTGTCGAAACAAGAATCCAGAGCGTGATCGGTTCTGATTCTATCAGGACCGATCATGCTCTAGCGACGCCACCGCGAAAGCCCGAGCCAGCCGAGCCAAGCCGCGCCAAATATCCAGATCGCAACGATGGCCATGGCTGCGATCTTTCCATCACGCGGGCGCTGCATGACTTCATCGGCCTTGGCGCGATAGAAGGCCATTGCCGGTTCGGGAATCAGTGCAACAACGAGCCAGATGCCGAGCGGCACCAGGATCAAATCATCGAGATAGCCGAGAACCGGAATGAAATCCGGAATCAGGTCGATCGGTGAGAACGCATAGGCCGCGACGACGACCGCGAGTACTTTCACATACCAGGGCGTATCGGGACTGCGGGCAGCCAGATAGACGGCGTAGGCGTCGCGTCTCAGCGCTTGCGCCCAACGCCTGATGCGCTCGAACATGTCCGGCCTCGTCGAGACAAAAGCCGCAAGGAATAACTCCGTCGCAGCGCACAGTGCGCGCGCCCGAGCGGGTTATTTCAGCGTGCACTTGGTTTCGGGACGGTCGAGACCGAGGGTGTCGAGCGTCGAGACCTGATGCAAAAAGCCATCCTGCGGCGACACCGACACGGTATTTCGACCGTCGAACAGCAGGATCGGTTGCCGCAACTGCAAATTCCAGTCGCGCAACGTCAGCTTCTGGCCCTTGAAGGCCGCGACCGAAAAATCCGGGCTCTTGATGTAGGCCAGCATCTTTGCCGCATCGGCGGAGTTGCTGCGCGCGGCCGCCTCGCCGACCATACGCACAGCCGTCCACACCTGCATGTCGTGCGCCGTCATCGCGCGCTGGAATGATTTGGTGAAGCGGTTCTGTAACTGTACCGCGCCCCATTGATCGAATGCCGCATCCCAGGTGGTGGGCACGAGCCCCGCGGAGCCCGCGACCGGCCGCGGATCCCAGGTCCGGTACGGCAAATAACCGGCGAAGACTTCGCTTTCGTCCGCCGCGACCAGCACGTCGTGATCGGCTGCGCCTTGCGTCACCACTGGCATCTGCGTCTGAATCTCGGCGACCCCGCTGTCGGTTCGCCGCGCACCGCCATTGTCCTTGAACACCCGCTCCTCGACGATCTTGGCGCCGAAGCGGGTCGCGGCGTGACGAAGCGCGTCCGCAAACAATTTGTCGTTATCGTGCGATCCCGTGATCAGCAGCCATTTGCGCCACTTCTTCCAGATCAGATATTGCGCCAGCCCGTCGGCGAGCATGGAGCGGGTCGGCGCGACATGAATGACATTGGCGCGGCAATCCTGCTCGCGCAGCCGCTCGTCGATGGCGAACGCGTTGATCAGGGTCACGCCGCGCGCCTTGGCGGCATCGGCGGTCTTCAACAGCCGGTCGGCGTCGAGGCTGGTCACGATGAAAGACGCGCCCTCGTCGGCCAGCGCATTCATGTCCGCGACGGGATCGTCGTTCTCGCCCACCGCCTTGTCGAGCAGCGTATAATGCTGATTGAGAAAACGCCCGGTGGCGTTGTCGTCCTCTAGCCCGAGTTCCGCGCCGGCAAGGCCGTCATTGGCCGCCGGCACGTCGATCAACGATATCCGAATCCGCGACGGCGGCTGATGAAGGTAGCCGATCTTGATTTCCGGCGGCTGATCGGCCCAGCCGGTTCCGCCGAGCGCCATGAAGATGCAGAAACCGATCAGAAGCCGGAGCACATCAAGCCTCCCAAATCAGCCTCCCACGCGTTGTTCAAGTTCGATTTGCACCGCAGCATTGGCCGGACAGCGTTGTCGAACCCAGTCCAGCCATCAGAACAGATGACGGCATTTCGTCCCGTTTGAGCTTTCAAGCTACTCTCTTTATCGTGCCGCGCAAACAAGGCCGAGCGTGCGGCGCATCTCGAACTACGACGATTGTCTATTCTGCGCGCCGGCGTCAAATAGACCATGAAGTTGTCCTGACGCGATCGTCGTGACACGTTCCGGACCTGACACGTTGGAGACCGCCCATGTTCGCCTTGCGCCCGGCCGCGATAACAGGCGTTGCCCTGCTCGGGTTCCTTCTCCGGGTCGATTCCGCTTCCGCCTACCTCGCCTATGTCTCCAACGAAAAAGGCAATTCGATCTCGGTGGTCGACACCGACAAAATGGAGACCGTCGCAACCATCAAGACCGGACAACGACCGCGCGGCATCGAGGTCACCCGCGACGGCAAGTTCGTTTTTGTCGCGCTCGGTGACGATGATTCGATCCAGGTGTTCGACACCAGGACCCGGGCCGATGCGGGACAATTGCCGTCGGGACCCGACCCCGAGCAATTCACGCTCGATCCAGCCGGCAAGACGCTCTATGTCGCCAACGAAAACGACGCAATGGTGACCATCATCGACATGGAGAAGCGCACCGCGATCGGCGAGGTGACGGTCGGCACCGAGCCTGAAGGCATGACGGTCAGTCCTGACTCCAAGGTGCTGGTATGCACCTCCGAGACTTCGAGCATGGTGCACTTCATCGATACCGCGACGCGGCAGATCACCAGCAATCTACTGGTGGGTTCCCGGCCCCGCTTCTCGGCCTACAAGACCGACGGGTCCGAATTATGGGTGACGTCGGAAATCGGCGGCGATCTCACCATCGTCGATCCGGCAAGCCGGCAGATCAAGAAAATCGTCAAGTTCGAGATTCCGGGCCTGCGCTCCGAGGCGATCCAGCCGGTCGGCATCAACATCACCAGGGACGGAAAGTTCGGCTTCATCGATCTCGGGCCGGCCAACCGGGTCGCGGTGGTCGACGGAACCACGCACGCGGTTTTGAAATATCTGCTGGTGGGGCAGCGGGTGTGGCACGGCGCCTTCACGCCGGACGAAAAATACCTACTGGTCGCCAACGGCGTTTCCAACGACGTGTCGGTGATCGATGTGGCGGCCCAGAAGGTGATCAAATCGATTCAGGTCGGCGAGCTACCCTGGGGTGTCGCATTCGGTCCGAACTGAGCATGCGGCAACACCCGCCGCTACGGACAACGATCAAATCCGCCGCTTCTCGTGCCCGGGGTAGTCGCAGCTCCATTTGGTCGCCTGCCATTCCGGGTGCCTGCCGATCCACTCTGCGATGTAAGGCTGTGCCGCCATCATGCACTGCTGGATCGAACCATCGAAGGTGAACTGAAGATATTTTTCCTCGCAATAAGACGGATTGGCAATGGCACAGACCGTCAGGATGATTTCGATCATTCCCAAAGCCTCCAGTGAAACGGGCCTCCCAACTAATACGCCGAATTGCGCCATCGCGTTTCAAATTTCGCCACAATGCCGCTTGCCGTCCCCCGCGTTTTTGCTGCGTGGCATTTCTGCCGCATTGCAACTTGCATTTTGACACGCCATGCTGGCAACCCGCAACCGCCGGAAGCAAAGTCATGACGCTGGAAACGGTCTCGCTGAACAAATCGTATGAAGGCATACAGGGGGTGTATCGGCACGCCAGCCGCGAGACAAAGACGGCCATGACCTTTTCGGTTTATGTGCCGCCGCATCAGACGGCCGCGAAACTGCCGGTGGTCTGGTATCTGTCGGGCCTGACCTGCACCCACGCCAACGTCACCGAGAAAGGCGAATTTCGCCGCGCCTGCGCCGAGTTAGGCCTCGTCTTTGTCGCGCCGGACACCAGCCCGCGCGGTGAAGGCGTGCCGGGCGATGCCGCCAACGCCTATGATTTCGGGCTTGGCGCCGGCTTCTATGTCGATGCCACGCGCGAACCTTTCGCCGCCAATTACCGCATGTGGAGCTATGTGACAGCGGAGCTGCCCGAATTGGTCGCGGCGAAATTTCCGGTCGACGCGACCAGACAATCGATCCTCGGACATTCGATGGGTGGCCATGGCGCTCTGACGGCCGCGCTGCGGCTTCCCGGCCGCTATCGCGCGGCCAGCGCGTTCTCGCCGATCGTGGCGCCCTCGCAGGTGCCATGGGGCATCAAGGCACTCGGCGGATATCTCGGCGACGATCGCGCGGCCTGGCGCAAACACGATGCCGTCGCGCTGATCGAAGACGGCGCACGGTTTTCCGATCTGCTGGTCGATTATGGCGATGCCGACCCGTTCCTGGCCGAGCAGCTTCGCCCCGAACTGTTGCAGAGCGCCTGTGCGCAGGCTGGCATCAAGCTGAAGCTTCGCAGCCATCCCGGTTACGACCACAGCTATTATTTCATCTCGACCTTGATGGAAGATCATTTGCGCTGGCATGCGGCGCGATTGAAAGCTTGAGCTTTTTTCGCGGAGAACATGGACAATGACGAGAGCGATCTTTTCGGCGGCCTTCATTCTGGCGCTGGCGCCGATGACCGCGTCGGCCAAGGATACAAGGTTCTGGAACCTGACCGCCAATACCATTACCTCGCTGCAGCTTTCGCCCGCGGGGAAGAACGAATGGGGCCGCAACCAGACCGACAACGACAACGACCGTACCGTCGATCATGACGAGCGCCTCAAGATCACCGACACCGCCACCGGCATTTACGACGTCAAATTTACCGACAAGAGCGGGCGGACCTGTGTGGTTCCGAATGTCGAGGTCAAGGCCAGCGCGATCTTCTCGATCGAGGAAAAGACGCTGCAGGACTGCAAGAAGTAGCCGGATCCACCGCGATAGCGTTTTCGAGCGAAGCGCGCCCTCGGACTTGATCCGTGGGTGGAAACCGGTTCGCATAGCAATCAAGTTTACGCAGATTGCGTAGACTTATCTGCGGTAGAAAACGCGTCAAAACAAAAATCCAAAGCCGTTTCGGTTCTGATTCTATCAGTACCGACAAGGCTCTAGAAATCGATGCCGAACAGCAGCCGCGCCTGCTGGCGCTCGAAATTGACGAGATCGAGCGAACCGGGGATAGCGGTGGCGTGGCCCGCGACCTGCGCGCTCCAGGCCAGCGTCATCCAGGCGCGTTCGGAGAATTTGACGTAGAGCGTAGGCCCGGCGAAAAATCCCTGCCCCGTCAGGCTGTCCAGCCCGATCCCGTCATACTGACGCAGATAGCGCGCTTCGCCGCCGACAAAAATCCCCGGACGGATCTGCGCCATCACGCCGAGCGCGACGCCAGCGGTGGATTCTTGCGACCACAGCCCGGTCAGGTTGGAGCGCCGGGTGTCGGGCTGATAGATCAGGTTGAACGCCGCGACGATGCGGTCGTGGACGATTTCCCAATCGGCCGCCGCGACGAAATCGACGCCATACTGGTTGACGGGTTCGCCTGACATATCGTCGGCGCGGCCCCAATGCGGCTCGGCGCCGATCGCAAAGCCAAACGGGGCGGTGGCGCGATCGAGCAGCCGGTAGCGGAAATCGGCCGCGAAGCCGCCGAACGCGGTGTAGCGCTGGTCGGCGAGACCGCCGACGCCCGCGATGTCGTAGGAATTGACCGACGCGGTGAACTCGGTCCGCAGGTTCGTCATCGGCACGAATTCCATCGATGCGGTGGCGTTGCCCGCATTGAAGGTTCCGTTCTGTTTCGAGAACCGCCCGGTGACCGAGCCCTCGAATTCCTTCTCGCCGACATCGCCGACGTCGCTGCCGATGGTATAGCCGAACAGATGCTCGGTCTCGATCGCCTGGCCGCGCGCCCCGGCCGGAACCAGCGCCAGCGCAAACAATGCCGCGCCCAGATATCGACCCGCTGTTGTGAGGGGCGCATTCAATCCGCCGGCTCCATCACTTCGCGGGTCTTTGCCGCACTGCATCCAAAATCCATCCAGTCGACCTTAACGCCGCCCGGCTTTCATTGCCATCTCGTCCCGAACATCGGCGGGATTTAGCGGTGAACGGGCCGTTCGTTTGGTGAATGGACAGGTCGGACAATTTCCCGCATGAATGCCTGAGTGAAAAGCTTATCCCGATCCGGCATTCTCTTGGCGCTTTGTCTCTTCGTCGGGACAGCTCCGGCGCTTGCCACTGAGACCTTGCGCATCGGCCTGCAGACCACCGGCACGTTCGCCTGGCAGCTGGACGTGATCCGCCGTCATGGCCTTGCCGAACACGCCGGCCTCGATCTGAAAATCAGCGAATTCGCCTCCACCGACGCCGGCAAGCTCGCGATCAACAGCGGCGCGGTCGACATCGCGGTGGTCGATTGGCTGTGGGTCGCGCGCGCCCGCGCGCTCGGCGCCAAATTACTGTTCTATCCCTATTCCAGCGCCGCCGGCGCGATCATGGTGAAAAACGATTCACCGCTGCACACGCTCGAAGACCTCAAGGGCCACGTTCTCGGCATCGCCGGCGGCCCGCTCGACAAAAGCTGGCTGATCGTGCAGGCCGCCGCGCTGCGCAGCGGCATCGACCTCAAGCGCACGGCGACCCTGCAATATGGCGCGCCGCCGCTGATTGCCCAGAAACTGCTGCAGGGTGAGGCCGAGGCAAGCCTGAATTTCTGGAATTTCTGCGCCAGCCTGGAGACCAAAGGCTATCGCCGCATCTACGAGGTGCGCGACGCCGAGGCGGCGCTGGGCCTGAAGGAACCGGTGGCCGTGATCGGCTATGTGTTTTCCGAATCCTTCGCGGCCACCCACAAAAGCGCGATCGATCGCTTCCTCGCGGTCACGCGCGAGGCCAACGACATCATGCTGCGATCCGACGAAGAGTGGGGCGCGCTGCGTCCGCTGATGAACGCCGAGGACGACCGCACCTTCAAAGCCTATCGCGACCGGACCCGGGAAGGCATACCGCGGCGGACGGTGGCATCCGAAGCCAGCGACGCCAGCGCGCTGTTCCGAACCCTTGCCGGGATCGGCGGGGCGGACCTGGTGGGGCCATCGCAGGAACTTGACCAGGGCTTTTATTATCAACCAGGCTTGCATCAACCGGCCTCGGGCGGAGAGTAAGCGTTGTCGAGATTTCTTTCGCTGGCCGTGCTGGTGGCGGCCTGGGCCATCACCGCAGCCGTGGCGCAGTCGCGGCTGTTGCCCGGCCCGCTCGCGGTCGGCGCGACCACGCTTTCGGAACTGCGCTCCGGCGAGCTGCCGTTCCAGATGGCCTGTACGTTGGGGCGCGTGATCGGCTCGTTTGCGATCGCGATGATCCTCGGCAGCATGGCGGGCTACGCGATGGGCCGCTCAAAGGCGCTGGATCGGTTCGCCGATTCATGGCTGGTGGTGCTGATCAACATGCCGGCGCTGGTGGTCATCATCTTCGCCTATATCTGGATCGGCCTGAACGAAACCGCCGCCATCCTCGCGGTCGCCATCAACAAGCTGCCGAACGTGATCGTGGTGATGCGCGAAGGCACCCGCGCGCTCGATCCCGAGATCGACGAAATGGCAACCGCCTTTCAATTCACCGCGTTGAAGAAAATCCGCCATGTCGTGATTCCGCAACTGGCGCCCTATCTGGCGGCGAGCTCACGCTCCGGCCTCTCCATCGTCTGGAAGATCGTGCTGGTGGTCGAACTGCTGGGGCGCCCCAACGGCGTCGGATTCGTGCTGGGATCCGCCTTCTCGCTATTCGACATGGCCAAGATCCTGAGCTATGCGATCTGCTTCATCGCACTGATGCTGGTCATCGAAGGTCTTCTCGTGCAACCGCTTGAACGACGCGCAAACCGCTGGCGGCGCCGCCTTGCTTGAGCTTCGCATCGACGCCAAGAGCTACCTTTCGGCCGACGGAATGGCGGTCGAGGTCGTGCGCGGCCTCGATCTTCGACTCGAGACCGGATCGTTCGGCGCGCTGATCGGCCCATCCGGCTGCGGCAAGACCACGATCCTGAAGATCGCCGCCGGGCTCGACACCGATTTTCGCGGCGAGCGTCGCACGCCCGGATCCGGCCGTCTCGGCATGGTATTTCAGGAGCCGCGACTGTTGGCATGGCGCACCGTCGAGCAGAATATCCGGCTGGCGCTTGCCCCTGACCGCGCCGACATCGACCTCACCGAGCTGGTCGGGATTCTCGGCCTTGGCGCGCACCTCGCGCGCTACCCCGGCGAATTATCGCTCGGGCTGGCGCGCCGCGTTGCGGTCGCGCGCGCGTTCGCGGTCGATCCGGATTTTCTGCTGCTCGACGAACCCTTCGTGTCGCTCGATGAGGCGACCGCCGACCGGCTGCGCAACGAACTGATGGCGCTGACGACGCGGACCGAGGTGACGACGCTGTTCGTGACCCATGACCTGGCAGAAGCGGTGCAATTGGCGGACCGGCTGTTTTTTCTGGCGGAGCGGCCGACGCGGATCATCCTGGAGAGGCAACTGCCGCCGCCGCGCGGCATGCGCGGCAAGGATGCGGTGGCCGCGATTAGCGACGAAATGCGCGCGCTGCTGGCGCAGGCAACGGCCGGCGTCGACAAGGGCTGAGGATTACACCAGCCGGCTCTCGATCGCGAAACGCACCAGTTCCGAGGACGATCGCAAGCCAAGCTTCTGGCGAATGATCGACGAGGTATTGGCGATCGTCTTGTAGGAGGAATGCACCAGCCACGCGATCTCGGACAGGCTCTTGCCGGCGCTGAGCAGGCGCAGGATCTCGATCTCGCGCGAGGTCAGTTTCGACAACGGGCTTTGCGCAAAGGCCGGCCCCGCAAAGGCCACGCTGCGCGCGATCGCCGCCGGCAGGTAAACCCCGCCCTTGCCGACTTCGTGAATCGCCTCGACGAGGTCGTTGGGGTCGCCGGATTTCGAGACATAGCCCTTGGCGCCGACCTCGATCGCGCGCGCGGCGAAAACCGGGTCGTCGTTCATGCTGAACATGATGAGACGTGCCGCGGCGGTATGTGCCAGGATACGCCGCGCCAGTTCGAATCCGGACACCGTCGGCAAATTGATGTCGACCACGCTGACGTCGGGCTTTTCGGCGACAAACACCCGCTCGCCACTTTCGGCGTCGGCGGCTTCGAGGATCGATATGCCAGCGTCGCCCGCGAGCAGCGCGCGGCAACCCGAAGCCACGATCGGATGATCGTCGACGATCAGAACACGCATCGGCGTTGGCCCAAATCCCGCATCAGCCTTCGTTGCTGCATCGCATCAGACGGAATAGCGAACGCTTCCTCCGCCCCGGCCGGATTATGCATCCCGGCCATAATTGCTGTACGGTTCAATTAGATAGCCGCCCTTTTTATCTGTCAACGGGCCGCGATGGTGGACCATGATGATGTGGCAGAAATTATCCTTGCGCGCCCGGCTCAATCTGCTGCTGGCGCTGGTTCTCATGCTCGGTCTGGCCATCAACATCGCGCGGCTGGTGCTGGAGGCCGGTCCGCGCGTCCAGGCCGAGGATCAGAGCGTGATCCGGCTGGCGCGCGAGTTCATGGAGACGCTGGTGGTCGGCCTGAACGAAACGCGCGACCCGGACGCGCGACTCGATCAGATCATCCGCGATCTCAACCGGCTGCGCCATGTCAGCATTACGCGGCAGGACGATGCGGCGCCCAGGCCCGCTGCGGCCGAGGACGCCAGCAGCGACGACGAGCCGTCTTCCGTCCCGGCCTGGTTTGCCGCCCTGGTTCATCCGGAAAAAACCGCGGTCAATGTCCCGATTTCGATCCACGGCCGGCTGGGATACCTCGTGATCACGTCGCATCCCGACGACGAGATGAACGAGATCTGGGACGGCATCGTGACCCAGCTACTGGTCGGCTCCGCGATTGCGGTGACGCTTTTCCTGATCACGATGCTGGTGGTGAGCCGGGCGCTGGCGCCGCTTCAGTCGCTGTCGCAGGCCATGACGGATATCGAAGCGGGCGGCTACGACACGCGGGTAAGACCCGGCGGTTCGCCGGAACTGGCCGCGATCTGCGGCAAGCTGAACCATCTGGCCGCGACACTGGGCGAGGCGGTGGAGGAAAAGCGCCAGCTCGCCGAGCGCGCCGTCTCGCTGCAGGATGCCGAGCGCAAGGAGATTGCCCGCGAGCTGCATGATGAAGTCGGGCCTTATCTGTTCGCGCTGCGGGCGCATGCCAGCTCGCTGATGCGGAGCGCCGAGGCATCCGAGCCGGACACTGCGGCATTGCGCAAGCACGGCGGCGCCATCCTGGAGCAGGTCAATGCCTTGCAGCAATTCAACCGCCGGGTGCTGGAAAAACTGCGGCCGGTCGGCCTTGCCGAACTCGGCCTGCGCGAGGCAATCGGCGCGCTGCAGCGGCTGTGGCGCGACGCCCATCCCGGCGTCGCGATCGAGACCGCGATCTCGCCGTCGCTCGGGGAAACCGGCGAAACCGCGGAACTGACCATCTACCGCATCATTCAGGAAGCGCTGACCAACGTGTTCCGGCACGCCGGCGCCACAAAGGTCCGGATCACAGTCGAGCCGGCATCCGGACGCCAGACCGGAACTATATCCGCCGGGACCGCGGCGACCAAAGTGAGCGTGCGCGACAACGGCGCCGGCCTGCCGACCGGCCATAAACAAGGCTTTGGCATGATCGGCATGCGCGAGCGGGTGCTGGCACTGGGCGGCGCCATGACGGTCGCATCCACCAGCCAGGGGGTTACCGTGGAGGCGCTCGTTCCCAACGGGATCCGGCAACTCCAGACCGCTGAACCCCTGTGATCGCATTGACCGGAAGATTCGGGATCATTACCTTGATCGCGCGGGGCAAAAGAGGGTCGATCGCCGGCAGGATTTAGACCCGATCGCAACCGAAGAGGTCTCAACCATGATATCGCGACGCACGTTCGTTGTTTCGCTGGCGACCGGGATGTTGT
>Ga0265314_10005882_pt1 | contig 10978 bp, 7 predicted proteins | sample 4126metaG_FD_203106 | JGI IMG/M metagenome (GOLD analysis project Ga0265314, IMG submission 203106) | Rhizosphere microbial communities from Carex aquatilis grown in University of Washington, Seatle, WA, United States - 4-1-26 metaG | ecosystem: Host-associated > Plants > Roots > Rhizosphere >... | reverse complement strand
GACCGATTTTACCGGTGCCGACGTGGTCACCTTGTACCTGGAGACGAAGTTAAACGCCGAGCTTCGGCCGCACCTGGAAAAGTTCCTAAAGCCGGGAGCGCGCGTGGTTTCGCACGACTACCCGGTTCCCGGCTGGAAGCCTACCCGCGTTGAGAAGGTAGAGGGGCGCGTGATGCACACCGTCTATCTTTATGAAATCCAGGCGCCCAAGAAGTAACCCTTACACCGATCCATTACGGTCGCGGCTCTGTTAGGCGTTTCTCCGCTATCGATTTGGCCTGGCTGAACAGGTACAAGTAATCCGATCCGCCGGCCTTCGAATCCGTCCCCGACATGTTGAATCCGCCAAAGGGGTGCGCGCCGACGATGGCTCCCGTACACTTGCGGTTGATGTACAGGTTCCCCACGTGGAATTCGTTCCTGGCCCGTTCGATTTGCTGTGGCGACGCGCTATAAATGGCGCCGGTCAGACCGTACTCGGTGTTGTTGGCGATGGCTAACGCATCGTCAAAGTCGCGGGCGCGGATGACCGCGAGCACCGGTCCGAAGATTTCTTCTTGGGCGAGGCGGGCCGTGGGCGCGATATCGGCGATCACCGTGGGCTCCAGAAAATATCCGTCGTCGAAGCCGGAAAGAGCGGCTAGTCTTCCGCCGGCGATGACGCGGCCTTCCTTCGCGCCGATCTCGACGTAGTTCGTAATCGACTTGAGCGCGCCCGCATTGACCACTGGGCCCGCGGGAGCGTTCTCCGCCGGATTTCCGATGCGAATCTTCGCCACGCGGGCTTGGAGTTTCTCGACAAACTTGTCGTACAAGGTGGTATCCACAATGGCTCGTGAGCAGGCGGAACACTTTTGCCCCTGGAATCCGAACGCCGAAGCCGCAACGCCCTCGACCGCTGCGTCCAGATCGGCATCCGCGGCCACGACGATCGAGTCCTTGCCGCCCATCTCGAGAATCGTGCGCTTGATCCAGAGCTGGCCGGGTCGATGCTGCGCCGCGCGCACGTTGATATCGAGCCCCACATCGCGCGAGCCCGTGAAGGCGATGAAGCGGGTCTTGGGGTGTTCCACCAACCCGTTCCCAAAGGTCGCGCCGGAGCCGGGGCAGAAGTTGACGACACCGGGAGGCAATCCAGCTTCTTCCAGCGCTTCGAAAAACTTGGCCGCGATGGTGGGCGAATCGCTGGAAGGCTTGAGCACCACGGTGTTGCCGCACACCACCGACGCGACGGTCATGCCGCACATGATCGCCAGCGGAAAATTCCACGGGGGGATGACCGCGCCGACGCCCAGAGCGATGTAACGCAGAGAATCGCGCTCGCCGGGAAGCTGCACGGCCGGTTCGGCCTGGGCCATATGCAGAGCCAAGCGCGCGTAAAACTCCAGGAAGTCGATCGCTTCGCAGGTGTCGGCTTCGGCCTCATCCCAGTTCTTGCCGACCTCCAGGACCATCCAGGCGTTGAACTCGGGCTTTCTTTTTCGAACGATTTCGGCGGTGCGGAACAGCAATCCCGCACGTTCCTCGACCGGAACGTTCTTCCACAAGTCAAACGCTGCCAATGCAGCCTGCATGGCCGGCTCGACGTGCTCGAGACCTGCTTTTTGGTGCACGCCCACGACTTCGGATGGCCGCGCCGGGTTGAGCGACCGAATTTTCTCGGGCGTGCGGCTGCGGCGGCCGCCGATCACGAGATCGTATTCGCGGCCGAGCTCGCCACGGACCTTTTCGATCGCGGCCCGCAGCGCTTGTGCGTTGGCTTCGACGCGGAAATCGGCCACCGGCTCATTCGAAAAAGGCGTCATTCTGACCTTAGTGTAGCGCCGTGTCACACTAACACTAATCAATGGCTCAATCACCTATTACACTTCGCAGCGCCGATTTCGCGGCCTGGTATCAGGACGTGGTTCTTCAAGGCGACCTGGCGGAACCGGCGGAAATCGTCAAAGGCTGCATGGTCATCAAAGCCAACGGCTACGCCATCTGGGAACTGTTGCAGCGCCAGTTGGACGACCGTTTCAAAGCGACCGGCCACAAGAACATGTATTTTCCGCTGCTGATTCCGGAAAGTTTCATGCGCAAGGAAGCCGAGCACGTGGAGGGTTTTTCTCCCGAGCTGGCGGTGGTCACCATGGCCGGCGGCAAGGAGCTCGAAGAGCCCTATGTGATTCGTCCGACGTCGGAGACCATCATCGGGCACTTCTTCGCCAAATGGATCCAGAGCTGGCGCGATCTTCCGATGCTGGTCAACCAGTGGGCCAACATCATTCGGTGGGAGCTGCGGACGCGCATGTTCCTGCGCACCACCGAGTTCCTGTGGCAGGAAGGTCATACGGCGCACGCGACGCACGAGGAAGCTCAGGAAGAAGTGCTGCGGATGCTCGACATCTACGCCGACGTCGCCGAGAACGTCATGGCGATGCCGGTGATCAAGGGCAAGAAAACACAATCCGAGAAATTCGCCGGTGCGCTTCACACGTACTCGATTGAGGGCATGATGCAGAACGGCCTCGCGCTGCAGGCGGGAACCAGCCACGATCTCGGCCAGAACTTCGGCAAGGCGTTCGACGTGAAGTTCCAGAACAAGGAAGGCCAGCTTGACTACGTCTGGCAGACGAGTTGGGGAGTGAGCACGCGCCTAATTGGAGGACTCGTGATGAGTCATTCCGACGACAAGGGCCTGGTGATTCCGCCGAAGCTTGCCCCGGTGAAGAGCGTTCTGGTTCCGATTTATCGGAAGGATGAAGAGAAAGGCGCGGTGCTCGAAGTCGCGCATCGCATAGCGAAAGACGTGGGCGCGGAAGTCGACGATCGCGAGGGACAGAATCCGGGCGCGAAGTTCTTCCACTGGGAGCGCCGCGGCGTACCGATCGTACTGGAACTCGGCCCTCGCGATCTGGCTGCGGGGACGATCGTTCTGAAGCGTCGCGATACGGGCACCAAAGAGCCGATTCCGCAGTCGGAGCTGAAGACTCGCGTCGAAGCCACTTTGGACGCGATGCAGAAAGACTTGTACTCGACCGCGAAGAAGCGGCTGAAAGACAACACGGTCCTGGCGAACTCGATGGAGGAGATCGAATCGATCCTGCGCGATGCGACCGCGGAAAAGGGCGGGGGAAAGTTCGTCATGGCGCACCTGAAGGACGATGCGGCCTGCGACGCTCGGCTGAAGACGTTCAAAGCCACGATTCGCAACATTCCCCAGGTCGACGAATACGACGGCGGTGGAAAATGCATTGTCACGGGCGAGGCGGTGGATCGTCGGGTAGTCGTCGCCAAGTCGTATTGACGGGCCCAAGAGCCACGGAATGACCCAGACCACCGCACCCGAGGCCGGCGGATTCGTCCGCGGCTTGAATCTGTTCGACGCGACCATGATCGTGATCGGCACCATGATCGGGTCGGGGATCTTCATCGTCTCGGCCGATATGGCTCGCTTGATCAACAGCCCAGGTTGGCTGCTGGTCGCCTGGGGTGTCACCGCCGCGCTCACGATCATGGCCGCGCTCTCTTACGGAGAGCTCGCGGCTATGCTGCCGCACGCGGGCGGGGTCTACGTGTTCCTGCGCGAGGCCTATTCGCCGTTGTGGGGATTCCTCTACGGCTGGACCCTGTTCGCCGTGATCCAGACGGGCACCATCGCCGCCGTGGCGGTGGCGTTCGCGCGATTCTTATCTATTCTCTTGCCCTCCGTATCGGAAACCAGCTATCTGATTCCCCCGATTCACGTCTCCACGGGCTACGCGTTTTCGCTATCTACAGCGCAACTGGTTGGTGTTACCGTAATCGCGCTACTGACTTGGACCAACTCGCGCGGACTCGAGTACGGCAAGATCGTACAGAACGTGTTCACGACTGCTAAGGTGTCGGCAATAGCCGCTTTGATCCTGGCCGGCCTTTTCCTGGGGCGCAATGCGGAAGCGATCCACACCAATTTCATTGCCCCCTTCGCACTGGGCGCGTTCGATCCTGCTCTGGGTGTCGCCGCCGGGACCGCATTCGGGCTAATGGTTGCAATAGGTGTGGCGCAATCGGGATCCCTCTTTTCGGCCGATGCGTGGCACGACGTGACGTTCATCGCTGGCGAAGTGCGCGACCCCGGGCGAAACCTCCCAAAGGCGATGGCGATAGGCTGCACGGCCGTGGTGCTGCTGTACCTGCTGACCAACGTCATCTACCTGCTGGTGCTGCCGATGCCCGCGATCCAGCACGCGGCCTCAGATCGTGTAGCCACCGCGGTGCTCGATCGAATCTTCCCGTCCTACGGTCCGATGCTGATGGCGATCGCGATCATGATCTCGACCTTCGGCTGCGTGAACAGCCTGGTGCTTTCAGGCGCGCGAGCGTATTACGCGATGGCCAGGGACCGGCTGTTTTTCGTGCAAGCGGGAAGGCTGAACCGCTTCCAGGTGCCGGCGTGGTCTTTGTGGATCCAAGGACTCTGGGCCGCGGCTCTGGTGCTGCCGCGCACGTACAACACGGCCACGGGCCAGTACGGAAATCTGTACGGGAATCTGCTCGACTACGTGATCTCGGCGGCGCTTATTTTCTACATCTTGACCATCGCGGCAGTGTTTCGCCTACGGCACAAGATGCCGCATGTCGAGCGCAGCTATCGCGTGCCGGGCTACCCTGTGACGCCGGCACTTTATATCCTGGGAGCTGCGGTAGTTCTGGTGATCCTGTTCGCCTACCGGCCCGCCAGCACGTGGCCGGGCCTGGTGATCGTCTTGGCCGGCGCAGTTGTGTACGCATGTCTACCCCGACGCTAGAAGAACAATCCGGACTGTTTCACGCCATCAAGAGCGCCATTCTGGGCGATCCGCACCGCGATCTCACCCAGGGCTCCATCGGGCGAGCCATCGCGATGCTGGCCGTGCCGATGGTGCTCGAAATGATGATGGAGTCGCTATTCGCCGTTGTCGACGTGTTCTGGGTGGCGCATCTAGGCGCGAATGCCGTGGCAACCGTCGGCTTTACCGAGTCGCTGCTCACGCTGCTGTTCGCGGTCGCTCTTGGGTTGAGCATCGCGACCACAGCCACCGTGGCGCGGCGCATCGGCGAGAAAGATCCAAAGGCCGCCGCGGAGACCGCATCGCAGGCTGTTTTGCTGGGCGTCATGATCGCTGCGGTGATCGGAAGTTTGGGATTCATCTTCGCGCGCGATTTGCTGCGAATCATGGGCGCGTCGCCCGAGGTGATCGCCACCGGCAGCGGTTACACGCGTGCGATCTACGGCGGCAGCGGCACCGTCCTGCTCCTGTTTCTGATCAACGGCGTGTTCCGCGGTGCGGGCGATGCCTCTCTTGCCATGCGGGTTCTGTGGACCGCCAACTGGATCAACATTCTCCTGAACCCGTGCCTCATTTTCGGCCTGGGACCATTCCCGAGACTTGGCGTGGCCGGATCGGGCATCGGAACGACGATCGGACGCGGGTGCGGCGTGCTGCTGCAACTCTGGTTCCTGAGCCGCGGAAAGAGCCGGGTGGTGGTGCACTGGCATCAGATTCGGTTGATTCCCGCGCTGATGCTCCGGCTCGTCCGGCTTTCGCTCGGCGGGATGTTCCAGTATCTGGTTTCCGTGGCCAGCTGGATCGTTCTAGTGCGCATGTGCGCGGTGTTCGGCAGTGTGGCGATTGCCGGATACACGCTGGCCCTGCGCATTATTCTCTTCGCGCTGCTTCCCAGCTGGGGCATGGCCAACGCGGGCGCCACGCTGGTGGGACAGAACCTGGGAGCGGGCAAGCCCGACCGTGCCGAAAAGTCCGTCTGGCTCGCGGGATTCTACAATATGATCTTTCTCGGGCTGGTCGCCCTGGTCTTCATCGGATTCGCTGGCCCGCTGGTCCGGATTTTCAGCACCGATCCGGACGTGGTTTCGATGGCGTCCGCCACGCTGCGCACGATCGCTTACGGCTACATCTTCTACGCCTGGGGCATGGTGATCGCGCAGGCGTTCAATGGCGCGGGCGATACCAAAACACCGACCATGCTAAACGTGCTGTGCTTCTGGGTGCTGCAGATTCCGCTGGCGTGGCTGCTTGCGTTTCGCATCGGGTTGGGGCCGAATGGCATCTTCATTGCCATCGCGATCGCACAAGCGGCTTTGGCGGTGGCCGGGGTGTTGATGTTCCGCCGCGGAACTTGGAAGGGCGCGGCGGTCTAACGGAATCGGTAGATTGTCGCGGCAGGACTCTCGTAAAGCGGCTTCAGATCGGGATGATTGCGGATTTTCGTTTCGATGTCGGCCGCGGCTTCGTCGTCGACGCCCTGGCTGGTATCGGCTCCGGAAAATTCGAAATACGATAAGCCGTGGCTCTGGGCGAATGGCTTGAGCTCGGTGAACCAATTCACGATTCCGGCGCGATCTTCCCGGTACCACAAGGACGGCGGCAGCGACGCGCGCATAGCGTGATGCCCGGTGTGCAGGTAGAACATCACGTCTTCAGTGGCAAGCACCGATGCGCCGGCAGGCAGATTAGTACGCGCCCATTCGTATGCGGGAATCCGCGCGGCGATTCGCGCACGATGATGCTGCGCGTCGTCGCGCATGAATACCTGCCCGACGTAGAGTTGTAGGGCCAGTGCTCCCGCGACGATCAGGGCGAACACGGCGATGAGTCCGGAGGCCGCCACACGCTGCGACCGATCCTTGTGGCGCAAACCTGCACGTGACATTTCGAAGAAGTGTTCCATCTCGACCACCAGACCTGCCAGCGCGAGTGGGAAGAATGGCAGCACGAGACGTTCGTTCGCGGGGAAGGTACACACGCACAGCAGCACGGCGCCAAGGGCGGCGAACATCGCGTACAGCACGCCCTGGCCGCGGCGAACCATGCGCACGACTCCGGCGATCATCGCCACCGCGATTACCTGCGCCAGAATCTTCAGGAACCAGGAACTGGTCACCTTGGGCACGATCAGCCCGCCGAGTCCCCACAATAGAGCATCGATATTTCGCCACACGTACAGATGGAAGTCGCTCCACGACAGCGAGTAGAGTTGATTGCGGAAATAATCGGTGTAGTAGATGAGAGAGGGATCGTTGGTAGGAAGCTGGTGCAGCCGCGACCACAGGGTCCAGCCCGCGACGAACGGCAGCATGCCCGCGGCGAAGAGCATTCCTGTCCGGCGCTGCTTTCGGGTCCACAAGTAAATCATCGCGGCGACGAACAGGACGATGCCGGCCGTTCGCGTCAGATAAGCCAAACCTCCCGCGACCCCCGCTGCAATTGCCAGCGTCGGTGAGTCGAGGCTGCGCTCGACCAAGAACATCGCCGCGAGCACCAGGGCTAGAAACAGCATTTCCGAAAGAAGCTGCGTGCTGAACAGTGCCACGTATGGATTCACGGCGAACAATACCAAGAGCAGCCACATTCGGCCGTTCGTAAGTCCAAGCCGCCGGAATAACGCTGGGAGCTGAAACATGACCGCCGGAAAAGCCAGCCAGGAAAGCCACGCGGCGATCGTCAGATTGCGCGGGAACTGCGGGTCGAGCTTCCACGCGATCGACAACAGAAGCGGATACAAGGGCGGATACTTGGTCTGGGCAGGCTCACCCGGCAGGCTCTCGATGCGGTAGCCGCCGCCGCTGGCAAGCGACTTGGCGGTCACGTAATAAACACTGTCGTCATGGAAATCGCCGAAGCGCGGCATGTCGCGCTGCTGCCATACCTGAGTCAGCGAAGGGATCAGCAAGAGCAACAACAGGATCCAGCTGGCGGGCTTGAGGATCGAAGGTACGGCGCTCTTCCGAACCTGCGGCGAGGCGGCTAGATCGACGGTGGAGGCCACTATCCCTAAAGAATCGTCAGTGCCGGACGCGAACCTTAGAGGCGGCGGCTCTCGATCTAAGGGAACTCAGGGATTCCTCCGATAGAAAAGCGTACGATCACGCCGTAATTTTGCAATTTGAGCATGAAACTCTTGATCGCCATCCCGGCCCTGAACGAGGAGCAGAGCATCCACAGCACCATTCAACGGTGCCTGGACGCGCGCCAGTCGATTCTGGAGAATTCTCCCGTCACGGACGTGGACATTACGGTGGTCAGCGACGGTTCGACGGACGGCACCGTGGATCGTGCCCGCGAGTTCGGCAGTCTGATAAATCTCATCGAGTTCACGCGGAACCGGGGCTACGGCGCGGCCATTATGGAAGCCTGGTCCCATTCACAGGCGGAGCTGCTCGGATTTCTGGATGCTGACGGAACCTGCGATCCGCAGTTCTTCGCCACGCTGTGCAACCGGCTCGTGGAGAAAGACGCGGACGTGGCGTTGGGATGCCGGCTTAATAGCGATAGCCAGATGCCGGTGGTCCGCAGATTCGGCAACACGCTGTTCGCGTGGCTGCTGTCGATATTCGCTTCCGAAACGGTTCGCGATACGGCCAGCGGCATGCGAGTGGTCCGCAGGAGCGCGCTTCGTCATCTCTATCCGCTTCCCATCGGCTTGCACTTCACCCCGGCCATGAGCGCCCGAGCCATGTTGAGCGACGCGACGCGCATCGTCGAGATCGACATGCCCTATGCGGAACGCGAGGGCGAATCGAAGCTGCGGGTGATGCGGGACGGTTTCCGGTTCCTGCGCGTGATTATCGCGAATGCCCTGCTCTATAAAGCCGGGCGAATCCTTTCGTGGGGTGCGGCCGGGTGTTTCCTAGCCGGGGCGCTTTTGATGCTGCGACCTCTGATCGCTTACGCACAAACGCACACCGTGGCCGAATGGATGATCTACCGGTTTCTGGTTAGCTCCCTGGCGGCCCAGGTGGCCTTGCTGCTGCTGGGCGCAGGTATGCTCAGCGCGCGCATCGCCTCGATCGCGCTTCACGAGGAAGTGCGCGATCGCCGCACGCCCTTCTCCGCATGGATGACGACTGGCTGGTTTTGGTCGGTGGCGGCTTCGCTGACATGCGCCGGTTTGATTCTGATATGGCCAAGCGTGGTCCAGTTGAGCCGAACCGGACACACCAACATTCACTGGTCGCGATTCGTAGTCGCGATGGGATGTTTCGGCTCGGTCGCGCTGTGCTGCGTAATCCGTGGCCTCGACCGGCTTCTCGATCTGGTGGAAGAGCGGGTGCAACAGCTGTGGAAGTGAGAGAAGAGCTCTTCGATTTGAGCGAGGAGTACGAGTCGATGCTCAACCAGGGCATTCGTCTGTCCGGGGAAAGCATGTCGTTTTTCATGGAAGGCAGGCTGCAACTGCTCCAGAAACGGACCCAGGGGATTGGTCCGGTATCCCGCGTTTTGGATTTCGGATGCGGGCTCGGATACACCTCCCAGCGCCTGCGCCAGATGTTTCCCGCAGCGGAGATCACGGGAGCCGATACTTCGCAAAAGGCCATCGAAGCGGCGCAACAGAAGAACGGCGGCCCTGGTATCCGGTTCGTGACGGTAGATGATCTGGTGCGGGATGCCGGGCACTATGACCTGTGCCATGTTAACGGTGTTTTCCATCACATCCTACCGGCCGAGCGCCCCGAGGCGCTGGGCTTGATCCACAGGGTGCTTCGTCCCGGCGGCACGCTGGGTCTCTTTGAGAACAACCCCTGGAATTTCGGGACGCGCATGGTGATGGCGCGGATCCCCTTCGACCGGCATGCTCAGGTGCTGTCCCCACTGTTGACCGCGGATTTGCTGCGCCGGAGTGGGTTCCGTGTTCTCCAAACCGATAGCCTGTTCTTCTTTCCGCGATTCCTGAAAGGACTGCGATTCTCCGAGCCGTTTCTGGGTTGGACGCGCCTGGGCGCCCAATACCTGGTTCTGGCCGCACGGAGTTAAGCATTACCGAATGTCCGCTCGAACGATTACCCCTCCCGCCACTGAGCTCGCCATCCCGGCCGAGACCGTTTCGGTTGAGGTGTGGTTCCGGCGAGGCATGTGGGTAGCTTCAGCGCTGGCCGCCATCGTGCTTCTGTGTTACGTGGGGACCATGCTGTGGGCCGCCAACGAATTGTCTCCGCCGGAATCGGTGGTCTCGGCGCAGTCGCTGATGCTGGTGCACGACGGAACACTGTACTACGACTTGAATCACTATCCCTACACGGTGTGCGCCTACATGCCGTTGTTCTACTGGCTCGAATCGGGATTGATCCGTGCGGGATTGTCGGCGTTCCATGCGGGCCGGCTGATCAGTTTCGCGGCTCTCATGGGATTGATCGCTCTATGCGGGCGCATCGCGCTGCTCTATACAGGCGACCGCCATGCCGCCTGGGTGGCATCGTTGGCCGTGGCGTCGAGCTCACTGCTGGGATCGTGGGGAACCACAGGGCAGGTCGATACCCTGGCGGCGTTCTTCGCTTTGGCGGCTTTCTACAATTACTCGCGATTTGAAGTTCGCGGCGCAAACTCGCTGTGGATTGCGGGCGTCTATGCCGCGCTGGCTGTGTTCACGAAACAGACGATGGTGGCTGCACCGGCGGCGATCTTCGTCCTCTTGTTGGTGCGTGACCGCAAGAAGGCCCTTTGGTTTGGCGGTATTTTCGGTCTAAGCGTGGCCACGGCCGTGCTCGCCATCAATGCCGCACTCAATGGCCGATTCCTGGCGAACACCGTCTTCGCCAACATGAATCCGTTCAGCGCCGCGAAGTTTCTCTTGCAGTTCCGCTACTTTGTTTCGATCTCGTTCGGGATGCTGGTGATCGTCGCGGTTTCCTTCGGCCGGATGCTTCGCGGGCGCACGCTCGCACCGTGCATTTATTTGATCCTGGCTGCGCTGGTGTTCCTGGGAACCGCCGCTAAGATAGGCTCGGATACCAATTATCAGATCGAGACCACGCTGCTTTTGACGGTCTGTGCGGCCATTGGGCTGCACCAGATCAAGTTTTTCCAGCTCTACTTCGAACGCAGCAAGAGCTGGATCACGTTGCTCCTGATTCCGCTGGCTCTGCACATGGCGATCGGCTACCGCGTTTCCGCCAACGCCCTGCTGTCCCGGTTAGTGAATGAGAAGTTGTCCCGGGCGGAGATCGATCAGCTGC
>Ga0265314_10005881_pt1 | contig 10980 bp, 13 predicted proteins | sample 4126metaG_FD_203106 | JGI IMG/M metagenome (GOLD analysis project Ga0265314, IMG submission 203106) | Rhizosphere microbial communities from Carex aquatilis grown in University of Washington, Seatle, WA, United States - 4-1-26 metaG | ecosystem: Host-associated > Plants > Roots > Rhizosphere >... | reverse complement strand
ACCGGCATTGGCGCCAGATGAGCGACTTTGCTCACCACCGATCCAAGTAACAGGTCGGAAAGCGAGTTCTGTCCGTGCGCGCTGATCACGATCTGATCCACTTGCTGTTCTTGTGCATATTGCACGATCGCCTCGCCAGGCTTGCCCACACTGATATGGTAACTGTAGGCCAGTCCTGCGCCGTCCAGTTTGGCGCGCGCTCCGGCCAAAGCAGCCAAACCCTGCTCGCGGTAATAATCGTTGATCGTGTCCTGGTTGATAAATAGTTTCACGTTGCCGGTAGCCAGTTTCCACTGGACATTGAGTAAACACACCTGCGGAGCCTCTTTCAACCCGGCCAGGCCGGCAATCACATGGTCTATCGCGCGGTTGGCACCTGCCGAGCCGTCTATCGGGATTAATATTTTCATCTGTTTTTCTCCGTTCAGGATTTGTCGTTGGAAGCCGGAACTTGTTCGTCCACCAAATCAACGGCTTTCGCCGTCGCCGTCTTGCGCGCAGCAAGCCACTTGCCGGCGGCCAGAACAAGAGCCGCACAAACCACCGGAACCAGCCAATGCAACGCATGCTGCGCCTCCAGCAACGGTTTGAACAATTCCTCTCCGACGAGCATTTCACCCGCGACATAACCCAGCAGTGCACCGCCCGCATAGATGATGAACGGGAACCGGTCGATCAGCTTCAGCACCAGTTGGCTGCTCCATGCGATCATTGGAATGCTTACCAGCAAGCCGAACACCAGCAGCCACGCATTTCCGTGCGCCGCGGCGGCTACGCCCAGCACGTTATCCAGGCTCATCACAAAATCGGCAACGATAATGGTTTTGACCGCGCCCGCCAAATGCGTGTCGGCTTTGATATTGTCCTCGCCGTGGCCTTCGTCTTCCGGCAGGATAAGCTTGATGCCGATCCAGATCAGCAGCAATGCACCAACCAGCTTGAGATACGGCAACGACAACAGGCCGACCGCAAAAAAGGTAAGCACGATGCGCAAGCCGATGGCGCCGACCACACCGTAGAGTATGCCTTTCTTGCGCTGCTCCAGAGGCAGATTACGGCATGCCAGGGCAATCACCACCGCGTTGTCGCCCGACAACAGCAAATCGATGATGATGATTTTGAATACGTCCACCCAGAACTGGGCAGAACTCAGCATTTCCAGCACAGCATCCCCTTAAAAACGAAAAAAGGGGAGGGGGAACACAAGGTCACCCCCTCCCCTTTTTAATTTACCGCCAAACTAGCCCTTCAAAATCTTCTGCATCGTGCGGCCCATCTCCGCCGGATTGCGCGTGATGTGGATGCCGCTTTCTTCCATGACTGCCAGCTTCTCGTTGGCACCGCCCTGGCCGCCGGAAATGATCGCCCCGGCATGACCCATGCGCTTGCCTTCCGGTGCAGTAACGCCGGCGATGAAGCCAACCACGGGCTTCTTCATGTTGCCCTTGATCCAGCGAGCGCACTCTTCTTCATCCGTGCCACCGATCTCGCCCACCATGATCACTGCATCGGTCTCGGGATCTTCATTGAACAGACGCAATACATCGATATGCTTCATACCGTTGATGGGATCACCACCGATGCCGACACAGGACGACTGACCGTAGCCCAGAGCAGATAGCTGTCCGACCGCTTCATAAGTCAGCGTACCGGAACGGGATACCACACCGATGCGGCCCTTCTTGTGGATGTGTCCGGGCATGATGCCGATCTTGATCTCGTCCGGCGTGATAAGGCCTGGGCAGTTCGGTCCGATCAGGATCGTGCGTTTGCCTTGCATCTTGTAGCGCGTCTTAAGCATATCGTGCACGGGAATGCCTTCGGTGATACAGATCACCAGATCCAGATCGGCTTCCACTGCTTCGTCGATAGCTGCCGCCGCGCCCGAGGGCGGAACGTAGATCACGGAAACTGTTGCACCGGTGGCTTTTTTCGCATCCAGCACCGAAGCGTAGACCGGTATGCCCTCGAAGTCCTCGCCGGCTTTCTTCGGGTTCACGCCCGCGACGAAACAATTCGCCCCGTTCGCATAGCTCTTGCAGTGGAAAGTATGGAACTGACCGACCTTGCCGGTCATGCCCTGAGTAATGACTTTGGTGTCTTTATTGATAAGTATGGACATGATGTTTAACCTTTCGCAGCCGCAACGACTTTTTGTGCCGCGTCCGCCATATCGTTACCGGAGATGATGGGCAAGCCGGATTCGGCCAGTATCTTTTTGCCCAGTTCCACGTTGGTGCCTTCCAGTCGCACGACCAGCGGCACAGAGAGATGTACCTCGCGCGCTGCGGCCACGACACCTTCTGCGATCACATCGCACTTCATGATACCGCCGAAGATATTGACCAGGATCGCCTTGAGCGACGGGTTCTTCAGCATCAGCTTGAACGCCTCGGTCACTTTCTCCTTGTTCGCACCGCCACCGACATCAAGGAAGTTGGCCGGACTGCCGCCATACAATTTGATGATGTCCATGGTCGCCATCGCCAAACCTGCGCCATTCACCAGACAGCCGATATTGCCATCGAGCTGGATGTAGCTGAGGTCGAACTTGGAGGCTTCGATCTCAGCCGGATCTTCTTCATCCAGATCGCGATAGGCCACGATCTCGGGACGACGATACAGTGCGTTGGAATCGAAATTGAATTTCGCATCCAGAGCCACCACACGGTTATCCGCGGTGATGATCAGGGGGTTGATCTCCGCGAGCATCGCGTCTTTCGCGACGAAGGCTTGATACAAGCCTTGCAGCACCTTGACCGCTTCGGCATTCGCTACATCGGGAATGCCGATGGAACGCGCCACTTCAGCGCCTTCTTTATCAGTCAAACCGGTGACAGGATCGATGCGCACGGTACGGATCTTTTCCGGAGAATGCTTGGCGACCTCTTCGATCTCCATGCCGCCTTCGCTGGAAGCCAGCAATGCGACGCGCTGCGACGCACGATCCACCACCATGCCGACGTAGAATTCCTTGACGATCTGTGCGCCTTCCTCGATCAGCAGGCGCCGCACCTTCTGGCCTTCAGGGCCAGTCTGGTGTGTTACCAACTGCATGCCGAGTATCTGGCCGGCATACTGACGCACTTCATCCAGCGACTTGGCGACTTTCACGCCACCTCCCTTGCCACGACCGCCCGCATGGATCTGAGCCTTGACCACCCATACCTTGCCGCCCAGTTTCTGGGCAGCCGCAACCGCTTCTTCTACACTAAAACATGCCATCCCGCGCGGTGTCGGCACGCCGAACTCGCGCAGGATCTCTTTACCTTGGTATTCATGGATCTTCATGATGTCTTTCCGAATTGGTCTATACGATTTGGAGCAACCGCAAATCTACCAGACCATAGCCAAACGCGCAGTTGTTTTTGGAGTGCATGACTTAAAGGTTACACTGCGGCGGCGGTGTGCCCCGAGTCGCGATATTCTTCGCAAAGAATCCCCAGCCTGCCAATGACCGCATCCAAAATGCGCCGTTCCACGCCCCAAAACGATAGTATCCGTCTATCTGGGCATCCTGATATCGTGCTCACTGAAGTTGCCGCTGTCCGCCCGGATATGGCAGGCGCCGCAATTCGCAGGACTCTTTACCTTCGGATTCTTCCATACGCGCTCCGGCACCTCGTCATGCTCACGCTTGAACCAGCGTGTTTCCGAGATGCGTAATATGGGCTTGTCTGTGGAACCCGCTTTCCTGCTACCGGCACTCCTCTCCAGAAACGCGGCTATCTCGCGCGCAGTCGCGGCATCCAGGCTCGCGTCGCTACCAAAGTGCCTGTCCAGCCCGCCCATCAGCACACGCCACGATTCTACGGGCAGCAAGCGCGGGGGATAAGCCACATGGCAGGTGCTGCATTCAGCCTTCCATTTGGCATTGCTCGAATTTGCCCAGTAGTACTCGTCGTCATGCCCGGCGTGAGCGAGCGTATTCATGCCGCCCGCAAACAATGTCGCCACAGCCAATCCAAACAATGAACCTCGAATATTGAATGACACTTTGAACCCCTTGTTTATACTGCTCTGAAAAGCTCAGCCAAAGCCGGTTGCGCTGCAAGTGCGATAACTAAAGCCACGACTGATCTTGGAAATAGATGCGTCAACCGCCACCACATAGGTCAACTGCAATGAACGCACGGTATAAGGCCTGACTTAAGGAATCCTTAAATCAACAAAATGCCGGAAGAATTTTGGTTCGGCTGACACGGGAACGCAGAAGATACGCGACTCTTAGGCCGCCCACATCGATCTGCACTTTGAGAGGAATTGGTGCCGCTTGTCGGATTCGAACTGACGACCTACCGCTTACAAGGCGGTTGCTCTACCAACTGAGCTAAAGCGGCGATGGTTTTGAAACTGGTGGGTCGGGCGAGATTCGAACTCGCGACCAACGGATTAAAAGTCCGCTGCTCTACCGACTGAGCTACCGACCCCCTCCCAAAAGAGAGCGCGCATTATACGGGTTTGACCTTGAGTGTCAAACGAAGCGGTATTGGCCTATACCCCGCGATAGCGCGTGGAATCTGGCATTCCAGCCGATTGAAATCCTTCACGGCGCAACCTGCACGAATCGCAGCGGCCACAGGCCCGGCCTTGCTCATCAGCCTGATAACAAGACACGGTCAGCGCGTAATCCACCCCCAGTCGCACGCCTTCACGAATGATCTCGGCCTTGGACAGATGCAACAGTGGTGCATGCAAAGTGAGTGGTTTTCCCTCGACTGCCGCCTGCGTCGCCAGATTGGCCATTCTCTCGAACGCTGCCACATATTCGGGGCGGCAATCGGGATAACCGGAATAATCCACCGCGTTCACGCCGAAGAAGATGTCCTGCGCCTTCAATACTTCCGCCCAGGCCAGCGCGAGCGACAGCATGATAGTGTTACGGGCGGGAACGTAAGTGATCGGGATGCCGCTACTTGCCTGCTCCGGCACGGCGATGTTGGCATCGGTCAGCGCCGAACCGCCGAAAGCAGTGAGGTCGATGTTGATGACACGATGCTCGCGTGCGCCAAGTTCACGCGCCACGCGTTGTGCCGCAGCCAATTCGGCATGATGCCGTTGCCCGTAATCCACGCTCAGAGCATAGCACTCAAAATCCTGCTCTCTGGCCATTGCCAGCACGGTGGCCGAATCCAGACCGCCCGACAGCAACACTACCGCTCGTTTCATCGCCCCACCTCGTTGCCCCATAGCAATTTATGCAGTTGCACCTGAAAGCGCACCGGCAAATGGTCGCGCAATATCCATTCAGCCACCTCCTGAGCGGCGAGTCGCCCTTGCGCGGGAGAGAACAGCACCTCGCATCGCTGCGCCAGTTTGCGCTCGGCAAGCACCTGCTTCGCCCATTGATAATCCGCCTCGTCGCACAGCACGAACTTGATCTCGTCATGTTGATTCAGATGTTCGAGGTTGCCCCACAGATTCTTTTCCACTTCACCCGAAGCAGGCGTCTTGATGTCGAGCACCTTCACCACACGCGTATCCACGCCACTCACATCCAGTGCTCCACCCGTCTCCAGCGAGACTGCAAATCCGGCATCGCACAAAGCCCGCAGCAATGACAGGCAGTTCTTCTGTGCCAGCGGCTCACCGCCCGTGACAGTGACGTAATGCGCACCGTGGCGCGCCACTTCGTCCAGGATCGCATCCTGCGTCATGGTCTGTCCGCCGCTGAAGGCGTAGGTCGTATCGCAATAGTTGCAACGCAGAGGACAGCCGGTCAGGCGCACAAACACGGTCGGCAGGCCGACACGACTGGTCTCGCCTTGCAGGGAAAAGAATATCTCGCTGATACGCAACGAGTCGCTTGCGGAAGAGATGGCCATCGCTTTACTTATTTGATCGTGGCGAGGCGCTTCTTCGCTTTTTCCGATGCGTCGCTTCCGGGGAACTGGGAGATGAGTTGTTTCAGTGTCTTCTTCGCTGCAGTCTTGTTCTTCGAATCCAGCTGGCAATCCGCGGTGTTGAGCATCACTTCCGGCACGCGCGGATGATCCTGGTATTTATCGATCAGTGTCTGATAACTGCTCTCGCTGTTCTTGCAATCCTTCAGCAGGAAATAGGCATTCCCCATCCAGTACAGGACGTTCGCCTCATGTACCGACTGCGGATAGCTTTTCAGGAAATCACGGAACGCCGTGGCGGCGTTCTGGTAGTTCTCGGACTTGTAAAAATTGTAGGCCGTCTCAAACGCGTGGTTCTCGCTGATCGGGTCGGCGGAAACATCCTTGTTTCCATCCACACGCCCGGACGAAACTGAGTTGTCACCACCCTCGAAATGCCGCAGACGCGAATCCAGATCGACGTAAAAATCTTTTTGCCGTTTCTCCGCATCCTGCAGGTTGTGCACCAGTTCTTCGTTCTGTCCGCGCAGTTTGCGCAGCTCGGTATTCAATGCCTCCATCTGCATCTGCAGATCGAGCATCGTCCTGACCTGCTGCTCCCTGATCTCTTCGGAAGCGGTCAGTGCCTGTTCCAGCTTGACGATGCGCGCTTCAAGCAACTGGATCTGCTTGCGTGCATCCTCGTCCGAGAACAGCCCCGCCGCAGCGTGGCTGCTCACGACACACAGGCAGACCGACAACCAGAAACGCACGGAACTTACTTGGTGCTGTAAACGATGTCCGCGCGGCGATTCTGCGCCCAAGAGGCTTCATCATGCCCGGCAGCACGCGGTTTTTCTTCACCGTAGCTGACAGTCTCGATCTGCGCAGCCTTGGCACCTGCAATGATGAGCGCCTTCTTCACGCTGTTGGCCCGACGCTGGCCCAAGCCCAGATTGTATTCGCTGCTGCCGCGTTCGTCGCAATTACCTTCAACACGTACTTTGGCACCCTTGTTCTTGCGCAGATAAGCACCATGCGCCTGGATGGTCGCGCGATCAGCTGCCTGCACCGCGTCCACATCGAACGGGAAATAGACGCTGCGGTTGTTCGTCAAGTCTGCTGCCTGATTGGCGGAGTCGGTGCTTGCGGTTGCTGCTGCGGCCTTGGCATCCGCAGCAGTCTGGGCCTCGGTTGCAGCCTTGGCATCTGCCGCAACTTTGGCATCGGCAGCAGCTTTGGCTTCTGCCGATGCCTTGGCTTCAGCCGTAGTTGCGGCAGGAGTAGATGACGAAGCAGATTCCTTTGCCTTGTCGCTTGCACAAGCCACCAGCAAGTTGGCCAGAACGATACCCAAAATCAGTTTTTTCATTTTCAACTCCTTAGGTCATCAAGAATTCATTGTTTCAGAAAAGGCCCCCAGACCGGCTCGCGTATATCGCCGCGTTGGGCGACCATCTTTTGCTTCACCCTGCCATCACTGGACACGGTCGCCAATATACCACGACCTTGCGACTCGGTCGCAAACAGGATCAGCTTGCCGTTAGGGGCAAAACTCGGCTTTTTCTCCCAGCCCCCCGGGGTCAGAATCTGCACCTGCCTGCTCTCGAAATCCTGCACCGCGATGAAGAACACCCCGCCGGTGAATTGCGAATAGACGAAACTCTTACCATCCGGACTGAAGCGCGGCGAAAAATTGCTGCTACCCTCGAAAGTCAGCCGTTCGGCATAGCCACCCCCCACCGGCACGCGGTAGATCTGGGGCTTGCCGCCTCGATCCGAGGTAAACAACAGCCACTTGCCATCCGGAGAAAAGGTCGGCTCGGTATCGATCGATTCGTTGAAGGTGATGCGATGCAGGTCGCTGCCATCCGGCCGAACCAGATAAAGCTGCGAGTTACCGTCATTCGTCAGCACGATGGCGATCTGCTTCCCGTCCGGCGACCATGCGGGTGCACTGTTGCTACCCGGAAATTCGGCCAGTACGACACGTTTCTGCGTCGTCAGCGACTGCGCATAGACCACGGCATGACCGGATTCAAAGCTGACGTAAGCCAGTTGCTTGCCGTCCGGCGACCACGCAGGCGACATGATGGGTTCGTTCAATGCCAACAGAGTCTGCTCACCGAAACCGTCGCTGTCTGCCACCACCAAGCGGTAATTTACGCCTTCGCGATTTACATAGGCGATGCGCGTGCTGAACACGCCTGCGCTGCCGGTCAATTTCTCATACACCAGATCGGAGATGCGATGCCCGATAGCGCGCACCTGCTCATTCTTTGCCGTCACCGCCAGGCCGATCAACTCGGTATGCCGCACTACATCCAGCAACCGGAACTTCACTTCTGCACGTCCGCCATCCAGCAAGCGCACACTGCCGATAACCAGCGCCTCGACACCCGACCATTCGGCGTATTTCACTTCTGCCGGTTCGTGCGGCGACTTTCCCGCCGGATCGATCAACTTGAACAACCCGGTGCGCGTCAGATCGCTGGCGATCACACTGCTGAGCGTCTGTCCAACCAGGCGCTCCTCGCCGGCAAAGCGCACCACCGATACCGGTGTCTGGTGTTCGCCCGCTCCTGTGATCTCGATGTCGAGCACGGCCCATGCAGACATCGACATGCATAGCCCGAAGAGCAGTCCGAACCCAACACGCTTCATCATCTTTCAGTTTCTCCTGGACTTATATTCAGTTTCAGTTCGCGGAACATCTTCTGCAACGTGGCATCTGCTGGCAACGGTAAGGGTTGCGCCTTGTAGATGGCACGCTCTGTCGCATTGTCATACGCCGAATTGCCGCTGCTTTTCAACAACACCACATCCAGCACCGAACCATCCGGCAGCAACGTGACTTTGAATGTCGCCTCAGCCGTTCCGGGCACATCCGGCGGCATCACGATGTTGCGGCGTATCTTGGTGCGTATCATGTCCTGATACCTGCCCACCTGCGTCTGGATCGCAGCGCGATTCTCGGCTTCAATACGATTCTTGACTTCAGAACGGCGAGCCAGAGATGCCTCCTCCTCGCGCAACTCCGCTTCCCGTTTCGCTCTGGTCTCAGCCTTCGCTTTTTCCGCAGCTTTTCTTTCCGCCTCAGTTTTCTTCTCGGCTTCGAGTTTCTTTGCCTGCTTATCGTGCAACTCGATATCCGCCTTTACCGGCGCTACGACCTTGGGCACTGGAACAGGTTCAATTTTGGCTGGCTGGATCGGCGGTGCCACAACAGGCGGCGTCGGCACTTGTTCCGGCACGACCTCCGCGTTCGGCAAGTTATCCCACATCTCCACCATGAATGCGTCCGGCGGATGCGATTGCCAACGGAAACCAAAATACAGTATGGCAAAGAAACACAGATGTACTGCCAACGCCAGCATACCGGCGGAGAAGCGATACGGTTCCGGATAGGCCAGCGCTGTATTCATCGTCCTTTGGCGAGCAACCCGATCTTTTTGATATGCTGCTGCTGCAACATATCCATCACATTGACCACCTCTTCATAACGCACGTTCTTGTCGGCGGAGATCACCACCGGCTGATCCGGGTTCTTTGTCAGACGCTGCTGCAAACGACTCGCCAATTCATCCCGAGATACCGGCATTTCCTGCCCGCCCATGCTGTGGTCGCGCAACGCCAGCGTGGTGTCTTTCTTGATGACTACCTCCAGCGGCGCCACCGGCGGTGCCAGCGACTTGCCCACGCTGGGCAGGTCGATCTGCCCCGGATTCATCAGCGGCGCGGTGATCATGAAGATCACCAGCAGCACCAGCATCACGTCGATATAAGGCACGACGTTGATCTGACTCATCGGGCGATGGCTGTTACGCCGACTCTGCATCAGGGTTGCCTTTGCAATACGTTGGAAAATTCTTCGATGAAGCTTTCGAAGCGCGACGACAGGCGCGTGACGTCATGCACATAGCGGTTATACGCCACCACCGCCGGTATCGCCGCGAACAGGCCCATCGCCGTCGCCACCAGCGCCTCGGCGATACCGGGCGCGACATGCGCCAGCGTCGCCTGCCCCACGTTGGACAAACCGCGGAACGCGTTCATGATGCCCCACACCGTACCCAGCAAGCCGACATACGGACTGACCGAGCCGACCGTAGCAAGGAAAGAAAGATGCGACTCAAGGTGATCCACCTCGCGCTGGTAGCACGCGCGCATGGCACGGCGTGTGCCTTCCATCACGGCTGCGCTATCCACACCGTGTGCTTTCTTCAGCTTGACGAATTCGGCGAAACCCGCCGCGAAGATGCGCTCCAGCGCACCGACATCGTAGCGCGCCGTGCTCGTCGCGCGCTGATACAACGCATTCAGATTTGGGTCGCCCCAGAACTCATCCTCGAACTCGCGTGTCTGTTTCAGCGCACCGCGCACCGCGAACAGCTTGAGGAAGATGTACCACCACGACATCAGCGACACCAGCAGCAGCAGCCCCATCACCAACTGCACCGGCAGGCTGGCATCGATGATCAGTTTGATGAATGAGATATCCCCGATCATTTCCATATCAATCCTTCCATTGATCCCGCAACACATCCGGCACGCTCACCGGCTTGAAGGTCTTCACATCGACACACACCAGATGCACTTCGCCCTCGACCAGTTTCTCTTCCCCGCGCATGACGGTGTGATGGATATTCAAGCGACTACGTCCGATCTCCTTGATCTGCGAAGTCACTGCCAACAGATCGTCGAGCAACGCCGGTCTCAGATATTCCAGCTTGAGCGAGCGCACCACAAACACCACGCCCAGCTCTTTCATCAGCGCGCCATTGCTGTAACCGAAGGTGCGCAGCCACTCGGTGCGCGAACGCTCCATAAAATTCACATAACTGGCGTGATACACCACCCCGCCCGCATCTGTGTCCTGAAAATAGACGCGTGTCGGCAAAGAAAAGATCGCCTTGTGCTTACTCATCCCAGAGTTCCTTGTTGTTGCCGCCGCGCGATGGCTGGATCAATCCAAAATGCTGATAAGCATTGGCGGTGGCCATGCGTCCGCGCGGTGTGCGCTGCAGATAACCCTGCTGGATGAGATACGGCTCCAGCACATCCTCGATGGTGTCGCGTTCTTCACCGATAGCCGCAGCCAGATTATCCACACCGACCGGCCCGCCCATGAACTTCTCGATCACGGTCTGCAACAACT
>Ga0265314_10005878_pt1 | contig 10985 bp, 4 predicted proteins | sample 4126metaG_FD_203106 | JGI IMG/M metagenome (GOLD analysis project Ga0265314, IMG submission 203106) | Rhizosphere microbial communities from Carex aquatilis grown in University of Washington, Seatle, WA, United States - 4-1-26 metaG | ecosystem: Host-associated > Plants > Roots > Rhizosphere >... | reverse complement strand
GGTGGAGTTCCGAAATCGAACCACAAATCCCCAGCTTGACATTTTGCCTTCCCACGTTGCCATAATCGGCCGCCGGTCTAATTCATCAACTTAGGTCCATAAATTACCTTGCCAACAGTCAGTATTTCCGTATGCTGATGCGGCATCTAAAGAAGTCCGCCCCCAGAATTCTTCAGCCCTCCGCTAAAAAGTTCAGAATGCTTGGAGAACAACATGCGCGCAGCAAAAAGCGTTTCCCGTCTGCAAATGTCCGCAATCGCCATGGCCTTGTCCTTGGCCGTTGCCTCGGTCCCCGCCCTGGGAGATGTGGAGTCTTTGAATGGATCGCCGCAGTTTGACGGCAAGCCGGGCATTAACGGCACTCCCAGCAACCCGGTCCCATTCCCCGCGGGAAATGCCACGCAAGGGGCCTATCTTCAGGTCAGCACCAGCGATCCCTCCAATACCGCCACGGCGCGCGGGGGCAACGGCGGAAACGGCGGCGCCGCGGACGGCACCTCGACATTCGCCGGCGGAAAGGGCGGCAACGGCGGCGACGCCGCGGCGACAGCCAGTGGCTTTACCGTCGGTTCTAACGTCAACCTGAGCAACGCGGCATTGTCGATCGGGGGCAACGGCGGAAATGGCGGAGCCGGGCACGGCGGCTCCAGCGGCGGCGCCGGGCGGAACCGGCGGCAATTCCGCGGCCATTACGATCAATAGCGTCAACGGTTCGGGCGGTACGGCGACCGCACTCGGCGGGGCGGGGGGCAATGGGGCAACCGGTGGCACCGGGGGGGCCGGCTTTCGTAATCCCGGCGGAACCGGCGGCGCCGGCGGCGCGGGGGGGAATTCCACCACCTACGCCCAGGGCCCCCTGCCCACCGGGGGCAACTCGCTGCAAACTGCCAATGGCACGGGTGGCGCAGGCGGAACCGGCGGCCAGGGTGGCGCCCCAGGAACCGGGACCTCACACGCCGGAGGAGGCGGAGCCGGCGGCGCGGGGGGATCGGCCTCACTGGGCGAACTGTCCAGTGCCGGCATCAACGTCACCCTCCAGTCCACACTCAACGGCGGCATCGGCGGAACCGGCGGCCTCGACGGCAACGGTAACCTCAGCGGCGCGGGTGGCAACGGCGGCAGCGAGTCCCTGTTCGAGAGCCCGGGAGACATCATCTTCGGATCCGCCTCGGGTACCTTTCTGGTGAACCCCACGCTCATCGGTGGAAATGGCGGCAATGGCGGCGGTGCCGGCGGCAACGGGGGCAACGCCGTGACCAATTTGCCCTTTACGCCCGGCGGTTCATCGAGCACCGGCGGAGTGACCATCAATGCCAAGGACTACGGCGGTGAAGGCGGCAATGCGCTTGGCGGCACCTCCGGCAACGGGGGCTCGGCCGACAGTGAAGTTCAACTGACGTTCAATTCCACCGTGACCGCCAATGCCTTCGCCAATCAACCGTTCGACAATTATTTCGGACCCCAGGGACAAGGCGGAGCGATCATTAACGCCACCGGCAACGCCGGCTTCGGCGGCGATGCTTTCGCCAGCGCAAATGCCTTCAGCACCAGCACCACCCTCGGGAATAGCGCCGCCAACGCCAATGCGTCGGCCTTTGGCGGCAACGGCGGCAGTGTCGCCAATGGGGTGTTGGGTTCCGGCGGCTACGGCGGCGCGCTTGCCGGCCTTTTCGCGATGGGCACCGGCGGCCCTGATGGAGTCATCGTGCAGGCAACCGGATTTACCGGCAACGGCGGACAAGGCACCGGCGCCGGCAGCTCCGGCGGCCACGCAGGGATTGTCATGGGCACTCCCATGGCCATCGGTGTCTCCAACCACGGCGGGAATGTCAGCGCAACCTTAAGCGTTTCAGGCGGCGTGGGCGGACCAGGCGTGGGGGGCGCCAGCGGCGGCAACGGAGTTGACGTGATGCTCAACAACCAGGCCAGCGGCTTCACCAGCGGCACTCTGACGCTTATCCAATCCGCTCAAGGCGGACCGGGCGGATCGGCAGACGGCGCAACGCCCGGCATCGCCGGCGAAGGTGATTCCACGCTTGATGTCGAAAACAACAACGCCGCCGTGGAATCGATCACCGCAGATGCCCTCGGCGGCGGCGGCGGAAGCAATCAAAACGCCAACGGCGGAAAGGGCGGCGACGCGACGGCCGTCAGCAACATCATCGGCAGCGGCAACAAACTCACGTCCAATGCCAACGCCGGCGGCAACGCCTACAGGGGCGGTGACACCGTAGGCCAGGTTCTGGGATTCAAGGGCGGAGACGGAGGCAAAGCCACTGCCAACGCCACGCTCACCAGCAGCGACATGGGCACAAGCAATAGTTTTCTCTCCGCCGGAGCCGTCGCCGTCGGCCAAAACGGTGGAAATGGACTGACCATCGCCAACGGCGGGAATGGCGGAGACGCCTTTTCAACTGCCACGTCTACCGGAAACAACGCCCATGTTGTCGCCGCCTATGCCGAGGCCGACAGCGGACAAGGAGGCACAGGCGCGGGCGCCGGATCCACCAACGGTACAGGTGGAAATGCTTTTGCCAACGCCGTGGCGACCCAAAATTTTGTCACCTCCACTCACGGCGAAGCCGATCCCACGGCCTATGCGAATGCTGGCCAGGTGGTGAATTCCCCGGACAACCGCGGCGCCGCTTTCGCCACCGCCACAGGCACTTCTTCAACCGGGGTTTTTTCCCAAGTCGTTGGGTTTGGCTCGTCGGGCTCGATAACGGCGGTCGCCAATCTTCTTCCTTTCAATCCGGGATTGGTTTCGTCCCTGCGGGGCACCGCCTTCGCCAGTGTAGACCCCGCATCCGGAAGCACCGCCCGGGCTCTCGGCTTATACGAGGACGAAGAAGGCCTCTTCGGCCCGAGCAGCGGCGTCGTTCTTATGACATCGCCACCCCCCTTTGCCGTGGTCCTTAGCCCCGGGAGCAACGCCCAGGCCGTGTTCAACAACAACGCCAGCAGCGTCAGTGTCGTCGGAATCGCCGAGTTGCAAAAAAAAATGGGTGGATCTTCGACGGTCCAGACCTACAGCACCGACGAGGATTTGCAGTTGAATAGCGCGTTGCTCACCAGCAATGAATTGGTGCTGGCCATGGGCACTCCGGAAATTGATAATTTCCAGACCGTTCTGCAGGCCGGCGACACGGTTCGCTTCCGCATCGAGCGCGGCACCACCACGCTCATCGATCAGACATTCACCACGACCGATGCGTTTGAAGCGGCGCTCTACGGAACCGTCTTTGATTTGGGCGCTGGGAACAGCGGCGGCCCCGCCAATCAGGAAATTCAGGTCCTCATGGATTTCAGCAGTGCCATTAATGGTGATAGCGCCGGTGTTCAGTTTTACTTCGGGAGCGTCGCACCCCTTGCGCTACATTGGCAGGGAGCCGCCGACTCACATTGGAACAATGCCGCCAACTGGCAACTAGGCGCAGTCCCCAACGGCGCCGGTCTGTCCGTCTCCTTCACCGGCGCTGCCGCCCAGACCATCACCCTCGACCAACCCACCACCCTCGGCTCGGTCACCTTCAACAACCCCCATTCCAACACCATCGCCCCCGGTGCGTCCAATTTCCCACTCAATTTCGACAACGCCGGCGCGGCCGCAAACATCACCGTCGGCCAAGGCAACCAAACCATCTCCGCCCCCGTCACTTTCACCTCCGCCGGCCTGACGATTTCCGTGCCCACCGCCAGCACCCTCTTCCTCAACGCCAGTCTCTCCGGTCCCGGCGGCGTCACCTTCTTCGGACCTGGCACCCTCGCCTTCCTTCCCTCTTCCGGCACAACTAAAATCAATAATCTCACCATTTCCGGGCTCGGGTCCCCAGCCCCCTCCGTCGCCGGCCCCACGCCCGATGGTTCAGTTGTCATTCCCGGTTCCGTCGACCTCACCAACAATAAACTCATCCTCCAAACCGACCCCGCCATCCCCGGCGACAAATCCACCAAACTCTCCAACCTCCAACTCGCCATCATCTCAGCCCTCAACGGCCCCTCCGGCCCCTGGACCGGCACTGGCATCACGTCTTCCACCCTCGCTGGCTTCGCTGCCTCAGGCAACCATTCGATGACCCTCGCCGTCGCCGACAACGCCTTCCTCCACAAACCCACCTTCGGTGGCCAACCCGTCGACGACAACTCCCTCCTCGTCACGATCGCCCTCAACGGCGACACCAACCTCGACGGCTCCGTCGGCGCCAGCGATCTTCTCAACCTCCTCAAACACTACAACACCCCCGACACCAACTGGACCGACGGCAATTCCACCAACGACCCCACCCTCGGCAGCGCAGACCTGCTCGCTCTGTTAAAAAACTACAACACCAGCCTCCCCGCCTTCTCACTCGCCCCAGCAGCCCCCGCCTTGGCGTCGCCCGCCACCCCCGTCCCCGAACCCGCCTCCCTCACCCTGGCCCTTCTCGCCGCCCCCTTCCTCCTAAAGCGCCGCCGCGCACGGCAAAATCCAGCCTCAGCACCCCTATAACTACTCAGCGCCCAATCCCCGGCCCCCCCGCAATTGTGATGCGATAGTCCGCCGTGCCCGGCGAAGCGCTCCCCCCGGTGACGTTCGAAATGTACAGCGACTGCAGCGCCTGGTCGAAGTGCAGCGCCGATCCATTCTTCATCGTCAGGTCATGAGCCACCACGGCCCCATAGAACTTCGGCGACCCCGTCTGCATCGTCACCGCCGCCTGCGGTGCGAAGATCGCCCCCTGCACCGTGTTGGTCCCCGTAATCTGGATTGAATTGCAGCTCGGTGACCCATACAGGATGAAATTCTTCGTGGAACCCGCGGTGTTGACGTTGCCGCTGATCGTCACCGAGCCGTTGCAGTACAGCGCCAGCTGGCCGGTGGCGCCAAGTGTGCAATTCTTGTTGAGCGTCACGTTGCCGTCGACGATCAGTACGACGCTTTTCCCATCCTGCACGCTGATGCTGGAACTTCCGGTATTCGCGCAGTTCAGGTTGCCGGTGACATAATAGACGCCGCTCTTGGTGATCGTGATCTGGGTGTTGGTGATGGAAATCTGGTCGTATCGCCCCGGGTTCGAAAGGTTCTGTGCGCCGCCGTTGGTGTAGCTCAGGGATCCAATATAGGGAATGTTTGAGGTGTTGGGCATCACCACGTTGCCCGGCGTACGGAATTCCGTCGCGTTGCCCATCGCGGTGGGAGCGTTTGCCAATCCGAGCAGGCTCAGCACGTTGGTCAGCAAGCTGGTGGGAGCCGCCGTATAAGTGCCCTTGAAGATCGACGGAAAATAGATGATGAGCGCTCCGACAGCCGTGGAATCCGAGGTGAATGATCCGTTGGAACCGACGTTCGCGCCGCCGTAGCTGCCCACCGAGGAGTTGTAGGAATCGATGGTCGCGGCCGTCAGAAGGTCGCTGCCGAGCTGGATGTTCCCGGAAATAAAGTTGCCATTGGCATAAACCGTTCCGCCACCGGTCGGCCGGATCGTGGCCGTCAGCGTGGAGGTGCGGCCATCATAGGTACCTGTCGCGCTGACCACCGCCGCCTGCGTCGGATCGGCCGAAAACGATGCGTTCCCCGCGCCATCCGTGACCGAAACCGTCACCGTCCCATCGCCGATGGGTACGTTATTCAGCCACGTCCCGGGCGTCATCGCCTCGCGCCAGTCGCTCCGGTTGCGGATCAGCCAGTAGCACATGTCGATTCCGCTCTGGGCCAGGCCCCGGCATTTGCTCGCATCGCGCTCGTTGCGCGCGATGCCGATCGACGTCCCCTGCGTCGAGAGGAACCCCGCCGTCAGGATGCTGCAGACGATCAGCCCGATCATCACCATCAACAGCGCCATGCCGCGGCGGTTCCGCGGCAACCGCAGCCCGCGCCGGCGGCGGGGGGGCTCTGCGGTGGATACGATCTGCGAATCGGCGGTCATCTGTTGTCTCATATAAATGCTCCGATCTCACCAGGGTGCGGCCTGATTGGCCAGCGCCACACCCAGGACAAGCTGTCGGGAAACGGTGCCATCGTTGAGCGTTACGGTCAGGTGGACGTATTTGGCGGCGGTGGGGGATGCTGAATCGAGAGAGGTCGTCAACGCAGTGGCCCCGCTCGCCAGTGTATTGGTGCCGTAATAAGTCGTTCCGATGAGCGACTGCGCAAGGGATAACCAGTTGGAACTCGCCGCATAGACCGGATCATTGGCGATGATGTTGGAATTGGAAAAGCCATTGGGCCATTTGCAGCAATAGACATTGAGGTTGCCGCTGGCATCGATTTGCAGCAGCCGCAGTTCCGAAAAATTCACCGCTCCGTTTGCCGGCGTGACAGCGCCCGGCTGATCGCCGATCCAGTAAACGATGTAGTTTGACCCAGTGGCCAGGATCGCCCGGGTGTTGACGAATTCATCCTGCAGCTGCGCCTTGATCATCTGCAGCCGCACGAGATTCCGCCGTCCGTCGGCGGTGCTGTTGGTGCCCATGGCAGTCGCGTTGATGAGGATCGCCAGCACCGCCGCGGTCACCGCGGTGATCGCCAGGCCGACCAGCAGTTCAACGAGCGTGAAACCGCGCAGCCGCGCCTTGAGTGAACCGCCGGCGCGAAAGTGAAAAGTGGGCTGTCTCACAGAGGTTTCCAGGTCCGGCCCTCCAACAGGGAAGAGTGCCGCTGTATCCTTTGTCGCCCAGTTCACCCGTCTACTTAATCCGGCGATTACCCGCACAAATCCCCCGCGGCCCCATGAAACCGCGCGGATTATCGGTGGACGCCGCCAAAGGGTCGAAAAATCCCTCCCACCGCCTCACCCACCGCCAATCCTCCCGCCCGCAGCATTATCAGGCCTTGTATCATCTGGGTAAGATGCGCAAAGTTGCCCTCCAGCGTTAGAATGCCGCGGTCACGTCAGGCAACCACAAGAGAACGAGGTGGAATATGAGCGGGTCACAAGGTCCTTCGCGCCGGCAGGTCCTCCAGGCATTCAGCGCCGCGGCGGGAATGGTGGCGCTTGGCTCCCGAATTGTCCGTGCACAAGCCGCGCTCCCGGCATCGGCTCCCGTGATCACGCTGAACCGGGATGAGGACGATGCCGTCGCGAATTCTCCCGAAGTCACATGGGCCATTGGCCTGCTGCAAAGCGCGCTCAGGGCCAAAAACATTCGTCTCGCGGATGCCGCCTCGCCGGCCCTGATCATCACGCTGGGCTCGACATCCAACCCCCGCCGCACCAGCGGAATCAACTCTGCATCACTTCCGAAGAACGCCGAGTCGTTCATGCGCACGGTCTCGCCCGCTTCGCCGAACGGCGGGCCCTGGGGAAATATTCTCCTGGTCGGCGCTGATTCCGCTGGTCTGGTTTATGGACTCACTGAGCTGGCCGACGTTGTTACCCATTCCAACGACGCGTTGGCGGAATTGATGCAAGCCAAATCCATCGCTGAATCGCCGGCGAATCCCATTCGCAGCATCTGTCGCGTGTTCGTCTCGGAGATGGAAGACAAGCCATGGTTCTACGATCAGGCCGGCTGGGAAAAATATCTCGACATGCTCGTCACCAACCGCTTCAACCGCCTGAATCTGTCGCTGGGCTTGGGCTATGACTTTTCCACGCGCGTACCCGACGCCTATTTTTTCTTCGCGTATCCCTTCTTCCTCAACGTCGCCGGCTACAACGTCCGCGTCATCGACAAAAGCAACAACCCCCTCCCCGATGCCGAGCGCGACAAAAACCTCCAGACCCTCAACTACATCGCCGATGCCTGCGCCAAACGCGGCATTCATTTCCAACTCGGCCTCTGGACACACTCGATCAGTTGGCCAAAGGAAATCGCCAACTACACCCTCACCGGGATTTCGCCGGAAACCCAGGCGACCTACAGCCGCGATGCGCTCCACGCCCTCCTCACCGCATGTCCGAACATCAAGGGCGTCACCATCCGCACGCACGGCGAAAGCGGCGTCCCCGAAGGCAACTTCGATCTCTGGAAAGTCATCTTCAGCGGCACGCAGAATCTCCCCAACGGCCGCAAGGTCGAAATCGACCTCCACGCCAAGAGCATCACCCAGGAAATCATCGACGGGGCCATCGCCACCGGAAACCCGGTCACCATTTCGCCAAAATTCTGGGCCGAGCACATGGGTCTGCCGTACATGCAGGCTTCCATCCGCGAACTCGAGATGCCCAAGGCCAGAAACGGCACCGGCCTCATGGCCTTGAGCTCCGGCACGCGCAGCTTCCTCCGTTACGGTTACGGCGACCTGCTCAAATCCAACCGCAATTACAAAGTCCTCCACCGCGTCTTCCCCGGCACGCAAAAACTTCTGCTCTGGGGCGATCCGCTCTTCGCTTCCGAATACGGCAAGAATTTCACCTTCAGCGGCACCGATGGCGTCGAATACATCGAGCCGCTCGGATTCAAAGGCCGCGAGGGTAGCTCCTGGGAAGTGAATCGGAGCTGTTACGCCGATGCGACGCTCAAGCCCAAAGCCGGCGAATACGATTGGGAAAAATACGCGTACACTTTCCGCCTACTCGGACGCCTCGCTTACAACCCGGCGACCGATCCGGAAGTCTGGCAGCGCCTGCTGAAAAAGGAGTACGGCGACGCCGCGAATGCCGTTGAAAAATCCCTCGCCTCCGCCAGCCGCATCCTTCCGTTGATTACCGTGGCGCACGACCCCTCCGCCGCTCACGCCAATTATTGGGTGGAGCTCTACACCAATATGCCGGTCTCCGACGCCTCCCGCCCCGGGCCCTACGGCGGCGACACGCTTTCGCCGAAGGATTTTTCGCATGTGAGTTCGCTCGATCCGCAGATTTTTGCCACGCTTGAAGAGACCGCCGAATCGCTGCTTACCCATAAACCGCTGGGCAAAATCTCACCGCTCGCCGTCGCCGCCCAGCTCGAACAATGGGCCTCCGATGCCGACGCCGCGCTTGCCGAGGCCGGAAAAACCTCCCACGCGGATGACCGCCAATTCCGGCGCATGGCCGTCGATACTGCCATCGTCATCAACCTCGGCCGCTTCTTCGCCTCCAAGTTCCGCGCCGCGATCTTCTTTTCCATCTTCGACCAGACCGGCCACGCGCCCGCCCTCACCGCCGCCAGGATGGCCTACACCCGTGCCCGCGACTTCTGGGCCAAGCTCATCGATACAAGCAATGGCGTTTATGTTGACGACATCAGCTTTGGCGAGAACCCGCAGCTCCGCGGAGACTGGAAAGGCCGCCTCGCCGCCATCGAAACCGACCTCGCAGCGCTGCAGACGCGCGATGCCCGCGCAATAAATCCCGCGCTCGTCGCCGCCGCCCAATCCGCCATGGATCGCGTCACGCAAACACCCAGCGCGCTGGCGCTTCAAATCACGCACGCCCCGCCGGCAACCTTCCGCCCCGGCCAGCCCGTCGCCCTTCAATTCACCGCCGCACCTCTGAACCCCGCCGCCACCGCCACGCTCTTCTACCGCCATCTCAACCAGGGCGAACGCTACCAATCAACTCCCCTCCAGCGCACCGGCAACACCCTCTCCGCCCAAATCCCCGCGGATTATTCCCAATCCCCATACCCGCTTGAATACCATGTCCACATTGCGAGCCCGGGCGCCAGCGCCGGCACCGCCGAGGCCCTCTACCCCGGCTTCCATGACAACTTCCTCGGCCAGCCTTACTTCGTCGTCCAGCCACAATAATCCGGGTGCTCATTCCGGAACGCACAACCGTTCAACATCTTCCCAAAGCCGATTATTCGGCCGAGCTATTTCGCCTTGATACGCAGCACCACCACGGACGTCGCCGGGAGCTTGTAGGTGAAGTTCGCCGCCGCGTCGTCGATCGCGATTTCTTTTGGTGACACCTTGGCCGGCTCGTCCGTTGTATTCACCGCATCGAGCCCCGCGGTCAGGAGCCATCCGCTCGCGTGGTTCTGCACCTGTGTCGCCCCCTGCAGGGTAACGGCGACCGGGGTCGGCGTCTCCCGCCGGCTTACCAGCTTTACGATCACATCCCCGTTCGCATCATCCTTCGTGCAGGACGCCCACACATCCTGTGCCGGCGATTCTCCCGCGGTAAAGGCGTACGGCACCGTTTCATCGCCGCGGTTGTTGTAAAAAAGCTTTTGCACGTAATACGCCGCACCGCCGAACGCGTGCAGCGCGTTGTACCCGATCAGATCCGTCGCCCACTGTTGCCCGCTCACGTTGTGCGTGTCCGCCTTGTCCACATTGTCAAACAGCGGCGCGTAACAGCTCATCGCGACCATGTCCGAATTCCGCTCCAGGCTCGTCAGAAACACCGCATCCGACAACGCCGCATTGAACGCTGACGTCGGCTTGCCGTCGCGGGTCGCCCATTCCCCGATAAACACCCGCCACGGTGCGCCGCGGTTGTATTCCGTAGTGCTGTCATAGCGGTTGCCTGTCGTCAGCGCCGATTTTATGTTCATGTAGTAATGTTCATCGATCACATCATACTGCCGCGTCTTCGCCTGCGGTCCGGTGGCGATGATCTTCAGATCCGGATATTTCGCCTTGATTGCTTCGTAAAACACGGTGAACCGCGCATCGTACGTCGCCGCCGCGCGATTGATGTTGTCCTCGTTCCCGATCTCCACATAATGCAGCTTGAAGGGAGCGGGATGTCCGTCTTTCGCCCGCCGCGCACCCCACTCCGTCGACACATCCCCGGTCACATATTGGATTTCCTCCACCGCCTCCTGCGCATATTTGGCATAATCCGCCTCGGGAACCGTCTGGTGATTCAGCGTGTAACCCGCAAAAACCGCCAGCACCGGCTCCATGTTCAAATCTTCGCACCACTCGCAGAATTCCAGCAGCCCCAATCCATCCGTCGAGCGGTAATTCCACGGGCTCATGTGCCCCGGCCGATCCTCCAGTGGCCCGATCGTCTTTTTCCAGTCAAACCGATTTGCCAGGTCATTTCCCTCCACAAAATTCCCCCCGGGAAACCGCAGAAACGCCGGATGCAGATCGGCAAGCAGCTCCATCAGGTCCTTGCGATTCC